>Ga0265327_10000255_pt1 | contig 105762 bp, 90 predicted proteins | sample 41621metaG_FD_202089 | JGI IMG/M metagenome (GOLD analysis project Ga0265327, IMG submission 202089) | Rhizosphere microbial communities from Carex aquatilis grown in University of Washington, Seatle, WA, United States - 4-16-21 metaG | ecosystem: Host-associated > Plants > Roots > Rhizosphere...
AAAAACGGTATTCGCGACCGCCAGCACAAGAGCAACTTTTTCCGTGCGCGCCATCAAAACCGAAGGTGTCTTTAAACAACAGTGGTCGGTTTATTATTGGGTGGGCGATCAGCACGATCAACTTTGATAGCTTTTATGATCGAGAACAATTTCCGGCACTCGCGCGACGCCGGCATCAGAGTCCGCCCATACATAAATATTTGATTTCGAGGTATTCGTCGATTCCGTATTTGGAACCCTCTCTGCCGAAGCCGGATTGCTTCATACCGCCGAACGGCGCCGCTTCCGAGCCGATGGTCGCGCTATTAATGCCGATCATGCCGTACTCCAAGGCTTCCGAAACTCGCCAAATACGCGCCATATCGCACGTGTAAAAGTAGGCGGCGAGGCCATACTCGGTGGCATTGGCGATCGCTATCGCCTCGGCCTCGTCGCGAAAGCGCCAGACCGGCGCAAGCGGTCCAAAAATTTCTTCGCGAGCGACGCGCATGCTCGAATCGATATCGCGCAATACGGTGGGCTGATAAAACGTACCGCCCAGCGCATGTCGTTGTCCGCCACTGACGACTCGCGCGCCTTTGGCGACCGCATCTGCAAGCAATGTCTCCACTTTCCGCAGCGCCACCGCGTCGATCAATGGTCCCTGCGCAACGCCCTCGGTAAAGCCATCGCCGACTTGCAGTTGCGCGGTCGCGGCGGCAAATTTTTCGATAAAAGCTTCGTGGATATTTTCCTGCACTAGCACTCGATTCGCGCAGATGCAGGTCTGTCCCGAGTTGCGGTATTTGGCGGCGATGGCGCCGGCCACGGCGGCATCCAGATCGGCATCGTCGAATACGATAAAGGGCGCGTTGCCGCCGAGTTCCAGCGATAATTTTTTTAACGTCGGCGCGCATTGCGCCATTAACAGCCGGCCGACCGCCGTCGAGCCGGTGAACGATAATTTACGCACGGTGGGGTTGGCGGTGAGTTCGGCGCCGATAATCTGCGGATCGCCGACGACTACATTAAATACACCGGCGGGAACGCCGGCTCGCAGCGCCAGTTCGGCCAGCGCCAGCGCCGACAGCGGGGTTTTCTCGGCGGGTTTGAGCACCATGGTGCAACCCGCGGCCAAGGCCGGCGCAACTTTGCGCGCGATCATCGAGCAAGGAAAATTCCACGGCGTGATCGCCGCGCATACACCGATGGCTTGCTTGATCACTAATAAGCGGCGCTCGGCCGCGGCGCTCGGAATCACGTCGCCGTAAATGCGTTTTGCTTCCTCGGCAAACCATTGCATAAACGCAGCTGCAGCGGCGATTTCGGTGCTCGCCTCGGCGAGTGGCTTGCCTTGTTCCAGCGTTAACAGCCGCGCCAAATCCGTTGCATGCTGAACGATCAGTTCGCTCCAAGTCTGTAAAATTTTGCCGCGTTGATTGGCCGTGGTCGCTCGCCATTCGATCAGTGCTTTATCGGCGGCGGCGATGGCGCGCTGGGTTTCCGAGGCGCCGCAGTCGGGTACCTGCGCCACGATGTCGCCGTTAGAGGGATTAGTGACTGCCAGTGTTTTACCGTTATCGGCAGCGCACCAGATGCCTGCGATCAATACTTTGTCCTTGAGTAAACTCTGATCCGTTAAGCGCATATTGAATACCTCGGCTGCTCGTATAGTTTTACGGCAAACAATCGATCTCTAAGAGAGCCTAACAAAATCAGTGCCTGCATTCATTGTTGACGGGATGCTGCAGGTTCTGCTGGGGATCGCCAACGACAAACGTCCTGTTAGGCTCGGGCGCGCGCTTCCTTGCGCGCTCACGTCCCCAGCAGAACCTGCAGCATCCCATCCTATCGAGAGCGGTGTAAGTTCATTTTTTAGATGTCTGAATAAAAAGCACATCAAAATCGCCGCGTATTAATTTGAAAAATCGGCTAGAAAATAAAACACATCGATAGTTTGTATACAAAACAGCTTCGGCTCAATCGCCAATGCGTGGCGCTTTACGCAGCAAGAATTCAATGGCCGCCGCATTAAAAGCATTATTTTTGTCGCCGGCGACCATATGGCCGGCCCCTTGCAGATTGACGTACTCGGCGTTGGGCATTAAGGCTTTGAAATCCTCGACGCCGGCATCGTTGACTATTTCGCTGAGTTCGCCGCGAATCAATAAGGTCGGAATTTTCACATTGCCAGCAGCGGCAGCGATGCGGGCAAATAACGCGGCGCGATCGATATCGGTCGCTCTGCTTAGAAATTTGGGGTCCCAGTGCCAATAGAAACGGCCGTCGGCTTTTTTGCGTAGATTTTTACTTAAGCCCTCCAGACTGCGCGGGCGATTGCGCTGCGGCATGTAGGCCGATATTACATCGGCGGCTTGCTGCAACGTTTCAAAACCCTGCGGATGCGCGCTCATAAATGCAGTGATTTTTTCCGTGCCCTGTGGATCGAGCTTCGGCACCACATCGACCAGCACTAGCGCGCAGGCGAGCTCAGCCGTGCTTTCGCCGAGCGCGACCAGCGCGGTGAGCCCGCCCAGCGAAGCGCCGACGATGGCCGGCTTGTGCGATAAGGTATCGATGATGGCGCGCAGGTCGCCGACAAAGGTATCGAGCGAGTAATTGCCGTCCGGGGCCCACTCGCTGTCGCCGTGTCCGCGCGCATCCAGCGCGATGGCATAGAAATTCTGCTCGGCGAGTTTTAGCGCGGCGGCTTGCCAGGCATGGCGGGTTTGGCCGCCGCCGTGCAGCAACAGTACCGGACGGTTGGCCGGATTGCCATGTACGCTGGCGCGCAGGCCGATACCATCAAAGCCAATAAATTTTTGCATGAATCTACTACCTACCAATGCCGCAATATTGCGCAGGGATTCTATCGCATATTAATCGAGGCGCGCACTGGAGGAGTGCATCAATAACTGTTGCAAAAATAATGCGGCGGCAGCGTTTAGGTAGCGGCGTTTTATTTGCGTTAGACTAACGCGATCCGCCTTAGCGCCTCCGAGGAAAATATGCCGATGGAAATTATTGCCTCTAATAAATGTTTCGGCGGCTGGCAGCATCGCCTGCGCCATCGCTCGACGGCGCTGCAATGCGAAATGACACTGTCGCTATATTTACCGCCCGCGGCCGAGCGGGGCGCGGTGCCGGTGTTGTACTGGTTATCCGGCTTGACCTGCAACGATCAAAATTTTGTGACCAAGGCCGGCGCGCAGCGCTATGCCGCCGAGCATGGCGTAGCACTGGTGGCACCGGATACCAGCCCACGCGGCGCCGATGTCGCCGACGCTGCCGGTTGGGATTTGGGGCAGGGCGCCGGCTTTTATCTCAATGCGACACAGGCGCCGTGGGCGCAACATTTCCGTATGTACGATTACATCGTCGACGAGTTGCCGGCAGCGCTGGAACACCGCTACGCGCTCGACGGCGAGCGCCGCGCTATCTTCGGCCATTCGATGGGCGGCCACGGCGCGCTGACGATTGCGCTGAAAAATCCGCGGCGTTACCGCTCGGTTTCGGCTTTCTCGCCGATCTGCGCGCCGACGCAATGTCCGTGGGGCGAGAAGGCATTTACCGCCTATCTCGGCGACGACACGGCGCTGTGGCGACAGCACGACAGCAGCGTGCTACTGGCGCAGCAGGCTTTGCCGTATCCGATATTGATCGACCAAGGCGAAGCCGATGAGTTTCTCGCCGCGCAATTGCGGCCCGACGATTTGACGGCGGCGGCGCGGCAATCGGGACAGGCGCTGACCCTGAGACGGCAGCCGGGCTACGATCACAGTTATTTTTTTATCGCGACATTTATCGAAGATCACATTCGCTTTCATGCGACGGCGCTGGCCGGAAAATAGCCGGGGGCGAATCGCGCCGACGCGATGTGCAGGCATGTCATCGATGATAGCAGTGCAGTTGGAAATAATTTGCGCGGTTTGTAGACCGCGCAAACGAAGCACAAAAACGCCTTAAATTAATTATAGATTTTCCGCGCTGCCGACCCGCTTGCCGGCCTGACGACCAAAGAACGACGCATCGGCGATCGACATGCCGGAGCTGTAACCCTGCGCCCAGCGCGGCAGACCGCAAGCGGTGCGACCGGCGGCGTAGAGGCCGGGAATGACTTGTCGCTCTTCGGTCAATACCTCGCCGGAGGGCAGGGTATCGAGACCGCCGAGCGTGAAGCAGGTGTACGTACAATAATCGACGCGACAATCGAGCGCGACGAATGGACCCTCGGTCAATGGCTTCAGCCATTTTTTCGCTTTGTGGAACAGCGGATCTTCGCCTTTTTCCGCGTACTCGTTATAGATATTGACCGTGCTGACCAGCGAGTTGTGCGGCAGGCCCAACTCGGCTTCGACTTCTTCCCAGGTTTCGCCGGCGGCGGCGATATCGATGCCGACAAATTCGCCGTAGCCGCCGCGCTCGTAAGTCGAACCATCCTGCAGTAAGTAAATTCGATCGCCAGGCTGCCGCAAAATATGAAATGACACGCGGCCGTGATAACAATCTTCGTTGATGAAGCGCTGGCCTTTATCGTTGATAAAAATCCCGTGCACCAGCGAGGCCGGCGGATACCACGGAATCGTTACGAAGCCTTCGTGCATATTGATCGTGGCGGCGCCGACGCTGACGCCCATGTTGATACCGGAGCCATCGTCGATGGTGCCGATCGGTACTTTCACGCGCAGCAAATCGGGCGCGTGCCGCTTCAGCATTTCGGTGTTCATAACGAAGCCGCCGGCGCATAGCACCACGCCTTTGCGCGCCTGCGCGAAGCGCACTTCGCCGTCGATGCGCAACACCACGCCGCGCACGCGCTTGCTGTCGTCGACGATCAGCGCCAGGGCGCGCGCGCCGTAGCGCACATCGACATTCAATTCATTCACGCGCTCGGTGAGTTTATCCATGATGTAACGGCCGGCGCCGGCGCCCATGAACTGCGGTGTGTGACCGCGCGGACAGGGTTTGGCGCCCTCGGAAAACGGCCACGCCTCTTCGCTGCCGGACCAGATCAGGCAATCGTCGGTATGCGGCTCGACAATTTTTTCCGCGATATAGGAGTTTTTGTAAACGACACCCTGCGCCTGCATCCAGTCGAAATGCGCGAGACTGTTTTCGGCGTACAGGCGCACCTTGGCCTCGTCGGCATTGGGGCCGCCGGCCATCATTAAATATTTGAATAAATCTTCGGTCTCGTCGGTGAAGCCGGCGGTTTTCTGCTGCAGCGAGCCACCGCCGCCGCCCACGTACATATCGCCGCCCGACAGCGCCGAGGCGCCGCCGCTGCTCGAAGAAGCCTCGAGCAAAGTCACCCTGGCGCCGGCGCGCGCCGCTTCGATGGCGGCGCAACCGCCGGCCGCGCCGAAGCCGACCACGATCACATCGGTATCGATATCCCACTGCGCGATGTCGTTAAAGGCGGCGGGCTGACTCGGCGAATAATTTTTGGTCATGGCAGCAAAGGTCCTGAACAAGTGAGGGCAGGTGGCAAGCTTTATAAGCTGCCGTCGACTATTTGCAAACTAAAAATTTAGTAACCCGGCCTTTTAGTCCGACCGGCAGCACTCGGTTGCGGGCCCTCGATCCCGGCGCGCAAATCGATTCAAACCCGCACGTTGCGCAATACCATAACGGGCGCGTGAGGTTTGAGCAGACAACCTGCCGCGCAGCCTCGAATATAGGTCATTCGGCTCGGTGGGGCAGCGATCGAATAGCGCTCGGCTTCCCCAAAGTCCAAGCGCGGCAGCGCCGTATCCCGCAGCAAGCTGATGAGCAAAAAACAATCAGGCGGCTAGCAGTCCAGTAGAATACGCTTGGCAAGCGCAGCATTTACCGAGCGAACAAAGCCATCATCCGCTCGATGCGGCCGCGAAAGAAACGGGAGTTTTCGATCGCCCCGCCCCCGCTCAAGCGCCGCAGGTGTTTAGCCGTAATGCCTGAATGCGTAGTGGATGATGGCGGGCTGGTTTAACGCTACTTAAGCGCTGGCTGATTTAAAATTCGAAGAAGTGATGTAGAGAGCAACCGCATGATTGAGCCCACTCGTTTCAATCCGCTCGACAAAGTCGAGCAATGGACCGCGCCCGACGGCGGCAACGTCGCTATTCGACCGATTCGCAGCGCCGATTTGGATATAGAGCGCGAGTTCGTCAACTCGTTATCGCCGGACGCCACCTATCAACGCCTGCTTTCGCAGCGGCGTTTATCGGAGAGCGAGTTGCGCCGCTTTACCGACATCGATTACCAGCATGAGTTTGCATTGATCGCGACGACACGCCAGGCCGGGCACGAGCGGCAAGTGGGCGTAGTCCGCTATATACGCGAGCAAAAGCCCGGCAATGCCGAATTTGCCATCGTGCTCAGCGACGATTGGCAGGGGCGCGGCCTGGGCACTAAGTTGCTAAGTAAATTGCTTGAAACTGCGCGAGCGGCCGGCGTCGGTTGTTTGCAAGGCAGTACGCTCACCGAAAACACCGCGATGATTCAACTCGCCCGCAAGCTCGGCTTCGCGATACAAAAAGATCCGCGCGGCGCCTATATCACTCTATTGACATTGCAGCTAGAAAGCGCCGATTAATAACAGCGCTATTATCGATTGCGCGCACTCAACTGCCGACACTGGCAAACTGCTTGCGAAATTTATGCGGCGAGGTGCCGAGCCGGCGCCGAAATAATTTATAAAACGCACCGGTATCGTCGTAGCCGACTTCGTAACAAATTTCCTCGATGCTGCGCGTGCTGGACAGCAGTAAATTCTGGCTGGCCTGCAGACGTGCCTGCTGTAAAAAATCCACCGGTGTCATGCCAGCCGCATCTTTAAAGCGTCGATTGAACGTGCGGCGCGACAGCGCGACATAGTCGGCGCAACGATTGATTAAATCGTGTTCGGCGAGATGCTCGGTCAGCCAGCGCCGGGCCTGCAACATCCCGGCATCGCTCGGCGCAGTGGCTTTGCTCGACGCATCGAGTAGATGATCCCAATGCATGGCGTACGTATTCGCCGCCAATTGCGCAGTCTGCGGACTGCAAAATTCGCCGAGCACCGCGAGCAGTAATTCCTGCCACGGCATATCGCCGGACAACATTAGCCCGGCAGCACGCAGCCAACTGATATCGCGGCGCAGCGCCACGCGCGGATAACGCTCGACAAAATAATCGGCGTACTGCGAATACGTAACCGCGTCTTTACCATCGAGCAGGCCGGCCTCCGCCAATAAAAACGAGCCGGTGCCGACACTGGTGATAAAGGCGCCTTTCGCGGCGCTGCGCCGCAGCCATTGAATCAGCGGTTGATACGTTGCAGCGCTCCACGGACACGCAATTTCCAACGCCGGCACAAATACCCAATCGACCGGCAGCGATAGCTGCGAATCGAGAAACTCGATAAAACCAAAACGCTGCTGAAATGCCGCCGCCGGTTCGCTGCTAACCGCAACAACCTGGGCGGCGCCGGCTTCGCCACCCTGCGCACGCACGCAGAAATCGATAATCTCGTAAGCGCAGGCGACGACCGATATGACAGATTCGCGAGTAACTGCGATCGCAATACGCATCTTTATCACTGCCTTTAAAGTTCGGTCGCCAGCTATTTTTTCGACCGTTGACGCGCGGCCAGAACGGCCAGTATTTGGCGCATTCGCCTATTAGAATTAAGCGCCGGAATTAGTAATATGCAGCAATCCGTCCACGCTGACAATCGTCGGCAGTGGCCGTTCATCGACCGCGCTGCAGCAGGAGGCAAGATGGCTTATCGCATTATTCAATGGGGCACCGGCACCGTCGGCAAACATACGCTGCGCGCGGTGATCGAGCACCCGCAACTGCAACTGGTCGGCCTGAAGGTATACAACCAAGAGAAAGTGGGGCTCGATGCCGGCGCCTTGGTCGGCCTGCCGACGACCGGCATCAAAGCGGTCAGCGACATTGCCGAACTGCCGCTCGGTGCCGCCGATTGCGTGCTCTATATTCCGATGCTGCCCAATTACGATGAAATAACGCAGTTGCTGCGCGCCGGCGTCAACGTCATCACCACCGCCGGCAATATGTATCCGAAAATTTACGGCCGCGATATCGTCGATAAAATTCAGGCCGCATGTATCGCCGGCAACAGTGTATTTCACGGCTCGGGAATTAATCCGGCATTTATGAGCGATGTTTTGCCGCTGACCTTGTCGGGCCTCAGTTATCGAGCGCAGCAGATTATCGTGCAGGAAGTTTCGGACGTGCGTTTATACACCGCGCAGGCGCCCGAGATCATGATGGATAACATCGGCTTCGGCAAAACGCCGGCCGAGGCCTTGCAACCCGATAACCCCTTTATCGCCTGGATGAGCGCCTATTTTCGCGAATCGATGGAGATGATTGCCGATCATCTCGGCGTAACCTTGGAGAAAGTGGTCGACAATCATCAGGTGGCGATCGCGAAATCGCGCGTCGTTATTTCCGATCAGCGCAGCATCGAAGTCGGCAGCGTCGCCTGTCGACGCTTTGAATGGCAGGGCATCGTCAGCGGCAAGCCGGCGATTATCTTGCGCACCTACTGGAAGACAACGCTGGATATCGAACCAGCGTGGCCGATCGGTTCGGAAAAAGAAGTGGAATGGACGATTACGGTGGAGGGCACGCCCTCGTATCAATGCAAGGTGTCGACCTGCGCGAGCTTCGATCCAGATAATCCACAATTCAATCGGGGCGGCGAGGAGGCCGCGGTGATCGGCACCGGCATGCACGCGGTCAATGCGATTCCGCAGGTTTGCAACGCCGAGCCCGGTATCCGTACATTCTTGGATTTGCCGATTATCGGTAGCTTTGGTGGATTGCAATAATATTTTTCCACAACGGTGCTACCAAAAAAAAGTTCCAGCACCATTTTTCCAACAGATTTTTTCGATGGCGAATAATTAAAACCCAACGAGGAGAGCGATATGGCAATCGAACGTTTACGCATCGACGCTAAGGTCGCGATTGTGACCGGCGCCGGCCGTGGTGTGGGGCGCGGCATTGCACACGCGCTGGCCGAAGGCGGCGCATTGGTGGTGTGCTCGGCGCGCACGCAAACCGAAATCGATAATACCGTACGCGAAATCAAACAGGCCGGCGGCAATGCTGTGGCGATCACCGCAGATGTGATGCAGGAAAACGATCTGCAAAATTTGGTCGACACCACCATGCAGCAATTCGGCCGCATCGATATCGTCGTCAACAATGCCGGCGGCAACGATTACAAACCGTTTCTCGATATCAGCGCCGATGAATTCAAACACCACTTCGATTGGAATACCACATCGGCATTTTTATTGAGCCGCATCGCCACGCGGCCGATGTTGCAAAACGGCGGCGGTGCCATTTTGAATATTTCTTCGGGCGCGGGCCATATCGGTATTCGCGGCATGTTGTCTTACTGTGTGGCGAAAGCCGGTCTCGATCATTTGACGCGCAGCATGGCGGAGGAGTTGGCGCCGCGCATTCGCGTTAATTGCCTCGCGCTCGGCGCGGTGATGACGCCGGCCCTGCAACAGACCTTCGATATGGATGCCGGCTTCCGCGAAAAACTAATCGATAAAACACCGTTGAAATCGGTCGGCGATACCAACGATATTGGCTTGGCCGCGTTGTATCTGTGCTCGCCCGGCGCTTCGTATGTTACCGGCGCGATACTGAATATCGATGGCGGCATTCAAGATACGAACCTACCGTTTAAATTGCCGGATTTATAACTGAACAAAAATATTTTTTGCTAATAAGCATTAATTTTTAAAGCGATAATCACAACAGCCGCAACTTACGGGAACCGGTAGAGGCGAGCATATAATGAGCACCGTCGAACACAATAAAAAAATAGCACTGCAAATGATCGAGCAGCTCGCCAAGGGTTTGATCGATGAGAGCTTGATTACCGCGGATGCTTATTGGTGGGTGCCGGGACGCGGCGTACTGAGTAAAGCCGAATTTCAACAACTGATCGATGCCTTCGCCGCACTGCGGCGCGGCGCAGGCCGCATGACGATCCACGGCATCACCGCCGAACACGATCGGGTGGCGGTGGAGGCCGAGTCATTCGTCGAGTTGATTAACGGCGATACGTACAACAACACTTATCATTTCTTATTCGAGTTCGAGCACGGCAAAATTCGCTGCGCGAAGGAATACAACGATTCGAAATACGCCGCGGATACATTCGCGGCGTTCGCGCCTCGATAAGCTAGCCCTGCTGCACCTGTAGCGCGCGTTGGAAGGCGGGACGCGCTTGAATGCGATCCAGATAAGCGGCGATGGCGGGATAATCGTCCAGCGAGAAGTTGGGTACCGGTACCATCCGCGCCAGCGACAAGGTGTAGCTCACCATAATATCCGCCGCGGTAAATTCGTCGCCCGCGATGTACTCGTGGGCGCTCAACTGGCCGCTGATGTATTTGCACAAGGTTTCCAACTCGCTGGCGACAAAACCGCCCATTTGCGGACTGTTTACTTGCATCATCGTCGATAGCAAGTTGAACAGAATCGGCGTCATCAGCGTGGATTCGGCGGCATGCATCCAGTGCAGATAATTGACCCAGGCGGCGCTGCCGACAGCTGGCTGCAAACGGCCATTGCCATAGCGCTGTAACAGATACTCGATGACCGCGCCCGATTCGCTAACGGTAACGCCGTCGTCCTGAATAACCGGCGCCTTGCCGAGCGGCGATACCGCCCATAGCGATGCCGGCGAGCGCATGGTCTGCGGATCGCGATCGTGGCGCACGAGCGTGTAAGGGATGGCCAATTCCTCGGCGAGCCAGATGATGCGCTCCGAGCGCGAATTACCTAGGTGATGAATAGTTAACATTATCGATCCTCCGAGTTTATCGAGCGACAGACTGTACCTGTGATAGAAGACAGCCCCAATCGGTGATACAAATACGAACGACAGCATACGCGCTCGCAGCGATGCTGGATCATTAGTGGCATTGTTTTGCGGAAATAGAATACTCTGCACGACTACATGCGGATGCTTAATGCAGGGACTCATGCACCGACTACTGCAGCTACTACTGCAGATAGACATAAAGCGGCGACGCCGATCGAAAATTTCCCAATAGCCGGCAACGAATAGGCAACGCATTTTTAACAGGCGTTTGCGACCGATTATTGGCTGAATAAGCATGGAGCGGGCACTAATGCCCTTTATAGCGCGCAAAAAACTGAGCAGGAGCTTGGAATGTTGATAGACGTAAATGGCAGGAAGGCAGCGCGAAAAATCATTCGACATAAAGACGGCGGCTCAGCCATACGCTCGCTGGCGGGCATCTTCAAGCTCTGCGCGATCGGTATCGCACTGAGCGTATTGAGCGCATGCGGCGGTCACAGCTCTGATGTGCAGCATCCGACCAAACCCAACATTTTATTCGTCATCATGGATGACGTCGGTATCGATCAGATGCCGAGCTTCGGTTACGGCGGCCTCGACCCGCACGTAGGTCCTACCATCACGGACCGGGTACCGCGTATGCCGAACATCGACACCATCGCCAGCGATGGCATTCGCTTTCGCAACACCTGGGCAATGCCGGCGTGCTCAACCAGCCGCGCGGTATTTTTCACCGGCCGCTATCCATTGCGCACGCATGTGCTCGGCGCGCTGGGACCCAACGATTTGGCGAATGCGCAGGTTTCTCCCTATGAAATCACGGTGCCGAAACTACTGAAACAGAAAGGTTACGAAAGCGCCTTGTTCGGCAAATTTCATATCGGCCTGCCGGGCACCAACCCCTACAAGGAAGCGATGCCGAGTGCGCTGGGCTGGGATTATTTCTACGGCTGGCTCGATAAAACCGGCGATCCATCCTCCATCGACACCTGGGCCGGCACCAGCGACAGCGATACAAGGGGCCCGTATTCCTGTGGTTTCGTCACCGGACTGGAGCAGGATCCGACCAACGGCGCCGATCGCGGCGCATGTTACGCGGTCGATGGTAGTTGCCAGGAAATGAATATATCGAGCGACGGCGTACCGCCGGGCCGTACCTGCCGCGATAGCGGCGGCCTGCTCGCGCCGCGCCAGAGTTGCCAGTCGCCGACCCCGGCCAATATCGTCGCCGGCTTTAGTAAACTCAGCGCGCACTATGTTTCGCCGCTGTGGGTCGACAAGGGCGACGGTCATCCCACGCAGTTAATGCAGCAAACGGATATTCGCGCGCGCACCTTTCGTGGCACATCGGTAGTCGATGCCGCCGTCGACTGGATCAACGCGCGGCCGAAAGATAAACCGTGGATGGCAAGCGTCAGTTTCGCCTCGGCGCATACACCGGCGATGCAACCGCCGCAAGCCTTGCTGCCGACCGATCCGCGCGCCACCAGCAAACTCGGTTGCGCGACTACATCGAGCGACCCGGTGGAGCAGCTTGCGCTCAGTCTTTCCCAACGCGAGTTGACCACCGAAATGGTCGAGGCGATCGACAGCGAATTCGCGCGCCTGCTGGTCTCGACCAGTCTCGCCAGCCGCAACGCCGACGGCACGCTGCAATACAACCCGAACAACAACGACACGATGATTGTCATCGTCGGCGACAACGGCACGCTCGGCCAGGCGGTAAAATTACCGTTCGATGTGACGCGCGCGAAAGGCACCGCGTATCAAACCGGCGTGTGGGTACCGTTGATTGTCGCCGGGCCATTGGTCAAACAACCGGACCGCGAAGTAGGGCATATGGTCAACATCGCCGACCTGTTCCAGTTATTCGGCGAAATAGCCGGCATCGATGTGCATGCGAGCGTGCCGCGTCAGGTCGATGCGATGAGCATGCTGCCGTATCTGAGCAATCCGCAGCAGGGCAGTATTCGCACGTCGAATTTCACGCAGGTCGGCAACAACGTGCAGGCCAATAACGCGATCAATGCACCGTGCACCATCAGCACCAGTTGCACGCAGATTCCGGTCTCGAAAACTGTCTGCGAAGATAACGCCGGCACCTGGTGGGGCGCCGATGGCAATGCCGCAATTACTACCGGCATGCCGGCCGGCGGTTATACGTATTGCTGCCAGGTGAATCAATTTGTCTACGACAAGGCGACCAACCCGAGCAATCCGAATTACGATCCGACCCTGCAGGTTTTCGATTTGCAGCCGCTCAGCGCCACCGCCGTGCGCAATAACAACTATAAAGTGGTCAGAAATTATTTCGTCGGCAATCCCAACGCGCGCGACGACGCGGCGCAGTCGATCGCACCGACCTGCTCGACGGACAATAACAAGGACGAGTTTTACGCGATCGATGAAGCTGTGCCGCTGCCGAAAATCGATAAATCCGGCAGCGATTTATTCGCGCAGGGAGCGCTGACACCGGAACAGCAAAGCAACTACGAGCAACTCAGCGCGGAACTGGATCGCGTGCTGAACTCCGAGCCGCCGTGCCCAATCGATGCGCCCAACAGCAGCTACTTATCCTCGCTCGACGCCAATCTCGACGGCGTGGTCGACGACAAGGATTTGCAGGATTTCAGTTATTTCGAACGACTCGGCAATGGCGGCAGCAGTTGGTACGACATCAATCTCGACGGCAAAACCGATACTACCGACTACCACTTGATCGTGCCGTTTTTGAAGAGCGCTTGTACGCAAAAAGCGATAACAATGTAAAAGAAGAGGGCGCCGCAATGCGGGGCGATCGTGAGATCAGACAATACGTGAGGTCATGACAATGAAAGTTTATGTAACATCCGCTAAGGTTAACCGCCCAAGAGGAACCGAGAGGAAGGGGAGATTAAGTCGCATGTTTGGCGTTTTCGCAGAAAGCGCAATAGAACCTACGCCTCCGCTTTCCCGAAACTCGATCTGCACAAAGCCATTTGGGCATTTTCGCAGCGCAGCGACTCCAGCCAACCTAAATACGAGGAACGGTTTATCATCTATTTGACCTTAAGGTAAACAATCCATATTTTATCCGGCGGAAAAGGCTGAATACACCGCCCCCCCGTCCTTCTTTCGTACACTCTCCGTATTGCGCCACCCTCTGCCTCTGCATATGCACCATAGTCTATTGTGTAAAGATCATATTCCTGAAAATCGACGTCGATGGCGCTAGCCAGAACATGAACAACACGCTGATCAACCAAGCCCTGAAGGACAGGATTGTTACGATGCTCGATTGGGGCCAGCAGGGCTCTAGCTTTATTCTCCTTGCAATTTTTCACGATTTGCTGAAGCATTCGTTTTGATGCATCATTGAGGGCCTCGCGCTTATCCTCTCGGTACCAGCTAATTGCAGCCCCATTGATTGTTAACTTTGTAATTTTCTGGTTACCACGAATCCTGCATGAATCCACACTCTTCTTAAATATATTTATGAAATCTCGAATTACACCTTCAGCGGAAATAGTTAGCTCCACAAATGCGCGACTATCAAATATTTTACCCTCCATCTGATCTGACGAGTTAACTCGCTCGCTGTATAAAATATGGGGCGAAATTGCATTTGCAAAATGCCTGTATAAAATCTCTGAAAAAAGATGGGTTACCCTCACCGGGTCTCTATCAAATATGAAATAGTCGTCCAGGTTGAGTGCGCCAGAAATATCTGCACCCAACTCCATTCCAACCTCAGCGTCTCGAAGCTTTGTTCTTGCCTTTATAGCGCCAATCTTAACCGTAACGCGCTCCTCGCTTAAAAGAACGCGCTTAATGAACTCCGCAATGTAAGGCTGAAGATTAATATCAATAGATGACCACTCATCGATGAGAACAAAAAGATGTGCATCTATTCTATTAAGGTAATTCTTGATGGAATCTGCCAAAGCTCCATAGCGGACTGTATTATATTGTTTAAATTCATACTCCTGGTCCGCACCAACTTTTCGATGTGTTCCATTTTCAACACTGCCGCCAGCCCCAATTTCAAAGACATCAAAACCGATTTTAGCCGTCCCCTTAGCTGACAACTTTTTGTCTTCGACAAACTCAGTCTTCTCAGTAGATTTAATCGGAATTTTATTGAGGACCAACCCAGAGCAAGCCTCTTCAATCTTCTCGAGGAGGCCCATTACATTTTTTTTGGTCGAAAATTCAACGGCCTGATTATGCAGACGCGCATAAATCGACTTGCTCAGATCTCGAATTAGTGAGTACTGTCGCTCCTGGACGCTGATATCCGTTCGTGAGGCTTCGCTGGCGCTGCTGAGAGTTCTCGGATCAATATAGATATGGATTCCGTTATTTTTTGAAGCTTCCAGTTTTGGCCCAGCATACTTTAGTAGATGAGATTTTCCGGTCCCGCGGCGACCGAATATTATTTGATCGTTTATATTGACTATTTGGTCGACGATCCCGGTATCAACAAAAGTCCCTTGGATATCCTCCGTGGACAAGTTATCTGCCCGGAGAACGATACGACTGATTGCCTGCCTGACTTCAACCCTGTCCAGGAACATGATCCAATCCTTTTCTTTTATTGTTTTATAAAACACCTAAAGCTGACTTATATCATACGTGTAACCTTAGATAAACAGTCTTTTATGTCGAATATTGCTCCCCGATTTCATGAGCGCGTCTCTTACGCTCTCTTCCGACGGCTCCTCATAAAGCTGGCAAAAATCGTCTTCAGTTTATAGTTCGGTTTTCGAATATATTCGCAAACATCAGGGTCAGACTCACTGCTGTCCCACAGCATAGATAGAAGAACGGCTTAAATCCCGCGGTGTTGTTACAATGGATGTGCGACCAAACACTGTAACACAAGGGAGATTTAAGCCGTGACTCATCAGAATACGGTTTTCTCGCAATTGCTAAAATTCTTGCCAAGACATGAATTCGAGGCACTGGCCAAACAGCACCATCACGGCGGCGCACTGCGCACCACCAGCCGTTGGTCGCAGTTTGTAGCGCTGACGCTGGGCCAGTTAGCTGGACGGCAAAGCCTGCGCGGTATCGAGACCAATATGAAGGCGCAAAGTCAGTGCCTGTACCAAAATCAGCGCGGACCACCATCTCCTTAAACCGCTTCGAAGGGATTAAACTGATCGTGGCCCACCCTGATTTTTCAGGCTCGACGCCAGAGGAGTGAGATGCATCGATTTGGAGTTCGCTCTATTGCAGTATTTCTGGCCATGCTCCTGGTCTGCAGCTTGACCGGCTGTTCGCTGCTCTATAGCTATAGCAATATCGATCGTTACATTCGCTGGTCGCTCAACGATTACATCGCCTGGGATAGCGCTCAGGAAAGCCTGTTACGCACGCGTCTTGCCGCACAATTGGAATGGCATCAAAAAACGCAATTACCGCGTTACCGCGACTGGCTCGTAACAATCGACCGCACACTGGACAACAATATTGATGCGACGCAACTGGCGCAGGCCGCCGACCAGCTGCAAGCGTTTTGGCAGGACACAGCAGCCCATCTGCAAAGCGATATTTGCGCGCTATTAGCATCATTGTCCGATAATCAGGTGCGCGATCTGCTTGCGGTCATGCACGAAAAACAAGCCGACCTGAAGAACGAATACGATGATATGACGCCGGCGGATTTAATCAAAAAGCGTAAGCGCGAAATGACAAAAACAATAAAGTATTGGCTCGGCACTCTCGATGACAATCAAATCGCATTGATAGACGCGTGGGCGCAGCATTTGCCCGATGGCCGCGCGCACTGGCTGAATAGTCGCGAACGCTGGACCGATGCATTTGCACAAGCGCTGCAACATCGGCACGAACCCGAATTGTTCGCCGAAGAAATTCACCGTTTATTTGTAACGCCGCAAGAAAACTGGGACGCGGAATTCCGCGAACTATCGCAGCACAATCGCGAATCGGCCCTGCAGTTATTGGCTGAGCTGCACAATTCGCGCACACAGCGACAGCGCGATGCCGAGCGTAAACGCATCGCGCAATGGCTGGCTAATCTGGATCAGTTGGCGGGCTCATAGAGGAAGAACACGGAAAATCAGGGACCGATCAAAGAAGAGTCGGCATAGGTGCCGGATTAATCCAGGTTATCCAGGAGTCGCAAGAATGGCTGTGTTCACTACGGTGACTGAGCAGGAGTTATCGCTCTGGCTGAACGAGTTCGACGTAGGAAGCCTGGTGGCAATGCAGCCGATACTCGCGGGCGTCGACAACACTAACTTCTTCGTAACGACTACCGACAGCGCTGCAAATTCCTCGCAAGGAGATTTTGTTCTCACGCTGTTTGAGCATCTCAGCCCAGAGCAATTGCAGTACAACTTGGGCCTGATGGCTCATCTTGCAAAGGTCGGTTTGCCGACTCCGCTACCTATATCGAATAGACAAGGCCATTACTTAGGGCAGCTCAATGGTAAACCTGCCGCACTCGTCACTCGATTGCCGGGAACCAGCGTCGATAAACCAAGCGTTACATTATGCGAAAAAGTCGGCGGCATGCTCGGCAATATTCATAGAGCAGGGCAGAGCTTTCCCGCGCAGGCAAACAATCGGCGCGGCGCTGCCTGGCGTCAGCACGCTTTGATCTCGGTGCGCAATTTTCTTCCTGAAGATTCACTCATGCTGATTGAGCACGAAGTCGAGTTGCAGGCCCAATACAACACCGGCAATCTTCCCTGCGGCAATATCCACGGCGATTTATTTACCGACAATGTCTTGGTTACCGATGACAGAATCAGCGGTGTGATCGATTTCTATTTTGCCTGCACCGATATATTGCTGTACGACCTTGCCATCGCAGCAAACGATTGGTGCAGCGGCCCGGATTTCCGGCTCGATCCGAATCGTTTACGCGCGTTGATTGCTGGCTACCAGCAAGTGCGTCCGTGTACAAGTGCGGAGGCTGCGGCATGGCCGATGCTGCTGCGCAGAGCGGCACTGCGTTTCTGGTTGTCCCGACTGGTCGATCAGCTGTTGCCGCGCCAATCGCATTTAGGCAAACCCAAAGACCCCGAACACTTTCAAAAAATTCTGCAGCATCTGGTGAGCGAAGAGCCACAGAAGCTCATTCAATAGATGGACTGCAAAGAACCGATAGAAATGCCAAGGCTCGGGGCTTTGCCAAGCATATACATTATTTAACATAATATACATTCTAAAGCCGTAGCACCCTGATAACTATTTGATATATAAGAAATAGGGGCGACGGCACCGAACAAAAATGTCATGGCGATTGCGCCAGCGATTTTTCGCCACATAGCGGAAACGTTAGGGTCTTTTTCGCGCTCGGCGTGCTGATCTAAAACGATGGTTCCGTGCTTCAAATTCAGCAGTTCTTCTAGTCGGTAAGCGTATTTATCGTCGAGCGTTACGGCTCTACCATTTCTGTGGTGGCTTATTACTTGCGAAGTCATGCCCATCAGTAAAGCTGCCTGACGGTCGCTGGGCAGATTTCTTTCAGAAATCAGCCTCTCGATCCACTCAATGCTTTTCATCGCTCAAAACTCGTTTTAGAGGCCTTCTGCGCCCGTTGAATCAATTCTAGCTTGACGTCTCATTCGGCGCGACGTATCTTTTGATTGCAGTATCATCTAAAGATACAGGGAGCTAGGTCGATGCCTCATAAAAATCGGTTTTTGAAACGTAGTTTCGAGCTTCATCAAACCGACCGCCACCCAGCCGAGCGGCGTTTTTCGGAGCAGTATCCTAACGGTATTCGCTTTAGTCCGTATCAAAGCCCCTTCGCTCCCAGCTCACCTAAAGGGGTGTATTGGATCGGCGCAGAGCTGAAAGACCTGCCGCATAACGCCCACGTTTTCCAGTTCCAGTTCGAGGTTGCACGACGTCGGCGCGAGCTTTTGGAGTCCGAACACGTTGGTTTGGTCGCCCAGGTATCAGCTGATCTAAGCCGTCCTTTTTTGGCCGTCTGTGGATGCACCGACTGTTTCGCCGCGGCGAGGCAGATGGTAGGGCGGGGCGTCGGGTCCACCCTCTCTAATGGTGGACTCTTGTCCCATGGTGGGAATTTTGACGATGTTTTGGGGTTTGGCAGTGCTCGATAAGTTGCGGCTGTTTGTCCCTTTTCGCCCCGAGCATGTAGCCGGTGGAAACCGGTTTTGTAGTATCGACGATGCGCTGGCAGCGGGCTTTTCCGGCCTGGTCGATTTGTCCGGTCTGAACATACCACTGGAAGCGTCGATGACCCGCGATAGCGATGGCAAGTTGACGGTTGGCTCGCTGCGTCACTGTTGGGAAAAGTTGCCGTCGAGCTTCACGCCGATGGCCTTCAAGGTGCACAACAACGCCAGCCACTATCCCGGCATCGAGCTAAAGGCATCGCCCGCCAAAATTCTGCAAGGTCACAACGTGTTCGGGCCGTTGGACATAGGGCAGGGTGGTTCAGAGATGCTGACCTATGTATCGATGATCTACCCGGAGTTGTACGACATGCTCGAAGTGTCGGCCACTCAGGTGTACGAGTTTGACGTTACGTTTTCAACGCGCGTTCCCTCTGACACCGTGGCGCGACAAGTGGTGCAAGCTCTGCATAGCGTATCGAACGGTCAAACAAAAAATCGCGGTGATACGTTTGAAACTACCGCGTATTTCGGCTCGAAGAAAAGCCGATTGAAAAAAGTAAAAATCTATCTCAAAGAAGCGGAGTTTGAGAATCAGTTGGCAGAGGTAAAAAAACTAGCGCAGGCGGGCGATAAAGCGGCGCAACGAGTTTTCGAGGTTATGAGCGATTTTCGTTTGCGGGATTGGGTTAAGGGTCTGTTGCGCCTCGAAGCAACGGTAATGAAGCGCTCTATGGAACGTCGCGGCGTTCCTACCAATTTTTTTCAACTGGCGAAGTATCAGAGACATTTACAGAAAGAGGGTAGATGCTTTCTTTCGGAAGCGTGGAAATATGCAACGCAAGATATTTTCGACGCATGGCAGGGTGCAACCATGAAAGTTATCGATGATGAACATGTTATTGAAGCGTTAAAATATCGTCATGTTCGCTTTAACAAAAAGAGCGGTAAACCGTCACATGCTTATGCAATGAACCTCTATCGAACCTACAGAGCAATTCGTGATGAGGGTTTTATAGCGGTTCAAGACAGTATGTCGAGTTCGACGTTTTATCGGCACATAGAAGATATTACCGAGTGCGGTATTGCAAAAGCGCAATTGCAGTCAATGAAATCCATCGCTCAAAAAAATAACGTAGTACCGCTCTTGCGCTTCGTCGAAGTTGATTTTTCCGCGCAACGTCCGGACTGGTATCGCGAGCCGGTCAGTCAATTTTATTAACAAACCACAGAGGTAATAAAAATGCAACAACTTAACGGCGTTATGGTTCACGGCATTATGAAACCGCAGATTTTCTCGAAAGACTGGGAAATTAAAGACCGGGAAACCGGCAAGCCGGTTACCGGTACTTCGCACTTGATGGGCGTAAAAATTAAAACCATCGATAAATTCGGCGAAGAAACTGAAAGCACTATCGAGATCAAAATAAAAACTGAACAGGTCGCCTATGTTCGCCAGCAACATTTAGAGCTGCGTGGCGTACCGGTGTCGGTCGCTATCTCGGCGCTCGGTGGCTATGCGGAAGAGGGCAAACGCGCTGGCTTCCAATATGTTTTGGCCGATGGCGCGCAAATTCTGCCGCAACAAATTCTCCCTGTTGCGGCGATTGAACCTGTGCGCGTCGGCGCTGGCGCCAAATAGTTAGGATTAAATAAGACATGAAAACGGCTCCTTTTTTTCGGCTTGTGCATATCGACAATGTTTATATCGCGCATGCCTATAGCGAGCACGCACGGTTCCGGAGGGACCGCGCGCGCGCAAGCGGTGGCATGCAATGACTATGACTTCGGACGATATGTATTACTTGATTTTGTGGGGCCTGCTTTTTGTGTCGTGGGCCTTTGGCTTTAAGCAAGGGGGCCAACGATGAACCACGACGACATGCTAAAAGTGATTGGCTATTGTTTTTCAGCGTGGGCTTTCGGCTGGGCGTCGGGCTTCTTGTTTTATTCGACCAAGCGCGCAATAGAAAAAGTTATGTGAATCCTGCCGCATTACGATGCCTGCGGAGGTGTTTTTATTTTTGGCGTCGTCTCAACCTTAAAGGGTGTTCTATGAAATTCAATAAAGCTCTTGTTGTTCGTTCGTTGTCTGCCGTTGCTGTCGTTGCTACGGTCGCTGTTTCGAGTGCGCAAGCTGCGCTCGATCCGGCGGTGTCGGATGCCTTCACCACTGTTACCAGTTCTGCCACCGATATCTTGCCCGTGATGTACACGGCGATGGCGGCAATCACTGGCGGCTTCGTGGTGTTTGGTCTGGTCAAAAAGGGCATCCGCAAGGTTGCATAAATTTCACCTTGTACCGGGCTTCGGCCCGGTTTTTTTCAGGATGAAATTATGCGCGCTCTTCGATCTGCAATTCCCGTTGCTGTTGCTCTAGTCGTTTTGGCTTCGGCGTCGGTGGCGCGTGCTGATCTGCTGCCTGATACGTGGCCAGCGCCTTTCTTCGAAGCGTATTCGTTCGTCGATGATTATTTTCCAGTGATGTACGAAGCAATGGCAACGATTTCCGGTGGTTTTGTTGTCTTTTCGTTGGTCAAGAAAGGCATCCGTAAGTTGGCTTGATGTGTACCGCTTTAGGTAGCGGTTTTTAAATTCAGCGAGTGCAAGCGATGGCAATTCGATTCTCAAAAAAATATATTTTTATAATCGCAATCCAAGCGCTGCTCGCTGGGTTTTCTGATTATTCCTTTGCTCTGTCTGGTTGGGCTTCTGTTATTGGCGTTGCTGGTAAATGTTATGGCTCGCAGTACGATGCATGTGGTGCGGGTACTTGGTCTTCCAGCTATCCTGGTTATTCTTGGACGGGTGGTATTGTATTTACATCGCCTAATTATTATTGCCACGCTGAAAAATGGGTGTCGGGTGTTGTTACTAACCTTAATGTTCAGTTGCAAACTTGCGCTAAAACTTGTACATCTCCACAAATTATTGGTTCTACCGGTGATTGTGAAACGCCCTTAGCGCCCTCGGATTGTGGTGTTGGCAAAGTTTGGGATTCAGCGTCGAATTCTTGTATAGTTCCTGATACCTGCCCATCGGGACAAACTATGTTGTATACAACTGGTTCGAACGGTGTTCGCACTGCTGGTTTGTGTGTTGCAAATGTACCTACTCCTGATGGTCCTTGTGTTACTTATGAGGATAATCAAACTTCTTCGTGTCAGCAGAAGCAACAGGACTGTACTTCGACGGGTGGTACTTTCGGCAATATTAATGGGCAGAATGTTTGTATTCCGCCTGGGCCGGCTCAACCTCCACCATGTGCTTCCGGTTCATCTCAATTTACGCAGAATTCTGATGGTTCTAAATCGGCTACCTGTGTTGGCCCTGCGAATATACAAGCGGCTCCTACTGATAATTCGCCAGGCCAACCGATAGCGACTAATACAACTGCTGCAACCTCTACGGCGCAACAACAAGCGAATATCGCAAATAATACTGCGGCTACTGCTCAAATTGCGCAATCGGGTTTTCAAGCGGTGGTTAACGCGGTCAATAACAATACGGCGAAGTCTGCGGCTGGCGGGGGAGGTAATGGCTCATCCGCTGCGCAGGATAAATCGAATTCGGATGGCGTTATCTCCGCGATCAATGCTAATACGGCCAGCGAGCACGGCGCTGGTCAATGTGACCCGCACTCTTCAACGTATGCCGATTGCATCAAGGAAACCGAGACCGCGCCTGATGCGGATGGCTCGTCGATTCGTGCTAATGCGATTACTGAGGGCAATGCGTCTATCGATTCTGCGGCTGATTCGGTGGTTACGGGCATCAATGCAGCGTCTGCTCAATCAGCGCCGGATACGTCGAGCTTTACCGACACCTTGAAAAGCTACTTGCCTCAGGGCGAAAGTTGCAGCGATCTGTTGTTCACGGTGCATGGTTACGAGGTCGTGGTGTCGTGTGATCGAACCGCGCTGGTGAGGGAGTGGGGAGCTTGGGCGTTCGCGCTTTTTTCGATGTGGTCGATTTTTGAAATTATGTTCAGGAGACCGGTATAAATGCCAATTTTGCTGAGAGGGTTAGCGTGGCTGGCAACGGCGCTCACAGGTTTATTGCCTGCTGCTGTCGATTTCTTCGCGCGTTGGGTCACGAAAAAAACGTTAATGATGGCTGCTTATTATTCGGCCTATGCAGCATTGACCGCTGGCGTTTTTGCCTCGGTGGCAAGTGGTATTAGTGTTATCGCGCCAGATTTACCGACTGGCTACCATCAAGCAGCAGGAATGTTTTTGCCGGGCAATGCTTATTTATGTATTTCTGCAATTGTCACAGCAACGGTTGTTCGCTGGGTTTACGATTATCAAGTGAAGCTGCTGGATATTAGCACTCGGACGTGGGCCAATATGTAATGGCGGTCTATATCGTTACCGGAAAGCTCGGCAACGGTAAAACGTTAGTGAGTGTCGGTCGCATTCTGGATAAGTTAAAAGCCGGCTGCATCGTTGCCACCAATTTAGATATCCGCTTAGAGAAACTGTTAGGCGTGCAAAATAAATCGGCGCGCTTAATTCGGGTGCCGGATAAACCGAGCGCTGACGATCTTTACGCGCTTGGCAGTGGTAACGATGACTACGATGAAACCAAAAACGGTCTGCTGGTGCTCGATGAGTGCGGTACGTGGTTTAACTCTCGCAACTGGCAAGATAAATCGCGCAAAGCGCTTAACGATTGGTTTTTGCACTCGCGCAAACTCGGTTGGGACGTGATTTTGATTGTGCAGGATGTCGATATTATCGACAGCCAAGCGCGCATGGCCATTGCCGAACACACCTGTTTCTGCCGTCGATTGGATCGCTTGCATATTCCATTTTTCGGCACGCTGTTAAAAGTATTTACGCTCGGTGAACCGGTGCGGTTGCCGCGCGTCCATGTGGGGAAAGTAGTGTATGGAACCTCCGACCAGGACCCGCTTACTGATCGCTGGGTGTATCGTGGTACTGGCCTTTTCGCTGCCTACGACACCAAGCAAGCTTTTATCGATACTTACGAACATGGGCTGCATTCAATGTTGCCTGGTTGGTACACGCGCGGCCGTTACGCCGTGCCTCAAGATTGGAAATTTACTGTGCGAATGACAAAAATTATGTGGAAACGTTTTAAGGCACCGTTCGCGCTCGCGGCGGGAATTATTGTCGGTGCGGCCATGTCGTCGGCGGTAGCCTATGCGGCCATCACGCACAAGCCAAAGGAAGTTGCGCCGACAGCTGCGAAAAAAATCGAAGAAAAAAAGCAACCGGATAAGTCGGAAAAACCTGCAATGTCGCCGAAGTCTGCGGCGCAGCTGATCATTGATCAGCTCGCATCGCTGCGTATTGTTGGCGTTGTTAAATACGTCGATGATAATAAATTTATTTACTCGTTCTCGAAGTCGCCGCGTGGCGGCGAAGCTCAAGCGTTAGTGACCTCGACCGAATTAACGCAGTCCGGCATTGCCGTTAAATATCTCAGTGATTGCAAAGCGCTGCTCACCTATCAGGACGCAACGGCAACCATTTTCTGCCTCTGACCCTGCCGCTTCGACACTGTCTACCCCAATTCGATATCGATACACGCATCGGCATTGCAAAACCGACGCGCATGCGCGCCGACTTAGCGGCACCGTGAAATTTCAGCAATCACTGCGATGTTAATTCCGCGTTATGTCGGTCCAGGGGCTTTAGCCCCTTGGATCGGTGTTACGCACAATCTTTCCGCACCGTGATTTTTGGGCTTGTGTCCAGGTCGCAGACCTGGCGAGGTTTGGGGCGCGCAGCCCCAAGGTCTAGCCCTTGCCTAGCGCAGCGGTTGTGGCTTGACCTTTGGTTAACTGATTTACGTAACTATCGGCTACGTAGAGGAGGATTTTTGCTCCTCGATGTGCGCCTGGCTAAGTTGCTAAAAAATCTATAAGAATCAGTATCTTAAAAGACTTTTATTTTCACCGTCTTGCAACCTATTGATTTTTATATATTTAAAACACAAAAGACCAGGTGGGACCTGATCGGCTATTTTACGAGGCTCGTTGCACCGTTGAAGTAGCGTTCGACCGACCACTGAAAGTTGCTCATTGTCGCGGTGATTTCTTGCTTTAGTAGCTCGAGGGCGATATCACTCATGCCTGCGGCCGCTTCAACTTTTGCCTTTAACCGTCGCTCGGTTTTGTCCTGGCCGTTGCTGTAGTGCATTCGATTGAACCACTGTATTTGATCGATCTCGATCGCGCGCAAGGTGTTGCCGCTGGGTGTAATGAGTTGGCCTGTCTGGAATCGAAAGCCGGGCCAGTCTTTGTGATAACCGGCTCGGTATTCAAGTGCGCGCATCGCTGGCCCAGGCGCTCCGGTCTTGATCCAGCGATGCAGTGTGCGAGGTGTGATTTCTAGGTAGTTAGCGATTTGAGCTGTGGTTAGGTCGGTTCGATTTATGAGTTCTTTAAAATCCATGCGCAAAGGCTCCGATACGACGGTATCGAAGCGTAGCTAAGGTTTTCCCAATCTGCCTGAACACAGTGCGCATTTTACATAATATACATTATGCGCAGTTAGTGAAACGCATCACATTGTTATTATTCAGCATTTTACGAAAGTCAATACCCCGTTCTAGGCTAAGAATTCCAGTCGTAACGGATCTCATAGCCCATGGATTTTAAAGACGTCCTTTTTGAGGCAAACCTAAACCCACGCACCGCAGCCAAATTCCTAGACGTCAGCCAGCGAACAATCCACAGATGGATAAAAAATGGCGCGCCAACGATAGCCTGGCGCGCCCTCGAACTCCGAGCCGGCACCGACCCACACTGGCCTGGCTTCCGCATCGATGGCAAATACTTCTACCGGCACGATGGTCGACGCTTTACCCGCGACGAACTAATCAACTACGAATACACCATGCTCATCGAACGCCGTGCTGGCTACGACGTAGCCAAAGCCAATTATCAAAGCCAAAAAATAGACCATTCGCAAACAGATGCTAAGCTGAAAACAATTTCGCCTCGCAGCGCGTGAAGTAAACTTCCCGCTACAGCCGCAAGGCGACAATTAAAAAAAACTATGCGATCGGAGATTAAAACAAGGGAAATAACTATGAAGGCAGAAATAGAAGAACGCCTATCACACACACCAATAAAACAACCAAAGCCTCAAAAAACTACCTGGCAGGATATAGCACTTGGAATTTACATCGGCGGAATGGCGCTATTCCTAACAACAGCATTCTTAGCAGCCATCGCAGCATCAATCGTAGCGTACAAACAAGAACAAATAGCTATTCAATTTTTCCATCAATTGCAACAAATAAGATAAACCTAAAGAGCAGTACGCAACGACCGACCAGCAGCAGGCTTATCCTCAATTTGCACATCGGCAGTACCCGGCGTCGCTGACTTATCCAACATCACCCATCCAGCACCAGACTGCGAAGATGCAGGCGCAGTCTGTTGCTGCGGCCCCCTAAAACCGCTTTCTTGCCTGTTTTCATCCTTAGTTGGATCAAACCACCCATTTTGTACGATATCACCGCAAACGTGCGGCGACAGCTCCATACGCGTACCTTGTTGCGTATAACAGCGGCAATCGTGCGTTGACTCATTAATAATGCAATTCGGCTTAGGAAACGTCTTTACCTGAAAAGCTTTATCGTAGACCGGCGCCGTCCAAGGCAACCCCTCGATCCGCGGCTGATATTGCTTAATATACTGCTCAGCAGAAACCACACCGTTTTTAGAAACCGGCAGCACCGAAGGCAATACACTAGCCGACGCACCAGGCTCGCCCCGATGGCTATAACCCAAAATCACCTTAGCGACTAAACCAAACGAACCAACCAGCACCAGAACCGCAGCGATCACCTTAAAAGGTATACGCCGCTTATGTGTATGGACCTCAGCCGATTTATATAAACTGAAAATCTTCTTATCGAAGGGAATCTGCTTTTTCAACGCATCACGCTTAGCGGCCCAGTGCGTAGGATCAGCCTGGACCTCCTGCCATTCAAACCGAAGCGATCGATTAAGACCAAATTTACGCTCATAGTGAAAATGGTTGCCGCACATTTTTCTAACGAACGTACTTAGCTGGGTAGGATGCTGACATATAAAAAATATATCGACCCCTTTATGCCGATGCTCCGCAAGCTTTTCAATATGGTCAGGAGGACGAACGCCCGTTGCCTGAGTCGGTGCGAACTTATACGACTCATCGATAATTAAAATAGAATTTTCCGGCAGCGCCGTCCACCAATCACGGCACTGCTCTAAAGACCACTCAGTCCACCCCGGCACCGAGCAACCATTAATACCGCAAAAAAATACCGCGCGATTCTTAAAACGATCCTCACTCAAAATCTGTTTAATCGTATTAAGTGTTTTACCCGTACCCGGTACACCCGTAGCTAATAGAAGCATAATTACTCCGGCAGCGAGCCGCCTCCTCTACCCGTCTTTAAGACCGTATCTTTGTTCCAAGGGCCGGTCCACTTACCCGATGCCGCAGAAGTGGCTACACGCGCGACATAGGCCGCAAACACCATCTTAACGCCCATATCAAAACCCGCCATCGTCAACAACGCATACACCGAAGCAGGCAAGCCATTGTAATAACCCATTACAAAATTTTGTGCATAATCAAGCGCAACAGATGCCGACTTATAAGCAATATAACCAATACCCAAAGCCCTAGCACACCACCAAAGAAACGGCGGTACCACATAAAAAAGAAACTGTACAATTGCAGCCCACAACAAAGCCATTACGAAGCCCCTTGCGCCATATAAATACGAGTCGCCATAAATCCAAAAAGAAACAACACCAACGGACGAAGATCGACAGCAACCGTGCAGAACGGAGCCCAAGAAATATTAAAAGAACCTACCGCGAGAGTAATCGGAATATCAGCAGGGCACGAAGCCGACCCACCAGTGACATTAAAAATACTCTGCATTTGTTCAGAAACGTCAACCTCCTGAACCAACTCAGAACCATTCGGATCACCACCTACTGCATTAATCGCAGATCGAATATCTAAATGATTTAACTCAGGCAACTGACACTTTTGTTGCCAAGACTGTTTAAGCACATTGCACATAATCTCATCACCAGAACAATCCGGCAGCGCAGAACAATCATCACCGCCAGACGACGTACCCGTAGTGCTATTGCCATCACCGCCACCGCCCGACGCATCTTTCTTACAAACACCATCTACATCGTGATAGCCAGCAGCACAAGCACCACCATCGCCATTCTGGTTCTTACCATCAGCACCATTACCCTTGCCATCATCACCGCCCGGATTATCCGGATGATTCTGCGGCCCACCGCCACCACCACCAGCAGCCGCACCAGAATTGGCACCATTGCCACCCGGCGCACCATTACCATAACAACCAGCAACGCCATTAACTTCGCCATACACAAAACCAGGCTGACAACCACCTTCAGGTTTTTGGCCAATTGCAACATCCCACGATTTTGTAGAACTCGCCGGCAAATTATCGCAACCCTCCTGAGCAACCACATTCTCCGTCCAATCTTTTATTTGATAATTTACCGACGTAATCGTACCAATACGAATATGAAAAACGCGCTGCACTTTACAAGTATTCGAACAAATATAACTAGTGTCATCCTTCTCAGTCACCATGCGCAGACCAGCGCTTACAGGCACTGTATTAACAATCACAGGAGAATTTACAAAACCGGCTTTAGCTGCAGCAAATTGCGAAGCCGTACACGGCCCTTCGCACTGGCCAGTTGTTGCATTGCGAGTTTGATTAGCCGCACACGCCGCAACACACACACCGTTATAAATTTCCTTACCAACAGGACACTCACAAGCGCCGGATGTACCAAGCACTTGAGTCGCCGCACAAGTCTTACTACACGTAGACGTCGCAACATTCACCCCACCATCCGAATCAGGAGTTTTCACCGCGTGGCAATAAGTACCATCGGAACCGCCCAAACTGACGTAATGATAAGCACCCAAACCGGCCGCAACATAATTATTAGCAGCGCACGCAGCATCACGCGTAGAGTAACAAGTGGCAGGAGGAGAATTATTAGCAATGAAGCCAGAAAGAGCAAAAGCAGAATTAGCAATTAAAAACAACAGCAAAAATAACAAGCGCATCACCAGCTCCCAACAATAAACAGAGCGCCCATGATGGCAACAAGCATAATTACGTAGGGATCATTCATATAAAAATGGGGGCCGAAGCCCCCACCCCGCTATTAGCCGAAGAAAGTCGCCTTGACCCAACGGAAAGCCAACGACGCTACACACAGCCCAAGAACCGCCGTGATAATCGTTGTCATGTCGGTTTTAGCACCGGCAATAGCAGTCACCGTGTCTGCCGATAAAATCGAATCCGCAAAGCTCGAATTGGCGGCAAGAGTGGCAATACCACCGACGACACCCAAACGACGCACAGCTACGACTTTAGACACGGTTGCGTTGTACAGCTTGTTTGCTTGTTGCATAACATTCACCTTTTAGGTAGTAGACGGCCCTTAATTAATTAATCCTGCCCGGGGCACGTATCGAGCTAGGAACCGGTTAACCGTATTTGCTAGCACTCGAATCCATCGTGCGCAATATAAATTTCGCAGCTATAGACATCACAAACAAAAAAACTATAAACCCAGCAAGCGTTTCGTAATCTTCTTTCGTTAGCCTAACCCCAGAACCTTGAAGTGAATCAAGCGGAACTATATTCAACGAAGAATGCCAACCACTATCATCAGCATATCCGCAGACAGGCACAATCAAACCAGCATCAGGAGTCAAATAGCTACCAACATCAGACGCCTTACAAGTCATAATCAAAACGGTATCAGGTGACAAATCGTCACAAAGCGCAAAACCGCTAAATTCAAACGTCAATAAAAAAATTAAAACCGAGTAAACTATTCTAATCACGCAGCCACACCCTCAAGAGTCAAATCAGTCATACGCTTAACCACAAAATCAAGCAAAGCCTGTTGTACAGCAGAATCAGAACCAAATAATTTCACATCAAAATAATCGGCAATCTCAGCCTCAACACCCATAGCTAAAATAGACCGAGTAACAAAATCAGGATTCAAACGTTTACGAGCCGCAACGCGAATAAAATTACCGAGAAAAAAAGCAATATTACGCCGAGTATTAACCGAAGGAGCTTTAGCTGCACGTTTATACATTAAGCCAGCACAACGACCGAAAAATTCAACATCTTCAATTAGCAATTGCCAAAGTGGATCAATATGAGAAGTGGAATACTGAAGCCGGAAGTTATCCAAACCATATCGCCAAAGGGCAGTAAGGTGTGGTATCAGACGCTCAAAAGTAGGATGGGCCATATAATCAGCCATACAATCAGAGCCATTACAAAACTGATTAATAACTGACTGATGGAAACGCAATTCAACTCGACGAACAGAATCACCAGGTCGATATTCAGATTCTAAAGGATCAGAAACAGCAGGAACGTCAGACCAAATCGACTCCCAAAAACTTAATTTATCCCGCTTAGTAGTCTCAGCAATCTTGTCATACAGAGAAAATTGAACGGCACCAGGTTGGCCATAAGTAAAAGTCTGAGAATCCCCATAAATACACGCAACTTCGTTCAGCCCATCATACTGAGCGTGGGAAATGGCATTAAACTTTTGTTCTCGACGCGCTTTACAAACAAATCGGTTGGTAAAGTCACTCGGAACAACGAGATTTTTAACATCAGCCGCAAGATGGACTGCACAACCGCTAGGAATAGGATTGTCAGCAAAAATAGAGGCAATAAAGCGAATTTTAGCAGTAAGCTTCTTAGGCTCATTTTCGTAAATAACCTGGGGCGAAACTTCCACCTTGATATGAGGACCGAGCTGGTCAGCATCTTTATAAAAGCTTTTAACCAGAACAACGAAACCGACATCTTGGTTTTTAAGGATATATTGGTAACCGGACTGTTTGGCAGATCGAGACAAAGACCAATCGACACCACCAAGATTGACAACATCGCCAGAAGTGGAATTAATCAGTACATCATACACGTCACCTCGCAAAAAGCAGTTGAATAACTGTTTAACAGTATCGACACCGATATGCAGCAAACGCACATCACTTAAATCAATCGAATCACGCTTCATCGAAAAAATATTTTCCTTTCTATCCCAAAATTTATTTTCGTATCGCATCAATAACCCCTTAATTAAAACGACAATCCAATTTTTTTATTTGGGATTACTCCCCTTATTTATTACGTGTTACAAGAACGTAAGGTGAGGCGGCAGCGCCACGCTGCGCGTCGGCGAACTGCCGCCCTCCCCCTCATACCGACGCCTTCACAGCAGCCTTAGGAACGACCAGGGCGGCAATACAGACCTGCCCCAACTTCCCCCCCGCTACCTTCTTCAGCTTCGTTTCCAGCTCGACCTGGAGCGGATAGCCAGCAGCCGGCAGACTGCGGAACACATCCGGCGTACAGGTCATCTTCATAACCTCGATCCCTTTCGCCGTAGTACTGTCTTTTTCGGCCTCCTGCCCCACGTACACCGACGCATACTCGGCGCCATCGACCGAGGCAAACGAGGTCCCTAGCAACTCAACACGCATTTTCTGGTTCATCGATAAATCACCTTTCAAATAAGCCGCCTTTGTTGGGAGCAGCACTACCCATTACAAAAAAGCCCTACCTGCCTGCCGGGGCGCGGCATTCTGGCCAGGAGGGCAAAACCAAAACTTAAGGTTATTCAGCTCGACCGCGTAAACGCAGCGGGAGCAGTAAAAAAGACCGCCAGAATTAGCGCCGCAGCGAGCGCACTGGCCGAATTGGAAAGAAAGCTGGAATTCAGTTTTTATAGTCATGAGAATCAATCTAGCATCCAATGCTACATAATCTAGCATCTGAAGCTAGCTTGCACAAGAGGCGAGATAGACGATAATAGACAAACCGGCCCAAAAAGGGCTCTAAAACGAGCTAAGAGCGATGAAAAGCATTGAGTGGATCGAACAACTGATCAGAGCCAAAAGCCTGCCTAGCCACCGTCAAGCAGCGCTAATGATCGGCATGGCCGAACAGCTCATGAGCAAACACAGAAATGGAAAAGCCCTCACACTCGACGATAAATACGCCTACAAACTGGAGGAATTATTAGAGCTACCACACGGAAAAATAGTGGCGGACCAACACGCCGAGCGCGAAAAAGACCCTAACATCTCCGCTATGTGGCGCAAGCTTGCTACGTCAGCAGCCGCAATAGCAGTGACAATTTGTCTCACTGGAAACACACAACAAGCAGAAGCAAATCAAATACATAAGACCACGCAAGCTATTGATATAACTATACATTATACGTAGTAATAGATTTATGCAAAGAGGGCTGATTCAGTAATCTATGTGCTCCACTCCATGAGCTCACCGTATGGTGCCCTACATATATAAGCCGGCTCGCCAAAGCCGTACGGCATGTAGCCGCTGTTGCTTGAATTCGCGCGCCGATTTTTCGCATCGACAATCCGTGTCGGTTGAGTTTCGTCGATCGCCATGTTCAGGCTGGCGTTAACTTCGATTCCCGTGGGCGTTTTGTTGGATCGTATCGACTACAAATCGATCGTCATCATCGCGCTTGCCATCGGCGGATTGCTGACGCTGGCCACTGCGTTCGCAGCGCTGCTTTTGCTGTATTAGTTTTGCCAGGCACGAATGAAAACTACGTCTCTTCCTAACGCGGTCACCCGCAGAAACCAGCATTCAATCCCTTAATATTCGCTAGCTAAGTCGTGAAAATTTCCGCGCGAATATTTATCTCTCGCATCGAAATGCTCGCAGACTGTAAAAATTCACCGTCGATTAAAAATTTTCAACGCGAACATTGAGCTATCAGCTTGCCGTAAGAATTCGCAGGTAACTTGATGACGGTCAAGTCAAATTGCTGGCGCAAGATCACACTCTGAAACAGCTCTATAGCAACTGAGGTAATTCGATGACAACTCGCCGACTGGGCGCAGTATTGCTCGGTATTTCCATGGCACTGTATTGCGTTATCGGCTTCACTGGTTTCGATCCAGCACGACAGGATGAGGCCTATATTTTCGGTATTATTCTCGAATATTGGCGCGGCCAGAATTGGGTGGTGCCGCTGTTGGCCGGTGTTCCGTTTATGGAAAAACCGCCGCTGTATTATCTAATCGGCGCGGCTGCCGCGCATACGTTGTCGCCGTGGTTGCCATTGCACGACGCGGCCCGGTTATCGTCTGCATTATTAATCGCCATTACTCTCGGCGCCATCGCTGCCGCCGGCCGCTTGTTATGGGGTGCGGGTAATGGGCGCTTCGCAGCGCTCGCATTATTGGGCAGTATCGGCCTTGCGGTGCCGGCCCACATGATGCTAACCGACAACGCACAACTGACCGGGCTCGCCATCGCTCTGCTCGGCTTTGCCGCCGCCGCGCGCAACCGGAGTTGGGCTGGCCTGGCAATCGGTACCGGCGCCGGCATAGCATTTCTGTCGAAGGGATTACTCGGCCCCGGTATCGTTGCAGTGAGTGCAATATTATTGCTGGCGTGGCCGGAATGGCGCCGCCGCAGTTATGCACTCGCTTTATTATTAGCAGCGATCGCGGCATTGCCCTGGCTATGCATTTGGCCGTTGGAACTATACCGCACATCGCCGACGCTGTTCGCCGACTGGTTATTGCAAAATAATTTCGGCCGCTTCTTAGGCTACGCACCGGCGCGCCTTAACGCCGTCAAAGATAGCAAATTCTGGTACACCACTCTCTGGTGGTCGAGCTTTCCAGTGTTACCGCTGGCGATTGTAGCGCTGTACCGCTGGCGCCGCGATTGGCAGCATCAGCCAGCGCTGCAAATCGGTCTGACCACCGGGTTCACGCTGTTCGCAGTGTTAACCGTATCCTCCACGTTACGCGCCATCTATGCGCTGCCGCTATTGTTATCGCTGGCACTGATCGCAACGCCGGTGTTACGCGCGCCGCCGCGCTGGTTGAATCGCGTGGCAGTCGGCGGCGGCCGTCTATTCTTCATCGCCGGCGCGCTGTCGATTTGGGGGTTGTGGCTCGCGCTTGCGGAACATGTCATAACACCGCAGTCACGGCTACTAAGTGGAATAGTGCCTGCGGATTTGCAGGTATTCGCCAGCGTTTCGGCATTGTTCGGCGCGCTAGCTGTAACAATTTTCTGGTTTGTCTGCCAGTGGTATTGGCGCAACCAGGATTGGCGCGGCGGCGCGATCTGGTATAGCAGTTTATTCAGTGTGCTGGCACTGCTCGCGTTGTTGTGGCTGCCCGCCTGCGAACAGCGTAGTAGTTATCGACCGGTGTTCGAGGAACTGGCCGCAATGCTGCCGGCCGGCGACTGTGTCGACAGCTGGGGCGTGGGCGAATCGCAGCGCGGCATGCTCGATTACATCGCGCGAGTAAAGCTTGCACCCGCCGCCGACCCCGCCGCCCCACACTGCCAAAGCTTATTGATCGATAGCTCGGTCAACGAGGAACCTCCGCCACCACCGCCCGGCTGGAGTTTAGTATGGCGCGGTAAGCGGTCGCCCGATGCGCATGAGGAGTTCCTGCTGTACACGCATGCACCGCGGGATATCGATGCATCCGAGATTGCATCGAATGTTACACATCTTCACAGGAAACATAGTACAAGCGAGTTCGGCAACAAACGCCGCGGGCATCAGCGCGGTAAAGCGTGACGATTCCAATCGAAGAAAAAAATTGACCGCCACAATAAACGGATCGAGTTACTTACTGCAATCTCCGCACGCGGCGAGTTGTTAAATTAAAGTGGTTACTCGAAGTGCTCTTTGCGGAGTTTTCCTTGCGCGATCGATCGATAAGCGGCGACTTCCGCACCACATTTTTAAGCTTAGCGATTTCCAGCAGGAACGCTAGCTGCTTTTCCACAACACCGCCTTTAATGTAACCAGTTGCGACTTTGATTAGCCGATATATCCTTCCACCGTTTTCACATCGCGCGTGCTGGCTTCGTCCTCGCTGTCGCCAAATTCGCGTTTAGCGCGGCGTTGTCGCAATAGATCCCAACATTGATCGAGTTCCTCCTCGACATGTTTCAGTCGCGCCGCGTTGTTGTGGTCAGACGATGCGACATCGGCGCGCAACTTATGCTCCTCGTCCATCAGATCGTTGATATGCCGCAGAATACTTTTGTCGCTCATGGCTTTCTCCTTTGCTGGCGTTCGACAAGCACTAGCAGTCAGTATCCGCCCGGCCTTGTGTCCCCGCAAGATATAATTCCCATCGCCCCATGCTTAAATACACAAAATAAGGCTGAGCCTGCGCCATTTTTATTACACTGTCTGCAGTTCAGCATCGCCCTGAAATTAAATCCGCGGAGGAAATAAGCCCTTGGAAAAAGTCATCTATCTACTGTGGCGCGATCCGCAGCAAACGCTCGATAGCTGGTGCCGCAATATACGCGGCGAACTGGCCGATAGCTTGCTCGCATTGGGTGCGCGCTCGTTGCAGATCAATGTGTTCGATGAAATCGCGGCGCCCGGCGTCGAGCATATTCAAGGCGGTGAGCCGATGATCGAAGGTTTCGTGCAACTTTGGCTCGACAGCGCCAACGACGGGCCGCGCGCGCCGCTCGATGCCGCGATCGCTTCGGTAACTTTGCGAATGGCGGCGTATCTGGTCAGCGAATCGGTATTGCAAACCGACCTGCCCCGCCCCGCTCGCTCCGGTGAACGCACGCCATGCTTTGCGCAGATGGCGCTGTTTCGCTGCTTGCCCACGCTGACGCGCGAACAATGGTGGGATATTTGGCGCAATTCGCATAGCGAGATCGCGCCCGTCACGCAGGCGAGTTTTTATTATGCGCAGCATCTGGTGGTGCGGCCGTTAACTCGAGATGCGCCGCTCTACGATGCTATTGTCGAGGAGTGTTTCCCCGATGCGGCATTGACTAGCCCACATGCTTTTTTCGGCGCTGCCGACGATGCGGAACTGGAAATAAAACGCGGCACCTGTATGCAGAGCATTGCACGCTTTGTCGATTTCACGACTATCGCCGTGGTGCCGACCAGCCAATATTTAATTAAATAGCAGCGTTGATTGTCGCAACGGGTAAGTAGCAAGACTCGCTCGCTATTTGCGGAAATTACTTTAAGCGTCCAACAAACTAAGTGCCATGCGTTCATTGTTGGCACGATGCTGTAGGTCCTGCTGGGGAACGCCTACTACAAACATCCTGTTAGGCTCGGGCGCGCGCATCCATGCGCGCTCACGTCCCCAGCAGGACCTACAGCATCGCGCCTTGTCGCGTGCGGTGCGAATGCATTTTATTAGGGGTTTGCACTCGCCCGTTATTTTTCTGTTTACTTTCTTACTTCTTATTTTTTAATTCTTATTTTTCAACAATGCAGGTGCGCCCCGCCCCGTCACCATCGGCAGATCGAGATAGGAGCGAATGCCCGGTTTAGCCTCGCAGATATACGGAATGCTATTGACGCAATGCATCGCCGTCACCACGATACCGGCATTGCGCTTCAAACCTTCTTCGAGCGAGCGCGGATGCGTGCCGTGGTAAACGGCTTTTAAATCGGGATCGCCCTTCACTTCGATTTCGTAGCGTGGCCCCTCGGGGCCGAATTTCCACGGTTTATCGAAGTTCTCCTCGCCCATATACCAGTTGACGATCTCTTCGATGATCGGCTTGCCTTTCTGCAAACCGGTCCAGGTCAACTTCATCGCCGCGACTTTGCCGGGCGGGATCGGTCCGATCGGCGATGGAATCGGCGCGGTGGCTAAACCGAACTCGCATTTAGTTTCGAAACCATCGAGCTCGATTTGCAGCGCATCCGCCACCATTTGAATCGATTGATAAAATCCGATCGCCAAATATTGCGCGATACCGCGCGATGCGACTTCATCGGGCGTTTTGCCGAAGCCCATCATCTCGCCGACGATATCCGGTGCACCGTAAGTGCGAATATCGGAAAACTCTTCGGCGCGCACATAGCTGGTTACGCGTTGCATACTGGTTAGATGCAGGGGGAATTTTTCCGAAAAACCGCCGGGGTGAATACCGGTGCCGTGCAATACGGATTTGCCTTTGATACAGGCCGCCTGCAGACGCTCGATATCGATATGTTTGGACGGATAGAACCAGCCGACCGGCGTCACCACGTTTTTACCGGATTCGAGCAGCGCGACGATTTCCTGTTCGACCGGAAAGGCCGGGCTATACACCACGCAATCGGCGTCGAGTTTTAAAATCGCTTCGATATCGTTGGTGGCCAATACGCCTGTTTTACGCGTGCCGGCAATATCGCCCGCGTCTTTGCCGACTTTAGCCGGATTGTTGACCCAGCAGCCGACCAGTTCCAGATCGGGATGATCGAGCACGCCTTCGATGGCCGCTTTGCCGATGCCGCCGGTGGCCCATTGAATGACTTTGCGTCGCATGGGGTTTGCCTCGCTGGCTGTTTGGAGTTGGCAGCGATTCTATAGTTGTAGCGCGCAATAACGTCTTAATCTTTGTTAATGAATTTTTGCGACTAGCCCTAAAGATTAAACAACAACTGCTCGTGCCAGAAGCGGGGTGTAGGGGGTCTCTTTTTCGGGGCTCGTGGGCAAGCATTCAAGTAGCTGCGGTGCTATCGGCCTTGAAGAACTTGTCGGCTTCACGGATAAATCTGGCTCGCAGCTTCGATAAGTACCACTTCATGCCCCGAAAAAGAGACCCCCTACACCCCGCCATCAAGTTCATATCAGGCTTCGATCTCGATGGCTCAATTGGTTTATAAAACCCATCAAGTTCATTTCGAGCATCAAACTTGGTGGCTCAATCAGGTTATGAAAATAAAGCCCACCAAATCCGAGTGATGTTTCAGATTTGGCGGCTCAAATAGTTTTGAAAAACTTAAAGCACATCCGGCGCCGATGGATTTTTACGCGCGAGTACCCATTCGGTGCGTGCCCGTACCGCCGCTTCGGTTTTCTCGGTGTTGCGCAGAATGTAAAACAGATCTTTCTGCAAATCCTCGAATACTTGATCGGCGACCTCCTCCGGCGTGGTAATTTCGATTTTCTGGCCGAAGTTTTCCATCAGTTTTTGCAGATCGTCGGCGGTGCGAATGCCCATATCGAGCGCATTGGCATCGCGCGGTAAATCCGCCGGGCGATTGCGGCCGGAATCGAACAAACCGGTGCGCACGATATGCGGACCGGGGAACAACAGCGAGACTTTGATCGGCGAGTTCATCGAAGTGAGTTGGAAGTACAGTGCTTCGGTCATCGCGGTGACGGCCGCCTTGGTGGCCGCGTAAGCGGGCGTATTCGGCAACACGATCAAACCGCCATTGCTGGACGTGGTATTGACGATATGCGCTTCGAGATTTTGTTGCTGCAGGCGCGGCATAAACGCTTTGATACCGTGCACCACGCCCATCACGTTGACGCCGATCGCCCAGGCCCACTCGTTCATGCCGGTTTCCCACATCGTCATCGCCTCGCCAGCGCCGACACCGGCGTTATTGAACAGCAGATGCACCGCGCCGAAATGCGCGAAACTTTTTTCCGCCAATGCTTCGACCGATTCCAGTTTGGTGACGTCGGTGCGGTGGCCGATCGCGTCGATGCCTTTGCCGCTGAATTCCGCGACCACTTTATCCAGAGCACTCTGCTCGATGTCGGCGATAACGATTTTTGCGCCGGCGCGTCCAAGACGCTCGCCGATGGCTTTGCCGACGCCGCTGGCGCCGCCGGTGATGACCGCAACTTTATTGTTAAAATCTTGCATGGTTTAAAGCTCCTTCTGAGTGAGGGTATCTGCTGATGTAAGGTATTTGTTATCGACTATTTGTTATCGGCTACGGGACAATCGGTATAGACCGGTGTGGCATATTAGCTTTTTAAAATAATCCTGTCTTTTTCCATGTGCTATTAACTCTCTCAGTCGAAACCACATCGGCGCGGGAGGCACGACGGTGCCGGGCTTGCGGCAGAGTTTCAACGCGTTCCCAGCGGCGCGCGGACAATCATCGCCGATGTCCCGATTCAGCCTCCGTCGCTTCTCCTAAGTCGTGTACTCGCGCGACCCGCATAGCAATCGATTATTCAAACCTACTAAATCCGCCAGCTCGCTATACGCTATAGGACTCTCACTACAGGCTATTGGACTCTGGCTACACCTATAGGACTAAGGTCCCATTGCCAGTGCAATGCCGCGCCAGCCATAGTAAAAGCGACAAAAATGGATGCCGGTGCGAGCGTCGAGTGTCACCGCTGTTTCCTCAATAAAACTACGACTAGTGATTGTGGAATGCGAAGACGACAGACACTTAAACGATCGCAGTGCGGCGTTGTTGCGTCGTCGCTGGCACAGCGCCAGTCGATGACCATGGCAGCAAAACAATAGCGTAGCGACAAGCGTGTTTTTACATTATTCCCCGAGGAGTTTCATTCAATGCTGACACGCAAGGTAGGATACAGTCGGATCGATAGCCGCCCTCTGTCCGCCAGCCACATTGCAGTGTACTTTGCAAAACTGGCGCTTGCCGGCTGGCTCGGTACAACCTTCGTAGGCTGCAGTAAAGCGCCTGAAAAAGCCGCGATGATTCCCGCAGTGGTGGTCGTCGAACCGCTGCAGCGCGATGTGCCGGTCTACGTCGAGTTGGTCGGCGAGGCGCAAGGTGAGCAGGACGTTGAAATTCGCGCGCGCGTCGAGGGTTTTCTGCAAAGCGTCAATTACACCGAAGGTTCGTACGTTAAAAAAGACACGCTGTTGTATCAGATCGATCCCAAACCTTTACAGGCGGATCTGGCCACCCAGCAGGCGCGCCTCACCAAAGCCAGCGGCGACGTCGACCGCTTCGAGCCACTCTATAAGAAACAGGCGGTCAGCCGGCAGGAACTCGATAATGCCTTAGCGGCACGCGATGCCGCCCGCGCCCAGGTCGACCTGGCGAAACTCAATCTCGGCTACACCACCATCCGCTCGCCGATCGACGGCATCGTCGGTATCACCCAGGTGAAACCCGGCAATCTGGTTGGGCGCGGTGAAAGCACATTGTTAACAACCGTATCGCTGATCGATCCCATCGTGTTTCGAGTCGGGATCAGCGAAGCCGAATATTTCAAGGTGGCCAAGCGTGGCCCGCGCACTGCCAATAGCCAGCCGCTCGATGTGCAACTGGAACTGGCGAACGGGGAGATTTATGCGCACAAAGGTGCGTTCGCCGCGGTGGATCGCGGCGTCGATGCCCAAACCGGTACGTTAATGGTCAAATTCGCTTTCGCCAATCCAGACCGCTTAATTCGCCCCGGTCAATACGGTCGCGTGCGGGTCACTGCAGAAACACTGCCTAACGCCCTGTTGGTTCCGCAGCGCGCGATCAAGGAGATTCAGGGTATTTATCAAGTCGCGGTGGTCGGCGCGGATAATAAGGTCGCATTGCGCACGGTAAAAACCGGCGCCCGCTTTGGCGATCTATGGGTCATCAGCGAAGGCATCAAGCCGGGCGAAAAGATTATTGCCGAGGGATTGCAGCGGGTTAGGGATGGCTCTGTCGTGACGCCCAAGCTGGAGCAGATCGATACTGCCCTGGCGCCCCCAGTCAACCCGGCACCACCAGCTAGCTCGACGCCACCGGCTAAATCGTAAGCCGCTCCCCTCCAACCTGTATGAGCACGCCTTTGATAAGGCTTTAAGAAAGGGACCGACGCTATGATGGCCCGTTTTTTCGTCAACCGCCCGATCGTGGCCATCGTGATGGCCATCGTGATGGTCATCCTCGGGCTTGTGGCGTTGAGCCGATTACCCAATGCCCAATATCCGGAAATCGTGCCACCCCAAGTACAGCTGACCACTACATTCGTCGGCGCCTCCGCCACCGATGTCGAAGCTTCCGTCACCACGCCGATCGAGCAGCAGGTGAACGGCGTCGACAATATGATCTACATGAAGTCGACCAACGCCAACGACGGCACATTGAAACTGATCGTATCGTTCGAAGTCGGCACCAACCTCGATATGAGTAACGTGCTCACGCAAAACCGGCTGTCGCAGGCGATGCCTTCATTGCCGCAATCGGTGAAGGAATACGGTGTATCCGTAAAAAAATCGCTCAATTTCCCGCTGCTTATCATTTCGCTGAGCTCGCCCAACTCGACCTTCGACAAAAACTTTCTGTCCAACTACGCGGCGATCAATATCAACGACGCGTTATCGCGCACGCGCGGCGTCGGTCAAGTCACGCTATTTGGCGGTAGCGATTACGCCATGCGGATTTGGATCGACCCCGATCGCATCGCCAAACTCAGCCTGACCGTTCCCGACATTATCAATGCCGTCAAGGCGCAGAACGTGTTGAGCCCCGCCGGCCAGATCGGCGCGCCACCCTCGCCCGCCGGCACCGAATTCACCTACACCGTGCGCACCCAGGGCCGGCTGTTGTCGGCCGAAGATTTTGCCGAGATCGTGATCCGCTCCAACGCCGATGGTTCGCAGGTGCGGGTCAAAGACGTCGGCCGGGTCGAACTCGGCGCACTGCTGTATACGCAGGAAGGCCGCCTCAACGGCAAACCGAGCGCGGCTATCGCCGTGTATCAAATGCCCGGTACCAACGCGCTGGAAACCGTCGGCAATATCCGCAAGTTGATGGGAGAGCTCAGCCAGCGCTTCCCTGCCGATCTGGAATACAAGATCACGCTCGATACGTCGCTGCCGATCAGCGAAGGCATCAACGAAATCGTCCACACATTGTTTGAGGCGGTGGTGCTGGTGCTGATCGTCGTATTCGTGTTCCTGCAGAATTGGCGCGCGACCCTGATTCCCCTGCTGACCGTGCCGGTATCCCTGATCGGTACCTTCATGGTGTTTCCGCTGCTGGGCTTTTCGGTGAACGTGTTGTCGCTGCTCGGTCTGGTGCTGGCGATCGGTATCGTGGTCGACGACGCTATCGTGGTGGTCGAAGCCGTCATGCACCATATCGAGCACGGACTCACGCCGAAAGAGGCCACGATCAAGGCGATGGAGGAAGTCTCCGGACCGGTGATCGCGATTGCGTTGGTGCTGTCGGTGGTGTTCGTGCCGGTTGCTTTTATCAGCGGCATCACCGGTCTGCTCTATCAGCAGTTCGCCATCACCATTGCGATTTCCGTGCTGTTTTCCGCGGTCAGCGCGTTGACCCTGAGCCCGGCGCTGTCGTCGCTGCTGCTGAAGCCAACCAGCGGCCAACGCAGTTTCATGACGCCGTTTTACAACGGCTTCAACCGCGTGTTCGAGCGCTTCACCGGCGGCTACATGAGCGTGGTGTCGATCCTGATTCGCAAATCGATCCGCAGCCTGATTTTTATCGGCGTCGTGATCGCGGCGATTGTGCTGCTCGCCAAGCATATTCCGGCGGGCTTCGTGCCGGTCGAGGATCAGGGCTACGTCCTGGTGAACGTGCAGTTGCCGGAGGCGTCCTCGCTGGAGCGCACCGATGCGGTCACCCGCAAGATCGAAAAAATTCTCGCCGGCAATTCAGCCATCGATACCTATACGACAATTACCGGCTTGTCGCTGCTGACCGGCGCGACCTCGTCCAACATGGCCACGTTTTTCGTTTCGCTGAAACCGTGGCACGAGCGCACCACCGCCGCCGCCCATGCCAGCGGCGTGCTCGCCTCCATCAATGCGGCGCTCGCGAAAGAAGTGCCCGAGGCGATGGCGATTGCGTTCGGCCCGCCGCCGATCCCCGGTCTCGGCACCGGCGCCGGCTTCACGATGATGCTGCAGGACCGCGCCGGCAATTCACCGGAATACTTGGCGGAGCAGGCGCAGAAATTTATCCAGGCCGCGCAAAAGCGCCCGGAAATTGGCCGCATTTTTACCTTGTTCAGCTCGAACGTGCCGCAGATTTTTGTCGATATCGATCGCGACAAGGCCCTCAAGCTTGGGGTGTCGCTGGACGATCTGAATACCACGCTGAGCGCCTTGCTCGGCAGTAGCTACATCAATGACTTCAACCGTTTCGGCCGCGTCTACAAGGTCTACGCCCAGGCCGAGCCGAAGTTTCGCGCCAACATCGAATCGCTATCGCTGTTCTTCGTGCGCAGCCGCACTACCGGGCAGATGGTCCCGCTCGATACGCTGGTGCGCAGCAAACCGATATCGGGCCCCGAATACACCAATCGCTTCAACCTGTTCCGCTCGGCCGAATTGAGCGGTGTGCCGGCGCCGGGCTACAGCTCCGCCGACGCACTGAAGGCGCTGGAAGAAGTCGCCGCCGAGACGCTGCCGACCGAAATGGGCTACGCCTGGGCCGATACCTCGTTCCAGGAGAAGCGCGCCGAGGGCACCGCCGCGGTGGTGTTCGCGTTTGCGATGCTGATGGTATTCCTGATTCTAGCGGCGCAGTACGAGAGCTGGAGTCTGCCATTCGCGGTACTGCTGGGGACTCCATTCGCCGCCTTTGGCGCATTCCTGGGGCTGTGGGTCGCACGCTTCTTCAGCAATAGTTACGAGAATAATGTGTTCGCGCAGATCGGCTTGATCATGCTGATCGGCCTGGCGGCCAAGAATGCCATTCTGATCGTCGAGTTCGCCAAGATGAAACGCGAGGAAGGCATGGAAATCGTCGCCGCCGCACTCGAAGGCGCGAAGTTGCGCCTGCGCCCAATCCTGATGACGGCGTTCGCTTTCATTCTCGGCGTTGTGCCGTTGCTCACCGCCAGCGGCGCCGGTGCCGAGGCGCGCAAGGTCATGGGCATGGCGGTGTTCTGCGGCATGCTGATCGCTACCTTCCTCGGTATTTGCCTGGTGCCGGTGTTGTTTGTCGTCATCGAGAAGCTGGTCTCTAAACCCGACCAGAAGGCCGGGGCGGGTGTGAGCCTCGACGCTAAGCCAGACAAGAACGCGCCTACCACGGGGGAACACGTATCATGAGCCCGCTTTTTTCTGTGCGCGTAAATTCAATTTGCTCGATGGGTTCCGAGCGCTCATGTCAGTCCGATCGCGGCCTTCGTCCTGCGCGCGAAACACGGCTCAGCATTGCCCTGCTCGCCGCACTCGCCATGCTGGCCGGCTGCGCAGTCGGACCAGACTATAAGCGTCCCCAAAATGACGTGCCGGAGGAGTATCGCGGCGCCCCGACGGCGGCCACCGAACATTCGCTGGCCGACCTGGACTGGACACAGGTATTCCCGGACCCGGTACTGGTCGATCTGATCCACATCGGTCTGACTAACAATTACGATCTGCGCACCGCCGCCGCGCGCGTCGAGGAGTATCGTTCCTACGCCGGCGTCGCCCGCGGCGCGCTATTTCCGCAGGTCGGCATCGGTGCCGGTTACCTGGCCAGCAACGGCTCGCGTCTGTCCGATCCGGCTCTGTTTGCGTCCGATCACACCGATCGCAACTACAACGCCAGCCTGCAGCTGTCGTGGGAGTTCGATCTATTCGGCCGCCTGCGGCGCCAGGACGAATCGGCGATTGCCCAGTGGCTGGCCAGCGAGCAGGGCCGCCGTGGTGTAGTGGTAACGCTGATCGGCGATCTCGCCACGGCTTATTTCACTCTGCTTGAACTCGACCTCGAACATGAGATATCGATCAAGACTTTAAAATCGAACACGGACCAGGCCCAGTTCTACCGCGATCGGTTGGACGGCGGCGCTTCCAATCGGCTCGAAGTCGATCAGGCCGAAGCCAACCGGGCGACCACGGCAGCTACCGTGCAGGACATCGAGCGTCGCATCGCGCTGCAGGAAAACCTAATCAATCTGCTGCTCGGCCGAGGGCCTGGACCAGTCCCGCGCGGCGATTCGCTGACCGCGCAATCGCTGCCGCCCGAGCTGCCGCTCGGCCTGCCTCTGCAGTTGCTCGAGCGGCGTCCCGATATCCTCCAGGCCGAGCAGAGTTTGATAGCCGCCAACGCCGATATCGGCGCGGCCAAGGCGCTGTTTTTTCCATCGATCAGTATCACCGCGGCGACTGGCGGCCTGAGCCACGATTTCAATGACCTCGGCAAGAGCGACGCGGGCATCTGGTCGTTCGGCACCAATATCTTCCAACCGCTGTTCCAGGGTGGCGCCATCCGCGCCAACTACGCCGCCGCCAAAGCGCGTTTCGACCAAGCGATGGCGCAGTACCAGAAGGCCGTGCAAAACGGCTTTCGCGATACCGCCGATGCGGTCGCGACGATCGAGAAAAAGCGTAGCGCCGCAGTGGAAGTTGAAAAAGGGGTGATTGCCTTGCGCGATGCCGCCGACCTGGCCCGCTCGCGCTACGAGGGCGGCTTGTCCAGCTATCTCGACATCCTGATTGCCGACCAGGCGCTGTTCAGCGCCGAGCTGAACCTGGCGCAGATTCGCGCCGACCAACATATTGCCGTGGTCAATCTGTACCGCGCCCTCGGTGGCGGCTGGCAAGCGGCCGGAGTCGATAGTTCCACCGATAGCACAAACAAAGGTGCAACTGCAGCCGAAGCTCAGACCCAAGCGGCACCGATCGCCAGCGCGCCATAGTAATTATGTTAGAGTCTGGCAACACTACGGCGAAACCTGCCGCCAGCGACAGATTTTCGTTCGATCGAGCCGCGTGGTGTAGCGGCCTATGCGAGCGGTGAGTAACGAAGAGCGGCGAAAACGCGCCCCGCTCCTAGCCTGATTCCGCAGCCGGACTCGATAGACGGCGCAAACCGCGCAGACAAAGCGGAGGAAGCGCAACGATGAAACCTTCCCCGCTCCCATGGTTAGGACGTTTCGCGCCGGGTATACCAGAGCTACTGCACTATAAACGCGAGGATATATCGGCCGATCTCGCCGCGGGTCTCGCGGTCGCCGCAGTGGCTTTGCCAGTGGGTGTGGCCTATGCCCAGCTGGCGGGTTTTGCGCCCGCCATCGGGCTCTATTCCAGTATTTTTCCGCTACTGGCGTACTTTCTGTTCGGCACCTCGCGACAACTCATTGTCGGCCCCGATGCGGCGACCTGCGCGCTGGTTGCCGCCAGTGTCGCACCGCTGGCCGCAGGCGATCCGCAGGCGTATCTGACGCTGTCGGCGGTATTGACGCTGTGCGCCGGAATATTCTGCATCGCAGCGAGTTTTTTCAAACTCGGTGCGCTCGCAAATTTTCTGTCGCGGCCGATTCTGGTGGGTTTTCTCAACGGGGTGGCGATCAGCATTGCGCTGGGCCAATCGGGAAAATTGTTTGGCTTCGCCATCGAGCAGAAAGGTATTCCGCGCGTGGCGATTGAAATCTACCACAAGATCGCCCTGATTCACTGGCCTACCTTCGCGGTCGGTGTGCTCGCTTTCGCAGTATTGTTGCTCGCCCCGCGGCTGACCCGACGCCTGCCGGCAGCCTTGATTGCAATGGTGGTCGCCGGCACTGCGGTGGCGCTATTCGGACTCCAATCGGCCGGCGTGGCTACGCTGGGCCTGGTGCCGGCAGGATTGCCACCCATTGGACTGCCGCCAGGCGCCCTGCAATTGCTCGACGACAACTTGGGTGACATTGTCAGCTCGGCTGCAGGTATCGCCTTGATCAGTTTTTCGAGTGCGATGCTGACCGCGCGCAGCTTCGCCGCCAAGAATCGCTACGACATCGATGTCGATCGCGAGTTTGCCGCGCTCGGCGCCGCCAATATCGCTGCCGCCTTCACGCACGGATTTGCGATTTCCGGTGCCGACTCACGCACCGCGATGAACGACTCGAGCGGTGGCCGCACTCGTGTCGCCGGGCTGATTGCGGCCGCCGCAGTAGCTATCGTACTGATGTTTCTGACGGCACCCCTACAGTTCGTACCCGTCGCGGCGCTGGGTGCGGTGTTGATCATCGCTGCGTTGTCGCTGTTTGATCTCGCGGCGCTGCGCCATTTCTGGACCATCAGCAAAACCGAATTCCTGATCTCGTTGATTGCCACGGTTTTTGTCATTCGCTTCGGCGCCATCAAGGCCATTCTGTTCGTGGTCGTACTGTCGCTAATAAGTTTCGTGCGCATGGTTGCCCGGTCGCGCGTCGAGGTGCTCGGCACTATTCCCGGCGTGCAGGGTTTTCATTCTCTCAGCCGTCACAACAACGCGATTGTTACCCCCGGGTTAGTGCTATTTCGCTTCAATGGACCGGTGGTGTTCTTCAATGCGGACCACTTCAAGCGCGAGGTACTGGCCGCCGCCGGCCGATCAGCCGATCCGTTGCGCTGGTTCGCGATCGACATGATCCCGATCACCCAGGTCGATGTCACCGGCATCGATGCGATTGTCGCGCTCGACGCGGAGTTGGCACGCCGCGGCATCCTGCTCGTGTTCGCTGGACGCCGCGCGGAAACCACCCAGTATTTCGAGTCGCGCGGTTTGCCCCGGCTAATCCCCGCCGATCGGCATTACACAACCATGCGGAAAGTACAACACGCTTACTGTTCGGCCATGGCTATCGCCGATCCGACAGCCGGTCTTAATACAGCCGATATCGACAGTGCAGGTGGCGGCGAAACCGACAACTGAGATCGAAAGGCCTACAAAAAAAACCAGCATCAAAAGGTAGAGTGCCGCATGTTCAACTGGCTCCTGATCTTTGTACCCGCCGCCATCGCCCTGGCGCACTTCGCCCCGCAACAGTATTTGCTGGTGTTTCTGACAGCCGCGTTCGCTATCTTGCCATTGGCCGGTTGGATGAGCCGCGCCACTGAACATCTGGCGGAAAAAACCGGCGAAGGCGTCGGTGGCCTGCTCAACGCCACGTTTGGCAACGCAGCTGAACTGATTATCGCCTTTGCCGCTTTGCGAGCCGGTTTGCACGACGTCGTCAAAGCCTCCATCGCCGGCTCTATCGTGGGCGTTATTCTTCTGGTGCTGGGTGCATCGATGCTGGCCGGTGGATTGCGCCATGCGGAGCAAAACTACAACGCCGCTGGTACCCGATCGCAGGCCACGCTACTTACGTTATCCGCTATCGCTTTGGGTTTAAACGTTGCTTAAGCGTGCTGCTTAGGCTCCATGGTTTAGGGGAGACTTATGACTGAAGAAGCAGCACCTCTCGAGCCCGGCCGACTGACGCGTCCGAAAGCGGTCGAGGGTTGGCAGCGCTGGCTGCCCGGTTTGCAGATGGTCCGCGCCTACCAGCCGGCCTGGCTTATAAGCGATATCAGCGCGGGCCTGGTGCTAACCAGCATGCTGGTGCCGGTGGGCATCGCCTATGCCGTGGCGTCGGGAGTGCCCGGCATTTACGGTCTGTACGCCACCATTGTGCCGCTGCTGGCCTACGCGCTGTTCGGCCCCAGCAAAATTCTGGTACTAGGGCCGGATTCCTCGCTGGTCGCGCTGATTCTGGCGGTCGTGCTGCCGCTGTCGGCTGGCGATCCCGCGCGGGCAATTGCATTGGCCAGCATGATGGCCGTGGTATCGGGAGCCATTTGCATTCTGGCCGGCGTGCTGCATTTGGGATTTATCACCGAGCTGTTGTCGAAACCGATTCGCTACGGTTACATGAACGGTATTGCGCTCACGGTCCTGATCAGCCAGACGCCGAAATTATTCGGCTTCAAGATCGACAGCAATGGACCGCTGCGCGATGTATTGAGTATCGGCAAATCGATTCTCGATGGGAAAACCAACAGCGCCGCCTTATTGATCGGCGTGGGTACGCTCGCTGCCATCCTGTTGCTCAAACCGTTTAAGCGCATTCCCGGCATTCTGCTGGCGGTGATCGGGGCGACGCTCGCGGTGGCGCTGCTCAATCTCGACCAGACCCAAGGCGTCGCCGTGCTCGGTTCGCTGCCGCAGGGTTTACCTACCTTCGCGCTGCCGTGGATAACAGCGGCCGATCTGCAAAGTGTGATCATCGGCGGCAGCGCCATTGCGCTGGTATCGTTCGCCGATACCAGCGTGCTGTCGCGCACCTACGCTGCACGCACTCGCAGCTATGTCGACCCCAATCAGGAAATGATCGGCCTCGGCGCAGCCAATCTTGCCGCCGGTTTCTTCCAGGGTTTTCCGATCAGCAGCAGTTCGTCGCGCACGCCGGTCGCCGAAGCAGCGGGCTCGAAAACCCAAATTACCGGCGTCGTCGGCGCGCTCGCCGTCGCGTTGTTATTGTTGGTTGCTCCGAACCTATTGCACGACTTGCCCAACAGCGCACTGGCCGCCGTGGTGATAGCCTCGGCGATCGGGCTGTTCGAGTTCGACGATCTGCGGCGTATTTACCGCATTCAGAACTGGGAGTTTTGGTTATCGATTGCCTGCTTCGTCGGCGTCGCCGTGTTCGGCGCGATTCCGGGCATCGGTCTCGCCATCGTCGCCGCGGTGATCGAGTTTCTGTGGGATGGCTGGCGTCCGCACAGCACCGTGCTCGGCCGCGTCGAGGGCATACGCGGCTATCACGATATCAAACGCTATCCCGATGCGCGGCAGGCACCCGGACTGGTGCTGTTCCGCTGGGATGCTCCGTTGTTTTTCGCCAATGCCGAATTATTCGAAACGCGCATTCTCGATGCTATCGACAGCTCCCCCACTCCCGTCAAACGCATCGTTGTGTCGGCCGAGCCGGTCACCAGTGTCGACGTGACCTCCGCCGATGCGCTGATCGATCTCCACCACAAACTGCAAGCCGCGCAGATCGAACTGCATTTCGCCGAAATGAAAGACCCGGTCAAGGACAAGCTCAAGCGCTTCGAACTGCTCGATGTGCTCGGCAAAGATATCTTTCACCCCACGCTCGGCGCCGCCGTCGATGCCTATTTCGAACACTACGGTTTGAAACGGCAAGCGGTTGACTGGCAGGACTGAGCGGCAATTTTGAAGCCCACCTGGAGCCCGCTATGGCAAGCACCTATGACGAGAACAACAGGAGCGACAATAATGACAACAGCGAAAAGCGCGCAAGAGTACTCGACCCTATCCACCGCATATCCGAGATCGCGTTCGGCGCCTTAATGGCGCTGACGTTCACCGGCACGCTCAGCGTCGCGACGGCGAATCGAGAAGAGGTACGGTCGATGCTGTTCGCCGCGCTTGGCTGCAATCTGGCGTGGGGCCTGGCGGACGCCGTGATCTTCCTGATCAGCACGGTGACCGAGCGCCATCGCGGCGACACGCTGCTGCGCCGCCTGCAGGAGACCAGCGATGCGCGCGCCGGGCAACAACAGATTGCCGAAGTGCTGCCGGAGCGACTCGCGGCAGTTGCGACCCCAGCCGCGCTCGAAACGCTGCGGCTGGCCCTGCTTAAGGTCGCGCCCAGGACGCGCCCGAAACTGGGGCTGCATGATTTGGTTGCCGCACTCTGCGTGTTCGCGCTGGTGGTGCTCGCAACGTTTCCAATCGTGATTCCTTTTATGTTTATTCCCAAGGCAGCGTTGGCGCTGCGCGTTTCCAATTGGCTGGCGGTGGGGATGTTGTTCATCAGCGGCTTGGTGCTGGGTCGCCACGCCGGCGGCAACGCGTTTCTGTACGGTGTTTCGTTCGCCGTGATCGGCGCGATTCTGGTTAATGCAATTATTGCGCTGGGGGGATGAGCTTCCGAATACAACCACGGGCATCGTCGTCCGCGCCGACCGGGCCTGGACTTTTCAGCGGCTGTCTGGCCGAAGCTCGTCTGCGCGACGACGAGGTCGCGCAGAGTCTTGCTGCAATTCCTCTAAAGGTAACCAGGCGCGCCACAGTCCAGCCGCTGAAAAATCCAGGCCCAGTCGACGCAAATTGCAGTGGTCCATGACAACGGCAAAAAGGAATTTGTAGAGGCTTTGTAGGTCGGACTTTACTCCGACGCGGGATATAACCGTCGATCGAAAGCTCATTGTTGCGTCGGGTGTATTGTCGGACTGAAGTCCGACCTACAAGCAACGTATTTCGCAAGCATGGTGAGTAAAGGAATTTAAGCGCCTAATACTGCGCCGCTCTCGCTTATAAGCGAGAGCGGCGCAAGCTTGTCCAGTGACCTCGCTCCCGCCGGCTAGCGTCTAGGCAATTGCGCGCTATTACTTCTTGCGCGCCTGCTCGTTCTCGAGCGCTTTGCTGGTGATGTGTTGGTACAGGTTGGCAATCTTACCAACGATGCTGGCGTACTCGGGAAAGTGCCCTGCATAGCGCTCGTTGTGTTGCGCGTCGCGCAGCGCGCTGTTCAGGTAATCGATATCGAAATCCTCGAGCAACTCGCCGCGCTCGACACGCGCTTCCATTTCCAGCAGCCTGGGTAGACGCTGATCCACCAAACGTTTCAGCAGAACCTGCGCCGTGCCCTTTTCATCCTCGGTGTGTTCCATTGCCGATACCTCCGCGAATCTGGTCTGTAAGCAGATCAAAATTTTTCCGGCACCATCCGGAACGGATAATCGATCGCCTTATAGCGACCGATCTTCCGCTTCGGAAGATGGACCTTGGCTGTCGGCACGGTTTCGTAGGGAATGTGATCGAGCAGATGCTGGATGATGTTCAGACGCACGCGCTTCTTGCTTTCCGAGCGGGCTACATACCAGGGTGCCCACGACGTATCGGTCGCTTTGAACATATCGTCGCGCGCGCGCGTGTAATCGTCCCAGCGGTCGAATGATTTCACATCCATCGGCGATAGTTTCCAAACTTTTCGCCCGTCGTCGATGCGATCGCGCAGGCGGCGCTCCTGCTCTTCTGGGCTGACCTCCAGCCAGTATTTCAACAGAATGATGCCGGAGTCGATCATGTTTCGCTCGACCAAAGGCACGCCATCCAGGAAGCGTTTGGCCTGGTCCGGCGTACAGAACTCCATGACCCGCTCCACGCCCGCGCGGTTGTACCAACTGCGATCGAATATCACAATCTCGCCGGCCGCAGGAAAATGTTTAACGTAGCGCTGTACATACATCTGCGATTTTTCGCGCTCCGTTGGCGACGGCAACGCGACAACTCGAAATATGCGGGGGCTGACCCGCTCGGTGAGCGCTTTGATCGTGCCGCCCTTACCCGCGCCGTCGCGCCCCTCGAATACCACAATGACCTTTAAGCCTTTGTGTTGCACCCAGAGCTGCAGCTTAACCAATTCGATATGCAGCTTCTTCAATTTCTTTGCGTACGCACTGTTGGACAACTCGCCGTCCGACTTAGACGTTGAGCCTTTCCTGGACTTACCGTTGCCTTCATGTGGCTTCGAAACAAAATTACCCGACTCCTGCGTAGCGGCTGAGGAGCTTTTATCGACTGCAATTTCCTTTCCCGCTGCAGTGTGCGCTTTCCGGGACTTGCCCACACCACTTGTTCTAGATCGTCGAATACCGACTTTCCCGATTTCGGCGCCGATCACCTTTTTCACTTCGCTCATCGCAGTCACTCCTCGCTGTTATTTCGCATACTGTGCTTCGTGATCCCGACGCGTTGTTTAATAATGTATTGTTTAACGACGCGTTCATTAACAACATCGAACAAAAATTTATCGACCTGAAAAGATCTCCGGCGGTATCGTCACGAGTTGGACGACCATCTCGTGCGCATTGCTATCGCATAGCATCTGCAGCGTTAATTCCGTCGCTTTCTCATGTTCAGCTGCCCGCAAGTAATGCATGTTATCGATACATAAAACCCGGTTTTCCAGCCATACTCGATCTTTCGCGGCAGCGAGCGTCGCCACCGTAAGTTCCAGGTTTCGCTGCAGCACGGTGTCATCCGCTCCCACCGCTCGCAGCGCTGCTTCGACCTCGTCCATTTTCTGCTGAAGATTTTTCCTGTCCGCCAGACGCGGCTCATCGATTAAACTTCCGCTACTGCGACTGACAATATCCAGCTTGGTTTTCAGCAACCGTTTACGTGCGATCAGATCCTGGCGCTGCTCCTTGACTTCAGTTATTTCCTTCAGCGCCAGCACCAGCAGATAGTCGAATGCGCGCAGCTGCAGCAAGCGACGGGTTTCCGCTTCGTTCGTTGCCAGACCGATCAGCCGATGCTGGTCGAAACTCACCACGGTCAACGGTGCATCGCTAACCGTTTTATCGTCGACAAGATCGTAGCCATACGTATGCCGCAGAGAAAGTTTTGCAAGCAGCAACGCGGTAACCGGCTCCGCAAAATGCGGATTCACCGCGACGAAATCATTGCACGCGCAATCGCATGCAACCGCGGTCCGCAAACTATCGCCCGATGCAAACATGGCGCTGATAATCGCCCGGGAACTCCAGTCCGCGTTCGACATCGGCACTGGCTCGGAAAGCTCTCCCACTAATTGCACGACGTGGTCTATTGCATGGATCACCGCGGACCGCATCTTCTTCTCGTACGACGACAAAATGCGAATGCGCGGATCCGTTGCATCGACAACTCGCTCCGTAGCGCGGCGAATCAGCTCAGCGGGGTAACTCGGGGAAGACCTCGTATCCAGGCGAAATATCTGCTCGAATATCTTCAGCATGAGTATTCCCTGCGCGGTTTTTGCAATACTAGCGCGCACCTATCGCGTTAGGTATAGGACCAAGGTCCTATAGCAAAGCGCAGCATCTGAGCAGTAGTCTTTCGGCATCCCAACCTATGTAAAAAATCATATGGAAAATGAGGATTGCCGACATGTTGGAGTCAACATCCGCTCCGCTGCACCTACGCGTACTGGTCATCGATGACGAACTGACGCAGGAAACCGCCGAGGGGCGTGCGGCACGCGCGTTGGTCCACGGATTACAAGCGCGCAACCTCGAAGTTATTCAAGCGATCTCGGCCGCCGACGGCATGACAGTGGTCACCTCCGATGCAGCGATTCACGCAATACTGATGGACTGGACGCTCAGCGACGACGATGCCGATTCGCACGTCGCCGCCAAGGCCCTGCTGGCTTATATTCGCCAGCGCAACGACCGCATACCGATTTTCCTGATGGCGGAACGGCGGGAAGCCACGAAATTTCCCGTCGAGATCATGCAGCTGGCCGACGAATACATTTGGACCCTCGAGGACACCGCATCTTTTGTCAGCGGACGCGTAGAAGCCGCGGCACGCCGTTATCTGGAAGAATTATTGCCGCCGCTGGCAGCTGCGTTGAGACGCTTTGTCAACGTCAACGAATATTCGTGGCACACCCCCGGTCACACCGGCGGCACGGCTTTTTTGAAATCGCCGGTCGGCCGCATTTTTTACGATTTTTACGGCGAGAATCTGCTGCGCACCGATCTGTCGATCAGCGTCGGCGAGTTGGGCTCGCTGCTCGATCACACAGGTCCAATCGGCGAGTCGGAAAAATACGCGGCCCGGGTGTTCGGCTCGCATCGCACCTACTGCGTCACCAACGGCACGTCGACATCGAACCGCATCATTTTCATGGCGGCGCTAACGAAGGATCAGATCGCACTATGCGATCGCAATTGCCATAAGTCGATCGAACACGGTCTGACCCTAACCGGCGCGATTCCCACCTATTACGTACCGCTGCGCAATCGCTGGGGAATTATCGGACCGATTCATCCGGATCAGTTCGAGCCAACTTCGATCGCTAATGCCATCGCCACCAACCCGTTAGTACACGCCGGTGTCGACCCCAAACCGGTATACAGCGTCGTGACCAATTCCACCTATGACGGACTGTGCTACAACGCGGCGTCGGTGGAAGCGCAACTTGGCGACACCGTCGATCGCGTGCATTGGGATGAGGCATGGTACGGCTATGCGCGTTTCAATCCGATTTATCGCAATCGCTTCGGCATGCGCGGCGATGCCAAAAATCACAGCGGGCCGACCGTATTCACCACGCACTCAACGCATAAATTACTCGCGGCGCTATCGCAGGCGTCGTATCTGCATATTCGCGACGGGCGCAATCCGATTCCGCATGCGCGTTTCAACGAATCGTTCATGATGCATTCGTCGACATCGCCGCTGTATACGATCATCGCGTCGAACGACATTACCTCGGCGATGATGGATGGTCAGGGCGGCATCACGCTGACCAATGAATCGATTGAGGAAGCGGTGGCATTCCGGCAGACAATGGGCCGCATCCACGCGCATTTTTCCGCCGCCGACGATTGGTTCTTCAACACCTGGAACGCCAGTGAAGTGACGGTGCCGAACAGTCGCAAGCAGCGCCAGCGTGTGCCATTCCACGAGGCACCGCCGAAGCTGCTGGCAACGGATCCGCAGGCGTGGGTCATGCATCCCGGCGACGATTGGCACGGTTTCGACACACTGCCCGACGACTATTGCATGCTCGATCCGATCAAGGTGTCGATCATTACGCCCGGTGTCGGCAAGAGTGGCGGTCTCAAGAAGACCGGCATTCCCGCGACTCTCGTCACTGCGTATCTCGACCGCCACGGCATTCAGGTCGAGAAGACCACCGATTTCACCGTGTTATTTCTGTTTTCGTTCGGCATCACCAAGGGCAAGTGGGGCACGCTGGTGACGGCCCTGCTCGATTTCAAACGCGACTACGACGCCAATCTGCCGTTACAACAGGCTATTCCAGGCTTGGTCGCCGCTCACCCCGAGCGCTACGAAGCTCTCGGGCTGCGCGATCTCGCCGAGCAAATGTTCGCGCAGTTGAAAGAGTCGCAGCAGACGCACTGGCTGGCGCAGGCATTCTCCACACTGCCGACGCCATTCCTGACACCAGCCGCCGCATATCGCGAGTTGGTTCTCGACCATATCGAACACGTCGCGCTCGACGACATGGCGGAACGCGTGCTGGCCACCAGCGTAGTGCCCTACCCGCCTGGTATTCCGATGTTGATGCCGGGCGAAAGTGCCGGCCCACTCGATGGTCCCTACCTCAGCTATCTGCGCGCGTTGCGCGATTGGGATCGACACTTCCCGGGTTTTGGCCACGACACCCATGGCGTCGAAAATCAGGACGGCCGCTATGTCATGCAGTGCCTGCGGCGCGATACCCGCTCGCTTAAAGCAGCTACAGCAAAATCTAATACAGCGAAAACTGCCACGACGAAAACTACTGCAACAAAAGCAACCTCAACGAAAGCGACCTCAGCGAAAACGAATAGGTCGGCAAAACGTAAAAAAGCAGGCGGTTCGTCATGATTCCCCGCTTCGTAAAAGTTCCGACGATTCCAATTCCGTTCAACCGCCTGTTGAAAATCGTCGCGATCGTCGATTCATCTAATCCACAGACGAAAGAACTCCTATCCTGTCTCGCCGCAGAAGGTTTCAATATCGAAATCACCGATAATTGCGCTCGGCACGTCGACGAGGACTCCGACGTCGGCGCCTATATCGCGCTGGTCGACGGCGAGCGCCTGGAGAAAGCACGCGCGCTCGCACTGGCGATACGGGCACGAGGCTTCACGACACCGCTGTGGGTACTCGCGGATTCGCATCGCATCAGCGATCTTGCAGTCGTGGGCATGCTCGGCGAAGTCGATGGCTACATCTATCTCGGCCAACAAACACCGGCCTTCTATGCCAAGCAGGTGATTTCCAGTCTGATCAAGTACGGCGTGACGCTGCTGCCGCCGTTTTTCGGCGGGCTGATGGCCTACGACGCGGAGGCCACTATCGCCTTCGATTGTCCCGGTCACCAGGGCGGTCAGTTTTATCGCAAGTCGCCGGCTGGACAACTGTTCTTCAAATATTTCGGCGAAAGTATTTTTCGCAACGATCTCTGCAATGCCGATGTCGACCTCGGCGATCTACTGATTCATGAAGGCGCGGCGCTGCGCGCGCAGCAACACGCCGCCGAAGTCTACGGCGCCGATCGCACGTACTTTGTATTGAATGGCACCAGCACGTCGAACAAGGTGGTCGCCAATGCGCTGCTGCGACGCGGCGATCTGGTGCTGTTCGATCGCAATAATCACAAATCGCTGCATCAGGGCGCGCTGGTGCAGGCCGGCGCCATACCAGTGTTCGTGCCGACGGCGCGCAACGGCTTCGGCATGATCGGCGCCGTCGACTGGGATGCCTGGGACGAGAGTTATCTGCGCGAACAGATTCGCAATCATCCGCTCATCGCAAATCCCGATCTACACAAGGCACCGCGGCCGTTTCGGCTCGCCTGTATACAACTGGCGACTTACGACGGCACTATCGTCAACGTCAAAAAGGTGCTCGAAAAAATTGGCCACCTATGCGACTACGTGCTGTGGGATGAAGCCTGGATCGGTTACAACGCGTTCCATCCACTGTTCAACGATCACAGCCCGATGCGACTGCAAAATCTCGGCCCCGATATGCCGGGATTATTTTCAACGCAGTCGGTCCACAAACAGGGCGCAGGATTTTCGCAGGCGTCGCAAATTCACAAACGCGACGATCATCTGCGCGGCCAGCAACGTTACGTCGAGCACAAGCGGTTCAACGAATCGTTTTTGATCAACGCCTCGACCTCGCCGTTTTATCCGTTGTTCGCCTCGCTCGACGTCAACGCGAAAATGCACGCCGGCAAGGCCGGCGAAGTGATGTGGGATCGCTGCATCGAACTCGGCATCGAGACGCGCAAGAAGTTTCGCGAATTCCAGAATTATTACGCTCGAACCGGCCGCGATGCGCAGGAGCAGTGGTTTTTCGATCCGTTCGTGCCGGACCGGGTAACTATCCGCGGCTCTCCTTTCACGGACGATGTCACCGACCTGCCGTGGGAAGAGTTGCCTACCGAGGTTATCAAGAACGAACAACAATGCTGGAACTTCCAGCCCAAGAGCAGCTGGCACGGCTATAGCGGTTACGCCGACGATTACGCAATGGTCGATCCCAACAAGCTCATGCTGGTAACGCCTGGCATCGATCGGCAGACCCACACTTACCTGGACTGGGGCGTGCCGGCGACGGTGGTTGCGAACTTTCTACGCGAAGAGCGCGTCATCCCCGAGAAATGCGACCTCAACAGCATTCTGTTTTTGATGACCCCCGCCGAGGACGAAAGCAAACTCAACACGCTGATTGCGAAACTCGTCAAATTCAAAAATCTGTGGGACCGCGATGCGCCGCTGCACGAAGTATTGCCGTCGCTTTACGCGGCGCATAGTGACCGTTACGCGAATTATTCGCTGCGTCAAATCTGCAATGAAATGCATGGATTCTATCGCAATGCCAACGTCAAGGAACTCCAGCGCCTGTGTTTTCGCGCAGCGAGTTTTCCAGAGCTTGCGATGTCGTCGAAGGATGCCTACGAAGCGCTGGTTGCCAATAACGTCGACTACGTTGCACTGGAAAATATCACCGGCCGCATCTCGGCTACGCTCGCGCTGATTTATCCGCCCGGTATCGGCGTGGTGGTGCCCGGCGAACGTTGGGATGAGCGCGCGCGACCGATGCTCGATTACTTCCTGACGTTCCAGGAATCGTTCAATCGCTTCCCTGGTTTCAATTATGAAGTACAGGGTGTCTATCAGGAGCGAGAGGACGATCGCATCAAGTTTTACACCTATGTTGTCCGCGAATAAGCACCTCGACCGTCGTTGTTTCATTCAAGAAAAGTTTCAGCCAAGAAAAGGGGACTTCAAATGGCAGCTGCAGAGAAAAAAATGAGCGTCATCCAACTGACGTTCATTGTCACGGTGAATATGATGGGTTCTGGCATCATCATGCTACCGAGCAACATGGCCAAGGTCGGCGCAATCTCTCTGTTGTCGTGGCTGGTCACTGCGGTGGGCTCGCTCGCCATCGCCTATGGCTTCGCCCAGGCCGGTCTGTTCAACCAGCGCGTCGGCGGCATGGCGGCCTATGCCGAGGATGGCTATGGCAAGGACGGCTACTTCCAGGTGTTCTTCCTGTATTTCCTGTCGCTGGCGATCGCCAATGTCGCCGTCGCCAGCTCCGCGCTCGGCTATCTCGCCGCCTTCGCGCCGGTGCTGACCTCAACCCCGATCGCCAGTTGCATCGGCGTGATCGCACTGCTGTGGTTGACCACGGTGGCGAATTTCGGCGGCCCGAAAATCACCGGTCGGATCGGCGCGATAACAGTCTGGGGCGTGATTCTGCCGGTCGGCTTTATATCGATCGGCGGCTGGATCTGGTTCAAGGGCGAGATCTTCAGCGCGGCCTGGAATCCCAACGGTTTGAGCCTGCTCCACGGCATGGGCTCGAGCATATCGCTGACGCTGTGGGCCTTCCTAGGCATGGAGTCGGCAGTGCAGAACTCGTCCGCCGTCGAAAACCCGAAGCGCGATGTGCCTTTAGCCTGCATGTTCGGCACGCTCGGCGCCGCAGCCGTTTACATTCTGTCGACGACGGTGATCCAGGGCATCGTGCCGAATGCCGAACTCGCCGAATCGACCGGTCCGTTCGGTCTCGCGTACGCCCAGATGTTCAGCCCGGCAGTCGGCCAGATCGTGATGGCGCTGGCGGCGATGGCTTGCGTCGGCTCGCTGCTCGGCTGGCAATTCACGCTGGCGCAGACCGCCAAGGATGCCGCCGACAGTAAGATGTTCCCGGCCATTTTTTCAAAGGCTAACGCGGCGGGCGCGCCGCTGGCCGGTATGGTAATCATGGGCGTCGTGCAGTCGCTGATGGCGTTGATGACAATTTCGCCGAACCTCAGCGAGCAATTCTCGGCGCTGGTCAATCTCGCCGTCGTCACCAACGTGGTGCCATACGTCATCGCGCTATCGGCGCTACCGGTGATCATGCAGGATGCCGGTATCCGATCGGGCCCCGTCTACACCCGCAACCTGATCGTTGCGACGATTGCGATTCTATACAGCGTGTACGCCCTGTGGGCCTCCGGTAAAGACGCGGTGATGGGTGGCATGCTGGTGATGGGCTTGGGTTGGTTGATCTGGACCTTCATGGCCCCGACTTTCATGTCCCACGAACCCGCGGCGCAGAGAGCGTGAGGAGAATAAACATGGACTTTCAATCGCCAAATCGTCGTGTCCGCTCGTACTTCGCATGTGCCATCATCCTCGCTGCGCTGCTGCCATTAAAGCTGGCTCATGCCCAACCCCAGATTCAACCCCAGGCTCAACCGCCAACACAGGCACAGCCGCCAACCGGCGGAACGCTCGAGCGCGTGCGCAACGCAGGCAAGCTGGTACTCGGCTATCGCGCGGATAACCAGCCGATGTCGTACCGCGATGGCGCGGGCCAACCGGCCGGCTTCGCTGTGGCGGTCTGCCTGAAAGTCGCCGATGGGCTGAAAACGCAGTTGCAGTTGCCGACGCTCGCCATCGAATGGGTCGCGATGAGCGCCGCGACAGCTCTGCAGGATGTTCAGCAAAGAAAAGTCGATCTGCTGTGCAGCGCCGAAGAGGCCACGCTGGCGCAACGTAGCGAAGTCTCTTTTTCCCAACCCTTTTTTCTAAGCGGCATCGCGGCACTGGTATCGAGCAGCGCCCCGGCTGAATTCCAGCACATCCTCGAAAGCCGCCCCCCACCCTATAAGCCCATGTGGCGCGGCACTGTGCCGACCATCCTGCAACATCGAACCATATCGGTAGTGGCTGGCACGCCAGCGGTAGCACTGGTGGGCGAGCGCGTCCGCACCTTCAAACTGATCACCACGGTCTCGACCGAAGAAAACTATGCCGCAGGCGTCGCCGAAGTGGCCAAGGCCAACTCCGATGCATTATTCGGCGACCGGGTCCAACTGCTGGCGCTGGCAAAACAGCATCCCGATGCCGACAAGATGAAAGTGCTCAACCGACATTTCACTTACGAACCACTGGCATTGGCTCTGCCGCGCAACGACGACGACTTTCGCCTCGCCGTCGATCGAGCGTTGCAGGGGTTCATGACCTCGCCGAAATTCGGCGAACTCTACACCGCGACGTTTGGCGCCGCCGATAGCGATACGGTGGAGTTTTTCCGCAGCACGTTGCATTAACGGCGGATCGATCGAGTCGATGTCATTAGCAAAGCAGAGTCGGCATGACGCCACCTGAATCACTGGCGATCGTGCACTGAATACGGCGGTCCATGCGGACCATGCAGAAGGGCCAATCCGCGCTACAGATCGAGCGCAATAGAGTAATTCAGGAGGTCACATGCAAAAGTTTGGCGTGCATTCCGAGGTAGGTAAATTACGATCCGTGATGGTGTGCCGTCCCGGCCTCGCGCATCAGCGGCTGACGCCGGGCAACTGCGAAGAGTTGCTATACGACGATGTCATCTGGGTACAGGAAGCTCAGAAGGATCACTACGACTTCGTGCTCAAGATGCAGGAGCGCGGTGTCGAGGTGTTCGAACTGCACGACATGCTGACGCAGGCGCTCGAGGTTCCGGATGGGCGCAGCTTCGTGCTCGATCGCCGCATCACACCGCACGCGGTCGGCATCGGCATCGCCGACGATATCCGCGACTGGCTCGACGAAATGCCGGCCAAGCAGTTGGCGATCCATTTGATTGGCGGTATCGCCATCTCTGACTTGCCCGAAACGAAGCTCAAGAAATTCCTGTCCGACGCCATCGGCGATACCGACTTCCTGATTCCACCGATCCCGAACACGCTGTTCCAGCGCGACCCATCGTGCTGGATCTACGACGGCGTTACCTGCAACCCAATGTACTGGCCGGCGCGCCAGCCCGAGACATTGATCCAGCGCGCGGTCTACAAATTCAACCCGCTGTTCAGCGGCGGCAAATTCTCGATCTGGTGGGGCGACTCCGACGAGGACTTCGGTAACTCCTCGCTCGAGGGCGGCGATGTCATGCCGATCGGCAAGGGCATCGTGCTGATCGGCATGGGCGAGCGCACCACGCGCCAGGCGATCGGCCAAGTCGCGCGCCAGTTATTCCTGCACGGCGCCGCGACGCGGGTGATTGCCTGTCAGATGCCGAAGAGCCGCGCCGCCATGCACCTCGACACCGTATTCACCTTCCTCGATCGCGATGCCGTGACAGTGTTTCGCGATGTGGTCGATCAGATTCGCTGTTACAGCATCTACCCCACCATCGATGGCGGCAGCGAGGTGCGCCGGGACGAAGGACACCTGCTCGACGTCGTCAAGGATGCACTCGGACTTTCCGAGTTGCGCGTCGTCGCCACCGGCGGCAATGCCTTCCAGGCCGAGCGCGAGCAATGGGACGATGGCAACAATGTGGTGGCGCTCGAGCCCGGCGTCGTCGTCGCCTACGACCGCAATACACATTCGAATACGCTGCTGCGCAAGGCCGGCATCGAGGTCATTACTATCCGCGGCGCCGAGCTCGGCCGCGGCCGCGGCGGCGGGCACTGCATGACCTGCCCGATCGCGCGCGATCCCGTTTATTGAGCACCGGAGGTACCGAAGATCCCGCGCATCGGGATCGATCGAGTAGCCCTTACCCGCTTTCATCTGGAGAACCGCAATGAGCTTCAATCTTCGCAACCGTTCGCTGCTGACCGTACAGGACTACACGCAGCAAGAGTTCAAATACTTGCTCGACCTGGGTCGGGACCTGAAGCGCGCGAAATACGCGCGCACCGAGCAGGAGCATCTCAAGGGCAAGGAGGTCTGCCTGATTTTCGAGAAGACCTCGACGCGCACGCGTTGCGCTTTCGAAGTCGCCTGCCACGACCAGGGCGCCACGGTCACCTATCTCGATCCAGCCGGCTCTCAGATCGGGCACAAGGAGTCATTCAAGGACACCGCGCGCGTGCTGGGCCGCATGTTCGACGCCATCGAATATCGCGGCGCCTCGCAGAGCGGCGTGGAGACACTAGCGAAATACGCCGGCGTGCCGGTCTACAATGGCCTCACCGACGAATACCACCCGACGCAGATGCTCGCTGATGTGATGACGATGCGCGAGCACAGCGACAAGCCTGTCACCTCGATCAAATACGCCTATGTCGGCGACACCCGCTCCAATATGGGCCACTCACTGATGATTGTCGGCTGTCTGATGGGCATGGATGTACGCATCTGCGGGCCGAAGAACCTGTGGCCTTCCGACGATTACGTGAAGATCGCGCGCGACCTGGAGAAACGCTACGGCGGCAAGCTGACCATCACCGACGATGTGAAGGCTGGTGTCGACGGGGTCGACTTCATCCACACGGACGTTTGGGTGTCGATGGGAGAAGCGAAAGAGGTGTGGAAGGAGCGCATCCAACTGCTGATGCCGTATCAAGTCAACGACGCGCTGATGAAGGCGGCCAATAATCCGCATGTCAAGTTCATGCACTGCCTGCCCGCCTATCACGACACCGAAACCAAGATCGGCAAGGAGATCGCCGAGAACTATGGCATCAGCAACGGCCTCGAAGTGACCAACGATGTGTTCGAATCCGAGCGCAACGTCTGCTTCGACCAGGCCGAAAACCGTCTGCATTCCATCAAGGCGCTGCTCGTCGCGACGCTGGGAGAGTGAGCTATGCGAATCGTCGTCGCGCTGGGCGGCAACGCCCTTCTTAAACGCGGTGAGCCGATGACTGCCGCGGCGCAACGCGCCAATGTGCGCATCGCTGCCGAGGCACTCGCGCCACTCGCCAAGGATAACCAAATCGTAATCAGCCACGGCAACGGGCCGCAAGTCGGGCTGCTGGCACTGCAGGGTGCAGCCTACAAACCCGACGAGGCCTATCCACTCGATGTGCTGGGCGCGGAAACCGAGGGCATGATCGGCTACATGATCGAACAGGAGCTCGGCAACCTGCTGCCGTTCGAGGTGCCCTTCGCGACCATCCTGACCATGGTCGAGGTCGACCCCAACGATCCGGGCTTCAGCAATCCCACAAAGTTCGTCGGCCCTGTCTACGACAAGGACGAAGCCGATCGCCTGGCCGCGGAGAAGAACTGGGTGGTCAAGGCCGATGGCGCGAAGTGGCGCCGGGTGGTGGCGTCGCCACAGCCGAAACGCATCTTTGAAATCCGCCCGGTGAAATGGCTGCTCGAGCACGGCACGGTAGTCATCTGCGCCGGCGGCGGCGGTATCCCGACCATGTACGAACCCGGCGCGAACCGCAAGTTGATCGGCGTCGAGGCGGTCATCGACAAGGACCTCTGCACCGAACTACTGGCGCGCGAGCTCGAAGCCGATTTGTTCGTGATGCTCACCGACGCCGATGCCGTGTATCTCGACTGGGGCCAACCGACGCAGCGTGCAATCCGCAGCGCCACGCCGGACTCGCTGGCCACCGTCGCATTCGCGGCCGGCTCGATGGGACCAAAAGTGGAAGCCGCCTGTCACTTCGCGAAAGCAACGGGCAAGAAAGCTGCGATCGGTGCGCTGGCCGATCTCGAGCGCATTATCGCCGGCGGTGCCGGCACTACTATCTCGGCACAGAGCAACGGCATGGTTTGCGTCTAGAGTCGGGATTCATTTTCCGGCCGCCGGAAGCGGCCATAACGCGAGGACACAACAATGAAAATCACATTTTCCCCACTGCGCGCGCTGTTCGGCGGACTCCTGTTATTGCTTGGCACCTATGCGGTCGCGGCCGACACCGCGGCCGAACTCGATCGCGATGTCGACAACGCCTACCAAAAACTGATGAGCAGTTCGCCCGCCGCTCAGGATCTAGCCAAGGTATCGAAAGGTGTTCTGGTATTTCCGAGCATTGTGAAAGCTGGACTTGTCGTCGGCGGCCAGTATGGCAAGGGCGCACTGCGCGTCGGTGGCAAAACGAAAGGTTATTACAACACGGCAGCGGCATCATTCGGATTGCAGGCCGGCGCGCAATCGTTCGGTTACGCCATGTTTTTCATGACAAAGGATGCACTCAAATATCTCGAGAAAAGCGACGGTTGGGAGGTTGGCGTAGGTCCGACTCTTGTCGTAGTCGATGAAGGCGTAGCACGCTCGTTAACAACTACGAGCGCCAAGGAGGATATCTATGTGTTCTTTTTCGACCAGAAAGGTTTGATGGCTGGTCTAGGCATACAGGGTTCGAAGATCACAAAAATAACGATGGATAAATAGAACGCGCGGCGGCCAGCGCCGCCGCTATTCCAAAGTGCGAATTAACCGGAGAACAACTATGCGGACGGGCTTGACCTGCGGGTTATTAATCGGACTTCTTGCCTCGGGCGACGCGTTTTCCCAGCAGGCACCGCTCGAGCAGAGCGCCACCATGAGCACGCCGGGCAAGGCCACTACCATGCAAAAAGTGACGGCCTCGGCGCTGATAACAGGCATCGATCAGACAGCTCGCTTGCTGACCCTGAAGGACTCTCAAGGCCGGGAGTTCAGAGTCGTCGCGGGATCCGAGGTGCGCAACTTCGATCGACTGAAGCCGAACGATGCCGTTAAGGTCGTACTGGTGCGCTCGCTGTCGCTGGTGTTGACTCAAGCCGATGCCAGCGAGGAGATTTCGGAACATTATGTCGCGGAACACGCGCCAGCCGGCGCCGCGCCGGGGCACGCAACGGCCCATCGACTAGAAGCTGTCGCCGAGGTAATCGCCGTCGATCAGGCCGGCAAAACCATCACGCTGAAAGGTCCCGCGGGACGCATCGTCGAACTGGACGTGGAAAACCCCGATCACTTCAAGGTCGTCAAAGTGGGCAGCCGGGTACATGTGGAGTACACCGAAACCATAGCGCTTTCGGTGGAACCCGGCGGCGCTGCGATGCCGCGATAGTGAGGGGATTCAAATTTCAGCAAGAGCCGATCTATGGAGATTCGCCCACTGCCCGCGTGCCATGATGTCAAACGAAATAGATATGACCAGCCTATTATCAGCGCCGGCAAACACCGCAATAGCAGCCCGGCCGTTGCAAAAACCCGCGGCGGGTAAATCTACGCAACGCAAACGCACGCATAAAAAATATCGCGACGCGAGCATGGTGGTTCCGAAAGAACTCAGTTGGCTGTCGTTCAACGAGCGCGTGCTGCAAGAGGCTTCCGACACCACGGTTCCCACTATTGCGCGCGTGCATTATCTCGGCATTTTCTCCAACAACATGGATGAGTTCTTCCGTATCCGGGTCGCCGAAGTGCGTCGCCTGGCCACCTTCGCCAAGCATCCCGAGCAGGAGCATTACAAGCAATTGCTGGAGCAAATTCAGGGCCGCGTAATAAAGCAGCAGCGCCGCTTTGCCGAAATTTACTTCGATGTGTTGAAAGATCTGCGCAAGCACAAGATATATCTGATCGACGAACATCAACTCGACGAAGATCAAGCCGCTTATGTACGTCGCTATTTCGAGAATACCATTGAGCCCGAGTTGGAACCTATACTGCTGGATGATACGCATCCGCTGCCGGAGCTGGCCGATGCGTCGATTCATTTCGCAATCAAGCTGCATTGCGAGCAGCACATTCGTTATTCGTTGCTGGAAATTCCGACCGACAAGCTATCGCGCTTCGTCAGAATTCCCCCGCGTCGGGGGCAGCGCGGCGTTGTATTTATTGTGCTTGAAAACATTATTCGTTTTTGTCTGCCGCAAGTCTTTCGGTCGGTATTCCCTATTGAGCATGCCGAGGCCTACATCATAAAGCTGACGCGCGATGCGGAGCTCGAGCTCGATGAGGGCATTACGCAAAGCCTGATGGATCGCATATCGAGCAGCATCAAACGCCGTCGCAAAGCCGATCCCGTACGTTTTGTCTACGACAATCAGATACCGGAAGATTTACTCGGCTACCTGACGCGCCGCCTGAATCTGGGTCGCTACGACAGCCTAATTCCCGGCGGTCGTTATCACAACTCCAAAGACTTCATCGATTTCCCGAAAGTCGGCCCCGCCGCCCTGGATTTTCGTCCGCTGCCTGAAATTCCCCTAGCGGAACTGGAAACCGACCAGAATATTTTTGCCAGCATTCAAAAGCAGGATATCTTGCTGTACTACCCCTACCACCCTTTCAAATACATCATCGAGTTTCTGAAAACTGCCGCCATCGACCCGGCGGTAAAATCGATCGACATTTCGCTGTACCGCATAGCGCAGCAGTCGCATATTGTCGACGCACTGATCACCGCCGTACGCAATCACAAAAAAGTCACCGCTGTCATCGAGCTGCAGGCGCGTTTCGACGAGGAAGCTAATATCAGTTGCGCCAAGCGGATGACCGAGGCCGGCATCAATGTCATATTCAGCATTCCCGGACTAAAAGTGCATTGCAAGTTGATTTCCGTGGCGCGCCATGAGGGCAACCGGCTGCACTACTACTCGCACATAGGCACCGGCAATTTCAACGAAAAAACGGCCGGTGTATATACCGATTTCAGCCTGCTAACGCATAACCAGGAGATCGGTGCCGATGTCGCCAATGTATTCGACTTCGTTGAATTTACCTACCGCCGCCCCCGCTACCGACATCTATTTGTATCGCCAAACTCGAATCGCAACAATCTCACGGCATTGATCAACGACGAGATCGCCGCCGCCAGCGCCGGCGTTCCGGCCGGTATAACGATCAAATGCAACAATCTGGTCGATGAACGCATCATCGACAAACTCTACGAGGCCAGTCAGGCCGGCGTTACGATTCGCCTGATCGTGCGCGGCATGTGCGCATTGCGGGCAGGCAAAAAAGGCCTGAGTGAAAACATAGAAGCAATCAGCATTGTCGATCGCTTCCTCGAGCACCCGCGAATATTCGTGTTCCGCAACCGCGGCGCACCACTGTACTTCATATCCTCGGCGGACCTGATGGAGCGCAATCTCGATTTTCGCGTCGAGGTGACCTGTCCGGTTTACGCACCGCAGTTGCAGCGGCAAATCCAGACCATTCTGGATCTGCAATGGGCCGATAGTGTGAAAGCTCGAACCCTCAACTACGGCCAGGTCAACAAGATGCGCGCTGCAAAAGGCATTCGCCTGCGCAGCCAGGAGGCAATTCATCGCTACTTGGCGACAGGGAAGTTGCCGCCGCACTTAAAGCGCTGAGGTTGATCGCGCGGCCGGCGGCGCGACGAGGAGAGATAAGACCCTTGCATCACTCAGTGGAGTTGCCAAGCGAGTACCGACCATGACACACATGACAATTCGCGCGCGTACCCTGTTCTGCACACTATGCCTTCTGCTTCTGACATCGCATTACGCAGATGCGGTGGAGAGCCATGCGGTAAATAGTGATACGGCCACGATCGATGTCGACGGCGAGGCCGAGGGCAGCGAAAACGCCGCCCCCGCCGAAGTGCGATTTATGAATCGCCACATCGTCACGTTTCGCGCGACCATCTCCGGGGTGTCGCCGACAGCGCGCGCGCAACGCGCAACGGAGGTATTGGAGCGTCTGGACCGTCGCGAATTGACGCTACCGCTCGACACCCTAAATATCTCCATCGACAACGAGCCAATGACTGGCATCAGGCTCGGCGACCGCCTGCTGTTTGTGTTGACGCGGGCCGATGTAGCACCCGGCTATTCGCATGGTTTTGAGGCACTGGTCGGCGATGTTCAGGTGCGGCTGAGCGCGGCGCTGCATGCGCGCACCGAGTTTGGCCGCTGGCCTAACTTGTTTCGCGGGCTCGGTTTCAGTCTAGTGGCTACCGCGCTGCTAGGTGGACTTATCAAATTGCTGATCGTCGCGCGCCAGCGGCTGCAGACCCGTCTGCAGCAGATAGTGACGCGGCGCATTGGCGAATCCGGCAGGAACCGTTTCGACTGGGCGACCTCCGTGCTGCAACTGGTAGCGCGAATTCTGCGCTTGCTGATGGGCGGCGCGGTGCTAGTGCTGATTTACGGATGGCTGACGTTCGTGCTCAAGCAGTTCATATTTACGCAGCCGGTGGGCGATCGCCTGAGTGGCTTTTTTGTCGGCCTGCTGATCCAGATCGGTCAGGGCATGCTCAATGCTCTCCCCGGCCTCATCACCGTGTTCGTGATCTTCTTCCTGGCCAAAGCCTTTCGCGACCTCCTCGGCAATTTTTTTGACAACGTGGCCAGAGGTGGGCTCAGCTTCCCGGGCATGCACCCGGACACCATCGGCGCCACCCGCCGCATCGCCTCCGGTGTAGTCTGGGTGCTCGGATTGACGTTTGCATACCCGTATATTCCCGGCTCGCAAACCGAAGTATTCAAGGGACTTTCCGTACTGGTGGGGCTGATACTCACCCTAGGGTCGTCGGGCGTGGTCAATCAACTGATGAGCGGCATGACGCTGATCTATTCACGCTCCATGCGCAAGGGCGATCTGGTGCGGATCGGCGACATCACGGGCTTGGTCGAAGAGGTGAATGCGCTGTCGGTGAAACTATTGCGCATCAATGAAGAGATTACTGTGCCGAACGCTGTCGTAGTCAGCAATACCGTCCTTAATTACTCCCGAATGGTCCGCGGCCAGGCTGCTGTTCTCAGCACGACGGTAACCATTGGCTACGATGCCCCGTGGCGCCAGGTGCATGCGCTGCTCGGCGATGCGGCGGCCAGTACCGCCGGTATCGCGCAATCCCCTGCGCCACTCGTGCTGCAGCACGCGCTATCCGACTTCTTTGTCGAATACGAATTGCAGGTGACTATAGTCGACGTGTCCATCTACGTGGAGATCATGTCGCGGCTGCACGCTAATATTCAAGATCGTTTCAACGAGAACGGCGTGCAGATCATGTCGCCGCATTTCGTCATTCAGCCAGCGGACCCCGTCGTGGTTCCCAGGGAAGGCTGGTTCGAGAAGCCCAGCAGTAAAACCAATTGAAGGTATGGCATGCAACGATTGAACGCCGTCTGTATTCATTTTGCCGGTGCCGATCCCGGCGGGAACTGGTCGAAGCTATTTTGTAAGCAAGCAGTGAGTCGCGCGTGATTTTCGGTGCTGTCGTTAGTGAGTTCGCCCACACAGTACGCGCGCCATACAAGATTTTTTTCCTTGGTATCGATGAGATCGATAATCAGCGTGCCCTCCTTATAGTTGCGCGTCCAAAACTGATCGTAACCCCCTCCCCACCAGCCGGCACCGCGATAGCCGCCGTAGGGACCCACGGGTGCGCTCTCGATATCGGTTTTATTTTGAGCGCCCGCTAGAAAGGTAACGATTAAATCGGGATTGGTTTTATCGATGGCAAGGCCTTTATTGATTAATTGTGTCGTTACTCCCTCGTTGACACGATTGCTGAGCAGCGTATTGTTCACATCCATAACGCCCATACTGCTGACAATGCGTCCCGGCACCGTCGTAAATGTGTGGTACCGGGAAAAATCCGCGCTTCTATCGAAATCGGTTTTTACTTTCGGAGTATACGCGCAACCTGCCAATAGATTAGTAGCCAATATCCAATACAGAATTTTTTTCATTACTTGCTACTCCTATAACTCGATTGAAAAATTGGCATCAAAAACTAATCTCATCGTAGGCATTGCCATTAAATCTAGCTCTCCCGGCGCCCCAGACTCGACGGGCGCCAACAAACACGATGCCAGCCCAATGCGGCCAGCAATTAAAGCGCCCTTCCACTTTGGCGAAGCCGATATTGAACCTCTTGATAATGGCTGGAATACGCCGCGCAAATCGATAACTGGAACTTGCATCCAGCCCTCCAAAAATCTATTGCGAAACAACATTTAGACGATAAGTAGTCTTAGCCAATAAGCGGCTTGGCGACAGGTAGTGGAGCTAATCGGATCGGCCTTGCTGCGGAGTTCAAGATAAAGAGCTAGGCTAAGTCGCACAAGGTACTAAAGGGCATGTATTCTGCCCTTTAGTACCTTGTAGTAGCTTAGCTCCACCGTCATCCATATTTTGGCGGACCTAGCGGTTCATATCGGTAAATGGGCACCGGCTTACTTCGGCAATGTAACCAATGTGCCGTGCAACGCTTGCTTGGACTCGCCAGCCTCGGTCATTTTCTCCTGCTGATAGTTCGTTAAAAACGGCCTCAAAATGCTCATTTATTGCCGTGTAAACTCCGCTTTTTCGGCCATTTTGTCTCCTCTCAGTTGTGCTAGCTAACTTTGAGATAGGTTCTAGTTATTATCAAATTTCAAACTTATTCAAAATTAATATTTAAAACAACGATTTATCCATCATAAATCGTCGTAATTGATGGGGTTATCCATATACTAAGGCATTACTCATAAATAAAAGCCGTGCAACATCAATCCGGCATTGCATGCCAAGGAGGGATGGCCTTGCAAATAAGTATTGCATTAGGCGGTTTGATAGTTACGTTAAGCCTCATAACGCTAACATTCTATTTCTATCGAAAGTACCGTTCCGCGGAAATCATCGCCGCTCAACATCGCACAGCACTGGCGCATGCATCGCGCTTGATGACGGTTGGGGAGATGACAGCGTCGATAGCTCATGAGATCAATCAGCCGCTCAGCGCCATTCTGAGCAACGCCGAAGCAGCCGAAATACTGTTGCAAAGACCCGATCCGCCGCTGACAAAAATTCGGCAAATCCTCGCCGACATTCACAAAGACAACGTACGTGCCAATAACATAATCATACAGTTACGCGCTCTACTCACCAAAACAGAACTCGAGTTGGCGTCTGTATCGCTAAATGCTGTGATCGAGGAAACGCTACTGCTGGCACGCGGCGCGGTGCGTAAAGCCGATGCAAAATTGGTTTGCACGCTGGAAGAAAATTTACCGGACATCAAAGCCGATCGCACACAGTTGCAACAGGTATTACTGAATTTGCTATTGAATGCCATTGATGCCATGGAGAAAACACCGCGCGAATTGCGCGAAATTACTGTGCGCACCGCCCAATGTGGAAATCGCGCCGAGTGCACGGTATCGGATCGAGGCCACGGTTTTAATAAAGAAGAAAAAAGTAAGGCGTTCAACTCCTTTTTTACCACCAAAAAGCAAGGGATGGGGCTCGGTCTATCCATTGCCAAAACGATAATTCATCGTCACAACGGCGCCATCAGCATTGCGAATCGCGAGCATGGCGGCGCGATTGTACGCATCCTTTTATCGTATCTGCTTATTATTTTCGGCAACCTTCAATGCAGAGAAATACAGCAATTTATTTCCCAATAGCGAGGTGTGCAATGGACATGGCAGAGTCAATCGTACATGTGGTAGACGATGACAATTCTTTCCGTACCGCGTTGGTACGCCTGCTTAAAGCAACCGGCTATCGAGTAAAGGCGTATGCATCCGCCGGCGAAGTATTATTGGAAAAAAGTGCTAGCGACCCGGGTTGCTACATATTGGACTTAGTGATGCCCGGACTCAGCGGCATCGATTTACAAACGGCATTTATTAACCGACCCGATCCGCCTCAAATCATTTTCCTCTCAGCTTATGCTGATATCCCTACAACAGTGCAAGCGATGAAATTAGGTGCAATCGATGTACTCAGCAAACCGGTAGATAATCATCAATTGACGGCTGCGGTAGACCGCGCCCTGCGCGCCGATCAAGATTTTCGTAGCGCGCGGCACGAGCTGCAAACAATCTACAATCGCTTCAACGCATTGACGCCTCGCGATCGCGAAGTATTGGCGCTCGTCACCCGCGGCCACCTAAATCGTGAAATTGCCGTGAAATTAAATCTAGCTGAGCGCACCGTCAAAGCCCACCGCGCGCATATGATGGAAATCATGCAGGCGAATACCTTACCCGATCTAGTACGGATGGCGGAGCGGATTCAACCTACAACTCAATCAAGCCATCCGACTTACCCAACATTAAATCCGCCGCTAAAACCTCAGTTAGCTCCACAATTAACTGCCTCCTTCGACGATCATGACTTATCGATGTGGCGCTAGCGCCACATCGGGCGAAGGTGTCTGCCGACAGCGCGGACACTTGGCCCATATATCCAATCTGAGGGGATATCCTCACTAAAGGGTGGGCTCGCCTGCCCTTTGGTACAGTGTCAAACCAACCGTACTCCTCTACTATCTTACTGCTAACAATAGCTGGCGCCAGCGACCTAGCGCGCTGGTGAGTAGCACTCTGGTGAGCGGCGCCGCGAAGCATAGCTATACGCGGCGAGATTGGTGCGATGCTCCAGAGAACTGTTCAGAAATTTCCTGCTGTTTTAGCACAGAGTTTTTGTATTCGTATTTGTACTGCGCGCAGCTGCGAAAAAATGCTATTTCTACAGGCATACTATGACAGCGATCGCCAACACAGTAATCATTGTCGAAGATGATGCCAGCTTACGACAGGCACTGCATCGCCTACTTGAGGCTGCCGGCTTTGTTGTCTGGTCATTTGCCAGCGGCGAAGATCTGCTGCTTAACGCCACAGTCCAGCTCGCCACCTTCTTCATAATCGATGTACATTTGCCGGGCTTGTCCGGATTTGAGCTCGAGCGAAAATTGCAGCGCGACCCTACGCAGACCCAAGTAATATTTATCACCGCTTACGATGATAATAACGCCCGCACCAACGCCAAAGCTGCCGCCTCCGACTATCTGGTAAAGCCCTTTGAGGGGCAAACATTACTGAGGAAACTAAAATGGGGGCTCATGCATCCCTCCCCTCACTAAAGGGCATGACGACTCTCCCCTTGGTACATTGTGCAAGCATCCCCCGCCGATTATTGTCTCCAATCTAGATCATGCATAAATTAAGTTATTTTTTCGGGAGCCAGTTACGAAAGACCACTGAAAGATTAGCGTGACTGCTGCATCGTTAACGCTCGCAGCATCTAGCCATCAATAAATTATGAGCACCGAGGAAGACGAGACTATTGGCATCGCCAGGAAGGGCTGACCTCGAAAAGATGACTGTTAGTCACATATATAGAGACGGCCACCCAAGCAAAATCAGTAGCACTCTGTACAGATCATGGATCGATTATTAGTAATTTTTTTAACAATTAAATAAATGCACTGTCGCATCTAGCAGTTTTTGCCGGCTGCGACCCAATTATCGATGGAGCTTAGAATGAAAAAATTTGCCATAGCAATCGTCGCACTGTTAATTCTTCCATTAAACGCATGGTGCGCAGAAGATAAACCTACAGACAACATGGCAATTCTCAGCCAAAAAATTAAAGCGGATAAACGGTTTTTGGTTTCCAGCAATATGCAGCTATCGGAAGCCGAAGCTGCCAAATTTTGGCCGATTTACGACGACTATCAGAAAGATCTTCACGCGCTCAACGAGCGTATCGGAAAAGCGCTGCAGCGCTATGCTGCAGCCTACAACGCCGGCCCGGTAAAAGATGAAGATGCCCAATGGCTAATTAATGAAAGCTTAATGATCAAAAAGGAGGAATCAAAGCTACTGGATAGCCTCGCTACGCGACTCGGCAAAGTGTTACCCCCGCCCAAAGTCGCGCGCTATCTGCAGATTGAAAGGAAGATTCGGGCTGTTATCGATTATCAGCTCGCCGATCAGATCCCGCTCGTTCAATAAACTTCGTCAAAAAAATCGCAGGCCCTGCCAAGGCACAGGGCACTGCTCGTCTGCACAATAGTGTTCGTACGCGCAGCATATAGAAATGTGCGTAACCGTAGATTTTTGTATTCAAACCGAAAAATCGCGCGCAAAATCCACCTCGGTGCGAGCTTGTAGTTTTCCCGACCGACACGCCTTGGAAAAACTATCGAAATCCTTATCGACCTGATTAGCGTAAGCCCTAGCGTACTTTACCAAGGCGGTGGCAACGCTATCGTTGCTACCTAGATAAGAAGCAATTTCAACGGCCATGCCTCCGGATCGAGCATGTGCGCGAGCCAACACCCGACCGCACAATTGTGCATAAGCACACAGAAGGTCGTTATCGTATAGCTCCACCTCCGGCGAAAGTTTCATATCGCGCAATTGACGAAAATAAAAATGGCGCCCGGAAGGACCCGTGGACCAGGCAACAAATTGATCGCTCGCGGCCTGCATCAGGCGCTGCCCTTCCACGACTCGCCTGCCCTGATGTTTATAGGTGGCTTTAACGCTGACATAAGGCTCAAGTACCGATTGCTTCGCTTCCTTAATTTGCAGGAATAACGGCTTGTCGCGCGCATCAACCAGTAATAACATCAAGCAACGCGTACCCACGCTGCCGACACCAACGACCTTGAAGGCAAGATCCTGCATCGAAAATTGGTCGAGCAATTGTCTGCGGTTGGCATCGAGATTACCCTGGTATTCCCGATACATACTTTTCACCAACGCTTGCCAGTCACCCAGCTTTATCCAATCGTCCGTTTCGTCGAATAATGTCGCATTGCCATAAATGTGGAATAGAGCGGGCGGTCTGTCGCGAATAATCCAGCGTCCGTCGATACGCTCGCCCAATTGCGGCAACAAATGATCGTGCGTCCGCGCCATCGCCTTGCAGATACCATTTTTTAGAATGCGACGAATTTTGGGGGTATCTGCCATCTCCAACAACCGTTCAAAGGTAATTTTGTCGTACCAAATCTCCAGCGCCCCCATCGTCGCGTATTGCGCCATGTTCTGCTGATAGCTCTGGGCAGCGCGGAAGGCGGCCTCTTCCGCGACGCCCTCGCCGTGGTGCAGATAACGGCCCGCAACCACAAAACTCGCGATCAAGCGCTTGAGATCCCACTCCCACGGCCCAGGATGAGTCTCATCGAAATCGTTCAGATCAAACAGTAAATTGCGTTCAGGCGTCGCAAAGCCGCCAAAATTCGACAGGTGACAATCGCCGCAAATTTGGAAATAAAATCCAGAGTTCGGCGTGTCCGCCAAATCGTGCGCTTGTAGCCCGGCACTACCGCGAAAAAATGCCAATGGCGATTCCAGCATCCGACCGTAACGCAGAGGTATCAGGCGCCCCACGCGGCCGACGCTGCTTCGCTTCAACAATGGAATGGGATCGCGATCGATCCGGCCAATCCGGGCCTGATCTGCGCGTTTGACTAGCTGTCGCGCCTTGCGACCGGCGGCAACACGTTCCGCCAAGGTCAATGCCATGCCGCGGGCCTCCAGAATTAACCAATCGAATATCGAGGTGAACCTTTGAATGACGCCGTTGCAAAATGGTTTTCGTGCAGTAATAGCCTCCATTCATAGAGGCTGTATCGGATGCTTATTACAGGCAGATTAAGCGTTGAATATTAATACCCATTTCAATGCGACAGTTGAATTGCAAGCATTCAATTAGCGCACTGCCGCGCGCAGTCGGCGGCATCGTTAACCCGACTCTGTCCGTGCCGCACACCTAAGGTCGCACACTAAATTTATTGTGCTCTCCATCTCGTTTGTCAGAACGCGTACTTGGTCGAGAACTGAACGCGATCGTCTTCGCCGGTGTTTCCATCATTGTTCTCGCGCTTGCCCCATAGCAGCTCGGCGCCAGCGGTCACGTTCTTAACGGGGTAGTAGAGAAGATTGACGGAGGCGTAACTACCCTTTTTGAAGGCATTGAATGCCTGCCCATCGGTATTATCCTGGCTGTGCTCGCTATAACCGACGGAGCTGCTCCATTGCTCGCTCCAGTAATGGTCGTAGTAGAGGAACCAGCCAATCGTCTCGACGGCTTCCGCGTGTGGCGGGGTGCCCAGCGGTAAGAGGTTATTGCGCGGCGCGAGATCATTACCACCGTCATTCATATAGCCGGCGATACCGCGACCCACAGCAAATTGTGCAACGAGACGATCGCTGCCCCAGGTGTTCAGGACACCACTGAGATTTATGCCATAACCATCCTCCGAGCCATTGGGCTTGGCATTAGCTTGGGAGGGCGCGTCGTAAGAAAGTTTGCGCCAAATTCCCGCGGCCTGAGCATGCCCCCAGTTGCCATCGAAGCGCACATTTGCTACAAAATCAGGGATTTCCTGGCGCGATGAGACGCCAAGATCTGGATCAATTAGACCGATTTTGCCGGTGTCGATTGCCGATCCCGGAGCCTCCAGAGACAGCGCCACTTTCAGGCCATCATGATTGTAAGGCGTGTAACGCAATTGGGGATTGCGGATGAAGATCATGCCGCTGGGTCCCCAGTAATCGATCGTATTGGGAAAGGTGTCCATATCCATGAACAGGGTGTAATACTGGCCCGCACCGAAAGCGCCTAGCTCACCCCAAGCATTGAGCAAGTGCGGACGTGTACTGTCATTGCCGCCATTATCGTACAGGTCCCAGGAGAATTCCGTTTTAAGCTCGCCCAGTGAAGTTGGGAAAAATCCGTTGAACGCGATTTTGCTTTGACGAACGCTCATGTTCGTCTCGCCGTTCTTACCGCAGCCGGCGTCGCGCGGCAGACCATTGTCGGGACAATAAACCGGAATTTTGGAGGGCCTCAACGTGGAGTTCCAATTGGGATCGACACGCTTGCCATCGTAGATGGCGTCGAGCATGACCTGACCGGATATCTCGATACGCGCCTTGTCGGCATTCGCGATACTAATATCCGCCTTCGAAACCGGCGCAACTACTGGCGCGCCGGCTATTTCTGCGGGGGCTGCGACCGCGGGCTTCTCTGCCACCACTTTGGCGGGCGGCGTTGCCGCTTGTTTCTGCTCCAGTGAATTAACCCGGTTTTGCAGGTCGCGAATGGTTTTCAACGCCTGATCAAGTTGACTTTTCAATTCAGCGGTAGAGTCAGCATGGACAGCGCTACTGAGCGCAAGCGCGAGAAACAGGGCATGTCTTTTCATAGTTATCGATTCCTCTCGATAGGTCGATCTCTACAACTATTATTGGTCGACTGTGCGTTGAGTTTTAATATCGGCTTCTACGCGACGATCCGGTTTTAAGCATTCACACCAAGCCACGCACTTTTGTACTACATCCTAACGCAGCCAAGCTGATAGCACATTGCACCAAAGGGCAGATCGAACTGCCCTTTGGTCCTATAGATAATTGGCCCTATAGGTAATTGGTCCTATAAGCAATCGCTACTCTAGTTCGCGGTTCCTAACGCTTAAGCCGGCAAATAGCATCGCGACAAACGGGTGAGGTCGCCAATCAAGCAAAGTGTTAGGCTGATTGCCGGATCGAAATCACCAGCGCCAATATCAACTCACCCAAACCAATATCAATTTATCCAATTAGGAGCGAATGATTATGCAAGGTACAACACCAGCCCAGCAGGCGAGCTTTATTTCCCCGCAGATGGTCAAAGAACGTCGCCGCGAAGATTGGCTGGCTCTATTTGCGGACGACGGCGTGGTACAGGATCCCGTCGGTATTTCTCCATTCGATCCCACCGGGCAAGGGCATCGAGGCAAAGAAGCCATCGGTCGGTTTTACGACAACATCATCACCGCAGGCGGCGGCAGTTTCGATTATGAAATCCATGCCTCCTATCCTTGCGGCGACGAATGCGCGAACGTATGGGTGGGTCGCAGCACCGGCTCCGACGGTAAGGTATCGGAAACACCGATGGTAACGATTTATAAGGTTGACTCGGCCGGCAAAATTCTTTCGCTGCGCGCCTTTTGGGACTCCAGCAAACTCGCAGCTGCGATCGCGGCCGCCCAAGGCAAGTAGGTCAAGGGGGCAAGTGAAGATTTAGGGGGGCCTCTAAAACCCCCTACTTTTGGCCTTTTATTTAACATACAGCAGTATGGAAAAAAACTGGCTGACACTGCCGCCAAGTACAAATAAATGCCAGATGCCATGGAAGTGCCGAATTTTTTTATCGTAGATGTAAAATACAACGCCCGCCGAATATAGTATTCCACCCAACAGCAGCAGGATAAAACCATTGCGCGGCAGCTTCTCCAATAGCGGCACAATGGCGATGATGCACAACCAACCCATCGCCAAATAAATCACTAACGACAATATCCTCGGGCTGTCGATGCGTTTAGGCAGCGCTTCGAGAATAATACCGATCACAGCCAACGCCCATATCACGCCAAACAATGTCCAACCCCAGGCGCCGCGCAATGTAATTAACGTATAGGGTGTATAAGTACCGGCGATCAATGTGTAGATAGCGTAGTGATCGAGCTTCCGAAAAAACGCTTTTAGTTTGCCGCGAAAACTGTGATACAGCACGGAAATCGAATACAACGCAATCAAGCTCGCACCGTACACGCTAAAGCTAAGGACTTGCCACTGCTCGCCTTGGCGCGCGGCAAGCGCAACCAATATCGCAATACCGATCATGGCTGCCACGGCGCCTACCAGATGCGTAATGCTATTAAAACGCTCGCCCTCGTACATTAGCGGACTCTCCACGAGTTATTAATGCGGAAGTGCTTTAACGATCACAGCGCGACGACTTAACGTGCAGTATTCACAAAAAACGACAGTGACAATAAACAACAACGAGCGATTGAACAATCGAGTAGCTAGCGCCCAAACTCTGCTAAAAACCTGTCGATCGCATTCACACACTCAGGTTCGTTAAGCAACGGTGCGTGGCCTCGATTAGCAACTGTGAGTTGTCGTAAGTCGGGCTTTCTCTCTGCCATTTGCACGACTGTCGCAGCGCTTAAAATATCGGAGGTGGCGCCGCGAATAACCAACATCGGCAAATTTTTTAGCTGCGTAAATACCGGCCAAAGATTTTGTGGCGTTGCCGCCCCTGAGCGAAATAACCGGCCGATGTTGGGGTCGGAATCCGGGATCGGCTTACCCTCGTCATTTTCTCGATAGGCTTGGCGCGTATAACTCAGCCATTGCTCATCCGTTAAACCGGGCAGCGCGTGACCATAAGTTTGGCGCGCCTGGGTCGCGGCATCCTGCCAGGAGCTCACCGGCTGTTGCAAGCCGACGTATTTGGCGATGCGCGCCGCACCGTTTGGATCGATTTCGGGACCGGCGTCGTTGAGTACGATACCGCTAACCAGCGAAGGTTGTTGCGCGGCAAACACCATCGCCAGCAACGCGCCCAGCGAAGTGCCGATGATAATGAGGCTAGTCAGGTTCAAGGCGACGCACAACGCGGCAATATCGGCTAGATACCTGCCAGGCTGATAATTTTGCCAATGCGGATCGTAAGCCGAACAACCGCGCCCGCGCAAATCCAGCGCCAGCACTCGATAGCGACTTTGCAAATGGGTTGCCAACTCGGCGAAATCGCGGCTGTTGCGCGTCAGGCCGGGCAGGCACAAAATCGTTGGTGCATCGGTTATCGCCGCATCGTAGATTCGACAGTAGAGTTGCAGGCCATCGGCGGAGGGATAATAAAAGTCGCGGTAGCATTTCGTCACTTGCCAATCCTTGTTGCAAAAAGCTGCGGTAACCGCTTTGCGGTAGGTAACAATATTTCGCGCTGTGGAATACAACGGTAAAAAAATGGTCCGGTAAAACTGCCGTAAAAAGCCAACCGCAAAGAATAGAGCTGCCGATATTCCGCTGCGGTCGCTACCGAGGAATCCGCTGCGACATGTCGCTACGAGAGTCTCTCGTATCGAAAGTAGCGACTCCTCATTATCGGGCAAATGCTTTGCTTGTCAATTTACCGCGTCCGCTATTGGCGGATGGACCTGCACCGGCAAGAAATATTAAAGGGTCCGAATCAAAGATCGATTTCATTATCTTGAATAAATAATAATGCACAGCCACACTGCAAACAGCATGAAGATTGCATGCACATTTAAAAATATAATGGAGGCAACCCTGATGTTGGGCAATATGATGCAGCAACCGCTGCTGATTTCATCGATTCTGCGGCAGGCTAAAACATTGTCGCCACGCGCTGAAATCGTCAGCCGCCGCGTTGAGGGCGATATTCACCGCTATACCTACGAGGACTGTTATCGTCGCAGCTGCCAATTGGCGCATGCCCTGCGAGCGCTGAAAGTCGCACCCGGCGCTCGCGTCGGCACGCTGGCGTGGAACGGCTATCGACATATGGAGCTGTATTATGCGGTCTCCGGGCTCGGCGCCATTGTGCACACCGTCAATCCGCGGCTGTTCGCCGAGCAGATCGAATACATTATCAAACATGCCGAAGACAGTATTTTATTTGTCGACCTCACTTTCGTACCGCTGTTAAACGAGTTGGCCGGGCGGCTCCCCACTGTCGCCACGATTATTCTGCTGTGCGCCGAGACGGACGCACCGACGACCGCCGATTTTGAGTTTCTCTGTTATGAGACATTGATCGCGCCGCAGCCGGACGAATTCGACTGGCCCACTTTTGATGAAAATAGCGCGGCGTGTTTATGCTATACGTCCGGCACTACCGGCAACCCGAAGGGCGTGCTGTATTCGCATCGCTCGACAGTCATTCACGCACTCGCCAGTTGTGTGCCGAACGGCTTGAACTTGTCGCGGCAGAGCGTGGTGCTACCGGTGGTACCGATGTATCACGTATCGGCCTGGGGCCTACCCTATTCCGGCCTGATGGCGGGCGCAAAGTTAGTCATGCCCGGCGCGTCGCTCGATGGTGCGGCGCTGTACGAATTAATTGAAACCGAGAATGTTAATCTCGCCTTCGGCGTGCCGACCGTATGGCTCAGCATGCTGCAGTATCTCGAAAAAGTCGGTAAAAAATTACCGCCCGGCATGACTTTCGGCGTCGGCGGCTCGGCGGCACCGCTCGCGCTGGTAGAGATGTTACGCGAGCGCCACGATGCCTACCTGATGCCGCTGTGGGGGATGACCGAAACCAGTCCGCTCGCCACCTTCAGCGGCTGGACCGAAGATATGCAAACAATGCCTCTCGAAGAGCGCAACCGCCGACAAATTTCCGCAGGACGAGCGATCTACGGCATCGAGTTGGAAATTTTCGACGATAACGACCGACCGCTGCCGCACGATGGTCAACAGTCCGGACAATTGCGCGTGCGCGGCCCGTGGATCATGCGCAATTATTATCGCAACGATTGCGATCCGTGCATCGATGGCTGGTTCGATACCGGCGATATGGCGACGCTCGATGCGGATGGCTTTTTACGCATCGTCGATCGCAAAAAGGATGTAATTAAATCCGGCGGCGAATGGATCAGTTCGATCGCCTTGGAGAACGCAGCCGTTAGCCATGCGTCGGTGCGCGAAGCCTGCGTGGTCGGTATTCCCCATCCGCGCTGGGATGAGCGCCCACTGCTATTGGTGGTGCTGGCGGAAAATCACCAATTGGACAAAGACGCGATCAACACGCACCTCGCCGAACGCGTCGCCAAGTGGTGGTTGCCGAACGATATTATCGCTATCGAAGAGTTACCGCACACCGCCACTGGCAAGTTGCATAAGGTGCCGCTGCGCGAGCGTTATGCGAAGCATTATTCGTAATGCGTAAGGAGATTAACCATCTTTGCGCCGATCATTCTGAGTACTTAGCCCTGATCGCTTCTAACAAAATCGTTGTCAACAGATCGTAACAGCGCAGTAGCCGTGACCTTTTCTTGGACCGTGTGTCGCCATGGAGGGCGACACCCGAGCCTGTGCATGGATGCACGTCGTTGCGTGTCCGAGAAAAGGGCACGGCTACTGTGCCCCCGCCCAAACTCTGCGCTATTTTGTTAATCGCTCAGGGCGTGCGGCCGCTTTAGCAACTCCCGGTAAACGTTTATTTAAATAAATAAAATCGCGCACCACCGGATAGACCTCTTTATCCCAGCGCCGCCCGCTGAACACGCCGTAGTGACCCACGCCGGTCTGCACATAGTGGCGGCGTTTGCTCGGCGGAATCGCCGTGCAAAGATCCTGCGCCGCCATGGTTTGACCGACCGAGCAGATATCGTCCTTCTCGCCCTCGATAGTCAGCAGCGCCGTGCGCTGAATTTGCGCGAGATCGATCACGCGATCGCGAAACGTCATCGTGCCCAGCGGCAGATGATGCTCCTGAAACACGCGCTGCACGGTTTCCAGATAGAACTTGGCAGACAAGTCCATCATCGCAAAATATTCTTCGTAGAACTCGCGCGTGGCTTCGACTTTTTGCAGGTCGTCGCGCACTAAATTCGCATACATTTCGACGATCGAATTGATATGCCGGCCCACATTCATCGACATGAAGGCACTGATCTGTAGAAAGCCCGGATAGACCTTGCGGAACGCGCCGCGATAACGCAACGGCACGGTGCCAACCACCGTATCCTCGAACCATTGGATCGAGCGCGTGGTGGCGAGCTTATTCACTTCGGTCGGATTGATGCGGGTGTCGATAGGGCCGGCCATCAAGGTTAGGGTCGGCGGCTGTGCGGGATTGTTATCCGCCGCCATGACCGCCACTGCGATCAGCGCCGGCACCGTCGGCTGGCACACTGCCATCAAATGCGTACCGCCACCCAGCTCCTCGAGAAACAGAATAATATGCTCGCCAAATTGATCGAGTCCAAACTCGCCGGCGGATAAAGGAATATCGCGAATGTTATGCCAATCGGTGATGTAGACATCGTGATCCTGCAATAGCGTAATCACAGTCTCGCGCAGTAAGGTCGCAAAATGGCCCGACATAGGCGCCACGATCAAAATGCGCGGTTCGGCGACTTTAGCGTGCTTCTTAAAATGCAGCAGCGAACAAAATTCGGTCTGCGCAACCACCTCTTCTTCGATCGCGACCTCGACCCCATCGACCCACACCGACTGAATATTGAATGGCGGCCGTGCATGAGTTAAGCGCAGTAGTGCCGTTACATCGCACGCGCCCGCGAGCAGACGTTTAACCAGCGCACCACCAAAGGGCATTTTATGGATCGCGGGTATCGCTAATTGTGCAAACAGATGAATCGGCTTGGTCAGATCTGCATACATCTGATAGGCCTGATACATAAGCGGATTTTTCATTGTATGTCCTTAGCCGACTTACTGCGTGTTACCGGCATAGCGCTCAAAGCGCTCACAACGGTGTGTTCCGTATGGCGATTTTCGCCAAACTTGATGCATATAATGATTTGGCAATGTTTATGCTTAGCTATATTTGTGCCAGCCGAAGTTATCGTAGGCGTGGCCCGAAAGTTTCGCCACCCGAATACCGTTAAAATTTTTAATTTCGCTACCGCGCGCTTCAATGGCCTGGGATTTTTCAATAACTTTCGCTTGAATATTTAATCCAGGCTCAGCTTAATATCCGCCAACCGTTTTAAGGATACTGTTTATGAACAAACCAACATTGACTATCAGTAGTAAAAATTATGCCTCATGGTCATTGCGCGGTTGGCTGTTAACAAAATTTGCTAAATTGGATTGCGAAGAAATTCTCGTGCCGCCGGATGATCCGCAGGTGCGCGCCGAGATTCTGCTGTTGTCGTCCTCGGTATTGGTGCCCTGCCTGGAATACGAGGGCATCAAGGTATGGGATATTCTGTCGATCGCCGAGTTTCTCAATGAAATACGGCCACAGGCCGGTTTACTGCCCGACGATCGCAGCGCGCGCGCGCATTGCCGCTCGATCTGCGGCGAAATGCACGCGGGTTTCTCGGCGTTGCGCGCCGCACTGCCGATGAATCTCAAAGCATTTTTCCCCGAGTTCGCCGTGTGGTCGCGCGCGCAGGCGGATATCGACCGGATAGTCGCGATTTGGCGCGACTGTTTTACCAAGTATGGCGGCCCCTATTTATTCGGCTCCGCCCCCTGCACCGCCGATGCGATGTATGCGCCGGTGGTGACGCGGTTTTTAACCTACGACGTTAAGCTCGATGACGAGTGCGCCGCTTATTGCCAACGCATCATGGCACTTCCGGAAATGCAGTCATGGGTAGCAGCCGCCAAACTCGAGCCCGACGATATCGACGAGCTCGATATCGAGTTTTGATTTACCACCGCCCGCTTCATTCAAATGGTGCAGCGCTCTTCAGCACTGCACCACTACGAACCGCAACTCGATTGACACAATTTTTTCGGGCGCTTCATTTACTGACAACTGACAAGCAGTAGGCCTTAAACGCTTTTACGCACGACCCTCTTTTCGCTGTCCGGCGTTATCGCCGCCTCGACCGACGCAGCGGGTGGCTTGATAATCGATGCGACGTACTCTTTGGTCGAGCCGCCCAATTTTTTTAGGGCTTCGGTGTTAGCCGCAGCAAGTTCGGTCAACTGTTCCTGCATGCCTTTCAGATAATCTTTTTCCAACGCAACCACGTCGCTGAAGCTTTTGCTGTGGCGTAATTTTTTGGCATTTTCGAGGCTGGATTGCAGATAGTATGTAGCGAAGCCGATTTGGCGATCTGCGCAGGCTTCGACAAAATTGGCACCGATGTTAAAACCGGCGAGCGCTTTTTCCTTAACGGTGGACAACATGATGAATTCCTCGCGACGCAAATGGACAAGTCGAAACAACACATAAAAGCCGAGCCCCTACAACCGAAAGCTCGGCGGCAATTTTGTGCGATGCACAAAACATGGATCAACTATAGGTCGTCACTCAAGGCAGTGCAAGGTTTTTTTGTGCAATGCACAAATAATGAAAGGCGCCAGGTAGGTTTGAGAGCGCTCGAACCCGGCTATTCGCCGTCTTCGGCCCCCTCATTTTGCGGAGAAGGGGCTTGCGCAGCCGGTTTCTTGGTCGGGCTCAGAATGCCCTTCCAGAAGCGCGTGTATTGCTTGGTTATCTCCGTGACCAGCGGCACCGGCGACAGGCTCAACATTTGCTTCATCTGGCCGCGCACCTTGCGGTGTTGTTCCAGCAGGGTACAGAGCGCGGTTTCCAGGTAGCCGCCCAACTGTTCGCTCATATGATCGCCGTAGAAGCGAATCAACTCTTCCAGCACGCGATTAGTCAGCAGTGAACCGCGGCCCTGATCCTCCTGCTCGGTAATGATCTGCAAGAGCGTCGCGCGCGTCAGATCATCGCCGGTCTTCGAGTCGACCACTTGAAAGGCTTCGTAATTGAGCACCATCTGCCGCACGTCGTTGTTGGTGATAAAGCGACTGGCAGTAGTATCGTAAATACGACGATTGGGGTATTTCTTGAGTAGCTTCAACAGGCGATCTCGCATCCAGCCATCGGGAAGAGTTGCATCAACTAGCGCAGGCACTAGCACTTGCACTGACCTTTGCAGCTACAGTGTAGCGCCTCCCGCCCGACCAACCCCAACAGTAGCAAACCGCCGGAATTTATTTCAATCGAACTTATCCAATAAATGGCGGCGTTTAGCCGGGGACTTATTGAATGCCAAGGCTATTCAAATACTCCTCGTAGGTACCGCGGTAATCGATGATGCTGCGATCGGTTTTGATTTCGATAATGCGCGTCGCCAGCGATGACACGAACTCTCGATCGTGCGAAACGAATACTACCGTACCGGGAAACTTCTCCACCGCGGTATTCAGCGATTCGATCGACTCCATATCGAGGTGATTGGTCGGCTCATCCAGCAGCAGGACGTTGCGGCGCAACAACATCAATTTGCCGAACAACATACGGCCCTGCTCGCCGCCGGAAATAACCTTGACCGATTTTTTCACTTCGTCGCCCTGGAATAAGAGACGACCGAGCGTGCCGCGCACTAATGTTTCGACATCGGCGCCCTCGAAGCCACCCTCGCGCACCCATTGCCAGATCCACTCGGTGAGGCTCGTATCCTCGGCAAAGTCGGCGCTATGATCCTGGCCGAAATAACCGAGTTTAGCCTTTTCCGCCCATTTTATTTCGCCATGCTGCGGCGTAAGACCATCGAGGGCCGCCGTTGCCAGCAAGCGCAACAGCGTGGTTTTGCCGACGCCGTTTTCGCCGATGATGGCGATTTTATCGCCGGCATCGATGTTGGTATTAAAGTTTTTGATGATCGGCGCGGCCGGATCGTAACCGAAGGTGAGGTTTTCGATGGCGACCGCAAGGCGGTGCAATTTGTCTTTATCGTCGTACTCGAAGCGAATCCACGGATACTGCCGCGACGAAGGTTTCATATCCTCGACTTTGATTTTTTCGATCAGTTTGGCGCGCGAGGTCGCCTGGCGGGCCTTCGATTTATTGGCGGAGAAACGTCGCACGAACTCTTGCAGATCGGCGACTTTCTCTTTCGCCTTGGCATTCGCCGTGATCAAACGATTGCGCGCCTGAATCGATGCTTCCATGTAGTCGTCGTAATTGCCCGGATAAATCTGGATGCGACCGTAATCGAGATCGGCCATATGCGTGCAAACCTGGTTCAGGAAGTGGCGATCGTGCGAGATGATGATCATCGTGCTGTCGCGCTCGTTGACGATGTTTTCCAGCCAACGAATGGTATTGATGTCGAGGTTGTTGGTCGGCTCGTCGAGCAACAAAATATTGGGGTCCGCGAACAAGGCCTGGCACAGCAATACGCGCAACTTCCAACCGGGCGCCACTTCGCGCATCGGCCCATTATGCTGTTCGATCGGAATACCCACCCCCATCAACAATTCGCCGGCGCGCGACTCGGCGGTGTAGCCGTCGTACTCGGCAAACTTCGCCTCGAGATCGGCGGCGTGCATGTAATCGGCTTCGCTGGCGTCTGGATTGGCATAGATCGCATCCTTCTCGCGCATGCAGGCCCACATCTCCTCGTGGCCCATCAAGACCACATCGAGCACGCGCTGATCCTCGTAACCGAACTGATCCTGCTTCAAAAACACCATGCGCTCGCCACTATCGAGCGAGACATTGCCGGCCGATGGCTCGAGCGCACCGGCCAGAATTTTCATGAAGGTCGATTTGCCGGCACCGTTGGCGCCGATCAGACCGTAGCGATTGCCCTCGCCGAATTTGACCGAAACATTTTCGAACAGGGGCTTGGCCCCGAACTGCATGGTGATATTGGAAGCAACTAGCACAGCGCTGGACCCTATCTTAAGTCGACGACAATAAATACGCCGCAAAGGCGGTGGGGGCGCGATTTTACCCGCTTTCGTATGCTATTGCGGAGAGAATTAATAAAATAGCAGCGGCGATTGCAATGCGGCGGCAGCCGTATCAACGACCGGCACGCCCGCGTTCGGATACAACACATTCACCAATAAACGCGGCTGTTCGACGTAAGGCGTTGCACCCACGGTATGGGTGACGCTGGTATACGAACGCTGCTGACCGTGCTCGATGAGCACCACCCGGAAGCTATGAAAATACGCCACCTTTACGGCTTTGCGACGCCAATCCAGCGGCACTGTCGGCAGCGCCTCCAGCTCGGCCAGCAGCGCATTGATCGCCGGCGTATCCGACAAAATCGCTTCCTGCTGCAGATTCATCAACAGACCGCAGGCGACGGTTTCCCAGTCGGCATCGAGGGTGTACGTGTTGGCAAAAAACCAGCGATACAGATTGCTATTGGTCGGCGCCATTTCCGATTCACCGAGCGAGCGCAACCATTGCACCCAGGCGCGATTCGCCATCGCGATATTGCCGTCCGGTTCGTGCACTACCGCAGGGAAAGGCTCAAGGCCGCGCAGAGTCAACGACAGCGAACTGCGCAGCCACCGCATTTCCGCCGCTTGCAACTGCGGTGCACGATATGCGGGGATATAACCCGCCGCCAATAAGAAATTATTGGTGTCGCGCTCGCCCATAGCCAATGCCTGCGCCAGATCCAGCACCATCGCACGGCCCGGCATGGCACGGCCATTTTCGAGAAAGCTGATATGGCGAACAGAGACGCCGACCTGCGCCGACAATTGCTCCTGACTGATATCCAGCGTCGTGCGCCAAAAGCGCAGCAAACGACCAAAAATACCGTTGAAGGTGCCTTTGGTCGTGTGACGACCGACAGTACCGTTGCGGAGCAGCGTATCTTTCTGCGGAGGATGGAGCGTGGACATGGATGGAGGATTCCCGCGGCGGATTCCCCCAGCGAGATTCGACAGGCCACCGACCGGTCGGTAAAACGCTAGGGACGCACTGATAATACCATGCGCCCCTCTATCGATATCGCACTTTAGCTTTACGGTTACAGCGCGGCGAACTCTGCCTCGGTCATCGCCATCAAGCTATCGGCCCCCGCCTCCATCGCCAACTTATGGCCGGCGGTGCGCGGCAAAATACGCTGGTAATAAAAGCGCGCGGTTTTTAACTTGGCGGAGTAAAACTCTTTATCGGTGGTGTTGCTATCGGTCAGTTTACCCTGCGCCACTTCGGCCATGCGCGCCCAGAAAAATGCCAGCACCACGTAGCCGGAGTAAAACAAATAATCCACCGAGGCGGCGCCGGCCTCGTCGGCATTTTGCATGGCTTTGCCGCCGATGGCGGCGGTCAGCGCGCCCCACTCCTGCGTCAGCTTAGTCAGCGGACCGATAAACTCTTGCAGCGCCGCATGGTCTTTTTGCGTCGCGATGTACTGATTGATCTCTTCGATAAAGTTGATCAGCAGTTTGCCGCCACTGCCGAGTACTTTGCGACCCAGCAAGTCGATCGCTTGAATGCCGGTGGTGCCTTCGTAAATCGTCGCGATGCGCGCATCGCGTAAATTCTGTTCCATGCCCCACTCGCGAATATAACCGTGACCGCCGAAAATTTGCACACCGTGACTGGCGGCCTCCAAACCGGTTTCGGTCATAAACCCTTTCGCAATCGGCGTCAGCAGGGCCAATAAATCGTCGGCGTGCTGGCGCTGTGCTTCATCGCCATCGCGCGCGAAATCGGCGAGTTGTGCAAGGTAATACAAGAAAGCACGATTGCCTTCGGCGAACGACTTAATCGTCAATAACATGCGGCGCACATCGGGATGCACGATGATCGGATCGGCGGGGCCACTCGGGTTTTTCGCACCGGTCAGCGAACGCATCTGCAAACGCTCGCGCGCGTACCGCAGCGCGCCCTGCATCGCCACTTCGGCATGCCCGAGCCCTTGCAGCGAGGTGCCGATGCGCGCGGTATTCATAAACGTGAACATGTAATGCAGGCCGCGGTTCGGCTCCCCGATCAAATAGCCGGTGGCGCCGTCGAAATTGAGCACGCAGGTTGCATTGCCATGGATGCCCATTTTCTCTTCCAGCGAACCGACGTTGACGCCGTTGCGCTCGCCTTTCTCGCCACTCGCGTCGGGCAGGTATTTCGGCACGATAAATAACGAAATACCTTTGGTTCCGGAAGGTGCATCGGGCAGCCGCGCCAGCACGATGTGTACGATATTTTCGGCGAGGTCGTGGTCGCCGGAGGAGATAAAAATTTTCGTGCCGCTGAGGCGATAACTACCATCGGCCTGCGGCTCGGCCTTCGTGCGCAGCATACCCAGATCGCTGCCACAATGCGCTTCGGTCAGACACATGGTGCCGGTCCAACTGCCCTCGACCAGTTTGGTCAGATAAATCTGCTGTTGTTCACTGCTGCCGTGTTGCATCAGGGTATTGCGGGCGCCGGCGCTTAGACCCGGATACATCGCCCACGGAAAGTTAGCGCCGCCGGTCATTTCGGTGATGGTGAGATCTAGCGAGACCGGTAATCCCTGACCGCCGAACGCCTCGGGCATGCTCAACGACGGCCAACCGCCTTCGATATAACGCTGATACGCCGCGCGAAAGCCATTCGGTGTAACCACACCGCTCTCGGTGAGATGACAACCTTCACTGTCGCCGTTGGCCTTGATCGGCGCCAATTGCTGCTCGCAAAACTTGGCGCCCTCCTCGATCACCGCATCGACGATATCGGCAGTGGCGCTTTCGGCGCCGCGCAGACGGCTATAATGGCCTGCAAAATCGAATAACTCGTTGCGTACAAAGCGGATGTCACGCAGCGGCGCTTTATAATCGGCCATGAGAAATCTCCTTTAGCGAAAGCTCGGTCGGGAAGTCAGTGGAAGGTACGCGCCATACATCGCGCTAATATCTGCACCCGATAGCACACACGGGCAATTGACCTAAGTGTGGTCGCTGTTGGGCGCGCTAGCCATTACCTGGCAAGTAAATACGTCATTTCTTTATCGATCAATAGTTGCGAACCACCATTCAGCCAACGAGAGTTTGCGGGGAAGGAGGATTACCGTACACTGCGCCGCATTCTAATAATCGGAATGAATCCATCATGCCTGCCAACACTTACAGCCGTACCGAACTACTAGAAACCGCCAAGAACTCGCCACGCGCCGTCGCAACTCACGATCGCGCAACCTGGATGAGTCTGTTCGCCGAATGCCATGTAGTGGAGGATCCAATCGGCTCGAAACCGCATGTCGGCGGCGTGTTCGACGCGGTCACCCGCGAGCGCGGCCGCGGCGCGCTGGGACGCTTCTTCGACACGTTCATTGCGCCAAATAACATCGTATTTCAGGTCGATCGCGATGTGGTTTGCGACCAGCACGTGGTACGCGACCTGACCATTGAAATCCACATGTCGCCGACCGTGATCGTCCAAACCCCGATGCACCTGCTGTACGAATTGGTCGAAGAAAAAGGCCGTCTGAAAATCCAGCGGTTGGCCGCACACTGGGAGCTCGGCGTCATGCTCAAGCAGGTAATGCGACCGCAGCTGGCCTATCTGCAGATAGGCAATCAACTCGGCTTGCGCATGCTCAAGCTACAGGGCTTGAGCGGCGTGAGCGGATTTATGCGCGGGCTGTCGTCGGTCGGCGAAGCCGGTAAAACCATTGCCCGCCAGTTCGCCGAGCGCATCTCGCGCCATGATGGCGCCGCGCTGCGCCAATTACTGACACCGGATGCCCGCATCGAGCTTCCCTACGGCACCGATCCCATCGGCATCGATCTACTGCTGGCCGGAGTCCAGGACCTGACGCTGACCAAAATGCTGGCCGCTGGCGATACCGTCACCGCGTCATTTCTACTCAATAATCAGCATCGAGGCGTGGCTTTCTTCTATTTCAATCGCCGCTCGATGCAAATTTGCCGCGCGGTCTTTTACTGGGATGACAGCCAGAGGTAAATTTTTTAAAAACAATAAGTTATGGTTTATTTTAAATGTAAAAAATAAAAATGCAGGCGCCCAAAAGCCATTGTTAATGTCAGTTCTAGATAAGCAACCGCAGGCGCAGCAATTGTTGCTGTCAGGACTGACATATTGCTTGCAAGCCATTGTTAATAAAATACTTCTAGAACCACCCCATACGACCTCTTCATTGTGGATCGTGGTCGCGATTTCGATCGGATAAGCGCTAGCAGAGCACTATTCAAACTCCGCACCGCCGCATAGACTCAGCGCTCGATAACTCCGATCGAGGTTGGAATGCAGCTATCTCTACTGAGTCGTTACGCCACTCTGGTAATTTGTCTTTTGGTCGTCGCGGCGACGTTGCCCTTATTGCCATCCTGGGGCTGGCTATGGCCTTTGATGGTCGTTGCCGCCCTACTCAGCCTGATCGGTTTATACGATCTCTGGCAGAGCGAGCATTCGGTGCGGCGCAATTACCCCATCCTCGGTCACATTCGTTACTTCGTTGAATTTATCCGCCCGGAAATTCGCCAATACCTGCTTGAGGCGGACGATGAAAAGCTGCCGTTTGCACGCAGCCAGCGCTCGCTGGTGTATGCGCGCGCCAAGAATGTCGCCTCCGAAAAAGCTTTCGGCACACTGCTCGATGTCTATCAGGACGGCTACGAATTTATCGGGCATTCGACGCGCCCCACCGCGGTTGCCGACCCGAATAGTTTTCGTATTTCAGTGGGCGGCGAATCCTGCACGCAGCCCTACTCCGCATCGGTTTTTAATATCTCGGCATTGAGTTTCGGCGCATTGAGCGCTAATGCGATCCGCGCGCTCAACAAAGGCGCGCAGCTTGGCGGATTCGCGCACGACACCGGCGAAGGCAGCATCAGCCCGTATCATCGAGAACAGGGCGGCGATTTAATTTGGGAATTGGGCAGCGGCTATTTCGGTTGCCGCACGCCGGAGGGCTTCTTCGATCCCGAGCGCTTCGCCGCGCAGGCGCGCGACAGCCAAGTAAAAATGATTGAAATAAAGCTGAGCCAAGGCGCCAAGCCCGGGCATGGCGGCATCTTGCCGGCCAATAAAGTCAGCCTTGAAATCGCCCTGACGCGCGGCGTGGCGATGGGCGAGGATTGCATTTCGCCGTCCTCTCACTCCGCATTCAGCACACCGCTGGAAATGATGCGGTTCATCGCCCGCCTGCGCGAATTGTCCGGCGGTAAACCGGTGGGTTTCAAATGCTGCCTCGGCCACCCCTGGGAATTTATGGGCATCGTTAAAGCAATGCTGGAAACCGGTATCTTGCCGGACTTTATTGTCGTCGACGGCTCCGAGGGCGGCACCGGTGCGGCGCCGGTGGAGTTCACCGATCATATCGGCGTACCGATGCGCGACGGTTTGTTATTCGTGCATAACACTCTGGTGGGAGCCAATCTGCGGCAGCATATTCGCGTCGCCGCCAGCGGCAAAATCGTCAGCGCCTTCGATATCGCCAGCACCTTGGCGATCGGGGCGGATTGGGTCAATGCCGCGCGCGGCTTTATGTTTGCCGTGGGTTGTATCCAGAGCCAACACTGCCACACCAATCGCTGCCCAACCGGCGTGGCGACGCAGGATGCGCTGCGCCAACGTGCCCTGGTAGTGCCGGATAAAGCCCAGCGCGTCTACAACTTCCATCGCAATACGTTAAAAGCGCTGGCGGAAATTCTCGCCGCAGCTGGTCTCGAACACCCCAGCGACATCGGCCCGCATCATTTGGTTCGCAGAGTCAGCAGCACGCGCATTCAATTGTTTTCGCAATTGCATATCTATCTGCAACCAGGCGAGTTGCTACAGGAAGATATTCCACACGAGTTCTATAAGAACAGTTGGAAAATGGCGCGGGCGGACAGCTTTGCCTTGTAGGCAAAGCTGGTAGTTAGATTTTAGTAGTTGGGCCTTAGTTAAAAGCGCACTCCATCGCCGCCGCTCCTCATTCATCGCTAACTACTAAGACCTAACTACTAAGAACTATCCTTCTCGTACGGCGGCCGCGTGTGCGCCCACGCTTCGTCCAACTCGCCGCTGCGCTCACCCGCCTCCAGGCGCTCGTGCGCCAGCAGCGTCTGCAAATCCTTGCGGCCCTGCTCCGACAAACTCATGACCGCATCGCGGTCGTGCCGCACGCGATGCGTGCGCTCCAGGATATCGAGATCGTGCTGCTCGAACTGGCGAACCATGCGCCACGCCGAATGCGCCGGCTCGCCCAGCGCGCGCAGCGCCTGCGTGGCAGCCTCCAGCGATGAGTGAAACGTTTCGCGCACAGCATGCAAGCCTAAATCGCGAAACTCATACGCATCGGTACGACTGCGTGCGCGCGCCACGATCGGCAACCGCGGCCAGCGCTCGCCGACGATGCGCGCCAACTTTACGGCCGCCTCCGGATCGTCGATCGCGATGACAAACAATTTCGCCTCGGCGATGCCGGCCTGCTCCAGCAAATCGAGCCGCCCGGCGTCGCCGTAATAGACCTGCCAACCGAAGCTACGCAGTAAATCCACCTGATTCGGATCGTGATCGACCAGCGTGGTTTTGAAGCCACGCGCATTTAACACCCGCACAATGATTTGACCGAAGCGACCGAAACCGGCAACTATCACCGGATTCTTTTCGTGTATTTCATCGTCGTCGCGATTCTTCGGCGCACCCGAGCCAAGGCGCTGGCAGAGCGCGAATAGCAGCGGCGTCAATAGCATCGATACCGCGACGATCGCATTCAACGCGTTATAGGTCGGCCGGTCCAGCGTGCCCTGTGTCAATGCCAGACCGAAAAACACAAAGGCGAACTCACCGATCTGCGACAGGCCCACCGCAAACAAGCGCGCATCGGGGCTCTTGATCGAAAACAGTCGCGCCAGCCCGAACAACAGCAACACCTTGATCGCAACCACCAGCAACGCCAACCCCACTATCGCCAGCGGCTTCGCCAATACCAGTTGCACATCGACCGACATGCCGACCGCGATAAAAAATAAGCCGAGCAGCAAGCCTTTCGCCGGCTCGATATCCAACTGCAGTTCATAGCGGTATTCCGAATCGGCCAACAATACGCCGGCCAAAAATGTACCGAGCGCCATCGATAAGCCGACCCATTGCACCGCCAAGGCAACGCCGACCACCAGCAATAATGCAAACGCCACGAAAATTTCGCGCATGCCGGTCTGCGCGACGATGCGCATCAGTGGCCGCAATAGCGTGCGGCTGGCAACGATGATCGCGCCGATCACAGTCAGCGCCGCTACCGCATCGCGCCAATTGAATTGCGAGGCGCCGGCCGGCGCCAATAACGCCAACACCATAAATAACGGGATTACCGACAAATCTTGAAACAGCAACACGGCAAACGATGCCTCGCCACCGGGAGTGCCCATCAGGCGCTTTTCCTGCAGCGTCGCTAGGCCGATCGCCGTCGAGGACATGGCGATACCCATCGCCGCTACCAGCGCAACCTGCCAACTAAAGCCCATCGTCACCGCCGCACCGAACGCAACCGCCAGCGTTACCACTACCTGCACGCCGCCCAAACCAAAAATCGGCTTGCGCAACCGCCACGCCTGCTTTGGCTCCAATTCGAGGCCGATCAAAAACAACAGCATCACGACGCCGAATTCGGCGAAGTGAATAACGCGCTCCGGATCCGAAATTAATTGCAATGCCGACGGCCCGATGACGATGCCGGCGATCAGATAACCCAGCACCGATCCCAAACCGAGGCGCTTGAACAGCGGCACAGCGATCACCGCCGCCGTTAAATAAATGGCACCTTCATGCAGATAGGCCGGCGCACTCATTGCGAACTCTCCAAATCAGTCAGCCACCGCAGGTAACGTTGCGCCTCGGCATTGAGCGCCACATCGTCCAATGCGCGCGCGGCGTGCGCGATAAATGGCGGCTGCCACGCCATGCCGCACAAATGCGCCGTTTGCTCGAGCGGCAACAAATAGGCATCGATAGGATAACGATTGGAGCCGGCGACGCGATAAGTATCGTCGGCACCGCCGGTCGAAATAGCGTGACTCCAGACCTTCCCCGCCAGTTGCTCGCCATTCGGACCGTACGCCCAGCCGTGTTCCAATACCACATCGATCCATTCTTTCAATAACGCCGGTACGCTGTACCAATAGAATGGATGCTGCAAGACGATAATATCGTGCGCCAATAACAGCGCCTGCTCGCGCCGCACATCGATAAACATACCGGGATAATCGTCGTAAATTTCGTGCAGCGTAACGAATGGCAATGCTTGCGCCGCCGCGAGAAAGGCGCGATTCGCACGCGATACATGCGGTGCCGGATGCGCGTGCACGATCAGCAGTTTTTTATGGGTCATAGAAATGGCGCCCGGCGCATGCGGAATATCTGTCACGAATATCTCAACTTTAGCGAGCCACTGAATTAACTAATGAAGCGCAGCTAGTGTACCTACGCGCAACGATTGTTGCTGCGAGAATAATTGCTGCAAGCTGCCAAGTCATTACTGCTGATAATGGGTGCTGGTGGTTGGTGCCGAGGGTCGATGTTGATAGCTGCAACAAACAGTTGTCGCAGCCAGTGCGCAGGGTCACAGTAGATAGTTGCTGCGAAATATAAAAGATATACCGGCCATGTGCTGATTGGGCCGGCTAAATGGCCGCAATCAAGCGGTGGACAAACCGATTAGATGCATCAGCAAGCGCATCGCATAGGCGGCAACCGCTAAGGCCCCGACGCTGGCCAGCCAGATCGCCACCAGCCAGCCTAACCGCTTCAACCACAACGACGCCGCGCCCGACATTAATGATAACCCTCGCCTGGGTGAATCTTGCCGCGAAAAACATAGTAGGCCCAGGCGGTGTACATCAAAATCATCGGCACGATCAGCAAGGTGCCGACCAAGGTGAAGCCCTGACTTTGCGGCGGCGCCGCCGCATCCCAAATGGTAATACTCGGCGGCACGATATGCGGCCATACGCTGATGGCAAGTCCGCTGTAGCCTAAAAAAATCAGCGCCAAGGCATAGATGAACGGCGCCGAATGGGTTTCTCGCTTGAGTGTCCGTTGCAGCAGATACATACACAACACAACCAATAACGGCACCGGCGAGAACCACAATAAATTCGGCCAGCTAAACCAGCGCGCGGCAATACTCGGATGCGTTAAGGGTGTCCATAAACTGATCGCGGCGATCACAGCCAACAACAGCCACGCCAACTTAACGGTCAACCGCATCATGCGCTGCTGCAGATCGCCGACCGTTTTCATGATCAGCCAGGTACTACCGAGTAGCGAATACGCAACCACCAGCCCAGCGCCAACAAATAGCGGAAACGGCGCCAACCAATCCAACGGCCCGCCGACATAGCTGCGACCGACCACCGGAATACCATTGATATAAGTACCCAGAATCACGCCCTGAAAAAACGTCGCGGTTAGCGAGCCACCGATAAATGCTTTATCCCAGAGATGGCGCTCGTAATCGCGCGCCTTGAAACGAAACTCGAACGCGACACCGCGAAAAATCAACCCCAGCAACATGAAAATCAGCGGCAGGTACAACGCGCTCAATACCACCGAATACGCCAGTGGAAATGCCGCCATCAAACCCGCGCCGCCGAGCACCAGCCATGTCTCGTTGCCGTCCCACACCGGCGCGACCGTATTCATCATGACATCGCGATCGTGTCTATCTGGCACGAACGGGTACAACATGCCGATACCCAAATCGAAACCGTCCATGATCACGTACATCATGATGCCGAAAGCGATAATCGTCGCCCAGATCAACGATAGATCAATGCCCATGTCGATCGCTCCCGTCGTTGGAGATATTGCTCGAGTCGGCATTCGCCTCGACCTGCTCGTCGTCGGCGGCCCCATCTTCCACCGCAGAGAAGGGCCGCATTGGCTGCCGCTCGCGACCCGGACCGCCGGGACTTTCGAGCCTGCCGGCATCGACGATCGGACCTTTGCGCACCAGCCGCAACACATAGCGGATGCCGATGCCAAACACGAATAGATACACCACGATAAACAGCAGCAGAGAAACCAACAGCGGCATCACGCCGTGTTTCGATACCGCGTCGATGGAGCGCATGACGCCGTATACGATCCACGGCTGGCGACCGATTTCGGTGGTATACCAGCCGGCGAGAATGGCGACCAAGCCGGTCGGCCCCATCCACGCCGCAAAGCGCAGAAATATTCGGGATCGATACAGCGCGGCGTTGCGCCGCAGCAGCAAACCCCATACGCCCAGCGCAATCATCAACAGGCCGAGCCCGACCATAATGCGAAACGACCAAAAAATAATGGTCGAATTCGGCCGATCCTGCGGCGCGAACTCTTTCAGCCCCTTAATCTGCCCATTCCAACTATGCGTAAGAATCACGCTGCCCAGATTCGGTACGCTCACCGCGTAGCGCGTCTCCTCGCGCTGCATATCCGGCCAGCCGAATAAAATCAGCGGCAGCGCTTCGTCGCCATGATTCTGCCAGTGCCCTTCCAACGCGGCGATTTTTGCCGGCTGATGTTTCAACGTGTTCAAACCGTGAAAGTCGCCAATCACCGCCTGTATCGGCGCGACGATCAACACCATCCACATCGCCATCGAGAACATCATACGAATCGCGGGATTATCGCGGCCGCGCCGCAACTGCCACGCCGCCGACGCGCCGACGAATAGCGCGGTCGCGAGGAATGCCGCCACACTCATATGCACCAGACGGTATGGAAAAGAGGGATTGAATATGATCCGCAGCCAATCGACCGGGATCACCCGGCCATCGACGATTTCATAGCCCTGCGGCGTTTGCATCCAGCTATTCGAAGCGATGATCCAGGTTGCCGAGATCAAAGTGCCGGCCGCTACCATCAAGGTCGCCAGAAAATGCAGCCCCGGCCCTACCCGGTTCCAACCGAATAACATCACACCAAGAAAGCCGGCCTCCAGAAAGAACGCTGTCAACACTTCGTAGGTCAGCAGCGGGCCGGTTACGCTGCCGGCAAAATCGGAGAAGTAACTCCAGTTGGTGCCGAACTGATACGCCATCACTAGGCCGGATACCACGCCCATGCCAAAATTGACGGCAAAAATTTTCGACCAAAAATAATACAGATCGCGAAATACTTCGCGCCGCGTATACAGCCAACAGCCCTCGAGCACCGCAAGATAACTCGCCAGGCCGATGGTGATCGCAGGAAATATGATGTGGAAGGAGATGGTAAAGCCAAACTGAATGCGCGCTAGATCGAATGCCGTCAAACCGAGCATGTACTGTTCTCCATGGAGCGAGCCGATGGATGCGCTATGCAAAAACCCAAGCTATCGCGCATGTGGCCCAGTTTGCCATAGCGAGGCGAAAGCATGCGCTGAGTTTGCAACTTTATCCGCGATAACGGAAAACCGATAGGCCGTAATTCGCGGCGCCTCGCGTATCGATGGAATTATTAAATTACCTTCACTTTCCACACTCAATTAGTAAGCGTGCTTATAATAAGCGTACACGATTTAATTTAAGCAGACGGTCGCGTATCCGAACTCCCATGTCCAAAAAGCCCTACGATGCCGAGCGCAGTATCGGCTCGCTCATCACCGATCTATCGCGCCTGGTACGCCGTACATTTAACCGGCATCTACGCGATTCGGAACTGACGCAGTCGCAGTGGCAGGCCATCGCCTATCTGCGCCGCTGGCAGGGCATCAATCAAGTGGCGCTCGCCGAGTTAATGGAAATTCAACCGATCACGCTGGCCCGGCTAATCGACCGCATGGCCGCCGCCGGCTGGGTCGAGCGCCGCCCGGACCCGCGCGACCGGCGCGCAGTGCAACTATTCCTCACCGATAAAGCCCAGCCGATACTCGCCAACATGCGCGCCGCCGGCTCGTTGTTCGAGGAACAGGCACTGGCCGGCATCGACGAGCTCGAGCGCCAGCAGCTGATTGCCACGCTCGGTAAAATCAAAGCCAACCTCGCTTCGACTAAATCCTTAACCGCCCATCCGGATACCGCACCAGCGGCGCCGATTCACTTAATTAAATAGGCAATGTAGATGCAACGCCAAACCGCCACCAAAGTTCGCCTCGATGACGAAAGCGCACCACCGACCATAACGCCGGCTGCCGAGCCCATCGCGCAAAAATCCAGCACCACTACCAATAAACGCAGCATGCGCCTGCGGTTGTTTGTTTTGGGTCCGGTCGTGCTGGCGGCGCTCGCGGCTTTTTTATATTTCAACAGCGGGCGCTACGTCGAAACCGACAATGCCTATTTAAAAGCCAACAAAGTGACCATCAGCCCACAGGTGGCAGGCCCGATCACCGCGGTCGCCATCAAGGAAAACCAACAGGTCGCACAGGGCACCGAGCTGTTTCGGATCGACGAACAGCCCTATCGCATCGCGCTGGAGCGCAGCGATGCGCAATTGCGCACCGTGCAGGCGGAAATCGAAGGTTTAAAAGCAAGCTACCGGCAAAAACAAGAACAGCTGAAAATGGCGCAGACCAATGTCGATTTCGCCACGCGCGAATTGACGCGCCAAACGCAGCTGGCGAAACAAAAGCTCACCTCGCAGGTGAAACTGGATGAAGCGCAACACAACGCGGACGGCTCGCGCGATCAAATGGCGGTGATTGCGCAAGAGCTGGCGCAGACGCTCACCCAACTCACCGGTAATGCCGATATCCCGGTGAAAAAACATCCGCGCTATCTCGAGGCCGAAGCCAGCCGCAATAATGCCGAATTGAATCTACAACACGCCGTGGTGCTGGCTCCGTTTGCCGGCGTGACCAGCAAGGTGCCGCAACTCGGCCAATATGTTGCCGCCGGCGGCGCCGTGATGAGCATCATCGCCACCACTGATACCTGGGTCGAGGCGAATTTCATGGAAACCGACCTCACCAACGTGCGCGCCGGCCAGCCGGTTAAAATTCTGCTGGATACTTATCCGCATCACGAATGGAGCGGTTCCGTGCAAAGTATTTCGCAGGCCACCGGTGCCGAATTTTCGGTGCTGCCACCGCAGAATGCCACCGGCAACTGGGTTAAGGTCGTGCAGCGCATACCGGTGCGTATCGCTCTCGACCTGAAACAGGACGATCCGCCGCTGCGCGTCGGCATGACCGCTTCGGTAAAAATCGATACCGGCAGCCATCACACGCTGCGCTCCCTGTTTAATTTCGGCGGCGCGCCCAGCGCTGCCGATACCGCGCATTAATATATGCCCGCTCAGGCCGCACTACTGCGCAATCGGTTTTGGGTGACGGTCGCCGTCACTCTGACCGCGCTGATGCAAACCCTCGACAGCACGATCGCCAACGTGGCTCTGCCGCATATTCAAGGCAGCATGGCGGCGACCCAGGACGAAATATCGTGGGTCCTTACCTCCTATATTCTGGCGGCGGCGATCATGACGCCGCCGAGCGCTTTTCTCGCCAACCGCTTCGGCCGCAAAAATGTACTGGTGGCGTGCGGTGCCGGTTTTATCCTCGCCTCCGCACTATGCGGTGCAGCGACGTCGCTAATGCAAATTGTCTGTTTTCGCTTTCTGCAAGGCGCGTTCGGCGCGCCGCTAATGCCGATCATCCAAGCCGTGCTGCTCGACTTGTACACCGATAAAGAACGCGGTAAATCGATGGCGATTTTTGGTTTCGGCGTTATGTTCGGCCCCATTATCGGCCCCACGCTCGGCGGTCTGCTGACCGATTTTTACAATTGGCGCTGGGTGTTTTACATCAATTTGCCGCTCGGTGCGTTCGCACTCGCCGGGATGATAGTTTTCATGCAGGAAAGCGTGCGCGAGACCCAGCGCAGCTTCGATTTTTTCGGCTTCGGGCTCTTGTCGATAACCGTCGCGGCGCTGCAGCTCGCGCTCGATCGCGGGCAATCGCAAAACTGGTTTGCATCGACTGAAATCGTTTGCGAACTGATGACTTCCGGTTTGTGTTTTTATTTATTTCTCGTGCATACCTTCACCGCCGAACATCCTTTCGTCGAGCCCGGCATGTTTCGCGATCGCAACTTCGTCGCCGGCTTGATTTTCAACTTCTTTGCCGCGTCGACGCTGATGGGCACGATGGCATTAATGCCGATTTTCCTGCAAAACCTGCTCGGCATTCCGGTATTGACCGCCGGCATCTTAATGGCGCCGCGCGGTATCGGCACGCTGCTCGCAATGCTGACAATCCCCCGGCTCGCGAATATTGTCGATCCGCGCTGGCTATTGTTGATCGGTATCGTGGTAACCGGCCTCGCAATGGGCGAGATGGCGCATTTCACGCTCGATATCGATAATCGCACGATTATCCGCACCGGCTTTGTGCAGGGTATCGGACTCGGCTTCACGATGGTCCCTATCAGCATTTTATTATTCTCGACACTGGATCGCCGCTATCGCACCGAAGCCTCGGCGATGTACAACTTGTTGCGCAACCTCGGCGGCAGTTTGTTTATTTCCCTGGTGGTGACATTGCTCGCGCAAAACTCGCAGATTTATCACGCACAGCTCACCGAGGCCATTACGCCATTTCAAGACACGTTGCCCGCCATCTGGGATTGGCGCTCCAGCGCCGGCGCAATGGCGTTGAACGGCGAAGTCACGCGGCAGGCATCCGGCATTGCCTACTTCAACGATTTCGCTTTGATGCAGTGGTTGGCTCTGGGCACGATTCCACTGCTGTTACTTTTTCGCAAAGCGAAAATCAAAGCCGTCAGCGACGAAGAAAAAGCCGTACATTTGGAATAGTCATCGTTGCACTTTTTTTCGAGACAATTTGCAAACGTATTTAAAAACCGCGCGTGCGCTGCGCTCGCTTGATGCTGCCAGTTGCGTATCATTACCTAGCCGCGCTACCTCCATCGCTATCGGCCAACGCATTAATTGGTAGCTTTTATTGTTTGCCCCCAGCTTTCTGCAACTTTTAGAGCGGTCATCAATCTGTCACACATGACTAGCCAGCCTGTTGAACTAGAGGTATCATTCGCTACATAACGACAAAGCTTGTTCCGTAGAACAACAAGTCTCAAGCATTTTGTTAGGCCTCGCGCCAGTACAAATAATTCTAATTAGAGAAACCCGGTTAAGGAGATGACTGTGAAATACACGTTATTAGCTATTCCATTTACCACTCTTGCATTACTAACGGGCTGCGGCGGCAGCAGCAGCGGCGGCGACGCCTCGGCAATCGTTACACCAACGCCAACGCCGACCCCAACACCGACCCCAACGCCGACCCCAACGCCGACCCCAACGCCGACACCGACCCCAACACCGACAGCTACCGCCGCAGGGTTGTGGCAAGGCACTGGAACCGGCAATGGCGGATCGAGGGTGATTTCGGGCGTTATCACTAAAGAAGACTCGTATTGGTTGACCTACAGCGCCGCGAACGCCAACGCCGGCGTAGTCGGATTCTTCGCGGGCACCGGCGTCTCCACCCCGGACGTCACCGGGACGGCCGGTACGTTCACATCCGGCGGCCTGCGCGAATTCAATTTCGAAGGCGTGGAAGCTGGCGGCGGCAGCCTGTCAGCGGGCAGCTACAACAAAACCGGAACCAATAAAACCCTATTTACATTTGGCGCAGCCACCACCGCCTCCCCGCTATCGGCGTCGTATACATTTACGGGTAGCCAGCAATACTCGATCGACTTGGTCACCATTAACTGCGGAAGCGCCTGCGCTATTTTGACGGTAACCCCGGTCGACCCTGCGACATTTGACGATGGTGGCAACCGCTGGACCATCAGGCCCGACGCCAACAACCTAAGCGCCGCACCTTCGGTGAGCGGCACTTTCCGATTCCAGCCGTACCACATTTCTACTGACCTTGCACCGGCGCTTGGCAGCCCCGATCCAATTCCACTCGACTTGGACTATCCCGCCCGCACACTGTCAATAGACAGTGCAAATGGCACCCCATCCTGGGACCAGGCAAATTTGCAGTTGACAGTAACCGGTGTTACGTTCTCCGAACAGTCGACCAACTTCGTCTGCGACGACCAGGGCGCGGGGATTTGCGGAATCGTCCCAGGGCCAGAAGTAGCTACTACCGGCGATTTGACAATCACATTTACCGACTCGACCCTAACCCAATATACGGGTGTTGCACACACCTACCAATTGGCCAACGCTGTAACCCACACTGGCTGTATCGGGCAGGGTGGCGGCGACTGGTGCGCCAATGGCGTGTTGACTTTCTCCGGCTCGGTCCCGAGCACCCAGTCGGTCAGTCAGACTCTGGTCACCTCTTACAATGCTGCTTACGAAACCACTCCGACACTCAGCACTGTTGCTGGCATGTTCTTTGGCGTGGACGGTGTCGGTACCACCCTCAACAGCGGCGCGACCTTCGGCGTGGATGTAAATGGCACAGTATTGCCCTCAAGCGTAGCCGAAAATGGCCAGTGCTTGGTGAGCGGAACGATGTTGCCCCACGCAAGCGGTGGCAATGTCTACGACGTGAATCTGAGCTTTGCCAATAATGGCGGCGCTACCTGTAGCTACTCGGGAGCCTTCACCGGCGCCGCCACCTACGACGCGGATACGCACACACTCAACGTGACCGCCGTCAATGCGGCCAGAGACCAGGGCTTCCTGTTCTCCGGTGTTAACAACCCCATCTGATGTGATGAGCGCCCCCGTAAATGGGGGCAGGCGCATGCGGGTTTATTGAAAGGGGTGCTTACCCAGGCCTCAAGCAGCACAGATGAAAATGTTTGTATGACCAGCTAACGGGTCGCATAAACATCAATGAACGCAGGGCTGCGCAAGCAGCCCTTTTTTGCTTTGCTTTCGCGCCGAATTGCGTGTATTGATCGCAGGCGAAAATAATATCGAAAAGGGCTTAAGCTGCCTTAGCGACCCAAGCGGCAGGCTGCTAGTATGTGTGTGTCAACGCGTTGGTACCGCTCAGATCCGTCGCTCAAAGTACGGATACAATAAAAACTCGAGCCGAGGGGAACAAATATCGGCAATAGTGGCCTTAGCGTGTAGGCTGTCGGGATGGAAATATTTGAACGACAAGGTGTTTTCATAAATTTGCAGTCAACGCCAGACATACTAAGCTTGAGCATCGTTGTAGCATAAACACCGCTGTCACCGCCCGATAGAACGTCGAATAAATATCAATTGATGAGAGAGTCAAATGCCTCGTTTTATTTTGATCGCACTGCTAGCCCTCGCGGCGACTATTAGTCGCGCCGAAAATGCGCCCTACCGGATCAACGCCGGCGATGTTCTTACCGTATATGTCTGGGGCGAGAAAGATCTCTCGCAAGAGGTCCTCGTGCATCCCGATGGGAAAGTAGGTCTGCCGCTGGTTGGGCAACTTACGGCCGGCGGCCTGACTACGGAAGAATTACAAAACAATTTAGCCGATGGCTTGGCTAAATACCTCAAAGACAAGCCTTCCGTCTCGATCTCAATCAAGCAAACTGCCGGCAATAAAATTTACGTATTGGGCAAGGTCAATCGCCCCGGCGATTATCCGATCAACCGCCCCACCGATATTATGCAGGCCTTGGCGATGGCTGGCGGACTCAATGCCTTCGCTGCGGAAAGTAATATCAATGTGTTGCACCGCGAAAAAGATGGCTCGCAAAAGGCAATCAAATTTCGCTACAGCGACGTGAAGGCCGGCGATGAATTACAAACCAATATCCTGCTCGATAGCGGCGATGTTGTCGTTGTTCCGTAAGGCCGTAGCAATGAGGTTTAACGAGTTATATCCGGCCCTGCGACTTTCAGCCAAGGGTAGACACTTTTTTGTTTCAGCCGTTTTTGCCGGCTTGGCACCCACCGGCTTCGCTGCGGATTATAGCGGCAGCGTGACGGTAAGTGGCGATGCGAGTCATAACGACAATCTGCGTATGACTGAAAACAATAAACAGGCTGTCAACAAATATCTGCTTACTCCTATGTTTAGACTCGGCGCCGACACCGAGACGTCGACGCTGCTGCTGACTTCGATACTGTATTTTAACCGTTACGACAAAAGCCAATTTAACAGCAACGACCAGAATATAGGTGTGGCGTATACCAAAAAATTTGAAAATAGTGCGGCAGGATTCAACGCCAACGTCGTGCGCGATTCGACGATCACCAGCGAAACGTTGACCACGGGTAGAGTTAGCGAAAGTGCGCAGCGAACGGATCGCTATCAAGCGGCGCCCTACTTTTCCTACACATTAAATGAAACGAATATGCTACAGCTCAGCGGTAACTATACGACGCAGAATTATCAAGCGGACGGTTATACCGGCTATAAAAGCGGCAGCGGCCAACTCGACTGGAGCTATATTTTCAATGAACGCCTAAAGTTTATCAGCACCGCGCTGTACTCCGATTATGAGTCGGATGACTCGCAAAAATATGACGTGCCTATAAGTGAGCTGCCCGTTCCGCTACAGATCGGTATCGACCCCGTCACCAACCAGCCTATTCTTGTCCAGCGTACGCTTCCGGCAGGTGCTCTCGGCCAACAAAGCAGTGCGACGCGCGTCAAGGAAAAGCGCTTACAGATCGGCGTAGATTATCAATTGTCGGAAGCTTCACTGGTGCAGGCCCGCCTCGGCCGCTCCCATACCGATACCATTCACGAGCTAAATGATCCGCAAAGCATTTGCGGTAGCGCCCTGCAGGCCGAACTA
>Ga0265327_10000256_pt1 | contig 105748 bp, 84 predicted proteins | sample 41621metaG_FD_202089 | JGI IMG/M metagenome (GOLD analysis project Ga0265327, IMG submission 202089) | Rhizosphere microbial communities from Carex aquatilis grown in University of Washington, Seatle, WA, United States - 4-16-21 metaG | ecosystem: Host-associated > Plants > Roots > Rhizosphere...
GAAAACTGCCGTATGAGTATCTATGCCTTAGCAGATTCTGTGAACCTGAAAATGAAAAGCTTTAACAGAAATCAACCCCTTTTTAACATTGATCCGATTTAGGCCTGCAATGTGGGTTAAATTATATTCTGAGCGTGACAATAGTATTGGTGCAGGAAATATGGGAAATATATTTCTTAAAACTTCCGGTCGTACGGCAGGTCTATATTTGGGATAAAATGAGGAAGATGGTTTATACCATGTGGGGCTGAAACAGGATTATCTAAAGGATCCGGAAGGCATGGTAGCAACGCTTTCGCATGAACTCGCCCATGTAAAATTGCTGGGCAAGGAGTTATTGGTGAAGAATGATGAACCATTGACTGATCTGACAACCATTGCTTTTGGGTTGGGTATTTTTAGCGCGAATTCCCCATTCAGGTTTCATCAGGGCTATGATTCCTGGGGTTACAAAAGGGAAGGCTATCTGAATCAGATGGAATGGGGGCATGCACTGGCGTATTATGCCAGGACCAGATCGGAAGCAATTCCTTCCAGGATCCGACATCTAAGCATTAATATTCAATCGGATTTCAAAAGGAGCATAGCTTACCTGGAACGAGGCCATAAACTGAGATAGGCTGAACTCATTTCGGTTCAGCCTATTTCAAACTTGTAGCTAAATCTACTTACCGGGTTATTGTTTCACGATACTGAAATGCGTAGTCTGAGCCGTGTTCGAAAGCTCAACCTGGTATACTCCTGCAGGCCATGAACTTGTTTGTATCGCAAAATCGTCACCACTCAATGATTGCTGCTTGTAAATGACACGCATATCCATTCCCCGGACGACCATTCGGGCATTTTTCCAGGAGGACAAACCGGTTAGGAACAAATTTGCAGATACAGGGTTTGGATACACTTTAATCTTCGAATTTCCTGCTTCCTGGAATTCAAGATTCCTGACCTCACTGTTGTAACCCACCCCATCTTTGCTGATCATTACGATCCGGTAATAATTGATACCCAGGGCAGGGTTCATATCCTGGTAGCTATGCTGGGTCTGAATCTGCGAAATACCGGCAGCAACCGTTCCGATATACTCAAAATTAAGCCCGTCGGTGCTGCGCTGGATCTGGTATTCCCGAAGTCCATTTTCTTCTGCAATGATCCAATTCAGGAGCGCGGTCTGATCCAATTTCTGCGCATCAAAGGAAAGAATCTTTACAGGCAAAGGATTTGCAGATGAGGAGGAAGCCAGGGTAAATGGGCTGAAGCTTGTTACGGCACTTGTGCTCGTAACGGTTCCAAGATTGAGGGTACCTGTAGTGCTCCCATTCCCTTCATCATGCCATTTAGCAGGGGATCCATACCAGTGGGCCACTCTAAGATCCGCGAGGTTCGTGACCTGCCCGCTATTATCCCGAACAAAACCCAAGGTCACAAATACATTGGAAGTACTGGAAGTATTCCGGTTGATCAGCCAATATTCGCGGCGGGAAATATGGTCAATGCTAACATCATGAAGGCTGGAATCATAACCGGCAAAATTTGGCATAACAGGAACGTATTGCGCATAAAATGTGTCCAGGCTGGAAGATGGTGCTGATATTCCTGCAGGACTCAAGTGGTCACCATCACCCAGGGGAAAGGTGAAGGCCTGATTACCAACTTTGTGAACCGTGCCGATCACATGACTTGCATTTCCTGCCCCTGTATAAGTAGCTCCTGAAAGAAAGAAAAGGGAGTGGGGATCCGTTGCCTGAATATAACCACTTGTAAAGTTTGCAGTGGTTGATACATATAAGTTAGTATCCAGGATCAATCGGGCTCCTCCGGTCTTCTGTAGGTTTAATGTAGCAGGAACGATCGGCATTACACTTGCCTGGCGCAAATGGCCGCTTGTAGAACCACCAATAGTCAGACTGCTCATATTGATACAAGCGGTACAAAGTGCGTTTAATATAAAGGTGCTGTCTGCCCGGTGGGAATGAGAATAAGACATATTCAGCACGTTAGGGGAATGATTGACGATGCTATCAATACCCTTCACCACATTTGAATGACCTGTCGGACTTCCAAATCCTTCATACATCACATCGGTGGCGCTGTTATGCACCAGACAAAAGTTATTGTCAAAAAGATTTCCATCCACATAATTAGAGTTGGTAGTCAGCCCTACAGCGTCTGAAATCAGGGTATTTCCAGAAATATGATTATCGTAGACCTGGGAGGTACTGGTATAGTTTACCAGGCTTAGCTGACTCTTGATCGTATCATCATTAATAATGACCTGGGTTGCATTTGCCACATTTACTGTGCCTCCGGAAACTCCGTTTTTAAGCTCCGTCATTCTGAATATACCGACCGCAGCGGTACTAACATTTAGCATCCCTGCGATATTTTGTTGGTTGGAACCACTCTGATTAATATACAGGTCTCCAGTAGTACCACTATTGGTAACACTTAAATCCCCTCCAATTGAATTGGTGGCGGAACGGAATAATTCGGTAGTTCCTCCTACAGTTCGATTGACCGTCATATTTCCATCCACCCGAAGCGGTTGGCTATAACTACTTGAATAGCCTCCTGCACCTTTTATGAGGACCAGCATATTGCCGGTAATATGATCACCTATTGCATTCCCTCCATAACCTTCATACATATAATCCGTCAGGGAGGCATGCGTCAGATTCAGATCACCCGTGATCAGATTGCCATCTATATTATTGGTAGACGTATTCTGGGTGCTGGAATCTGAAATACTCACATTTCCAAGAATTGAATTGTCAAAGAAATTGGAAGGACCAGTATATCGACTAATCGAAACTCCTGCTTTAATCGTATCTTTTTCAATATCCTGATTGGATGAATTATTGACAGTAATGCTACCACCGGCAACAGCATTTTTCAAGTGAATCATTTTAAAAAGGCCATTGGAACTGGTGGAAATGGTCAGCATTCCATTGATCACAACTCCAGTAACATTGGAGTTATTGAAATAGGTATCACCTCCAGCACCAGTGGAGCTAAAGGAAAAATTTGCACCCACGGAATAGGCACTTGAGGTTACAGTCCTGAAAAATTCAGTATAGCCAGAGGCGGATCGGGTGACGTTATAATTGCCATCTACCTGTAATCCATGACTATAACCGGAAACGTAGCCACCTGCGCCAGTAATTGTAACCGTCATATCACCCGTGATATGATTACCGAATAATCCATTAAACCCTTCATAAAACTGGTCCGTTGCGGAATTATGGGTAATTGCCAAATTACCAGTTATCAGGTTCCCATCCAGATAATTGGTCCCGGTATTCTGAGCAACAATATCCGACATGCTTAGGTTTCCTTGTATAGAGTTATTGATGACATTGGATACCGAGGAATAGTTTGTGAGGCTGACAGTTGCCTTGACCGTATCAAATTGAAGGTCCTGGCTTGAAGAACCTGTTACGCTTATGGTACCACCAGATACCAGGTTTTTGATGTGATATAAATGGAAGTTTGCAGCAGCGCTTTGAGAAATATTAAGTGTGCCGGTTATCGGAATGGTAATTGAATTGGAAGGATTAAAAACAAAATCCCCCCCAACAGAACTATAACTCATGTTTCCCCCAACAGATCCACCTGCAGTATTGAATAAATTGGTGGGGCCGGCGACGGTGCGGGTTACACTAAAGTTTCCGTCCACTATCAGGCTATGGGAATAGGATGAGGTAAAGGATCCTGAACCAGTAAGATTAACCTGAAAATTACCAGTTACATGATTGTTGGTTACCCCATTATACCCCTCCAGCATTGCGTCTGTGGCTGATGCATGCGTAATATTCAGATTACCGGTGAAGAGGTTACCATCTATATAGTTTGAGCCGGTATTTTGAGAAGCCACATCCGAAATGGTGGTATTTCCAGTGATTGAATTATTAATGATATTGGAATAGCTGGTATAATTGGTGAGATTTAAAGTTGCTTTTAAAGTATCATTGATGATATCCTCATGGTTGGATCCATCGATGGAGACGGTCCCTCCTGCCGCCGTATTTTTCAGATGGTACATTATAAACTGACCCGCTGCTGTGGCCGTTACATTAATGGTTCCTCCGATTGGAATATTGACAGAATTTGCCGGATTAATGGTGGTATTTCCACCACTGGATGCATAAGTGAAATTACCACCCACCGAGCCGCCAGCAGTGTTATAGACAAAGGTTTGTCCTGAAATGGTCCGATTGATGCTCAGGTTTCCGTCGACCACTAAACTATGGGAGTAGGACGAATAAAAAGTACCAGCTCCATTGATCGTAAATGTCGCATTGCCGGTTACATGATCATTCGTTGCGCCATTATAACCCTCCAACATTTGGTCGGTAGCTGAATTATGGGTCACGGTAAGATTTCCGGTAAATAAGTTACCATCAATATAGTTGGCTCCGGTATTTTGTGCAGTAGCATCAGATATGGTGGTACTGCCTGTAAATGAATTGTTGAGGATACTACTAGATCCGGTGAAATTGCTGATCGTTGTAGTTGCAATCAGCGTAGAACCGGTGATGGAAACATTTGCAGGACTGACCACGTTTAAAGTTCCTGCTCCATCAATGGTAGCACTTGTCATGGAAATAGAGCCATTATCCGTGAGGAAATTTCCTCCCAGATGAATGACACTACCACTAGCCATGGTAAAGCTCGCAACGGTCGCCGGACCCGTTAAAGTTGGGTAGGGCGTCGCTAAAGAGCCTGGGATCGTAACAGATGAAGAAGATGTTGGTACAGTCGCCGGACTCCAGTTGCCAGCCGTAAACCAATCATTGCTACTGGCTCCGGTCCAGGTCTGAGCGTTAGAATGAAGGGATAAAAATAAAACCAGTATTGTAAAAAATTGTTTCATTATGGGGCATTTTTTTTATGGTGTACAATTTTTTTAAAACCCAACTTAGACATAACAAGCTATGGTTAAATATGTTAACGCTAAGTTAATCATGTTAAGGCATTCTTAAAAAAATTATGCCTTTAAAATTACGCTGCGACCAGGGGCTGCTTGAAATACAAGTAAATTAATAAATAATGCATATTTGTAGTAATGGATCATGTTGAATCCGGAATAATCCAATTAGGCATCATATTATTTATTCACAAAAACTGAAAAAAAAATTTCATTTTTTTGCATAATATGTTTAATTATCCTGGGATGGTTTCCTACTTCATGACTACAGCAAGTTTTTTTAGAAACGATTCGGATTTTGGTAAAAGATAATGGAGCAGGTTCTACTGAGAAGTCCTATTCATAGCATAACTAATGATTAATTGTAGCTTTCTTGCCAAATGAGCCGAAAATGATTTAATAGCAAATGGTAATTAATATTGTTGTTTTACAAGCATTTACATACAAGAAGTAACCCGTAATATTGATACAGCAAACAACATCTACCCTCCTTAGAATGAAAAATTCCTAACTACTACTTTGTGGGTTCTCCTTATTTATTGGTTTCAGCTCATGTACACTATTGCTCAGACATACCGGCATAAAACATATCACGGTCAAAAGCAAAGCTTTGCCACCTGATCTGGGGAAAAATAGCCAGGAACAAATTGCATTTATATTAGACAAGAAACATTACAATAATCTGTTACAGAAGTTTGTCAGCACTCATTATCATGGCCCATACGAATTAGTCACCTTTGAAGAATACCGGACAGAAAAATACAGTAACAAGACTGTATTTCGATATGCCTTCACACGGGAATCCGTTCCTGACCCAAAAGGTTCCACGTATCTGTTTCATGTAACGGATGAATTACGTCATATAACCTACAATAGTCCGGTTCACTCTTATAGTTATAAAGGGATTCTTGAGGCATATATTATCAATTTGGAAAAGCTTCGAAGTTCAAACGAGGTACATAAAACTAATTAAGCAATAGCAGGTAGTACGAATAAGATCCCACAAAAATAAATGGGTATCCGCATTATTACCGAAGAAGGCGCACCATAATGGTAAGTACTTTCATAACCAAGCTGAGCCAGTCATGCCCAGGTTATTGAAATTATTTACTTAAGGAGAGATGGTGGATCCCAAAAAAAATGCTTTTACAGCCTTAACGGATTTAAAGGGCATAAAAAAAGCTCTGCACAAGTGCAGAGCTAAAAAAGCTAATAAGTGATTGATAACTTAGATAACCTTTACATTCACCGCGTTCAGGCCTTTCTTGCCCTGAGACACTTCAAATGTTACCTTGTCGTTCTCGCGGATTTCATCAACGAGACCACTTACGTGTACGAAGATGTCGGCGGAGCCGTCGTCAGGCTTGATGAAACCAAATCCTTTGGTTTCATTAAAAAACTTTACTGTTCCTTCTGGCATTGCAATAAAAAATAAATAAATGAGGCGCGAAGATAACGGATTTTTCTACTGCTTCCCCAGAATGTTTAGATTTCAATAAAATTTGGCTTATCTGAAACAATTCACGAGACCCAATGCAATACAATTTGGGGCGCTACTCCAATTGCAATCACCATACAGGCTGTAATGCCTAATAACCACTTATCTGCGCTGGTAACAACCTGCACCAATACCGGTGATCCTTGTTTGAAATACATGGCCCATATAACCCGGAAGTAATAATAAACGCTCACGGCTGCCATAAGCAATGCGAAAATGACCAGCCACATCGCATTTCCCTGGGTCATCAGGGCAGTCAGAACATAGTATTTTGCCATAAATCCACCCGTGAGTGGAATACCTGCCAGGGAGAAAATGAAAATTGCAGTAACAAATGCCAATGTCGGATTGGCTTTTGCCAGGCCATTAAATCCATCATAAGTATAATCCTTCAATTTCATCAGTACCGCAAAAAGCCCGATTGTTGCAACGCTGTATGCAACGGCATAGATGATGATACTCTGCATGCCAATTGCATTTACACTAAGAACGGCAAAAAGCATAAATCCTGCCTGAGCAATGGAAGAATAAGCCAACATTCGCTTAACGCTTTGCTGAAACACTGCAGTGATATTACCAATCAAAAGGGTCAGAGCCGTTACGATCGATAATACCAATTGCCATTGGCTGCTGACCATTCCAAAAGAGGTATGGAACAGGCGCAGGAAGGCAAAGAATGCTGCCGCCTTTGCAATGGTCGCCATGTAGGCCGTAAATGGAGTTGGAGACCCGTCATAGACATCCGGAGTCCATAAATGCATCGGAGCTGCAGAGACCTTGAACCCAAAGGAAACCAGTAACATCAATATACCCCCAAGGGCCATCGGCGAAAATGGCGTTTCATGTCCAAAGCCAAAGCCATCAATCCGGAATGAACCCGTTGCTCCATAAATCAGGGTGATCCCCATTAATAAAATGCCCGTTGAAAAAGCACCCATCAACAAATATTTCAGAGACGCTTCCGAACTTTTCAGATTTCGCTTATCAGAACCAGCCAGTATATACTGAGGGATTGAAAGTATTTCAATCCCGAGGAATAACATCAATAAGGTATTGTAGGAGCTTAATAGGTAGAGACCACAAAGTGTGAAAAAGATCAGGGCAAAATATTCAGCGACATGATTCCCTACCCTTCTGATATCACGTCCCAGAAGCATGATATAAAGCAAGGTACAGCCGGTCATAAATGTATTGAACCAAGCCGAATACTTGTCTATATGTAACGCATCATTAAAAAGGGATTTCCCATCACCGATTACGCTTGCCTCGTAAAGATTTACACCCGTCAAAAGGAGCATCAGTAATGCAGCAGTAGTGGCCACCCCTTTCTTTTCTGGCATGAATGCACCAACCGCCATCATAATGACGCCGCAAATGGTAGTAGCTATTAGAGAATACAAAACAACTTTAATTTATAAGATGAAACAGATCTGCCGGAACATGGGTACCTCCTGCCTGGTTATTACTTGTTTCCATGTTGGATCAGGATAACAGATTTAAAAAGAACTGCGGGCAAATACCGAGGAACAATATAATAGCAATGACCAATCCCAATGCCCAATACTCATTGACTGTAAGGTCCGCGGTCTTGATCCCTTCTGCTGCATTTCCATAAGCAACCTTCTGAACCATAGTCAGTGTATACACCGCCCCCAGTATAACCCCGATTCCTGCCAACACCATAAACACGATATGATACGATGAAGCACTCTGGAAGAGACCATTAAAGATGAGGAATTCACCAACAAATCCATTGGTCAACGGCAATGCGATATTGGCAAATGCGACGATCACCAGTGCGATACTCATCCAGGGGGCGCCACTTGCCATTCCTCCGAGTTTATTCATATCCCGGGTACCATACCGTTCTTCAATCATTTGCACCATTAGCCACATCCCGGTGATATTGATCCCGTGATTGAACATTTGAACCAATAGGCCCTGACCGGAGGTATTAATGCCCGCATGCATGGCATCCGTACTCAATAATGAAAACGCTGCGGCACACATAAGGCCCATGTGCGCTATCGATGAATAGGCCACCAGTCGCTTCAGGTCCGATTGCATCAGGGCCAGGCAGGAAGCATAAATGATACCAATTACTGCAAGTGAAATGATGAGGTCGCTATATTGAACCAGAGCTTCCGGGAAAAATGGAATCACCCAACGGATAACTCCGTAAATCCCCATTTTAACCATGAGGGCTGATAGAATGATCGTCACTGGCGTCGGAGCCGTCTCGTAGGTATCCGGTTGCCAAGTGTGGAACGGGAATAGGGGCATTTTAATTGCAAATGCCAGGAATATCAATCCAAAGACCCAAAGCTGCGAACTATGAGGCAAGCCATTACCCACCGCAACCAGGTCTGCCCAGGCGTAGCTATGAGTGGGTGTTTGCAAATACATGTAGATGAGTGCGGCAAGCATCATCAGGGAGCCAACAAACGTGTAAATAAAAAACTTGAACGTGACTGCGATCCGCCGGTCCCCACCCCATCGCGAGCAAAGAAAATAAACCGGAATGAGTGCCAATTCCCAAAAGAAATAAAACAGCAGTCCATCGGAAGCCAGAAAGACGCCATTCATACCTGCAATACTCAATAGCATCAGGCCGTAAAAACTTCCGGCATTTTCAACAGGCTTATCCTGCTGCATCACCATGACAACAAAAATCACGATACCGGTAAGCGCCGTTAGTACCGTACTTAAGGAATCTCCCAGCAAACTAAAACTGGCTCCGATCTGAGGCATCCAAGGCAAGCTGAAATGAATTTGGCCATTATGGGCTTCAAGAGCTGCGGCTATGCCCAGACCCATTAGTGCTGCGGAAAACCCCAGAGCAATCTTTACAGCAGCCGGCCTGATCAGAAAGCATAGGAGTCCTGCAACTAAGGGAAGCAATATGAGTAAAAGAAGTATCATTTTTAAAAATTTCAACCAGGGCTAAAACAGTGACAAATGGAACCGATTTATGATCCGGGAGCGTCCGCTAAAATTTAAATGGAATTACAAAAAAACCAATTGCCAATAGGGCGGTCATTCCCAGCACCATAATGAAAATATAATAGCCAACCTGCCCACTTTGTATCAACCGTACTCGATCAGAGCTCCATCGAACAAAGCGTCCGATCCCATTTACCGAAGCATCAATGCCTTTTCGCTCTACATATCGATCCAGTAAATTGCTAAATGCCATCAGTGGACGGACGATCGCTGCATCGTACAATTCATCCACATACCATTTCTTTTCCATGGCCAGGGCCAACCCCTTATTCAGTTGGAAAACAGGTTTGCGATTCGTGAATATACCTATGAGGGTCCCGATAATGGCAACAGCAATCGAAATTCCGATCAACATCCATTCCGTATGATGGCCTAAGCCTTCTACCTGATCCGTCAACTCCTTAGCATTTACCACAGCCCCGCTTTGTCCAAGGAATTCCCGCAACAGGTGATGCTCACTCATTACGGATGGCAGGCCAACATAACCTCCAACTACTGCCAGAACTGCCAATAAGATCAAAGGCAAAGTCATGGCGACAGGACTTTCATGGAGGTGATGCTCCTGTTCATGGGTACCGCGGAACATCCCGGTGAATGTGAGGGTATACAGTCGGAACATATAAAAGGCCGTCATCAATGCTGCTATCAGGGCTCCATAATATAGTACGGGATTATGGGCGAAAGCGGCGGTCAGAATTTCATCTTTCGAAAAGAAACCAGAGAAACCTGGGATACCTGCTATAGCCAGACAACCAATTAGGAAGGTGATTTGGGTAATGCGCATCTTTTTACCGAGGCCTCCCATCATCCGAATATCCTGTTCGCCACCCATCGCGTGGATGACCGAACCTGAACCCAGGAATAAAAGGGCCTTGAAGAAGGCATGGGTCATCACATGGAATACGGCAGTTGTATAAGAGCCACAACCTAAAGCAATGAACATAAAACCGAGTTGACTCACCGTGGAATAGGCAAGTACTTTCTTGATATCATATTGTCTGCAGGCAATAGTCGCAGTAAGGATAGCAGTTGCCAGACCGATATAGGCGACGATCTCACGAGCCATTGGAGCCAGATCATATAGCACATGGCTGCGGGCAATCATATAAATACCGGCAGTGACCATGGTTGCGGCATGGATCAGGGCACTTACGGGTGTTGGACCCGCCATCGCATCAGGCAGCCAGGTAAATAATGGGATCTGAGCACTTTTACCGGTCGCACCGATAAAAAAACAGATAGCAATCCAGTTTTTGACACTCACATTGGTCAGATCGGATGAAACACCGAGCTGCGAAAACAGATCGCCATAATTGAGGGTGCCATAATAGTATAGCACGAGGAGCATGCCAACAATGAATCCCAGGTCGCCGATACGGTTCATTACAAACGCTTTCTTAGCGGCATTGGTATAATCCCGGTTCTTGTACCAGAATCCAATCAATAGATAAGAACAAAGACCGACGCCTTCCCATCCGATGAACATGATCGGATAACTGGCACCAAGTACCAGTAATAGCATAGAGAATACAAAGAGGTTCAGGTAAGCGAAGTATTTTACGACGCCTTCATCATGCCCCATATAACTCGCCGAATAGACATGTATCAGGAATCCAACCCCGGTGATGATCAGCAGAAATAACGAAGAAAGTGCATCGACCTGAAAGGCAAAAGGGATATTCAATTTACCACTCTGAATAAAAGGAAAGAGCTGAACAATTCCGGTAGCTCCTGCTTTTACTTCAAAAAATATCAGGAGTGAGATCACGAAGGATATCCCCATCATGGTGGAGGCAATGATACCTCCGGCCTTATTCGGTAATGCTTTCCAGCCCAGACCATTGATTAGAAAACCAAGTAAGGGGAACAGCGGTACTAAAAAAATATATTGTAGCATCAACCCAGGGGATTAGTGTTTAAGCCGGTTTAAAATATTCACATCCACACTGTGCACTTTTCGATACATCATCACTATTACTGCTAAACCCACACTGACTTCTGCGGCAGCAACGACCATAATAAAAAACACCATGATCTGCGCATCGGCATTATTATACATCTTGGAAAATGCAACCAGTAATAGGTTTACAGCATTTAACATCAGCTCGATGCACATAAAGATGATGATCGCATTCCGGCGCATCAGGGTTCCCATAATGCCTATGCAGAATAGGGAAAGGGAAAGGAACAAATAATATTGAGTAGGCACTTTGAAAATTCGATTTGTTATTTGGAATGAGATTCATAATGATCCGCCTCGGGTACTACTGTCCGCGCATTATCTACAGGTGGGTAATTACTTGGAAAAACATTAGGAACCATATTATCCATTCCATCGGTCTGTGCACCGCTCATGACTTCCCGATGTACTGCATCATCTTTCTTTCCAATAACAATGGCACCAATCATGGCACTAAGGAATAATACAGAGCTGATTTCGAATGGCAGCACATAATCATGGAAGAGCACTAAACCCAGGTTTTTAATCAAGCCAATATCTGTTGCATGTTGCTCCAGGGGAATTAAATAAGAACTGCGAAGTGCTGCCAGGAGGACCAGAAGTAAAATGCCCCCGCTAACAGCACCTGCTAACTGTACCAGTTTGCTTTTTTGGGGTTCCACATCCGCATTCAGATTCATAAGCATAATCACGAACAGGAAAAGCACCATAATAGCCCCTGCGTAAACGATGATGTTGACAATGGCCAGAAACTGGGCATTCATCAGGATATAGTGGCCGGATATCGAAAAAAAGGTCAAGATCAGAAACAGGACCGAATTAACGGGATTCCGACTCAAGACCACCCCAAGGGCACAGCTGAGGGCTGCTACCGATAGGATCCAGAATAATAGTTCTTGTACAGACATAATTAGTACGCAATATTTTTTGACAGCATCGGGTAGGTTCTAAATTACCCGATGGGGGTCGTGGGCTATCCTTTTTTGAGGGGTATCAGTAAATCAGGCTTTTTATAAATGAAACTCTGACGGTTATAATTGGATGGAGCCACTGTTTCTGTTAGGTAGACGGCATCTTTAGGGCAGGCTTCTTCACAATAACCACAAAAAATGCAACGGAGCATATTTATTTCATAACGTGCTGCATACTTTTCCTCCCGATACAGATGTTCTTCACCAGGCTGCCTTTCGGCTGCTTCCATAGTAATGGCTTCGGCCGGGCAGGCAAGTGCGCATAAACCACAGGCGGTACACCGCTCGCGACCTTCTTCATCCCGGTTAAGAATATGAAGCCCCCTGAATACCGGGGAAAAAGCCCGCTTTACTTCCGGATAGTTGATGGTCGGTTTCTTTTTGAAGATATGACTCAGGGTAATGGCAAGACCCTTCGCAATATTGATGACATAGATCCGCTCGCCTAAGGTCATTGGACTTCGGTCAACAGCTTTTGCCCGGTTGGTTAGTTGCATGGCTTCTCAGAGATCTTGTTTATTCAGCGATTCGTTTGTTGACTATTTATTTAATACCCATAATATCACCCCACCTGTTATCAGCATATTTACTAATGCAAGTGGGATCAAGTTCTTCCATCCCAGGTTCATCAACTGATCATAGCGGAAGCGAGGAAGGGTCCAGCGTACGAACATGAAGAATAGGATCATCATCACAATTTTAGTCATCAGAGCACCAACACAAATCACAGCCATGAGGACAGACCCGTTGCCCAATTTAGCGGCTACCGCATCCATGTATGGGAAATTATAGCCTCCGAAGAATAGGGTGGAAATGACTGCGGAGGAAATGAACATGTTGATATATTCCGCAAATAGATAGAAGCCCAGTTTCATGGAAGAATATTCCTGGTGATACCCCATGTTCAATTCGCTGTCACACTCCGGAAGATCAAACGGAGCCCGGTTTAATTCTGCGAATGCACAAACCAGGAAGATGAAAAAGCCTAGTGGCTGTTTGAAGAAATACCAGGTGAACCAACCATTATGCCAGAATCCATGCTGTTGCCCGACGATTTCCCGTAGACTTAATGAACCCGTCATCATTAACAAGGCTATCAGAGAAATACCCATCGCCAGTTCATATGAAATTGCCTGGGATGCTGCGCGTATAGAGGATAAGAGCGAGAATTTATTATTACTTGCCCAGCCACCGAGCATGACACCATATACACCCAGGCTAACCACACCAAAAATGAAAAGGATTCCGATATTGATATCAGCCACCTGCAAGGATATGGCATCCCCACCCTTAACCAGGATATCGGGCCCCCAAGGTATAACGGCACTAGTCATGGTAGCCGTCAACATAGCCAGGCATGGTCCCAGGATAAAGATGGCACGGGTAGAACCGGTTGGGATGATCTCTTCCTTCATAAAGAGTTTCAGACCATCCGCCAATGGCTGAAATAAACCAAATGGGCCTGCCCGGTTAGGGCCTCTCCGGTCCTGCATAATTGCTGCCACCTTCCGCTCACCCCAGGTTGCATACATAGCCACACCGAGGGAACCTAAAAGGATGACAACAATAAGGATGAGTTTTGTCAATAGAAACCCAATGCTGATCGCAAGTAACATAGCGGCGCGAAATTAGTCAGTAATGAAGGAAGTGTGGTAATTGTAGGAACAAGATTGTCGTTTTGCTACACATAAATTTTAATCACCGGTACTTTCCTCCAGGTTTATCTCTTTATGTTGTGTTTTGGTATTTGAATGTTTGAAATCATCCGTATGTGCAGGACCTTTTATCAGGCTTAAATCAATATTCTCCTGATTCACTTCACTGATATCATGTATATGCATCAAATGCTTGGGCTTTCTTCCCATTAATTCAGGAAAGGTATCCGTTGGCTTAACCAGACCGGTATAATGCCCCTGAGAAATCACACTATGGCGGTTGATCTTGGATGGTCCTTCTATGGTCCAGTCTTGCATACTTTTCTTTTCGAAGCGGCAGGTATTGCAAATCCAACCGGGCTTTCCTTCTGGAGTATCTTCCACTTCACCCCAGGTATCCTTGCGGGCAGTCACGCGGAATACTTCATCTCCACGCATCCAGATGCGGACACGTCCACTGCATCCTTCACAGGTACATTCACGATGCGCATCCAGGGGCTTGGTAAACCAGACCCGATTCTTGAAACGGAAGGTTTTATCAGTTAATGCGCCAACCGGGCAGACATCAATTACATTACCGATAAACTCACTATGCAATGATTTATTCAGGTAAGTGGAAATCTGGGCGTGTTCTCCTCTATCGAGGATGCCATGTTCCCGGTTATCGGTTAGTTGTTGGGCGGCGTAAACACAACGGAAGCACATAATACAACGGTTCATATGCAGTTGTATATATTCTCCGATATCTTCTTTTTCAAAGGTCCTGCGCGGAAATTCATAGCGGGTGGCTGCCGATCCATTCTCATAGGAAAGGTCCTGGAGATGGCATTCACCGGCCTGGTCGCAGACCGGGCAATCGAGGGGATGGTTGATCAACAGGAATTCGGTGACCCCTTTCCGGGCATCCAGGACTTTATCCGAGGTCATACTTTTAACCTCCATGCCATCCATAACGCCGGTACGGCAGCTGGCTACCAATTTCGGCATTGGGCGCGGGTCTTTTTCGGATCCCTTGCTGACCTCGCAAAGACAAGTCCGGCATTTACCGCCGGAACCTTCCAATTTAGAGTAATAGCACATTGCAGGCGGCGTTACATCCCCACCAATCATTCGTGCAGCCTGAAGGATGGAAGTACCGGGCTCAACGTCAATAGTAATATTGTCAATAGTGACTTTCATAATTTGATTGTTTCACGCAACGGGCGCAAAGGTCCTTGATGTTGTTGTGGCTGTAAACAATTATTTCTCGCGGCGGCGCAAAGACGCGGCGGATTAAAGATTATTTGCAACTCGTTTAATTCCATTTTTGAGATATGATTCATTAAAATTTATTAATAACCCAAGTTTCAATTCAGTTAATCTCAAATAAGTCAATAATTGTTTAAAGCGTACATATGCTAATTTTTCAATGCTTTTAATTTCAATAATGATACAATTTTCAACAATAATATCTGCCCTAAATCCAATATCCATCTTTATTCCGTCATGGATTAATACAATGGGTATTTGCCTTTGAAATCCAATTTCACGCTTATTTAATTCATAGCATAAAATCTCTTCATAAACACTTTCAAAAAGTCCAGGACCATATTGTTTGTGAATTTCAAACCAAATGTCCAAAACATCAGTTGCAATTTGATTTTCTACCATATTCAGTAAAATTTCATTGCAGCCAAATCAAAACAAATATTGATAAAACATACGCTTCCTGATTGAATTCGCTGCGACTTTGCGCCGCCGCGAGAAACCTTATTATACTAACACCAATTCATCCGCATAGTGTGCAATTCCATAATTCCGTTTTTGAGATTCTTCAGGATTTTGGACATGCCATTCGAATTCATCGCGGAAGTGACGGATAGCTGCCGCCACCGGCCATGCTGCTGCATCACCCAATGGGCAAATCGTATTCCCTTCGATCCTCCGCTGTATATCCCACAACAAATCAATATCACTCGACTTACCCGTTCCATATTCCAGGCTTTTCAATACCCGGTACATCCAACCGGTACCTTCCCGGCATGGAGAACATTGTCCGCAGCTTTCATGCATATAGAAATGCGCTAGTGACATCGTATGCCGAACCACACATTGATCCTCATCCAGCACGATAAATCCGCCCGAGCCCATCATGGTTCCCGTCTGGAAACCACCATCCGCCAGGCTTTCATAATTCATCATTCGCGATTCACCCTTAGCCGTCTTCAAGAGTAGATTTGCCGGAAGGATCGGTACGGAAGAGCCGCCTGGAATGCAGGCTTTCAATCGTTTGCCATTTGGAATACCTCCGCAATATTCATCTGAAAAAATGAATTCTTCCACGGAGCAGGTCATATCTATTTCATAGACACCTGGTTTGTTGATATTACCACAGGCAGAGATCAGCTTCGTTCCCGTGCTTTTACCCACACCTACCTTTGCATATTCATCGCCTCCCATTTTAATAATTGGGACCACAGCCGCTATTGTTTCAACATTGTTAACCACTGTCGGGCGCATCCAGACACCCTGTATAGCTGGGAATGGCGGCTTTAACCGTGGGTTACCCCGTTTCCCTTCCAGGGATTCGATCAATGCGGTTTCTTCCCCACAGATATAAGCACCCGCCCCACGATGCACATAGATTTCGCAATCGAAACCCGTTCCTAGAATATTTTTCCCCAGCCAGCCATTTTGTTTGGCTTCTGCAATAGCCTGTTCGAGGATATCCGGGATCCAGGCATATTCTCCCCGGATGTAGACATAACTCACATTGGAGCCCAAGGCAAACGAGGCAATGATCATCCCCTCAATAAAGAGATGTGGCAGGAATTCCATCAGGTACCGGTCCTTAAATGTGCCCGGTTCTGATTCATCAGCATTCACTACCAGGTGACGGGGAACTCCTTCCGGCTTAGCCAGAAAGCTCCACTTCATACCAGTTGGGAAACCTGCACCACCCCGTCCCCGAAGCCCACTTTTCTTGACTTCTTCAACGATCTCTTCTGGAGTCATTTTCAGGGCTTTCTCAACGGCGGCATAGCCTCCGTTTTTGCGCCAGGCATCGTAATACCGAATCCCTTCTTTTTTATCGTGTTCTAATAATAATTTGACAGACATTTCGTTGAGTCGTTCAGTAAATTAATTGGATGCTGCTGCCCGGAGTTCATCCAGCAGTATATCTACCTTCTCTTTGGTCAGGTTTTCTTTATAGAATTTCCCGAGTTGCATCATGGGCGCATAGCCACAGGCCCCCAGGCATTCTGCTGGTTTCAGGGTAAAGATGCCATCGGAGGTTGTTTCTCCGGCATTGATACCAAGCCGCATTTTGATATGGGCAATGATATCATCACTTCCACGTAGCATACAAGGCCCGGTCTGACATACTTCAAGTACATACTTTCCTACCGGTTGCATATTGAACATGGTATAGAATGTAGCCACCTCATATACCTCAATCGGAGCAATGGATAAGATGGATGCTATATAATCCATAACAGGCACATCCAGCCAGCCGCCAAATTCTTCCTGTGCCAGATGCAGCATTGGAATCAACGCACTCTTCTGCTTTCCTTCCGGGTAGCGGGCGATAAGTTCCTGTGCTTTCTGAAGCTTTTCTGGTGTGAATTGAATACTCATTTTTTACTTTGTCTTTCTTTCAATTTTGCTTTATCCTTGGGCATAATCCATTGAATATGGATTACTCTGGTTGATCGCACAATGCTAACCATCCAATTCCCCTGCAATCAGATTCATACTGCTCATCGTTATAATCGCGTCACTCAGTAATCCTCCTTTTACAATTTCAGGGAATGCCTGGTAGTAAATAAAGCAAGGCCTGCGGAAATGTAATCGATACGGCGTTCTGCCACCATCTGAAATCAGGTAGAAGCCCAGTTCACCATTCGCGCCTTCCACAGAATGATACACTTCGCCAGGAAGGATATTGATTTCACCCATGACGATCTTAAAATGATAGATCAGGGCTTCCATCTTGGTATAAACATCCTTTTTATCAGGTAAATAGAAATCCGGAACATCTGCGTGATAAACAGAAGGATCCAGATCCTTCAGCTTGACCAAGGCCTGGCGGATCATACCTTCACTCTGACGCATTTCCTCATTACGAACCAGGAAACGATCATAAACATCACCGGTGGTACCAACAGGAACCTGGAAATCAAAATCTTCGTAGGAGCAATAGGGCGTTGCTACGCGCACATCGTAATCCACGCCTGCCGCACGGAGGTTCGGGCCGGTAACACTGTAGGCCAATGCCATTTCAGGAGTCAGGGGTCCGGCACCTATACAACGATCCATAAAGATCCGGTTACGGGTCATCAGGCGATCGAACTCATCAAATGCTTTTGGCCAGTCGCGAAGGAATTCATCGAGTTTCTTCCAGGCGGTCTCCGTAAAGTTTCGTTCAAAGCCACCAAAGCGGCCAATATTCGTTGTCAGCCGGGAACCACAGATCTCCTCGTAGATCTCATAAGCACGCTCCCGGAATTGCATTACATAGAGAAAGCCGGTAAAGGCACCGGTATCCACTCCAACCACAGAATTACAGATCAGGTGATCGGTGATCCGCGAAAGTTCCATGATAATTACCCGGAGATAATCTACACGTTTAGGAACCTGGATACCCAACAGTTTTTCAACGGTTGTTTGCCAGCCGATATTATTAATGGGTGAGGAGCAGTAATTAAGCCGGTCGGTCAGTGTCTGGATCTGGTAAAAGGGCCTGCGTTCAGCGATCTTTTCGAACGCTCTGTGGATATAACCTACCGTGGGTGTGGTTTGAATCACCCGTTCCCCGTCGATCTCCATGATATTCTGGAAAACCCCGTGAGTTGCCGGGTGTGTTGGACCCAGGTTAATGGTAGTCGTATCCCGGATCAGCGAATCTTCACCGAGCGCAATATGATGAGGTTTTGTGTCAATCATTTTTTCGAATTGTGGACTACTGTCAAAACAAAGGCTGAAATGTCAGCATTCAGGTTTGCAAATAATGTGATCAATAAAAGGAACTACCTCCCCGGCCAAACATTTCATCATCCTTATCCTGTCGGCTGGCATCTTCCATGGGATATTCCTTACGTAATGGGAAATAATCCATTTCATCCACATTCATGATCCGTATCAGATTAGGATGTCCCACAAAATTGACCCCAAAGAAGTCATAGGCTTCCCGTTCCAGCCAATTAGCCCCCGGGAACAACTTGGTAGCCGTAAAAATATCCGGTTGCGCTACCGGGACATAGGCTTTAATTCGAAGCCGGATATTGTCTTCCAGGTTATGGACATGATAGACTATGCAAAGCTCCTCATCTTTCCGATCCGGATAATGAACCGATGTAAGGTCTGTCAGAAAGCGAAAGCGAAGCGTCGGATCATCAAACAGGAATTGCAGCACTCTTAGATTCATGGCAGCAGGAACTGTCACGGTCAACATCCCATAGCTTTCTTCGAAGCCTGGATTCAGCTCTGCGAATTTGGTGCTAAGGCTGGTTTTAATGTCTTCGTTTGAAATGGCCATTTATAATTTTTCTCGGGTCGTTTTACAGATAATTTTGTCAAGGTCAGGATCTGTCAGCTCGCGCATAAATTCAGATTTACTGAATGCCATAACTTTCCAATAATCCTTTATACTGTTCACTGCTTCTGCGTCGCAGGCTTTCTTTGCCGACCAGGTCCTGTATCCGCATAATGCCATCCAGAACAGCTTCAGGTCTTGGAGGGCATCCGGGAATATAAACATCTACCGGGATGATCTGGTCAATACCCTGCAAAACGGAATAGGAATCGAAGATGCCACCACTGCAGGCGCAGGCACCCATAGCCAGGACCCAACGGGGTTCTGCCATTTGCAGATAGACCTGCTTGACGATTGGTGCCATCTTTTTGGCAATAGTGCCCATGACCATGAGCAGGTCACATTGCCGGGGGGTAAACCCCATACGCTCTGAACCAAAACGGGCCAGATCATAATGGGAAGCGGCCGTCGCCATGAATTCAATTCCGCAACAGGAGGTCGCAAATGGTAATGGCCAGATGGAATTCTTACGAGCCAGGCCCACTACCTGGTCAAGCTTTCCCGCAAAAAAACCTTCTCCATAATGCCCTTCTGGCATTTCAGGCATTTTGGGGGTTGTATTAAATTGAACCGGACGAGCCATAAGAGTGTTATTTGAAATTCCTGAACGTGTATTCCCTGCTTCAAAAAGGGAAGCAGATCAGTGATCGATACAGGTATAAATTTCGGGGATAAAAAAGTGTTGTAAGGAATTGGAAATCATAATTTACAGAGGATTAATCTTCCCATTTCAAAGCACCTTTCTTCATGATATAAATAAAACCGCAAAGGAAAAATGCGACGAACATGACAACTGCTAAGAACCCATCCTTTCCAAGTTCTTTGAAGTTAACGGCATAAGGATAGAAGAAGATCACCTCGACATCAAAAAGGACGAAGAGGATGGCGACCAGAAAATATTTGATCGCCATAGGCTGACGGGCATTCCCGATACTGGGAATCCCGCTTTCAAAATTGACCAGCTTATCCGCTGTTTTACGTTTTGGCCCCAGGAGATGGGTCACGATCATCACAAAAACCACAAAGCCGATCGCAACAAGAACTTGAAGCAGGACTGGCAGGTAATTAATTGGGGTGTTTGTTGCTGCCTGCAGCAGAGTAAGATGCATGGTAGAGTGTACGCCGATTGATGGCAATTTTTACGGGGGTAAAGGTACACAGCAGGAATGAAAGTGCAAGTATCAGAAACCCAACTGAGATACTTTATTTGGGGCATTATCCCGTTATTTTGCCTATTGGTATCTGACTACTGGTAAGCGTGCATAACCTAAGCAAAATCAAATTATTCCGGATCCTGCTCCGGATTACCTGGATACCTTCGATCCTGTTTGTTTACCCTTTTGCCATATTACGGCCAAAGCTCGGTTCCCGGTATATTTTCTTTTTCGACCGGTATTCATTGGGAGGGGCTCAGCGGGTTCATATTGATATTTTAAATAGCATTTCAGATCCACCTAAGGAAGTACTATTTACACGTCATTCGCCGAATGCTGTAATGAAAGGTGCATTTGAAGCTGTTGAAAACACCATGACCAAGGACATTCATTTTTGGTGTGACAATTTATTATTTCGTCTTTTCACGGTGCACTATTGGGCCTTTTATCTGAACAGACATAAGAATCGGACGATTTTCAGTTCGAATAGTACTTTTTTTTACGACTTGTTACCCTGGTTAGGCGCTCAAAACAGGCGCATTGAATTGCTGCACAATTTCACCTATGGTAAGAAAGGGATGGAGTTTTTTGGGTTTGCGAATTATCAGTACCTGGATTTAAGGATTACTGTAGATGCCTTCACTGCTCAAAATATCCGCGACCAATATCAGCAAGCTGGCATTTCGGATATATATGTTGAACGAATTAAAACTATTGAACCTGGTGTAGCAATTCCAGCCACTCAGATCGAAAAAGATGCAAGTCCCTTGCGCATATTATATGCGGGTCGTGGTGGACCACAAAAACGAGTCTGGCTGATCGACAAGATTGCTGCCCATTGTTATGAGCGTAAATGGGATGTGGAATTCCATTTTGCGGGGGACATGGCGGATGAATTATCTGAAGGTGTGAAAGGAAAGTCCATTATGCATGGATTGATCAGTGATCCATTGGAAATGAAACAACTGTATGCATTGGTACATGTCATTATACTTACCTCCGCTTATGAAGGGTTTCCGATGGTAATTAAGGAAGGAATGGCGAATGGCTGTATTCCATTGGTGACTGCATTGCCCGGAAACCTCACTCATTTGAAACATCTGGAAAATGCTTTGCTCATTTACGAGCTCGAAATAGAACCGGAAATTATTGCTGAAGGACTTTCAAACATCAAAACTTTAATTGAAAACAAGGAGTTAGGCGAAAAGCTTTGCACAAACTGCAGAAATTATGCCCAGGCTCATTTCAATCAATCCCAATTTTTGAACGCTTATAAAATAGTTCTGGAGAATCCTTTGAAATCTTAACCCTGATCTTCATATGATTTCCCTGATAGGTTGGGAAATTTCAGCACATCCATTTCTAATAAGGCTCCAAATAAACAAATGCTATTTTTAGCGATTGTTTTAGCTTTACTTATACCCTGAATTATGAGTAAATATGGATTACTCGGTTTTATTTTCAGCATTTTATGGATGCAATCATTTGGACAGGTCAATCAAAAGTACTTTGGTCATACCTCCGGATCCTGTTTTGCACTTCGTAATGCAACCCTGAAGAATGGAAACAGGGTGGTTGTCGGGTACGCGTTTCCAAACGGTACCTCAACTGTTGGAGCGGATGCCCTGATCACCTGTATCGACCCTTCCGACAATGTTCTCTGGTCCAAAGAACTGGGTACTCCCAATATTGATCGATTCCTGTATGTCTATCCTACAGCAGATGGGGGTTGTGTAGCGGCTGGTTACGCGAATACTGCCAATGGCAATACTGATTACACGGCTTTCGTTGCGAAGTTTACGGCTGGCGGTACGGTATCCTGGACTCGACTGTTCAAAAATACCAGTCCTGGTGAGTTCTTTTACTGGGTAACAGAAGTTCCTTCCAATGGTCATATTGTGTGTGCCGGAGTTTATAATAATACAGCGGGCACTTCTAAAACCTTGATTGTGGACCTTGATGCAACGGGCACAGTTCTTTGGTCCAAAACCTATGATGGCAATGGTTCCGACGGGGCCTGTGCGATTACTACCAAAGGTTCGGATCTGATCGTAACCGGATATTTCCAGGGTCTCAGCTATTATGATGGCTACCTGATGGAGGTGGATGAAAGCAATGGCAACCCTAAATGGAGCCGCTCCTTTGATTATGCCTCAACAATCAACGGAAATACTGGTAACTGGCCTCGTGAAATTCGGATCGTTTCCAATAAGATCTATGTCGATATGTCTGATTTTGACGTCTATAACCTGACCTCTGCCCAACATGGACTCGTTTCTTTTGATACTAGCGGTCAGAATCCGGTATGTCTTGAGTATCGGTTTCCGGGATCTCCATTGGTGGATGCGATCGCATCTTATATCGTTTCTCCCTCTGAGATCTATCTGTTTAGCGCGCCTACCCCTGCTCTCTGGGCTTTTGAAACCGGCAATACCGTTGCTAATATGACCGAAATGGTGATCACCAAGGTCAAAAGTATGAATGCGGCTACCCCTGGTCCCTTAGTTTATAGCAGGAAATTTGGAAATCCAGGTGTGCAGTTCATGCGGTCTGCCGAAATTGTAAACAATCGCATCATTGGTTTTGGCGCTACTCAGGGAGATGTTGTAAATGGAATTGGGGATCAGGATATTTTCAAACTGGATGCGGATACCTCCTTCCCCACAACAGGTAACAGCTGCGCTGTGGATGTTCCAGCTCCCACTTTTGGCAATCCGGTGGTAACATTAAATTCTACCTACTTAATAGGTGCCATCGCTCCGGTAACGTTGATCATTCCAACCACCACCTTAACCATTAATCCGCTTATCCTGAATACTTCAACCCCTTGTAACGGGGATGTCATCATCAATAAATATGCAGCTGTATTAGGCACGAATAAATCTTGCACTAATTCCTATATCGTAGATACTGCAGCTGCTTTCGCCATCGGTGACACCATCCTGATGATCCAGATGAAAGGCGCAACGATTGATTCCAGTAATGCAAGCACCTTCGGAAATATTCTCAGTTATAACAACGCCGGCAATTATGAATACAATGTCGTGCAATCCATTTACGGAAATAATATTAGCCTGAAATTCAGGGTAATAAAAAACTATGATATTCCCAACGGGAAAGTGCAGTTTGTAAAGATCCCTTCCTTTGCTGCATATACTGCCAATTCCCGGCATACCTGCATTCCCTGGAATGGTTCCAAGGGAGGTGTTTTTGGGATCCGCGTTTCGGGTAGATTGACTCTGAATGCGAATATTGAGGTTAGCGGAATGGGATTTAAAGGGGGACAAGGAAATCTGACGGCCAGCAATACACCCGTATGTGACCGGCTCGATTTCTATTTCGGTCCAAATATTGACTCCGGTGCTCAGAAAGGGGAAGGAATCAGTATACTCAGCCCTTCCAAATCCTATGGACGTGGACCACTGGCTAATGGTGGCGGTGGTGGGAATAGTTCCAATGCTGGAGGTGGGGGCGGCTCCAATGCCGGACTTGGAGGAGGGGGAGGTATGGAAATCCAGTCCTGCAATCCTATCGTCCATGTGACCGGTGGGATTGGTGGTGATAGATTGACTTATTCCCTAGCCAATAATACTATTTTTATGGGTGGAGGTGGAGGAGCCGGGCATGGTAATGATAAAGTACAAATCGATGGAGGAAATGGGGGTGGTCTTATCATTGTGCAGGCAGGCTCAATAAACGGGAATCAATATTCGTTTATGGCCAATGGTGCCAATGCTCCTGAATGCACCGGGGCAACTGCCAACTGTACCAATGATGGTACTGGTGGAGGTGGAGGCGGGGGCACCGTTCTTATTAGTGCTGCGACGGTATTGGGGCAACCTACCATAGATGCTAATGGCGGCAAAGGGGCCAACTTGTACTTAAGTACACCAATGATCAATACAGCTCATGGGCCTGGCGGAGGCGGTGGTGGTGGGCTTGCGTATCTTTCTTCAGGACCTGCTGCAGCTATCACAGCTAACCTCAGGGGAGGACGGAGCGGGGTGATTCCTCAACAAGCGAACAGTCCTTATGGTGCCACAGCGGGTGCATATGGGACTTCACTGGCAGGACTCACCTTTCCTGCACTTATCGATACTGTCATTTATGGAACCATTAGCAGTAGCTTCAATGAAAACCTCCTGTCCTGTCTTCAATATCAATTTTATTTCAATGGTCAGGGAATTGCCACATATCAATGGTATTTCGGCAATGCAGGAAGCTCCAACCTTCAAAATCCCATCTTTAATTTCCCGGCAATTGGCACCTACCCGATCACACTGGTAATCACAGATACGAATGGATGTATGTATTCCCTGACAAAACCCCTGACTATCCTTCCTTACAAAGGGTCTAAATGGGATTCGACTCTCTGTTCAGGTAAATCCATAGTTCTTACTATCCCGTCAGGTACCGCATTCAGTTGGTCTCCTGGAACAGGGCTGAGCGACTCGACTACTGCAAGCGTCATAGCCAGGCCGATATCAACAACAAGGTATTTCATTACGGTCGTTGATGGGGCTAATTGTACATTCATGGACACTGTTACCGTCAACGTGCTGCCTTCGGTGATTGCGAATTTCACTTATTCACCAAACCCTCCCACATTGAATACCCCGATACAATTTTTAAGCAGTGGCAGCAATGGTGATACCTACTTATGGAATTTCGGGGATGGAACTTTAAGTGCAGAAACTAATCCGAGTCACCTATACCCAAAATCGGGAGCGTTTTGGGTTTGCCTCATTGCGAGCAATAAAGGACAATGTCCCGATACTGTCTGTCAAAACCTTTATGCTGATGTCCATATCGGAATTGATGTACCAACTGCCTTCTCACCAGATAATAATGGATCCAATGATATCCTGTATGCTCGTGGTGTCGGGGTGATCTCTATGAATCTGAAGATTTATAATCGCTGGGGGCTTATGGTTTTTGAATCCAACAATATGAGCCAGGGATGGGATGGGAAGTATAAAGGAATGAATCAGGATGTTGACGTTTTTGGATATGTGCTTAATGCCAGTTTTATTGATGGAACTACGATAACCAAAAAGGGCAATATCACTCTGCTCCGATAAGCAGGCTCCCAGTGATGATTTCCACGCAATGAACGGAAGGAACAGATTCATTTATCAATTACGCTCCAGAACTCGCGCCAATACATTACCTAATACTCAGGAATTGCATCCCCATTATTTTAGGATACCGAATTACGATGCAAGTAAGAAATAAATCCAGCTACTATGTAACCCTAACTTTTATAAAAGCACCCAAATAAAACAATTCCTATTTTTAACGGTTGTTTTTTAGCTTTACCTATTCCCTGACATTATGAGTAAATATGGATTACTTGGTTTTATTTTCAGCATCTTATGGATGCAATCATTTGGGCAGGTCAATCAAAAGTATTTTGGTCATACCTCCGGATCCTGTTTTGCACTCCGTAATGCAACCCTGAAGAATGGAAACAGGGTGGTTGTCGGATACACGTTTCCAAACGGTACATCAACTGCAGGTTCAGATGCCCTGATCACCTGTATAGACCCTTCCGACAATGTACTTTGGTCCAAAGAACTCGGTACACCTAATACGGATCGCTTCCTATATGTCTATCCAACTGCAGATGGTGGCTGTGTAGCTGCAGGTTATGCCAATAGCGCGAATGGAAGTACCGATTATACTGCATTAGTGGCAAAATTTACTGCTGGAGGTACTGTTTCTTGGACCCGGCTTTTCAAAAATACCTCACCCGGTGAGGTCTTTTATTGGGTAACCGAGGTCCCCTCTAATGGTCATATCGTTTGTGCGGGCTCTTATAATACGACACCTGGCACCTCACAAAGTATGCTGGTAGACCTGGATGCTACTGGTGCTACACTTTGGTCCAAAACCTATGATGGTAATGGCTCTGACGGAGCCTGGGCGGTAACAACAAAAGGTCCGGATCTGATCGTGACAGGCTATTACGAGGGCTTAACCTATTTTGATGGGTACCTGATGGAAGTGGATGAAACCAATGGCAATCCAAAATGGACCCGCTCCTTCGATTATACCTCTACCATTAATGGCAATACAGGAAATTGGCCCAGGGAAATACGGATTGTTGCCGATAAGATCTATGTGGATGCCTATGATTTTGATATCTATAATCTGACTTCGGACCAGCACGCCTTACTTTCATTTGATTCCAGCGGACAAAATCCGGTTTGTCTTGAATACCAATTTCCTGGCGCTAAACTGGTAGATGGGATTGCGTCTTATATAGTTTCACCTTCAGAGATTTACCTGATGAGCTCTCCTACCCCAGCCATTTGGGATTTCGAAACGGGTAGTTCGGTCGCGAACATGACGGAAATGGTGATCACCAAGGTCAAGAGTATGAATGCTTCGGCACCCGGACAGATGGTTTATAGTCGAAAATTAGGAAATACAGGTATTCAATTCTGGCGATCGGCGGAAATCGTTAATAATCGCATCATTGGTTTTGGGGCCAGTCAGGGCGATGCCGTGAATGGAATCGGAGACCAGGATATCTTTAAATTGGATGCCGATACCTCCTTCCCTACTACAGGTTCAAGTTGTGCAGTGGATGTTCCTGCACCCACTTTTGCAAATCCGGTAGTTAGCCTGAATCCCAGTTACGTTATCAGTCCTATTGCCCCGGTTAGCCTGATCGTTCCCACCACAACCTTAACAATTAATGCACTGAACCTGAATCCATCCACACCTTGTGGTGGGGATGTCATCATCAACAAATATGCCGCGGTTTTAGGCTTGAATAAATCATGTGCTAATACCTATATCGTCGATACTGCAGCAGCTTTTTCCATCGGTGATACGATTCTGATGATCCAGATGAAAGGTGCTACGATTGATTCCAGCAATTCCAGTTCTTTCGGAACCATTCTTAGCTACAATAATGCCGGCAATTACGAGTATAATGTCGTTCAATCCATTGCGGGCAATAATATGGGCCTGAAATACCGGGTTGTGAAAAACTACGATATTCCCAACGGTAAAATACAGTTCGTAAAGGTTCCTTCATTTTCCACCTATTCTGCCAATACCCGTCATACTTGTATTCCCTGGAATGGATCTAAGGGCGGCGTTTTTGCAATTAAGGTTTCGGGGAAACTAACGCTAAACGCAGATATTGATGTCAGTGGGATGGGCTTCAAAGGTGGGCAGGGTTCTACAATTGCCAGTAACACCCCACAATGTGACCGACTGGATTTTTATTATGGCCCCAATATTGACTCTGGTGCGCAAAAAGGAGAAGGTATCAGTGTGCTGAGCACCGCTAAATTATACGGAAGAGGTGCCCTGGCTAATGGTGGTGGTGGTGGAAATAGCTCAAATGCCGGTGGTGGTGGCGGTGGAAATGCCGGTTTTGGGGGCGTTGGAGGCATGGAAATCCAATCTTGTAATCCTTCGATCAATGTAACCGGAGGTGCCGGCGGTGACAAACTGACCTATGCGGTCGCTACCAATAAAATATTTATGGGCGGAGGCGGTGGTGCGGGTCATACCAATGACCAGGTGCAAAGTGATGGAGGTAATGGAGGTGGAATTATCATTGTGCAAGCGGGAAACATCATCGGCAATAAAAATTCATTCATGGCCAATGGAGCCAATGCTCCTGAATGTTCCGGTCCGACGGCCAATTGTACAAATGATGGTACTGGTGGCGGTGGTGGTGGTGGTGCCGTGCTGATCAGCGCAGGTGGCGTTTTTGGACAACCTACTATTGAGGCTAAAGGCGGTAAAGGTGCAAATGCCTATCTCAGTACTGCCATGATCACGAATGCTACCGGCCCTGGCGGCGGTGGCGGCGGTGGACTCGCCTATGTTTCTTCCGGGCCCGCTGCATTTATCGCAGCGACCCTGACCGGCGGATTAAGCGGCCTCCTTCCCCAACAAACAAACAGCCCTCATGGTGCGGTAGCCGGTGCCAATGGCAGTTCATTGGTGGGACTCAGCTTTCCGGCGCTGATTGATACCATCAAATATGGCAATCTCTCCGGCAGCTTCTCAGACTATATCACCTCTTGCCTGCAATACCAATTCAATTATAATGGTCCGGGTATAGCGACCTATCAATGGTATTTCGGCACTGGAAACAGCTCTACCCTTCAGAATCCGATCTACAAATTCCCGGTACTTGGAACCTATCCCATTACCCTGGTGGTTGTAGATACAAATGGATGTGTTTATACCCAAACCAAACCACTGACGGTTGTCCCTTTTACCGGATATAAAGGGGACTCCACCATTTGTTCAGGCAACTCCATTGTCCTAAGTATTCCGATCGGAACCGCATTTACCTGGTCACCGGGAACCGCGCTAAGTGGTACGACTACTGCTTCGGTCACCGCTAATCCAATGTCGACGACAACCTACGTTATCGCAGTGGATGATGGACCTAGCTGCTCCTTCAAGGACACCATCACCGTTCATGTGATCCCTTCAGCAGTTGCAAACTTTACCTTCACTCCAAACCCTCCGACTCCAAATGCACCGATCCAGTTCCTCAGTAGTGGTATTAATGCTGATACCTATCAATGGAGTTTTGGTGATGGAACCTTCAGTGCGGAACGGAGCCCTAGCCACCTTTATTATAAATCAGGTTTATACCAGGTATGCCTGATCATGAGCAATAAAGGACAGTGCCCCGATACGGTTTGTCAGGATGTATATGCGGATGTGCATACAGGCGTTGGGGTACCAAGTGCCTTTACCCCGAATAATGACGGAACGAATGATATCCTCCTGGTCCATGGGAGCGGGGTGATATCAGTGTATCTGCAGATCTATAACCGTTGGGGGGAGAAGGTATTTGAAACCAATAGCATGACACAGGGCTGGGATGGAAAGTATAAGGGAAGGGATCAGGAAATGGATTCTTATGCCTATATTCTAACTGCCAGCTTCTTTGACGGAACCAACATAACCAAAAAGGGCAATATCAGCCTAATCCGATAAGCATGAGACGATATCCCTATCCTGGTCGAAACGCAGTTCTGGTCGTTTTCTTTACGCTGTTAATGGTCCATATCGGATCAAATGTTTGGGCGCAGGGCCTTCATTTTTCTCAATACTACAATTCTCCTATGCTGGTCTCTCCAGCAAATACCGGCTTGATGTCAGATAAGGATTACCGGATAACGGCCAATTACCGGAGTCAATGGGGTGCCATTCCTGTACCTTTTAATTCCTATGCAGTAGCCGGCGATCTGGAGCTACAGACCAATAAATCCAATTCTAACTGGATTGGACTAGGATTTTCGGCTTATTCAGAAAATAGTGGGGATGGCAACCTTAAAATGACCAATTTTCAGGGTTTTTTGGCATATCATATACTTATTGGTGAACATCAGATGATTTCCATGGGTGCTTCACTGGCAGGCGTTCAGAGAAGTATTGACTTCACTAAATTAACCTTCGATGCGCAATGGGACGGCACGGATTACAATACCAATCTTTCGAATAATGAAAAGGGCCTCAAAGGAAAAACAAGCTATTCTGACCTGAGTGCCGGAATTAATTATGCCATTTTCCCCTCCGATCAACTTTATTTCAGGGCAGGATTTGCCATGGCGCATCTCAATGAACCCCGTGAAACCTTTCAAAATGCGGTTAATTTCATCGCGATCCGGTCGACCGGTACTGCTGAATTAATATATAAAACCGGTTCACTGATCACCCTCAATCCATCCGTCTATTATTCAACAGAACGTGGCGCTTACGAATTGATGTACGGAACGCTGATATTTGTAGACCCAGGACGTGAAGCCCTTTATAACCGGGTTTTATTAGGTGTTTTTCATCGCTTGAACGATGCTATCGTATTTTCGGCAGGATACGAATGGAACGGAATACGCGTGATGGCCAGTTACGATTATACCATTTCCGGACTTGGGCAATACATTAATCATAATGGCGCTATGGAAGTTGGGCTGAAATGGTCCGGCGTGTATAGAGGTCATAAGGAGAATTTACGATCCTTCCAATGTCCAAGATTTTAGCATTCCTTACCTATAGCTTCAATCCTTAATTTTGCCGGCCTCTGGTTCAGAGACCAGCTGTACTTCCTACCGGTTATAGCTCCGGGCCAGGATAACTTTATAAATAAAAACGGATGCATTTACGCAAAAGAAATACCTGCAGGGTTTGTGGTTCCACTTCACTGAAAAAGGTCATTGACCTTGGACCTCAGTACCTGCAAGGTTCCTTTATTAAGCCAGGCAAAGAAATGCCTTCTACCCGTAAAATTGAATGCACCCTGCTACGTTGTGATCCTCAAACGGATGAGAATGCTTGTGGATTGCTTCAAATGGAACATAGCGTTCCTCCGGAAATATTGTATGCTGCTTATTGGTATCGCAGTGGTACCAATAATACCATGCGGAATCACCTGAAGGAAATTGCGGAAAGTATTACCACCTTGCTGAACAAACCAGATGCGCGAGTACTCGATATTGGATGCAATGATGGCACCTTACTTGGATTTTACCCTGCTGGTTACGACCGCTATGGGGTAGATCCCAGCGATGTCGCACAGGAAGTTAAGAATGCCAAGGTGGTTCAGGATATCTTTCCATCCCCGGCATTCAGCAAATTGCTCAGTGACCAAAAACTGGATGCGATTACATCGATCGCTATGTTCTACGATCTGGAAAGTCCGGTAGATTTTGTGAAGAATATCAAAACAGCACTTGCTCCGGAAGGGGTCTGGGTCTTCGAAATGAGCTATATGCCTACGATGCTCCGGCTCGACAGTTATGATACCATCTGCCATGAACACCTGGAGTATTATAGCCTGGCAGTCCTGGAAAAAATTCTGGCTAAAGGAGGCATGCGCATCCTCAGAATTTCTTTTAATGATATCAATGGCGGTAGTATCCGCTGCTATGCCACTCACCAGGAAAACAGTTCCATGAAGGCTTCTGCTGAAGATCGCGCCCTTATTGACAGGATCCGGCAGGAGGAGTTCGACCTGGAACTTGATACCGATAAGCCGTATGTTCAATTCCAGCAACGCATTGAATCGCATAAAACAGCCCTGCACAAAATGCTGAGCGATCTTAAGGCACAGGGTAAAAGGATACACATTTATGGAGCATCCACGAAAGGAAACACGATCCTGCAATGGTGTAATATTGACCACAGCCTGATCGATTACGCTGCAGAACGGAATCCGGATAAATATGGCGCCCGTACCCTCGGCACAGATATTCCAATAATAAGCGAAGCCGAAAGCCGGGCCATGAATCCGGATTATTACCTGGTACTACCTTGGCACTTTAAGGATGAGTTCATGGAACGTGAACAGGAAGCACTTTCGAAAGGAACCGGTTTTATCTTCCCATTACCGGTAGTGGATATCATCACACGATAAATTCGAAGGAATAATCGAATGCAAACAGCCCTGATATTTGGTGCGAATGGTCAGGATGGCCACTACCTCCATCATTTACTACTTGAAAAGGGTATTGCTGTCACAGGTGTTTCCCGTTCCGGGGAGTGGTTACATGGCGATGTGCGGGATTACCAATTCGTAAAAGATCTGATTAAGCGGTTGCGCCCGGATTATATTTTCCACCTGGCGGCCAATTCAACCACCGCCCATGAGGTGTGGCAGGAAAACCATGAAACGATCTGCAGTGGGACACTCTATATCCTTGAAAGTGTCAAGGAATTTTGCCCGGGTTGCAAAGTATTCATTTCCGGCAGTGGCCTGCAATTCGAGAATTCGGGAAAACCCATTCATGAAACAGATCCGTTCCATGCCGGTAGTCCCTATGCTGTAAGTCGTATCCATTCTGTTTATGCAGCCCGGTACTATCACAGCCTGGGGATACCTGTTTATACCGGGTATTTCTTCAACCATGAAAGCCCGCTACGATCTGAACGGCATATGAGTAAGAAGATCGCTTCCTTTGCGAAAGGAATTGCTGCGGGAAAAACCGATACCCTTGCTATCGGGGATCTGAATGTACAAAAGGAATGGGCCTTTGCCGGCGATATTGTCAACGGGATATGGACACTCATTTCCCAGAATGAGGTTTCGGAAGCAGTTATCGGGAGCGGATTGTCCTATAGCATTTCAGACTGGCTTTATGCTTGTTTTGAACTGATCGGCATGGAATGGTATTCCTATATTAAGCCCATTCCAGGATTCAAACCAGAATATAGCCATCTGGTCTCTAACCCCTCCACCATGTCCAAATTAGGCTGGACCGCAGCCCATAGTTTTAAGGAGCTTGCGACAATGATGATGCAGCCGGATTCAACTTCTGGGTCTTGAGCTCCTGTTCCATCATTTCATGCACCAATTGCTTCAGATCACAAGTGGCGGTCCATCCCAGTTTCTCTTTAGCTTTACTGGCATCTCCGATCAGCAGATCCACCTCTGCAGGCCGGAAGTAACGCGGATGTATACCGACAACTTTCAGTCCTATTGGTAATTGGAATGAAGGGTTGCTGCATTCCTTCACATAGCCACATTCTTCCAATCCGGAACCGGTAAATTCGAGGACTACCCCCATATATGAAAAGGCCAGGCGAACGAAATCCCGGACGGAAGTAGTAATCCCTGTTGCGATCACAAAATCTTCCGGAACCTCCTGCTGCAACATCAGCCACATGGCTTCTACATAATCCCGGGCATGCCCCCAATCACGTTTGGCATCGAGGTTCCCAAGCATTAGCGGTTCCTGGCTGCCCAATCCGATTTGTGCAGCACCAATCACGATCTTACGGGTGACAAAGCTTTCACCACGAACCGGACTTTCATGATTAAATAGAATGCCATTCACCGCAAACAGATCATACGCCTCCCGATAATTGACCATTATCCAGTAAGCATACAACTTCGCAACCCCATAGGGCGAACGGGGATAAAAGGGTGTGGTCTCTTTCTGCGGGATTTCCTGGACCAGGCCATACAGTTCTGAAGTGGATGCCTGGTATATTTTTGATTTCTTTTCAAGCCCCAACAATCGGACCGCTTCAAGGATACGTAGCATTCCCAACGCATCTGCGTTGGCAGTGTATTCCGGAGTTTCAAAGCTCACCTGAACATGGCTCTGTGCAGCCAGATTATAAATCTCATCTGGTTGGGTTTGTTGGATGATCCTGATGATATTACTGGAGTCGGTCAGGTCGCCGTAATGAAGAAAGAAACGGTCTTCCAGGGATTTGTCGAAATGAAGATGATCGATCCGTGCTGTATTCAGGAGTGAACTGCGGCGGCGAATCCCATGTACGATATACCCTTTACCGAGCAGAAGTTCCGCCAGATAAGAACCGTCCTGACCGTTTACACCGGTAATTAATGCTGTTTTCAAATCGAATATGCTGTTTTAAACGTTTCCTTCCTTTCGGGTCTGCAAATAATCGATGAGTGGAAGGGTATTTTTGTCAAAGCTAAAGTACGCTGAAGCAAGCAGGCAATTTTTGGAAATCGCAGCATAGTCCGCTTCAATCTCCTGCAACGCATTCAGAATCGTTATAGGTTTATAATCGGAAATCAGTCGACCCGCATCAAACTCCCGAACTGATTTCAGTCCCGGAATATCACAGGCGATCGTAGGAACTGAAGCTGCAAAATGCATGAACAGGCGTCCTGCATTGCCCAGGTAATAATTGATATTGTTCTTGATCAGGTCCCAATCATAAAAGCAAAAGGCAATCCGGAATCCTGAAATAAAATGCACAAAAGCATCATTTTCTAAATAGGTCTTATTGATAATCAGGCGACCAGAATCCAATAGGGATTGAAAATGCGCATGGATATAGTCTTCAGCACCCTGGGCGTATGGTCCCTTTAATGTCAGGCTATACTCCGGGTAGGCGACAATAAACTCAATAACGTACTGGAATCCAAATCGCAGATCCAGGGTACCCGCCCAGAGAAGCCCTGTTCGGCTGCTTGGCTCCTGAAGGGTATATTCCTTATAATTTGGAGCGTTCTGTATGATAAACGTCCGAATTTTCCGGTCACCAAAAAGATAGGCATACCGTTCTTCAGAGGAAATGATAACGGAGCGAATTTTTTCGGGATTTGCCTGTCGTCTGTACGGATCGTCGAGATATATTTCAAGGCTAAGGAAATCAACACTTCCATACACCTTCTGGCAGGCAACCAGGGCCTGAAAATCCACCGCGATAATGGCATCGGCCTTTTCCGTTTTCAGTTGACGGGCCAATACCTTACTGACTAGTTTCTTGAACAAATGATTCCGGTAAACTGCGCTCTTATTAAACCTACTTATGACTGGATTATAAAGGCGATCCATCACCTGGTTCAGGAAAAAGAGTGATTTTTTTAAGGGTTTGGGAATCCGGAGATAGTTGACCTGAATATCCCCTTTTGCCCGGATAAAATTGTTATAGTAGCAGAAGGAAATGATCTGTGTATCGAAATGTGGTTTCAGGGCTGCATACAGATTCAGGATCGTTGGCTGGTAAGCCAATGAGCTGTCGGTAGTCACGATCAAAACACGTTTCGGCAGAGCCATTGGTTGCTTCGCTAGATAAGTTGCCTGCTTTATTTTTTCCGGATTTCAGTATAAAGCCAGTCTTTGGCCGCATTCATATAGGTACGAATGCTAAATAGCGCGGCATGTTTTTGACTGAAATTGATCTTCATTGTTTTGGAACTGATAATGAAGTCCCCATTTTCTTCGGAAAAATTCCAGTTATGCAAGCCGGACCAGTTCTGATTTACCGCTTCATTCGGAACGTGCTGCAGGAGTACATACGAACCTGGTTTTGTAACCCGGATCATTTCTAATACAGCGTTTTCAGGCGAGTAGGCATGATCAATACAATTACGGGCATGAACGATATCAAAGCTATTTTCCTGGAAGGAATCATGGAGCTTCTCCGCATCAGCCGAAATGGTGTGCACAGGAGCCTTAATATGATATTTGTCAAGCAATTTATCGTACTCCGCAGCCAAGGGATCCGTAGCCTGTATTTGCAATTCATACCCTGGATACTGCTTCCCAATGTAGGTGAGCGGTCCTGCGCCAACATCCAGGATCTTGACTACTCTTTGACCTTTCGGCAATAAAGGAACAAGTTCTTCCTGCAGTTGAAGATCCGGGCGAAGGCGTTGCTGAAAATCTTCCGGAGAATCGAGGCCCTTTGTTTTGAAATAGGTATCCCAGAAGTACAATTCACTTTTAATACTGAATCGCCAACGGATCTTGTTGGGCAAAGGCAATCTGATGTGCAGTTTCTGTTCAAAAATATTGATGACGGAACCACCAACGCCGAATTTGTGAAGACCCTCTTTGATCTTACCAATAATACCCATACCTGCTGATTTCTGGAATTTATGGATGGTAGCCCACCGGTTTTCAGCCGCGAATCTATTCTCAATTACTGAATAATTGGGTATCGCAATGGGAAAAGTAAGCGGGAAAGGTTTATGACCAAATACCTGAAAGCCAAAACAGAAATAATTTTATTTAAAATAACGGGCCATTATCTTTATCCCAAGCTAAATTAAAAGCATTACCAGCATCCTTATGACAACTGAAGAACGCATAAAAAAACTCGATTCCATTCTGGAATTGCTCCAGAGTTCCGGCTACATTTATGACAAAGTAATGGGAGGAGTAACCGGCTTAACGCAAATGCCTCCCCCTTCCGGCACCAAGATGAATTGTGAATCAGCAGCCCGCATCTTTATGCAATTGGCAAAAGACATGGGTGTTCCTATTGAGGAATTACAGGCCTTGTACTATAAGGCAGGTACTAATGGGTATTTCGTACCAGCTGGAAATGTGCGCGCATTAGGTGGCATGCCTGAAATAAACACCTTTGCAGCAAAAGGATGGGAATTTGAAAACCACTGGCGGGTAAGAGACACCGGAACCGGGACGATTTACGATCCGACTTTCGGTACGAAGAGCCCAATGAATCCAGGCGGAATCCTTGCATCCTCGATGACATACGATAAGAGTTTCAATATGACTACGGTTTATGGAGAGAAAATCCAGATCAAAAGAATGGGCATCCGGGTAGAATGCACCGAGCTGAATAAATCGGCCATACCTTCAAAATACAATTTATCGGATGCCAATTTTATTGGTAAAGCAATGACCCATATTCGATAATTCGGATTGTTTGAAACCAGCAAGGGACCTGAAATAAGAACCTACCACTTTAGCTCATGCAAAATTTGTAGACTAGAAATTAATAACAAGGAGATTAATAAAGAAGCAGCGAGAAGAATTGAATCAAAGACGTAAAATTTCAGTTTCACTCGCTGCTCTTTTTATTGGGTGTTTGGGATACATAGAGAGACGGTAAGCTTGAATCTTTCATATCTCGTCTACAGAACAGGTGAAAGCAGGAAAATAATTGAGGTAAGGACATCGTTCTACCTAGGCGCACCGGCTCCCCTTACATTTGCAGATATGGGCATAGTTTTCCGCCAATCCATTAAAGGGAGTATCGCCATTTTTGGTGGGATCTTATTGGGGGGTATCTATATTTACTTTACGGCCCATGCCATCAATAAAACCGAACTGGGAGGGATCCGGAATCTCCTTAGTCAGGCAGCGGTTATTCAGATTTTCTTTTTGGCCGGTGCGGCCAATCTGATGAACCCCTACATTCTCCAATTCAAGGAAAATGATCCCAAACGTCAAGTTTTACTGACCATTTCCATCGCTTTACCTTTATTGGTGGCCTTAGTATTCAGTGGGCCTTATCTCGTCTTTAAGGATCTAATCATCCAGAAATATCAAGCTAAAGACCGGGAATTTGTACGAAGCTTTTATAGCCTGCTGTTGCCTTTATCGGTGTTCATGAGCTATATGACCCTTTTTGAGTACTATCTCAATTCCCAGTTAAAAGCAGCGATTACTTTGTTTTTGAGGGAGGTGGCATTAAGACTGGGTTTATTACTTATGCTGAGCCTGTATGCTTTGCAGATACTCAATCTCAAAAATTTTGTGATCGGGACTGTTTTCATGCATGCTGTTCCTCTGGGTATTATGATTTATTATGCCCGTAAAACCCGCGGCTTTGGATTATCAACGAACTGGAAGGTATTTTCCAAAAAGGAATATAGTCAGATCACCCACTACGCCTTTTTCCATTTGCTAACCTCAGGAATCCTCAATCTGATGGGATATGTGGATGCTATAATGCTGGCGCCTTTATCTGTAGCGGGCCTGGATGATGTAGCCGTTTACCAGAATGCGCTATTCCTGATCAGCATTATGCTGGCTCCCTATCGGGCGATGGCTACAGCAGCGTTCCCGAAACTGGCCGAAGCCTTTCTTGCCGGAGCTCATGAGCATTTACAAAACCTGTTTAACCGCTCCGGGCTGAATATGCTGATCGTCGCCGTGGCTATGTGGCTGATCGTTGTTTGCAACCTCCATAATGCCGTTGCCTTGTTTCCCCCGGGATATGCCGCGATGGCTCCTATCGTAATGATTCTTTCCATCGGCAGGATCATTGACATGGGCACCGGACTGAATACCGAATTGATCTCGGTCACCCTGTATTATAAGTTCAACTTCCGACTGGCCCTTGTCCTGTTAATCTCCGTGATTCTTTTGGACCGGATCTTTATTCCTCGTTACGGAATATATGGGGCTGCCTGGGTGGCTACGACTGTTGCAGCCATTGCGAATCTGATCAAGATGGTGTTTCTGTATAAACGAGAAGGGCTGCATCCCTTCTCCAGAAATTCCATGCAGGTCATAGCGATCGGGGCACTCAGTTATGGCCTTAGTTTGATACTTCCACGCATGGCTCATCCCATTCTCGACGCCATTTACCGGTCTGGAATTATAATCATTGTGTATGGAACACTATTGTTAGTCTCCAAGAGTTCAGCGGATCTTCAGGAATACTACCAGCAGATCCTGAAGAACAAACGGCTGTTTTAACACAATATTTTTCCACGATGAGATACAAGTAAAGAATCCAGACATTTACTTTGCACTACAAAGCACTTTCCATGCAAGACCAACAACAAGCGGAAGCATCCTTTCAGGCCATCCGGGAAATCCGGGGAATCATGGAGCGTTCCTCCCGGTTTTTATCACTAAGTGGCTGGAGCGGAGTTTGGGCGGGCGGGACTGCCTTGGTCAGTGCAGTGATCGCCTGGAAAATGAATTGTTCCTTTTTCCTGCGTTCCGATCTAAGGAATGCCCAGTTCCATAGTATCACCATACAATTAATAATTCTGGCCCTGATTACATTCCTGGTCGCATTTGGTGGCGCTTATTATTTCACCTGGCGTAAGGCCGTTTCGAACGGACAGAAGATGTGGACCCGGGCATCCCGGCAACTGATGTGGCAGGTGGCTATTCCTGTTATTGCCGGTGGCATCTTTTGCCTGGCCTTTCTAATCGCTGACGATCTGGAATTCATTCCACCAGCCTGTCTTGCTTTTTACGGTATGGCATTAATCAACGGCAGCAAGTATACCCTGGGTGAAGTGCGCTGGCTTGGATATAGCGAATTACTACTAGGCTGTATTGCCCTATTCGTACCGTATTTTGGACTGGTATTTTTAACCCTTGGCTTTGGAGTCCTTCATATCCTTTATGGGATCATTATGTGGAATAAATATGACAACGGTCAGGCTGCATGAAAGATCCGATCGCACAACTCAATAAAATTTTCGATAGCCGGATCCGGATCGGCATCATGAGTGCGCTCATGGTGGAGGAAAATTATTCGTTCAATGACCTGAAAGCTTTGCTGGATGTCACCGATGGCAACCTGGCCTCGCATATGAAAACCCTGGAAGAAAACAAGTTTGTACAAATGAAAAAAGGATTTATCGGCCGCAAGACCAATACCCTCTACTCGATCACCCGCAAAGGCGAGAAAGCATTCCGGGCACACCTGGATGCCCTGGAAGCGATTATCAAAAGCCTGAACTAAAAAAATTTGCCTAAATCACTTTGCATTTCAAAGCACTTTCAATGGATAAATACTGTCATCTTTCTACGAATCCGATTCTTCGAATCTGGCTCTATGCCTTGACGATTATAATTTCCGCATTGCTGTTTTTTGCATTGATCATATTCCCTGTTCCAGAGCTATTTCTTTCCCTTCTTATGCTCATTCCGGTCTCATTACCCGCCTTCCTAATGTGTCAGGTCTGTTTTGAAATACTTAAAAAATCTCGCTTACCCTACTACAAATTCCTCAGCCTTCTTTTCCTGGTATTTGCCATCATTATTATGCTGAACGTGTTTCTTACTGGTCTGGCTTTGGATTGGATATTCTCTAGCAAACTGCTGTTCCAGGACAACTTAAATATGGTATTAGCCGTTTCGACCTTCCCTATCATAGCAACATATGCTTCCATGTTCTGCAGCCTTTCGGATATCCGAGCCGACTACCCTTACTAATTCACTCCCTATACTCTTCATTCTAAATACATCCTCATGGACCAAAGTCCCAGCTTCAATCTAAATAGTCTAAAGTAATAGCTATCCCCCTAAAATCAATCGCAAACAATGAGCCCTCTAAAGCATTTACAATGAATTCTGTCACTCATTCATCCCTGCATCCTGTTTTTCGAATTTGGCTCTACACTTTGGGAGTACTATCAGCATTGATAATCCTATGGTCCCTTATAATACTCAATGAGCCATCTGGTATTATATTCTGTGGACCCTTGGTACTATTTTCTTTCTTTTCCCTCATTGGCTGCCGGGTAAGTTTCGCAATCATTCTAAGGCTTCGACTAGCTTATAATCATTTTGTGGCCGCCCTTTTTGCAACGTTCGCCATTATCATCTACTTAAATGTACTTCTGCCTGTAATGGTCGTGTCCGCTTTATGGGACGGTTCGAACATTTTCTTAGAAAATCTAAAGCCTTCATTTTTCGTTGCCGCTTTTCCAATCGCTGCCACTTGGGCCTCCCTACTCTGCTGCCTTTCGGAAATCCGGGAGCGTTATCTATCCTGAATCATCATCTAATTCCTCTGCCCGTAATAATAAAATTATAGTCCAAATTAACAGCCATCCCATAAAAACTGGTCGCTCATCGGTGGCCCTCCAACGCACTTTCAATGAATTCACATACCAACATTACCACTCACCCCGTCCTTCGAATCTGGCTCTATACATTGTCGATTCTAATTTCAGTTATGCTTTTGTTGGCAGTGGTCGTATACCAAGCACCAGAGGCAATTGGCTACATCCTATTGCTTATTCCCATCTCCATACCTTCTTTTATAATGTGCCAATTCAGTTTCCATTTACTTAAAAAAATCAGGTTACAATACTTCAAATTTCTAAGTCTTCTATTCCTGGATTTTGCACTCATTATCATACTCAACGTTCTTTTTACTGGTATGGCTTTGAACCAGAATTGGGTTGGCAAAATACGCTTTCAAGAGATGCTATATATGGTATTACATGTAGCGATATTTCCAATTATTGCCACTTATGCATCCATGCTTTTCTGCTTGCCTCATATCAGGGCCGACTACCCCAATTAATTCAACCCCTTCATTCATCATCCAACAATTAAATACTCATGGACCAAAGTCCCAGCTTCTACGAAAAAAACCGGCTCCTTATCAAGGGCTTCCTCATTGGCTTTCTCATCCTCCTGATGCTGATCCCGGCCTTCTTTATCGGCAACCTGGTCTACGAGCGCGAAACCCGGCAGGAACAGGTCGTTCAGGAGGTCAGTAGCAAATGGGCCTCCGAACAGACCATTACCGGGCCCATGCTGATCGTCCCTTACAATTACTCCTATAAGGACAATGCAGGCAAAATGGTCATCGCTCAGAAACTGATCCATTTGCTACCCGATCAGCTACGCATCGATGGATCACTGCTACCGGAAGTCCGCAAACGAAGTCTGTACCAGGTAACCCTCTATCGCTCCGATCTGAAACTGGAAGGGAATTTTCCGGCTTTCTCACTGGGCAGCCTGGGAATAGACCCTGGCAATGTGCGCTGGAATGAGGCCCATCTGCTTCTCGGCATCGATGATGCCCGTGGACTGGAAGAAGAGATTGGAGTAAAGTGGAATGATTCGAGCCTGAAACTGGAGGCTGGAGTGCCCGAGAATGGAGTCATCAAATCCGGCTTATCCATCCCCGTTACCCTGAGCCCAGGCAGTACGGAGCATTTCAATATCAATCTGAAACTGAAAGGCTCTGTAAATCTGTCCTTTACTCCGGTTGCCAAAAGCACGGAAGTCTTCCTGTATTCCACCTGGCAGCATCCTTCCTTCGAAGGAAAATATTTGCCGGACACCACCGCAGGTATTAGTCAGAATGGATTTAACGCCCATTGGAAAATCCTGGGATTAAGCCGTTCCTTTCCACAGATCTGGACCGATAATGCGGTGGATATTGCAGGTGCTGCTTTTGGCGTTAAACTGATACAGCCTGCAGATGGATATGTAAAGACGGAACGCTCTGTCAAATATGCAATTCTCTTCATCGCCTTAACATTTATCGTATTCTTCTTCCTGGAGATCCTGAATAAAAGGCAAGTCCATCCTTTGCAATACCTATTGGTCGGATTTGCCCTTTGCATCTTTTACACCTTACTCCTGTCCATATCCGAATATACCGGCTTCAACATCGCATATGCCATCGCTGCGATCGCAACGGTCAGCCTGATCGGGCTGTATGTCAGCGGGGTGTTCAAAAGTACTAAAGTGGGCATCGGCTTCAGCCTGGTACTTGGAGCACTGTATGCCTATATTTATATCCTGATCCAGCTGGAGGATTATGCCCTATTATTTGGCTCTGCCGGATTATTTATTATCCTCGCGATTCTAATGTACTTCTCCCGGCGGATCGATTGGTATGGAACCACAAAAAATGCCGGAATACCGGCGCTTCCAACACCCGAATTCAAGCAGCCTGACGGAGATTTGCCTGAGTAATAAAGTCTGGGGCGCCGGACTCCGCTCTGGTGCCCCTGTTTTTCTGTTCATATCATTCATACAAATACCAGGAATTCTTCGTCTTCATTCTTGATAGCACTGAAACCAATGAAATCTAAATCGCTTCACCCACAGGATCGGCTACAGTCTTTCCGCTATGCCTTTGCAGGCATTGCAGGTATATTTCGGCAGGAGCCTAATGCGAAACTGCATGCAGTTGCCAGTATCCTTGCCATCGGATTGGGGTTTTATCGGCACATTACCAGTATCCAATGGATTGCGCTGGTTATTGTGATCTCGCTGGTCTGGATCACAGAAGCCTTGAATACCTGCGTGGAGGAACTTTGTGATCTATGGTGTAAGGGGGAAATTCATCCCCGGGTCAAGATCATCAAAGACATCGCAGCAGGGGCTGTTTTGATAGCCGCAATAGCTGCTGTAATAACCGGACTCATTATTTTTCTTTCCTAAACCCTAACCGACCATGCGACCCCATTATTCACCGATGATGATCCGACCCTTCCTGGGTTTGGTAGGCCTCATTCTGATCTATATCTTTTGGCAACGGGACCTTACCATGCTGTTCCTGATCTGGAATTTATTCCTGGCCTTGCTCCCCTTGTACTTTTCAAAACAGGTTCAACTGAACCGCAAATTTTCGTGGGTTTGGGCTGGTCTCTGGCTGCTCTTCTTTCCAAATGCTGCGTATTTGATTACGGACCTGGTCCATCTGCAAATGCGAAAGTCTCCCGGCTTCTGGCTGGACGCCGTCATACTATTCAGCTCCGGAATGTTTGGCATTTTTAGCAGCCTGATTTCACTCAACAGAATAGAGACCTGGTATCGCCGTTTTATTCCGGGTAAATGGTCTCCAGTCCTTACCCTGGGACTATTGCTGCTGACAGGTTATGGTATTTACCTGGGGCGGATCGAGCGATGGAATAGCTGGGATATTATCCTGGACCCTTTTGAACTACTACGTTCCATGGCTCATGAAATCCGGCATCCATTACATTACCTACATACCTGGGTCCTGAGTAGCATCTTCTCCTGTATTTTAGGCCTTGCTTATCTGATGTTCCGGGATTACCGCAAACATCAGATCGTACCGCAGGTATAAGCTTAGCTAAAGAAGAAATGTTTCTGCGAAATATGCCCCGCTATGAAAGTGCATCTGATGCTTTGCTACTTTACTGTCCACCCCTGGAACCTTCTGCAGCTTTCTGAGGAGCTGCCACGGCCCTGGCCTTAAGGCCATATTTCGCCTCGAGCGTTGTATAAGATGCGCTTGCCTTCTGTACTTCCCCTTTCAAACGTGCGGTACCTGCAATCTGAAGATTGGTGGGCCTGGCTTCCTGGCCGGCTACTATACCATACACTTCGGAGATCTGTTCCCGAAGCTTCCGTTCATCCGCAAATATGGAAGTCTGGGTAGATGCTAAAAGGGTGATGCGCAAGGCTTCGAGTTTATCGTTGTATTCCTTGATGATTGCCTTGGCCTTAGGATCCTGTGTTGTTGCGGCCTTCATCAGTTTTTGATCGGCATTGATCTTTTCCACTACGGCATACAGGTCCTCATGCAGGCGATAAAGCTCCATCGCTGTTTTATACTGTAACTCACGATCCGCAGGACTAAACCCATGATTCGAAGTATCATGCACCATTTGTAAGTTGGTCGAGTATTCTTTGTCACCAATCCGTAGTCGAGCCGTATAATTACCCGGCAATACCATGGGTGCCAGGAAGCCTGAACCGTCGAGTTTAGTACCACCCTGAGCGGTCTTTGGAGGGTTCATCCGCTGATTCCAATACACCTTATTGACACCCTTCCGGTTAGTTCCTGGTACCGTCTGCACGATTTTACCATCCTTATCGAGGATATCGATTTTAACATCTCCGGAATTGACCCGGTTTTTCAGATAATACTGGATCGGCTCAATACTTGGAGGATTCCCGGCATTCCAACCACCATTGCTTGGAAATCCTCCGGCACCAAATTTGCCATTACTAAGTGGCATTGGGGAAGCAGAAAAGAGCATGACATCCTTATCCTGCACCTCTTTGGTCAATTCCCGCATCGGGGTAATATTATTGATCACAATGATGCCCCTGCCATGACTGGCCAATACCAGGTCCGAAGTTTTAGGTTCGATCTGAATATCGCGGATCATGGCGTATTCCGGCATTTTGCTTTTCATGCGGAACCAGGAGTTTCCGCCATCAATACTGGCAAAAAGGCCCATCTCGGTTCCCAGGAACAATAACTGCGAATTTTGAAGGTCCTCCCGGATCTTATGGGCAAAGCCCGTGAATTCTTCGCTACTAATCAGTACCCAGGTAGCTCCACCATCGTCGGATCGTGCCAGATAGGTCCTCATATCCCCATACATATGGTTGTCGAAGGTGGCATACACCCGGTTCTTGACATGCCGGGAAGGCTCAATGGAACTGACCCAGCTTTGGGCTGGCACCCCACAGGCAGCAACGGCAGTAGAGAAGTTCTTCCAGGATTTACCCGCATTATGAGTGACCTGTAAATTACCATCATCCGTACCCACCCAAATAGTCTGCGCATCGTGCGGATCTTCGGTAATGGTAAAAATGGTACAATGATTCTCGGCAGAAGTATTATCCGCACTCAAGCCACCACTTTCTTCCTGTTTCTGTTTGGCCTTATTATCCGTAGTAAGGTCTGGAGAGATACGGTTCCAACTACGGCCTTCATCTGTTGATTTGTATAAATACTGGGCACCTGTATAAAGATTATGTTTGTCAGCAATGCCTGTAACGATCGGGGTATTCCAGTTCCAGCGTAATTTTTCTTCGTCCTTCGATTGCTGGGGTTGAATATCGATGCTTTTCAAAGTGGTCAGGTCAATTCGTCCCATATTCCCGCCCTGGTATTCAGCATAGGCGATATTGTGATTGAGCGGATTTGGCTGGGTCCAAAATCCATCCCCAAAATAGATATTCATCCAATTGGCATTTCCAACTCCACCCGGAGCGGCAGAAGGCGCCATCCAGGAACCATTATCCTGCAGGCCACCATACATCCGGTAAGGATCCGCATTATCGAGGGCTACGTGGTAAAATTGTCCAACCGGAAGGTTCTGACAGAAGATCCAGCTGACGCCCCGGTCCAGTGAAAAGTAGACGCCGCCATCGGTACCTACATACATCTGATTGGTATTGATCGGATTGATCCAGAGGGCATGCATATCGGAATGCAGCCAGCCGCCATCACCGGAAGCAGACGAAAAACTATAACCGCCATCATCACTATAGGAAAATTCATAAGCAGGCCGGTAAACTCGTTTAGACTCGACGGGGTCAATCGCTATGGTGGAGAAGTAGAACGGACGTGCCTTTACATTGGTATTAGCACTTTGTTCCTTCCAGTTTTCGCCCCCATCGGAGGAGATGAACAGGGACGTTTCTTTCGCCTCTATGATCGCCAATAGGTTGTTTGGTGAGCTGGGTGCCAGGCAGAAGGCGATCCGGCCAAATGGTTTTGCAGGAAGCCCTTTATTTAGCTCCTTCCAGGTAGTACCGCCATCCACACTCTTATACATACCGCTACCAGCCCCTCCGGAATTAAAGGCATAGGGCATTCGGCGAAATTCCCAGGTGCTTGCATATACTATGTTAGGATGTATAGGGTCAATGATAACTTCAGAACAACCGCTATGGTCGTTATTATAAAGGGATTTGACCCAGGTTTGGCCCCCATCGGTACTATGATACAGCCCGCGATTGGTACTATTACTCCATAGTGGACCAGGTACTGCTACAAAAATATTATTGCTATTATGAGGATCTATGGCGATCCGCGCGATATGCTCTGAGGAATCAAATCCGGATATTTTCGCCCAATTATCCCCACCATCCGTACTTCTGTATAATCCATTGCCGATGGAAACGGAATTCCGCATATTGCTTTCGCCGGTACCCACCCAAATGGTATCAGGATGTTGTTGATCAATACATACGGCACCGATACTTTGACAATATTTATCAAATACGGAGTTGAACGAGGCACCAGCATTGGTGCTTTTCCAGACGCCACCTCCTGCGGTTCCAATGAACAAGGTCTTACCCGTTTTATTCACGCCATCAATGGCCGTAATGCGTCCGCTCATGGTTCCAGGGCCCAGTTGCCGGGCCTCCATCGCTCCAAAGGTGGCAGAACTGACCTTGGTTTGTGCCTGTCCCAGGATCGGGAGCATCAGGGACACTAGAAGAAATGTGTATTTCATAATAATCCGGATGAAAGGACCGGAAAAGTACGACAAGCAAGAGATTGTAAAAGCGTGATTTTTTGATACAAAGGCTTGAGATACGTGAATCGGTTACTTTTCCAAATTTTCGGTGTTTGTGAATGCTCCATTAAGTAAGGGCAATCATGTCGGATGATATCAAGGACAAGTTCCACTAATCGTAGGAGGTCAACGTTTGGCTTAATACAAATAGTGATTAAACTATTGAACCGTTTACTCGGGTGAGGTTGAGTTATTGGATTGACGAATAATTAAGGTTACGAAGAATAGGATGTACGTCACCTTAGATTCATCCAGCACAAAAAATTTTTAATGGGACCGCATACGTTGGCACTTCCGCCGTTGTTGGTCACTAACCCAATTGCGCAATGCCATTGCATCCTCTGGATAACGTGAGGTACTTGTAATTTCTATTTTACTTCTTAATTTTCTGTATTCTTTGAAAGGCCGATGCTTTAGTGTTGCGTAGTAGCACGCTGGTCACAAAACTCACAAAGGCGGGTAAGCAGGAAGGGAATGCATTAGAACACTAACATTTCCTTCAATTTCGTAAGGATTGAACCTTCATCCCATTTGTTCGGCCAAAAATCTCTTTGCAATACTATAATACCATTTTTGTCAAGCAGTACAAAGCTTGGAATTCCAAATCCTCCAGAAAGACTTCGTTCGATTTCCTGATTCGGAAGTTTAGCCACCTGCATATTTACGCCTAACTGCTGTTTATATTCATACAGTCGGCCAGTATCCCACATCATAGAAATAATCTGAAAATCTTTACGGTTTGCAGCAATTTTCTGAACATCAGTGATTCCGTGAGTCGGGAAACAATTGCACCAGGGATGCCAAAATAGTATCAAAGTAACCCTGCCATTCAACGATTCATTCGTCATCGGAATACCTGTGGTAGAAATGGCACTAAATGGGCTCAAAATCGTACCGATCCGATTATCATAGATCCTTTTGTGGTCCTCAATATTCTGCTTCGATTCCGAATTCACAGGATGCATCCGGGACTGCGATCTTGCAAGGGTACCTATACAGATCAACAAAACTAATTGGCAGAAGAGAACACGATTCATTTGATAGGAATTTATAGAATTTAATGCCTTATCATGATTCCGGGTTAAAGCAAATTATAGGGCTGAATGTTTAAAGACTAATGGTACCATCTATTCCATTTGTACTGATAGACTGGGCAATATTTATCCTACTGGCCAATTTGGCAATTTCGGCTTTGCTTGATTGAAAGATTTAGTGCAAGAGCAACTCCTTAAGTTTAGCAATAATTCGTTCCTCATCCCAACCGTAGGGTATCAATTCCATTTGTAGAACCATGATGCCATTTTTGTCCAGCAGCAAATAGCTTGGAATACCCTCACCACCTGAAAGCATTCGTTCCATTTCCTGATTTGGAAGCTTGGCAACCTGCATCTTCACTCCATATTGCTGTTCGAACTCATGGAGACGGCCAGTATCCCACATCATGGAAATAATCTGAAAATCCTTACGATTCGCCGTAATTTTTTGAACTTCCTTGATCTTGTCAGGCTGAAAACAATTGCACCATGGATTCCAGAAAAGCAATAATGTTACCTTACCAATTAAGGATTCATTCGTGATCTGAACACCTGTAGTGGAAATGGCTACAAATGGGCTCAGGATCGTACCAATCCGATTATTATATATTTTCTTCTCCTCCTCATACCGCTGCTTGGATTCTGCTGTTATTGGAGGTATCCGGGACTGCGATCTTGCAATCGTTCCAATACAGATCAACAAAATTAACTGGCTAAAGAAAACACGATTCATTTGAGTGGAATTTATAGAATTTAATGCCTTTAAATATACCAAGAAGCTCGAAATGTATTCAAGCAATTGATTGAGATATTAAGGCAATTATTGAACGGTAATAGTACCGTTGTTTATAATAAGGCAGACAATAAAAAACCGCCGTCATCAATAGACAACGGCGGCTAACAATTTTATTGAGGATCCTTATCCTTTCTTTGGTTCTTCCGGTTTAAAAATGGATTCATCCTTAATGGTATTGATTTCGACCTTGGTAATTTTATATTCTCCCTGCTGTGTACCTACAGTCATGGCGATAAATATTCCCTCAGGCAGCTTCTGATAGTTGCTGAAATTCGTAGTTACTTCCATCTCTTGTCCATTTGCCTTCATTTTTTGCACTTCACGGATTAGGAAATAAGTAGAAGGGTCAATATATTCAGTAATCAAATTTCCATCCTTGGTGGTCACTTTTAATTTCAGGCATTCAGTACCATCAACATCATCCTTTCCGAGGAATTCGATCTTGCTTCCTTTCGCGGCATAATCATAAAGTTTATCAGGAAACATCATTTGGGAATGGCCTACCTTCAGATCATCTTCTGTTATGGGTTCCGGCTTGGTCTGACCGCCCCAAGGCATAAAATTCCAACCTGCCGTTTGAGTTACGATCATGTAACCATGCATACCCATAACATCGATATCCACCCTCATTCCCTTGTCGGCAAGAAGGCTCCTATTGATAGCGATATCTGTACCATTCGCATTCATGGTAGCTATAAACTTGATCGCATTAACCTTTTTCCAGTTATCCACGCCACCAATAGCATCAACGTGCTTTTTGACGATCTCATCTACAGTCTGTGCATGAAGATTGGGTCCGGCCATCAGGGCGGCGGCTACAAAAAGCATTGATAATTGCTTTATCATAATTTCGATTTTAGGCAAATTTATGGTGCACCACATTAACAGGTATCATAAAATTCACAATAGTTCAGGGTAGTTTTCACATACCCTCACTCAATTCCAGCCAGCGCATTTCTTTTTCTTCCAGAAGGCTACTGATTTCCGTAATCCGCGCTGTCAGTAATTGCAGCTCCTCATACGGCAATGCCGGAACACTCATCTTTTCGGTAATGACCTCTTTTTCCTTTTCAAGCGCCGGAATATCTTTTTCCAGGGATTCGAATTCGCGCTGCTCTTTATAGGAACGTTTCTTCGTTTTTGACTCAGGTATTTTTGATGCTGCTAACGATACATCTTCCGCATTCAGGGTGCTGGCTTCAGGAATGATATTTCCAATGCTCGCCTGGCTCTTCGCTGTACCTGAACTCTGTTTGCCCATTCGTTCCTGTTCCTTCAACCAGATACGATACACGGAATAATTGCCTGGAAAATCACGGACGACACCATCACCTTCAAAAACGAATAAATGATCCACCAGGCGGTCCATAAAATATCGGTCATGGCTAACGATCACCAGACAACCTGCATACTCGCTCAGGAAATTTTCCAGTACCGCCAATGTAGCCAGGTCCAGGTCATTGGTGGGCTCATCCAGGATCAGGAAATTCGGATTCTTAAAGAGAATCGCCAATAATTGCAAGCGTTTCTTTTCGCCTCCACTTAGTGCAGAGAGGTAGGTGTATTGTTGCTCTGGACTGAACAGGAACAACTCCAGGAATTGCGCGGCGCTCAGGGTTTTGCCATTGGCGAGCGGGAAATTTTCTGCGATATTCTTCACATACTCAATCACCCGCATGTCCTCCTCAATTTCCAGACCGCTTTGCGAAAAATTCCCGAAGATGACTGTATCCCCGATATTGATCTTTCCACTGTCCTGGGCTTCAAGGCCCAGAAGCATTTGCAGGAAGGTACTCTTCCCTGCCCCATTTTTTCCTATAACACCAACCCGTTCGCCCTTCTTAAACGTGTAATCAAAGCCTTTCAGTATTACTTTGTCACCATAGCTTTTATAAACTTTTTTCAGTTCAGCGACCTTCCCCCCCAGGCGGTTCATTTTCATCTGAAGCTCTACCTTATTATCCTCGATCTTCTGCTTTGCGCGGGTTTCTATTTCATAAAAATTTTGTTCCCGGCTCCGGCTTTTAGTAGTCCGGGCTTTGGGTTGTTTCCGCATCCATTCCAGTTCCTTGCGGTACTCATTCCGGGCTTTATCGATGGATGCTGCGGTATTTTCGATCCGGGCCGCTTTCTGCTCGAGGTAGGTCTCATAATCCCCATGATAGGTATAGAGCGTACTTCCATCCAATTCCCAGATATCATCGGATACGGCATCCAGAAAATAACGATCATGGGTGACTAGCAGTAGGGTAACCTTTTCCTGGTTCAGGTAATGCTCCAGCCATTCGACCATGGCTACATCCAGGTGATTGGTGGGCTCATCCATGATGAGAAGCACATGTTTATGTTCGAATCCGATATCGATCAGCGTTTGGGCCAGGGCTACTCGTTTGCGTTGTCCACCGGAAAGTGTTTTGACTGCCTGATCGAGATGATGAATGTTCAGTTTGCCCAGGATTTGCTTCACTTTCGCATCAAAATCCCAGGCTCCCAGTTCGTCCATTCGAATGATGGCATTGCCGAGTAAATGTGCGTCTTCCAGTTCGGAAGCCCGTTCAAATTCCTTGATCGCGTGGATCATGGGGTGTTCATAATGGAAGATATTTTCAAGAACAGACAGATCTTCCTGGAATTTGGGTTCCTGTTCGAAGAGGGCCACGGTCACTTCCTTATTGATCCAGACGGTACCGCTATCAACGGTTTCACGACCGGAGAGGATCCGGAGCAGGGTGGATTTTCCGGAACCGTTCTTTGCAACCAGCGCGATTTTGTCCCCTTCTGAAATATGGAAGGTGATATCTTTAAACAGCGGTTTAATGCCGTAGGATTTGGAGATTTTTTCTACTGAAACGTAATGCATGCGAGCGCAAAGTTGCCGCATTAATCAGGATTCGGGGGAATGGGTGCGAAAATTGCAACGAATCACTTACTTGTCATGCTCCAGCTTTTGCCGCAATTCATAGAATTGAGGAAGGGTGTATCCAAAACGAATCATAATTTGCTCCAATTGAGCTTCGTCATCCGGATGATAAAAGGTATTCATTTGAAAACTATGAAGCCGGGCCCAGGTCTGCCATTTTAGTGCGGCCATCTTACCCTTAAAATCCACGATCTGTTCGTAAATATTTAATCCGGTTTGCCGGGCAATCACCTTTACGAGGATAATGGCCTCGACCTCACTCATCGATTTCATCTGATCCTCAAACCGGGCTTTGAATAGTGGTTCGGTATCATGCATGAAGATCTTTCGGTCATGGGCGCTGATAGAAGGATCATGCATATGGGTATTAATTGAATTGAACAGATCCACCTCATCTTTTAGAAAAGGAAGGATGGATTTTACATAATACCTGGCCTGGGTATATTTATAATTGATGGTATCCAGATTGCCATAGGGTGGTGTGATAACCACCGGCGGTGCAACCGGTTGTTTCTTAGTCAGCGTATCCTTCGTTTTTTTCTTCTGAGCATACAGACTCGAAGGCAAAATGATCAGTAAGCTTGCTAAATAGATCGTCCAGTTCATGATTAGCCGGGTTGGGGGATTGGTAGGCTAAAAGTATAAAATACATGTACTTTACCTGACAGTATTTTCGTGAATTGCTTGATTGCTACCGTAATTGCTCCATACTTTTAATTCCATCTAATTAAAAAGCAGGGGCAAATAATTTCTAAATTTTGTTAGCAAAAACTATGGCTGTTATCCTTTACGGAAATACAGATTTCATATGGATCTTTGATTTTCTCAGCTAAAATTGCATTCTTTACCGAACTTCCGTTTTCCAATTTTGTAATTCTAACAATGACTATCGGCGTATTAAAAGAAGCTTCACCAGAGACACGTGTATCCCTAAGTCCTGAAGTAACACAGGCATTAACAAAGATGGGAGTCCAGGTTTGGATTGAAAGTGGGGCCGGTGATACCGCCTTTTTCCCGGATGCGCAATACGAAGCTGCAGGAGCGCAATTAAAGGATGCTGCAAGCATTGCAGGTGCCGATTTGGTCCTGACTATCCATCCTCAAAATGTACCCGCACAACTGAAACCACAGGCCATCCTCATGGGGGTTTATCAACCCTTGTTTAATGGGGCGATCATGAAGCAATGGGCGGAAAAAGGCCTCACAGTTTTCTCCATGGATACGATCCCTAGATCAACCAGGGCCCAAAGCATGGATGTTTTATCCTCTCAGGCCAATATCGCTGGTTATAAAGCTGTATTGCTTGCTGCCACCACCTATTGTCGGTATTTCCCGATGTTCATGACGGCTGCAGGATCTATCCCACCTGCGAAGGTGCTGATCCTGGGTGCTGGCGTCGCGGGACTTCAGGCTATCGCGACTGCTAAAAGGCTTGGAGCTGTTGTGGAAGTATCCGATACCCGCCCGGCCGTAAAGGAAGAAGTAATGAGCCTTGGGGCCAAATTCATAGAAGTGGAGGGAGCTGCCGATGCTAGCAAAGCAGGCGGTTATGCTGTGGAGCAAAGTGAAGAATTCCAGGCACGTCAGAAAGCCCGCTTGGCCGAAAGTGTTAAGAAAAGCGATATCATCATTACAACAGCCCAGATCCCTGGCCGTAAAGCGCCGGTCATCATCACCCGTGAAATGGTGGAAAGCATGCGTCCGGGTTCTGTGATCATCGATATTGCCGCCTCAACGGGCGGGAATGTCGAAGGGACAAAGGATAATGAGACCGTGGTTCATCAGGGAGTCACCATCATCGGAAATAGTGCCCTTGCGGCTACCGCATCTTCTGATGCCAGCAAGGTATATGCCAAGAATGTGCTTAATTTCCTGAAACTGATCATCGACAAGGACGGGGGTGTTAATCTGAACTTTGAGGATGACATTGTTAAAGGAACAGCCATTACTCATGGTGGACAGATCGTCAATGAGCGGGTAGCCACTACTCTTTAATTAAATTAAAAGCCTTTCACCAGGAGCACATTATTGTGTTCTAACGTAATAAACGAATCAAATGCAAGAAACAGCTGCCTTTTTCATTCAGAATTACCGGATCATCACGATCGTAATCTTGTCGATTTTCCTGGGGATTGAGGTCATATCCCGGGTACCCAGTGTATTACATACACCTTTGATGAGTGGCGCAAATGCTATTCATGGTGTGGTGATCATTGGTGCCATCATCGTCATGGGAAGTGCCCAGTCCGATGATTACCTCTCTCTGATCCTTGGTTTTCTGGCGGTCGTACTAGGAACGCTCAATGTAGTGGGTGGCTTTGTAGTGACGGATCGAATGCTGGAAATGTTTGGCAAGAAAAAAGGTCCTAAAAAATAATTAGCTCATTAGTACTGATCGGGATGATCACGGATATCCTGAAAAGTCGCTGCAATCCAGATTTTCCGTGCACCCATTTTACATACCAAAGCAATGAACGAACTCGTAGAAACAGTCATTACCCAGCAGGCCATCTTAAATCTTTGTTATCTGATCGGTTCCGTGACCTTCATTCTCGGACTGAAGATGCTGAGTCGTCCGGAATCAGCCCGTAAGGGAAATCTGGTGGCAGCCGCAGGTATGACCATAGCCATTATTGGTACCATTTTCCTGTATCGCGGGGAAAATATGGAGCGACTTGGCAATTATGCCTGGATCTTCGGAGGCCTTCTGGTTGGGGGGATCGTAGGCACGATGGCCGCCAAGAAAGTACAGATGACAGCAATGCCTGAAATGGTCAGCCTGTTTAATGGTACCGGTGGTGCCTGTGCGATGTTGATTTCCGTTGTTGAGTTTAATAAACTTACTAACTCCGGCAGTGAGATCCATATTGGTCACCTGCTGATCATTGTACTTGGTGCTATTATCGGTACGGTTTCATTTGCAGGTTCCATGATCGCCTGGGGCAAGCTGGCAGGTAAGGTAAAAGACCGCAGTGTTCCGGGAGCGCAAATCATCAACTTCATTTTGTTTGCGGGTATTATTGTTCTGTCTGTTTTGCTGATTGGAGGTTTTGCCTTTAGTCCGGTTGTATTTTACAGCATCCTGGCCCTCGCTGCATTGTATGGCATCCTGTTTGTAATGCCAATTGGTGGTGCAGATATGCCTGTGGTTATTTCCTTGCTGAACTCGTTTACTGGGGTAGCAGCAGCCTTTGGCGGCTTCCTCTACGACAATCCGGTAATGTTGACGGGGGGTATACTGGTAGGCTCAGCAGGTACTATCCTTACGATTTTGATGTGTACTGCCATGAACCGGTCATTAAAGAACGTATTGATTGGATCATTTGGAGGTAATAAAGCAGGTGCAGGCCCGGCAGTCAGTGCCAGTGGTGGGGTGTACAAGGAGATCTCGATGAATGATACGGCTACCCTAATGGCCTATGCCAATAAGGTGCTGATCATCCCGGGTTATGGTCTTGCAGTAGCACAGGCACAGCACACTTGTCATGAATTGGAAAAAGTGTTGGAGGAAAAGGGTGTTGAGGTTGCCTATGGCATCCATCCTGTTGCAGGTCGTATGCCAGGGCATATGAATGTATTGCTGGCGGAAGCTGATGTGCCGTATGAGAAGCTTTTGGAAATGGAGGATGCGAATGACCAGATGAGCAGTACGAATGTGGTATTGATCCTGGGTGCGAATGATGTGGTGAATCCTGCCGCTAAGGATGATCCTTCTTCTCCGATTTATGGTATGCCGATCCTCGAGGTTGAGAAAGCCGATCATGTAATCGTGAACAAACGTTCGATGAAACCAGGATATGCGGGTATTGAGAATGAATTGTTCTTCCGTCCTAAGACCTCGATGTTGTTTGGCGATGCCAAGAAGGTTTTGCAGGAACTCGTGAGCGAGTTGAAGCAGATGTAGCGGGAGGCAAGAGTAGATGGCTGTTTTTGGGGTAGCAGGTATTTGGCTTTTGGGTTGGGCCCATTGACATTGCTCAGGGACAGGATATCAGTGCTTCACCTTTTCTTTGTCCTTTCCGAAGGGAATCTGTTTTTTATGGCCCAGATTGGGTTGTTTCTATTAGGTTTTGTGCATGGGATTATTCCATCTCAGGGAACGTGGGAAGTACTTCAATGGGAGATTGTGATGCCGCTCCATTCGAATTCGCTCAGGGACCGAGGTTCAACTTTGCTCAGGGCCCTGGTATTACCCCATCTTCAAATCTTTAAATTTTCAAATTTGCTCCCGCTCCCCCATCACCAAATCACCAAATTATCAAATTATCAAATTGATCTGACCTCTCGACTCCGCTCAGAGACCGAGGTTCGACTATGTTCGCGGAACACCTTTCGAACCGCTCTTGGAGCGGGATCGGACTTTAGGGAAGGATTGGGGGAAGAAAAAATTTGAAATAAAATTTGCCGAGAAACCAGTCAACCCTTACTTTTGCCGTCCCCTGATCAAAAGGGGGATTTAGAAGTTCTTTAGATTTTAGTATCAAAAGCCGCTTTAGCTCAGCTGGTAGAGCAACTGATTTGTAATCAGTAGGTCGCTGGTTCGATTCCGGCAAGCGGCTCTTTTGAAAGGAATTGATTAGCAGCTTTATTGAATGGAAGGTCCACTCAATTTATTGTTACTGATTGTTAACCGGGTAGTTGGCCGAGTGGTTAAAGGCGACAGACTGTAAATCTGTTCTCTCACGAGTACGGAGGTTCGAATCCTTCACTGCCCACAGTTTTTTGAATCCGGTAACGGGATTTTTTCCTGGTGCCAATAATGCGGGAGTAGCTCAGTTGGTAGAGCGATAGCCTTCCAAGCTATAGGTCGCGGGTTCGAGCCTCGTCTCCCGCTCAACATCCCGATTTGGGAAGGGTACATTTTCGGATGTGCTATTACCAAAGACAGGAATGCTGTTGTAGCTCAGCGGTAGAGCACTTCCTTGGTAAGGAAGAGGTCGGCAGTTCAATCCTGCTCAACAGCTCACGTTTCGGTATGATCAGTAAAACTGATTCCTGCTTGCCCTGCTTAATCTTAAGCAGGGCAATCTTTTTTTTGAAATGTATCCGACTGAAAATCCTTGATTGAAAAGAATTCCTTACTTTCGCACCCGCTAAAATAATTTTTTAAAGCAACACTTTTTTTAAACGCAACAACAAAATGGCAAAAGAAACCTTCAAGCGGGAGAAACCGCACGTAAACATCGGCACAATCGGCCACGTGGACCACGGTAAGACCACGCTGACGGCTGCCATCACTACTATTCTTTCCGGTCGCGGACTCGCTGACAAGAAAGGTTATGATGAAATCGACGCTGCTCCGGAAGAAAAAGAGCGCGGTATCACCATCAATACAGCTCACGTAGAATATCAGACCACGAACCGCCACTACGCTCACGTAGATTGCCCAGGTCACGCTGACTATGTTAAAAACATGATCACCGGTGCTGCCCAAATGGACGGCGCAATCCTCGTAGTTGCTGCTACTGATGGTCCTATGCCTCAGACTAAGGAGCACATCCTGCTTGCCCGTCAGGTAGGTGTACCTCGTATCGTAGTATTCATGAACAAGGTTGACCTTGTTGAGGATCCTGAATTGCTGGAACTGGTAGAACTCGAAATTCGTGAACTGCTTTCCAAGTATGAATATGATGGAGATAACACTCCAATCATCCAGGGTTCTGCAACCGGCGCTCTCGCTGGTGATGAAAAGTGGGTAAAGGCTGTCGATGAACTGATGGAAGCTGTTGATACTTACATTCCACTACCTCCTCGCCCAATCGATCAACCATTCCTGATGTCTGTTGAGGACGTATTTACGATCACTGGTCGTGGTACCGTTGCAACAGGTCGTATCGAGCGTGGTATCATCAAGGTGGGTGACAACGTTGAAATCGTAGGTTTCAATGATGCTCCGCTGACTTCTACCTGCACCGGTGTAGAAATGTTCAAGAAACTTCTGGATCGTGGTGAAGCTGGCGATAATGCCGGTCTCCTCCTCCGTGGTATTGAAAAGAAAGATATCCGCCGTGGTATGGTTATCTGCGCTCCTAAGACCATCACTCCTCACACCGATTTCCGTGGTGAAGTTTATGTTCTTTCGAAAGAAGAAGGTGGTCGTCACACACCATTCTTCCAGAAATACCGCCCTCAATTCTATTTCCGTACTACCGACGTAACCGGCGAATGCCAGTTGCCAGAAGGCGTGGAAATGGTAATGCCGGGTGATAACGTAAATCTGCTGGTTAAACTGATCGCTCCAATCGCGATGGAAAAAGGCCTGAAGTTCGCGATCCGTGAAGGTGGCCGTACAGTAGGTGCCGGTCAGGTTACTGAAATCGTTAAGTAAGCCGATCTTCTCCCGGAACCCGGGAATATTATCAGCTTTCATTTTTAAGAACAGCTCCGGAACTTTCCGGGGCTGTTCTTTTTATATCTAATGAATCCCATATTGCACAAATTTAATACCGCTCTGATCCTACTGTTTTAATAAAAGCCTTCCAATGGTAGCAACATTGCTATTACGGAAAATATCGAATCCAACATCGCGCCAATCCTATAAATTGAACAGGATAGCGATTCTTTTTGCTCTTTGCAATATCTTACAGCCATGACCAAACCCAACGGATCAGCCTTAAAAAGCAGGATATTTAGTGCCCTGATTCTGATTTTTTCCCTGACACTCAGCCTCGGTTTCTTTTATGAGTACGGCAAAGACAAGGGTATCTTTTATGGGGATGCATTTGGTTACTACATGTACTTACCCACTACATTCATTTACCACAATCATACGAGCCTTGATAAACTACCAACTGATACTGGCATAGACCCATGGATTCATACTATGGTGGAACACCTGGAAACAAAAAGCCCCAAAGGTTTTCCAATGAATCAGTACACCTATGGTGTTGCATTAATGGAATCCCCCTTCTTTTTCGTGATTCACCGCCTGGAACTGTTCCGGTATCATTCCACAACAGGCTTTACAACAGCCTATGAAAATGCCATTAAGTGCTCGAGTGCCTTTTATGGGCTCCTGGGCTTGTTCCTCTGCTACCGGATCCTTCGTAAACAATACAGCCCCATCATTTCCACGTGCTGTATCAGCCTCCTCCTGATCGGGACCAATCTACTATGGTTCATGACGTATCAACAGGGGATGGCACATATCCCACTATTTTTTCTGTTTGCACTGCTGATTTACCTGACCCAGGACCTTTACACACGGTTCAAACTGAAAACCTTTGCACTAATTGGTCTTGTTGCAGGCATGATCACCCTCATTCGTCCAGTGGATGGCCTTTGTGTACTGATTCCCCTGTTATATGATTTGAAACGACCCTGGTTTCGAAATCTTAAAGACCGGATTCAAAGCATGCGGAAAGGTATTGTCCTTGCATTCACCTGTTTTTTACTACCCATAATCCCTCAATTAATCTATTGGAAATGGTTAACCGGAAGTTTTTTCTTTGATAGTTACGGGTCCAAACAAACGCTGGATCTCCTGAATTCACACTATATCCATGGCCTTTTTGGGCCTTCTAATGGGTGGTTACTTTACACTCCGGTCATGGTTGTGGCGGTACTTGGACTATTTCTCTGGAAACGAATGGGCCCCTTTTCTCCCGCAGTGCCACTCCTGTTCATCACCTATGTATATGTGATCTACGCCTGGTTTGTACCAAACTATATCAATGGATTTGGTTCCCGGCCCATGATCGATATCTACCCTGCCCTGACCATTCCAATGGCAGCGCTATTAGAAAAGATCGGGAGCCAGCGTTGGTACCAAAAACTTGTTGTCTCCAGCCTGATTCTCTTCTTTATTGTTATGAACCTGAGCTTTAGTGTGCAACAGGTAAAAGGAATTATCAGCACGGATAATTCGAATTATCCCTTCTATTTCAGCTCCCTGTTCCGCTTTCATACCACATATAATGACCTCGTTACCTGGGATACGGAAATTATTCAACCGGATTCCACCAAATTGAGTCCACTTCAACCGGTCTACCAAAATGATTTTACGGACTCAGCATTATCCGAACACGTAATCATGGACACCCTTACCAATCGTAAAATTTACTGGATCCATCGGGGGGAAGAATCCTCCCCACTCCTCCTCCATGAGGCATTTCCGGCCACACTCATTGGTAATGCACGCTGGATGAAGTGTGCCGGTCACTTTATGGTACCCCATTGTGGCGCATATATCTGGGAGTGCCATCTGATTGTCCTGGTGATCAAACGTAAAGGAGAGCTCCTTAACTGGACGGGTGTACGGGTCAATAATAAGATCGGCTTGCTTGAAAACAATCCGCCTGGTTTTGAGGGTAGAATCCTGAATATGCGGGAAAATATCAGCGGGTACATCCGCTATTTTGTTCGGGTACCCAAGGATATCCAAGCGGGAGATAGTATTGAAGTTAATGAATGGAACCCTGGAAGTTTACCCCTTCAGGTCCGGGACCTGCAGGTTTCATTTTATCACTAAGACGCTTTTGCTAATCAGATAATCCACTTAGCTCTTTTCGACCCGGTATAAAAGGAATTCGACCCGGCGATTTTGTGAGCGGCCGTATTCCGTGGAATTATCCATCATTGGATTCATGGGGCCCTTACCTATGCTATTCATACGGGATTCCGCTACTCCATTCTCGCGCAATAGATTAAAAGCAGAAGTAGCCCTGCGTTTAGATAAGTCGTAGTTGATGGCATCCGTGCCGCTATTATCGGTATAGCCGTTAATGACGATGCGGATATTCGGGTATTCTTTAAGAATGTTCGCAAAGCGAACAAAAGATTGGCGGGTCTCCTGCTTGATGACGTCCTTATTAAGATCGAACATAGCCAGTTCCGGGTAGATCACCTTTATGGTGTCTCCTGCCCTTAAAACTGCCGCTGCTTTCAAATCTGATCGCAGCGTCTTATAGGGTTCTGAATTCTTGGAGACGGACTTGGAGGACTTACAGGCAGACAGAAACAGAAAGATACTGGCAAAAGACAGAAGGGCAACGCGCTTATTCATTGGTGTGTTTTGTCTTTGTATCTGGAAAACCGTGCCAGTCAAGTAAGCGCTGTTAATTTCTCACCTTATAAATGCCTTTTGCCGTTGATATTAATACCAAGACTCAGAATCTGTTCAAAGGTTCCAAAGGCTTCACTCGCCGTTCCATCATAAACCTTTAAATGGCTATAACGGGCGTAATCCAATTTTAGGCCATATTCGAGATAAACATAGCGGAAGAAACTAACCTTCAAATCCCCTTCGACACCCACATTCCATCCACCGAATTGAAACCGCGGATCGTTTTCCTTACCAAAGAATGAATTCTGAACGTGGGGGATAACTGGGCCTATACCCCCTTTTGCCAATGCATCAATCCGCAGGTTCTGATCATGGCTTTCGTATGCTTGCCAGCGCTTAACCAAATTGATCAAGAAGAAATTAGCCCCATTATTCAGATAATAGTAAAAGCCATTTGCTTCCGAATAGTGAATAATGGTATCCCCGGTATGGTTACCCAGTTTACCAGAAAGACGAACATCCTGGCCGTCGCTTACAATATGTTTGGTATGGTCGAAGTTGAGTTCCAGACCAATCCCTCTTTGTGCATCCAATACATACCCAATGCGGTAATTATATTGTGGAATCGTGAGTTGCTCTTGCAGAAAATGATCATTCCAACCTTCATGGTCTCTGGTATGTACATCATTGAGTGTATAATCGTTCCCCAGATCGGACTGCTTCACATGAATATTACTATGCGTATAGGTTTCACCATTATAGCCCCAGGAAAAATACCAGGCATGGACATGTTTCTTTTTGACGGGGGCGCCCGTACTTTGGGCAAAGCCTGGCAACTGGGTGAAAAACACGGCAAGAATTGCAATAGTAATTGAACGTACCACCTTAAGAATTTTGCGCGAAGTTCTATCATTGAACATGAATTCATCAATGATCGTGGTCATAGCAGGGAATATTTATTTGATTGAATTTTAGAACAATGGGCATGGATCAGTGCTGCCTTGGAATTATGCAGCAAAATCATGATTTTGAAGCGGTTAACTTTGGATCGGTGAGGACCTGAATATTGGATGATTTATGAGAGTTGTACTTATTATTTCTTGTTTTCTACTGCACTTGCAGCTTTCGGCACAATTGCCAAGGGTTCCCGGAGGTTTCCACCTGGCCGGGGATGCTATGGCCGGCTCTGATTCAGTCATCCATGATTTTGATGGCGATCATACTCCGGATGCTTTTTGCGCAGCCCGGAAAGAGGCTGAAGAAGGCCTCCGATTATTAGCCATCCTCCAATCCGGAAAGCGAGTACGGTATAGCTTGCCCTTATCCAGTTGTTGTGGTTCTATTGAACAGAATAAAGGAGTGGTCCGCGTAAGTTCAACAGGAATGCGGGGATTCAGCTATTATCAGTTTCGCTGGGATTCCACGGCCGGCGATTTTCGTCTTATAGGTTACCAAACTGAATCTTTTGGCAATGCAGCGAATGATGGAAGTGGGAAAAGCAGCCTCAATCTAATCACCGGGGATTTTGAAGCAGCCTTTAATAGCTTTGATCAGCGCCGTCAAAAGCTACTTCCTTTACCCGTTGTTAAGCGCCGGATATCCGTAAACCGTAAATTCTATTTGCAGCACTTCGGAGATAAAGAAGACGAGTATCTTTCTGATCTAACCTATCATATGCTTCCCAAAGCGGTTCAATAGTGGTTCAATTCCGGGGGAACACCGGAATCCATCAACTGACATACAGCCATGCTGCTAACTGGACCACTAAGCCGATAATATAGCCCATCCAAATTTCAGCCTGAGTATGTTCTTTAAGGATAAGCCGTGCAGTTCCAACAATACCGCCGATCAAAATAGTAATCAGGAGCGCTGCCCACATACTCACTGAAGAAAGATATAATAGTACGATCATGATCCCTATCGCCCCACCGGCAGCGGTGGTGTGCATGCTGATCTTAAAAAAGATGGATCCCATGAACAGCAGTACGATACCCCAGAAACTTCCCAGGAGCAATATCCGTATGATTACCGGCCAGTACAATTCCCGTGTATCTATCTTGAAAGAATGGCTAAAAACCTGCTGTGCCCAGAAATAAAAGGTCATCGTAGCAATCAGTGGTATTACCCGATCCTTGTAATACCGCATCTGTATGCTTTGAATAAACCCAAGTGCTTTCAAAAGGGCAACTGTAAACAGCGGAAAGAAAATCGTAGTGGAAATCAGACTGATCAATCCAAATTCCAATTTTTGATTCGTAATGCCGGCAAAAAAAGTGGGCACCAGTTTCCAGATCACCACGCAGAGCAAAACAGGCATAAATACCGGATGGAACACATAGGATATGATATTTGCAAATGCTCCCAGTATGGGGCCACCCATAGGAGGCCTGCGTTGGGCAATTAGATGCTCCTCAACAGAGCTTGTTTCAGAATCCATATTTGGAATTAATCAAGTATTGGTGAAAGCCATTTGGAAATATCCTCCAGGCTCCTGTTCTTGCGCCGGGCATAGTCTTCGAGCTGATCCTGCTGGATCTTTCCCACCCCAAAATAACTGCTCGAAGGATGCGAAAAATACCAGCCACAAACGGACGCAGCCGGATACATGGCCAGACTTTCCGTTAATTTAATTCCTGCAGTTTCAGTAGCCTGCAAGAGATCAAACAATTTGTATTTCTCCGTATGATCCGGGCAGGCAGGGTATCCTGGAGCCGGCCGAATTCCCTGGTATTGTTCATGAATCAGTTCCATTGGATTGAGTCGTTCCTCAGGTGCATAGCCCCAAAACTCCATCCGGGTGCGTTGATGCAAGACCTCCGCAAAAGCCTCTGCCAATCGGTCGGCCAATGCCTGCAGCATTATTTTGCTATAATCATCATGCTGGACGCTGAATTTTTCCAAATGCGGTTCGATGCCGTGTATACTGACAGCAAAGGCTCCCAAATGGTCCTTATGTTCAGGAATTGGACTTATAAAATCTGCCAGGGAGAAATTGGGCTGTCCCGGCGCTTTTTTAATCTGTTGCCGGATATGTTCCAGGTGAAGGATGGATCCATCCTCTGGTCGCAGATTGATCGTATCTGCCTCGCCACGATTGGCTTCCCAGAAACCAAGAACACCGCGGGCCTGCAACCAATCCTCCGCTACAATCTTGTCCAACATGGCATTGGCATCCGCGAAAAGTTTGCTGGCTTCCTTGCCTGAATTAGGGTCGCTTAAAATTTCCGGATATCGGCCCCTCATTTCCCAGGTTATGAAGAAGGGTGTCCAGTCAATGAAATCCCGTAACTCCTGAAGAGAATAATGATCCAGGACTTTCAGCCCCAAAAAACTAGGCACTGGAGGAATATAGTTCGACCAGTCAATTTTTACTGGGTTAGCCTGGGCTTCCTTAAAGTTCAGGTATTGTTTTACACTTTTCTTTTGCTCAAAATCCACCCGCAGCTTGTGGTATTCCTCAGAAATTTCTGATAAGTAGGTCTCCTTATTCTCTTCCTGGAGGAGCGTTCCGGCAACGGTCACACTTCGGCTGGCATCCAGAACATGAACGACACCATGATCATAGCCTTGAGCAATCTTGACTGCGGTATGCATCCTGGAAGTGGTAGCTCCACCGATCAGCAGCGGTTGCTTCATGTTTCGGCGTTTCATTTCCTTGGCAACATGCACCATTTCATCTAGGGAAGGAGTTATCAAACCACTAAGTCCAATAATATCCACTTTTTCACGTTCCGCGGTATCCAGTATTTTATCTGCCGGAACCATTACCCCCAGATCGATGATCTCATAGCCATTGCAGGCTAGTACTACTCCGACAATATTTTTTCCAATATCATGAACATCCCCTTTCACAGTAGCCAATAAAATCTTGGCAGCACCTGCAGATTCTTCATTGAGCGTCCCGGCCGCTTCATGAGCTATTCTGCGTTCTTCTTTTTCCTGTTCAATGAAGGGGGTTAGCACTGCCACACTTTTCTTCATGACCCGGGCACTCTTGACCACCTGTGGCAGGAACATCTTACCAGATCCAAACAAATCTCCCACAACATTCATTCCATCCATAAGTGGGCCTTCAATAACATCTAAGGGCCGTGGATACTTTTGCCTGGCCTCTTCGGTATCTGTTTCTATAAAATCAGTAATACCATTGACCAGTGCATGCTTGAGCCGCTCCTCAACCGTATTCGATCTCCAGAGGTCATCCTTCTTCTCAACTTTGTCTTTGGCCTTTACCGTTTCCGCGAAAACGACCAGGCGTTCCGTAGCATCCGGATTTCTGTTCAGCACCACATCTTCGCATAATTCCCGGAGTTTCGGCTCAATCTGATCGTAAACAACTAACTGACCTGCATTGACGATGCCCATATCCATTCCAGCCTGTATGGCATGAAAGAGGAAAACACTATGAATGGCTTCCCGAACAACATCATTTCCACGGAAGGAGAAGGAAACATTGCTGACCCCTCCGGATATCCTGGCTAATGGCAATTTGTTTTTAAGAATGCGGGTGGCTTCAATGAAGTCAACTGCATAATTATTATGCTCCTCGATGCCCGTTGCAATGGCAAAAATATTGGGGTCAAAGATGATGTCGGACGGGTGGAAACCAATCTCTTCGGTGAGAATCTGATAGGCTTTCAAACAGATAGTCACCCGGCGATCCAAGGTATCGGCCTGGCCTTGCTCATCAAAAGCCATTACCACAACCGAAGCTCCAAATGCTCTACAGATTCTTGCTTCCCGTTTGAATTTGTCCACCCCTTCCTTCATGGAAATGGAGTTGACGATGCATTTACCCTGCACACATTTGAGGCCAGCCTGGATGATCTCGAACTTACTCGAATCGATCATCAGAGGAATTCGGGCAATGTCCGGTTCGCTCTGGATCAGGTTTACGAAGGTCGTCATTGCCAAAACCCCATCCAATAAGGCATCATCCATATTGATGTCGAGGATCTGTGCACCGCTTTCAACTTGTTGCCGGGCGACACTGAGAGCTTCTTCGTACTTATTCTCGCGTATGAGACGTGCAAATTTCTTGGATCCCGTAACATTGGTACGTTCACCTACATTGACAAAATTGGATTCGGGACGGACGATAAGGGGCTCCAGCCCGCTAAGACGCAGGTAAGGATAGATGATAGACATTTACTAATAACAGGCTGAACTGGTGGCAAAGGTAATAAGGCGGCGGTCACCGTTCCATATTCAAATAGGACAAACATCGTATTAAACTTCGAGCAGAAGCCCAGGTTTCCTTTCAAACTCGATTTCTTAGTTACAAGTCGGCTGGCAGCATACATAACTCCATTGAGCTAAACATCTTCCATCGCCATGAATGCGATTCAAAGGCTCATTCCTCAGACATACTTAAAAAGTCATCCTCACTCAAAATGGTCACTGTCCCCAGTTTTTTAGCCTTTTCAAGCTTACTACCGGCATCTGCACCTACAACCAGGTAATTCAGTTTGCTACTGACTCCAGATAGGATACTGCCCCCTTTGGATTCCACCATTTCTTCTGCAGCACTTCGTTTCAACTTTTCAAGCGTTCCGGTGAACAGGAAACTTTTTCCACTAAATACCCCGGTTGATGCTTCTGCCTTCTGCTGATTTTCCAGGTTCACGCCCGCCTTTTCCAGGGCATCAATTGTGTGGCGTGCCTCCGCGGTGCCAAAGAAATGGGCCACTGAAGCCGCCACCTTGGGGCCAATATCTTCCAGGCTCACCAGTTTTTCAATATCATAATCATACAATTCCCGGATATGGCTGACACAAGCCGCCAAGGTCTTTGCAGTTGTTTCTCCGACATGCCGGATCCCAAGACCGAAAAGCAATCGGGACAATGGCTGCGTCTTTGAATTCTCAATGGCCGTTCTCAGGTTCTGGATCGACTTTTCACGGAATCCATCCAGAGTAGCTACCCGCTCCCATTGTATTGTGTACAAATCAGGAATCGTACGGATGATATCCAGTTCATAGAATTTCCGGACATTACTGTCTCCCATCCCCCTGATATCCATAGCGTCTTTGGAACAGAAGTGAATGATCCGTTCCACCACCTGCGCCGGGCAGGCTATATTGATGCACCTCCAGACCGCTTCATCTATAGGACGTTCAAGTGCTTCCTCACAAATAGGACAAAGGCTGGGGTACACAATCACTTGTTCCGTACCATCCCTCAATTCGGTCAATGGTTTGACGATATAGGGAATAACATCACCAGCCCGCTCCACAAGTACGGTATCACCAATCCGTACATCCTTTTCCCGGATCACATCCTCATTGAAAAGCGATATACTACTCACGGTTACCCCACCAATTCCAACAGGATCAATTTTCGCCACCGGAGTTACGGAGCCCGTTCGCCCAACATTGAAAAGTACCTGACGGAGTTTGCTGGTAGCCTGCCGGGCAGAAAACTTGTAGGCAACGGCCCAGCGCGGGTGATGGCTGGTCATACCCAACCGGTCCTGCAATGCCAGATCATTCACTTTAATGACCAACCCATCCACCTCAAAAGGCAAATCATCGCGTCGCTGTTCAAATTCTATACAGTAGCGGATCACATCCTCAATATCATGGAACAGTTTCAAATCCTTTGCCGGAGTTGGGAAACCCAATTGGTAGAGCCATTCCAATGAGGATTTATGCGCCTTTAGAGGCGCTGGAAGTGTATGTCCGGTTACAGGATCCACCTCAGAGATATGATATAAAATGGCTGACAATTTCCGTTTACTGACCTCTGCGGGGTCTAACATCCTCAGGGTGCCACTGGCGGCATTCCGAGGATTGGCCAGTGGAGGTAGTCCTTCAGCAATCCGTTGCTCATTGAATTGTGAAAAGGTTTTCTTGTGAATCACGACCTCTCCACGAATCTCGATCTGCTGAACTCCACTCTTCAATAGCGGTGCAGACAATGGAATGGATCGGATCTGACGAATATTCTGAGTGATTTCCTCACCCATTACACCATCCCCCCTGGTTGCTCCGCGGGACAATTGCCCATTTTCATAGATCAGGGATATGGAAGCCCCATCATACTTTGGCTCCACACAATATTCGATATCAAGAGATTCTCCGGCTCCTGCCCGGACTTTACGATCCCAATCTTTCAGGTCCTCTGCATTGTAAGTATTATCCAAGCTGAGCATCGGCACTAAGTGTGCAACAGCGGGGAACCGCTCACTTAATGCATTGGCCACACGCTGACTTGGAGAATCGGGAAGGACCAGTTCCGGGTGATTCATTTCCACCGCAAGTAACTGTTTGAAAAGCTGATCATATTCGACATCCGCCAGGACCGGTTCGCTTTGGACATAATATTTCCAATCGGCCCAGCGGAGGATTTCACGTAGGCTGTCAATTCGGTCCGGACCAATTGCACCTGCGCCCAGGAACCCTCGGGACTGATCATAAAACTGCTTTTCCTGAGCCGGTGTGTACATAAATAGAGCGCTAGTTTGTTAATACTGATGCCTTGCAAACCCCGCTAACTTGTTGGCAGGGGCTTGACTAAGCTTCGGATATTTCGGGTTGTAAAACTGAGATTTCTTTATTGGATTCCCAAGGGATAATTCGAATCCCTCCAATCAGGAGACCATCTGAGCATTGGCTTTGTCACTTTCAATAATGCCATCCCGCATGCGAACCACCCTCCGGGTGTATAAAGCGATATCTTCCTCATGGGTAACAAGTACCACCGTATTGCCCTCACTATGGATCTGGCTAAAAATGTCCATGATCTCGATACTCGTTTTGGAATCCAGATTACCTGTAGGCTCATCTGCCAAAATAAGCGAGGGATTATTGATGAGGGCCCGGGCAATGGCAACACGCTGGCTTTGACCACCACTTAATTCATTGGGTTTATGGTGCGCTCTGTCGGCAAGGCCGACCCGATCCAACATGGTCCTGGCCCGCTCTTCACGCTCTTTGCGACCAATGCCCGCGTAAATCAGCGGAACAGCAACGTTTTCCCAGGCAGTCAGTCGGGGCAACAGGTTGAATTGCTGAAAAACAAAACCGATTTCTGAATTTCGAACCGCCGCCAATTCATCATCTATCATATTGGAAACATCCTTTCCATTGAGGGTGTATTTTCCATCAGAAGCTGTATCCAAACAGCCCAGGATATTCATCAGGGTACTCTTCCCCGAACCAGAAGGACCCATCAATGCTACATATTCATTACGTGCAATGGTCAGATCGATCCCTTTCAGGACAGGCAATTCCTGATTACCGAGGTAATAAGATTTGCAGATTTTTTCGAGAAGGATGATTGGATGCATAAACGAACGATATGGTGAAGATACTTACGCTCCTACATACCGACATTCTGGGTGGCATCCTGCATTCCTTCGATTTGGCCCTTAATATTCTTTCTTCTGAATAGATCGGTATCCAATTTACCAAAACGCCAGTTGAAATTAAGCCGCAACATCTGTGGATTCACCAGGCGGGAATAATCCTGAACAAAATAATCATTCTCTGAATGTTGTATGAATTTCCGACTGGCAAATACATCATTCATAGAGAGGGAAAGACTGGCCGCATCATTCTTCAGGAAGGACTTTTTGATGGATATATCCACGCCCCAGTTAGCATCCAGATATCCTTGCGAAGAGGAACTGGCCTGCTGTCCGAACATCCCACGTCCACCGCCAAAACCCTCATTTTTGGTATCTGGCAAAAGATTGGTTCGACTCTGATAAACCCCGGAAACCTGAGCACTCCATTTTTTTGGAAATCGTAATTGGTTATTGAGCTTCCCAAATCCACTCAAATAGGTATTGTTAACCACATTGCTTCCATTTCCGGTATTGATGGTGGCATTATAAATATTGGCATTGGCAGTGATATTCCACCATTTGGCCAGATCCCAGCCCGCTGTTAGCTCCACCCCATATTTATCACTTGAATTGGCATTGATATAGGAGGATATGATGGCCTGCTCACCCGTAAATGGATTGGTACCCAGGCTCTGATAGGCGGTGATCAGATTATCAGAATGCCGTTCGTAAATACTTACCATCACATAATTGATCTTGGTAAAATTCTTGATATAGCTAAGCTCCACGGAATTGGTGAACTCCGGTTGCAGCGCCGGATTGCCCTGCCGGATATTGAGTGGATCTGTATAATCCGTGAAAGGCAGCAACTGGAAGAAGTTTGGACGGTTAATACCCCTACGATACGAAAACTGCAATTGCTGATCATGCGGCATTTTGCGGGAATAGAATATGGATGGGAACAAACTAACCGGATACTTGATCGTGAACGAGGTATCCCGCTTACTCAAGGTCCCTTCATATTGAGAACTCTCTGCACGCAGCCCAATCTGAAAGCTATTATTAGGGTTGAAATTCCCGCTGTATGAACCGTAAGCTGCATAAACCTGATCGGTATTTTTATAGGCGCTGTTCGGATTTGGCAATACCACGTAGTCATTGACCGCAGGATTGAAAAGGTAGTTATCAATATCACTTTCTACCTGGCGAATGGTCGCCTTCACGCCCAGGTCTAATTTGCTGGAGCTTGAGAATGGATGCGAATAATCACTTTGAAGAGTATAGAAATTATTCTTTCCACTTCCCGAAGTCCGCTGGCCAAGTTGATCACTAACAGTCGATTCGGAGGCATCGGAATAATAGTTCGTTCCGAACCGCGTATCATTACTATTATGCCCGGCGTTGGCACTGGCATCAAGGGTCCATTCCTCACCGGCTTTTGGGAAGATATGTTTGATCCCAAACTGCACCCCATTCATGTCGAACATGTTTTTACCGGTCGTAGAGCGCGTAAACCAGGAACTTCTGGATCCGCCAGGGAATAAACTATCGGTTACACTATTGATCTGATCATCCGGCTTGAATTCCCCATGCACCTTGATCTCTGCAATGGATAAAGTGGTTCGGTTGGTGATGAAGTAATCCAGTCCTAGCCTGCCGAAAGCAAAGCCACCATGTGTTTTGTTGGTTTCATCCTGGTTGCTGAATTCATTAGGGGTATCAAAAAGATCCGTCCGGGTCGTATTCGCAGTAGTCAGATTTCGGTTGAGATTACTGTGCACGTTCAGGGATACATTGAACTTCCCGGACCGGACATTGAAATCGCCCCCCAGGTTCGCGCCACCGCGGCTATCCACGCCTGCCCGGATATTACCATTGTAGCCTTTCTTGCGGTTCTTCTTCAGTACAATATTCAAAACGCCTCCGGCACCCCCTTCGGCATCATATTTGGCCGATGGGTTAGTGATCACTTCCACACTTTCAATAGCATCAGCCGGAATCTGGTCCAAGGTTAAAGGGCTTTGACGTCCATCGATCAGTAATTGCGGGGCAGAGTTGCGGATGGTGACCTTATTATCAGGGTCTACAAGAACACCGGGTACATTTTTCATGACGTCAGCTGCCGTTCCACCCTGAGAGTTCAGATTCTGATCCACATTGAAGACCTTTTTTTCACCCTGAAGGGTGAATGTTGGGGTGGTAGCAGTAACGGTCACACCCTGCAGGGATTTTGCGCTCTGCTCCATCCGAATATTTCCCAGGTCCTTATTGAGTGCATCCAGCGCGGCAGTGGCTCCTTCCGGAATGCTGGTCATGTCCCCACTATTCTGCATGCCTTTCATGGAACTTCCAGCCTTCATCAATGCCGCCATATCAAAGCTTGTTGGTTGAGAATAGTCTTTATAACCAAGGGCAGTAATCACCAGTTCAAATTGACCAATAATGGGTAACTGGTCCAGGCTGAATTCACCATTCGTTTCTGTAAGCCCTCCTTTGATGAGTTCTTTCTTTCCATTCTTTGTCTGGAGCAGAAGAACGGAGGCGGCATCAACAGGTTTTCCTGTTTTAGCATCCACTACCTTCCCATAAATTTTACCCATTTTAGGTGGCTGTTTTCCACCACCACCCATGGCTCCCATACCCCCCATCTGGGCATTTACAGCAGGCAGGCAAAGCAGGAAAACAATCAAAGAAAGGATTGACTGGTAAAAAACTGTTTTCATATATAGAATCTAAAAGCTAAGGATTGCAAAGATGGTGGGATGGAAGCAGTATAAATTGTTATAAAAAGGCTTTCTTTTTGAGCCTGAATATCTGCAATAACCAGAGTCCGCCGATTGACTATAATTTAGCCTGCATGATAAGGTTTCCCAATGCCAAGATCAATATAGGTTTACAGATTACCCGGAAACGTCCGGACGGGTATCACGATCTGGAAACTATATTCTACCCTTGCGTTGAGCTTCGGGATGTTTTAGAAATTGTGCCGACCCAAAGCAATTCAGGAATAAGTCAATTCATACCCAGTGGAATACCCATAGCCGGAGATGCCAGGACCAATTTGGTTTGGCGGGCCTATGAATTGCTTCAAAAGGAATGTCCCGGAAAAATACCGGCCCTGGATATTTACCTGCACAAAGCAATACCAATGGGTGCTGGTTTGGGTGGAGGTAGCGCGGATGCCTCCTTTCTACTAAGGATGCTGAATGAATACAGTTCATTGGATCTGTCAGACCAGCGACTTGAAGTTCTGGCGCTGGAACTTGGTTCTGACTGTCCCTTTTTTATCAGGAACAGTCCACAATATGCACGGGGACGCGGAGAAGTAATGGAACCAACTGCATTGGATCTCAGCGCATATCGGATTGATATCCGATACCCTCAGGTTCATGTCAGTACCAGTGCAGCATTTAGCCGTGTGGTACCTAAGGCGCCATTTTTTAACCTGAGGCAGCTCCCGCAATTGCCTATTGAGGCATGGAAGGATCAGGTTCATAATGATTTCGAAACTTCCGTTTTCGCCCAGTTTCCAGAAATTGGAAGACTTAAAGAATCAATGTATGAGGAAGGAGCGATTTATTCCAGTATGAGTGGGAGTGGGAGCGCTGTTTATGGAATATTCCGTAAATAAAGAGTCTATTGGGAAATAAGAACGTATTCAACAGAAAAACCCTCGAGACATGAGATTAACCATTTAATTGGAAGGATCCTGCTCAATTGAAATACTATAGTTCAGCCTATGATGGCGCCTTACTTTTCGTCCGTGGTAACGATTGATGCAGTTGAAATTGCTGCACAGTTAATACGACTTACGAAGTTCAATGGCAGCACCAAAGCGGACGAAAATCAGCGCCATGTCGCTCCATCGAGCTTTTCCCAACAGCGCTGAGCCTGCTTTTTGCGCGCGGAGCGATACGCAAAAAGTCGCCTTTTCTTTTGCTTACTTTTCTTTTGGCGAAGCAAAAGAAAAGTAAGGCGTGACAGACTACAATGCTTGGTATAGGCTTGGGAAGCTAAATGTTCCCAAATATCACAGGACTAAAATTTTTCCTCAAACCCTTGGCCTCCAAGGCAAATCCTCCACCCCAGCCAAATAGCTGATATAACGGGCCAGGACGAACAGGAAATCCGACAGACGATTCAGGTAACTAATAGCCAGTTCTGGCAATTTTTCTTCTCCAAGTTCCATTGCGACACAGATGCGCTCTGCCCTTCTGCAAATACAGCGCGCCACATGACAGGCGGAAGCCGCCATATTGCCTCCGGGAATGATAAAGGAGCGCATTTCCGAAAGGGATTCATTCATCAGGTCCATTTTCGACTCCAGCCACTGAATATCCTCCTGATGCAGATCCGGCAATTGCATTTTAATGGTTTTATCCGGAGCGGTTGCCAGTTCACTACCCAGGGTAAACAGGCGATCCTGCACCTCACGGATCCATTCGGTTACTGCAGCTGTTTTACACATATCATTGACAAGCCCCAATTGAGAATTCAATTCATCCACCGTCCCATAACTTTCAATTCGTATGTGATTTTTAGGAACCCGGACCCCGCCAATGAGGGAGGTTGTCCCCTTATCACCGGTCTTTGTGTAAATTTTGAATGCCATGGAACAAATTTCCACGCTTTTAATGAGAATTCATGAAAAACAAAGCCAGGGAGCTGCGTACATAGATGTCCCCTTTTTGAAAAATATCATTACATTTGCAAACCCGCTTCGGCGGACTTTTTATTTTACGGGCATCGTACAACGGTTAGTATTAAGGTCTCCAAAACCTTCGATCTGGGTTCGAATCCTAGTGCCCGTGCTATTTCTTTTCTATAGATTGAAAGGGACTTGTTCACATTTTAATTAAAGCACCCTATAAGGGTATCGGTATGGCAAATTTCGGAACATACGTACAGGAAGCCTACGACGAACTGGTACATAAAGTAAGCTGGCCTTCCTGGGATGAATTACAGCAAACTACGATCATTGTATTAGTCGCCTTAGGCCTCGTAACCGTCATGGTTTTCGGTATGGACTTCGCTTCTGAGCGGATCCTTAGTATCATTTACGGGATCCTGGGCAAGTAATAAACGCAGCAATCAATTTTATGACGGAAACATCAGAAAGCCCGGCAGCAGTAGTGAACCAGGATACCAAATGGTATGTGCTTCGTGTTGTGAGTGGTAAAGAACGGAAGGTAAAGGAACATCTCGACAAGGAAATCCGCTTAAGTGGCTGGTCTCATGCCATTCTTCAGGTGCTTTGTCCTTATGAAAAGGTATTCAAGGTTCAGAACGGTAAAAAGGTTTTGCGTGAAAAAATCTCTTACCCGGGATATATCATGATCGAAGCCACCGATAAGATGAATGATACGATGATCCAGACGATTACTTCGGTAACCGGTGTCATTCACTTCCTGGGTAAAGAACATCCAACTCCATTGCGGAAAGCAGAGGTCAATAAGATGTTTGGAACTATGGACGAACAGGATGAATTGGGCGTAACACTCGCAGAGCCTTATATCATCGGTGAAAATGTGAAGATCATTGATGGTCCATTCAACGACTTTAACGGTTCCGTAGAAGAAGTCAATGATGAAAAGAAGAAACTCAAGGTGATCGTGAAGATCTTTGGTCGCCCGACACCAGTAGAACTAAGCTATATGCAGGTGGAGAAAATCTCCTGATTTTTACCCTTATTTATTGAATGCCGCAGCCCCTGGTTGCGGCATTTTTTTTGAAATTCATTTGAGACTCCTGGTATTTTATGCAGGAAATGAGGGGGACCATATTATAACATATACCGGCAAATACCGTCTATGTCATGGTCAATCTATACTATGTAGGAAATATCAGTTGGGCACTGTTTCTGCACTGAAATAGAAAATACTTTCAGGCTTCTTTAACCTTAATAAATCAAGGCCTGAGTATGAAAAACGAAGATTCCTTTCCATCAAAAAAACCCACTGACATCCGACTGGAGAATGAGCTGCTAAAGCTTAAAATGCAAGCTGAATTCGGCGCTCATTTCTGCAGCCCGGATAACCTTGAACTACCTCCAGAATTAGAACATGAATTCCTGAACCATATCATGGAATTTCATGCAGGAGCTAGTAGTCGCAAGAATATTACCGTCGCTGAGTACTTGGGAAATCCCGTTTTCCCGGAAAGCAAATGCCTCGATAAAATTGGCATCCAGAAACATCTGAAAGCGCTCCAAAAGCTTCTGATGCAGCATCATATCCAGGTTGCATTCCTGGCCAAATATCCGGAGGAAATCAAGTACGAGTTTTTAAGCCGGGAATTTATGGATGCCGAACTAGAGGTGCCGTTTATGGATGGGATGAATGTTTGTTTCATCTACGAGGAATTCCATCCGAATCACGAATTCGATATCCTGCAACGGACCCAGGAATTCATGCACGCTTTTTTCAGAACATCCGGGCTTCCAATCCGCCCCTCCCTCTTCAATGATTTTGTAATGAGTCCGGAAGGCCGTGAATTTGATTTTGCCGGTTTGGAACGATTAATCGAACGATTCCATGATGTTTTTGAGCGAATTGAAGCACCTACATTCCATGTGACCAATACCTCCTGGCAAAAAGATGAAGAGCTCCAGGAAAATGTCCCAAGAATGGGTTTCTCGGAAGGTATGGTCAAATATCAGGTTCATTTGACAAAGGGAGAAACCGTGGAAGTAGTTGGACCATTCAAACTATACCTGCAACAAAAACACGGATACTGGCAAATATTCTCCTTCCATCTTCATGGTTTCGAATGGCCCGAGGGAACATCCTAGGAGTCTTGCAAGAAAGGACTTACTAACCTTCCAGATGGATTGAAATTACGATTGTTCGGGTCTTGATACTTTCAATCGCATTGGTAAGCGGGAGATTCCCATCGCGATAGATCTGGTCTACCAGACCCTCCGATAATTTGATTTCCGGCGAGAAAATAAAATTGGGGTAATAAAACTCAAATCCAACACCAATTTCATAGCCGGCATCAAAGGGCTTTATCTTCAGAAATTCATTGTTTCTTCTGGAACGGGCATTCGAAGCCAGATCATAATCAATTTTACCCCCTCCAACCGCATAAAACCGGAAATTCCGGATCCGGTCACTCTTAAACTTGAGTTGAACCGGCAAAGTAAAATAAATGCTCTCAATGATTCGTTTTTGAAGTGAATCGCCCTGTGGTGTATTGAAATCCAATTCCTTTTCAGCAAACTGAAGGGAAGGAACGGTGCGAAGATCCACGTACTTTGACATGCGGAGGTTGCCCATCAAACCCAGGGTAAATCCCTGGCCCCAATGGGGTTGTATGGTCTTGAAGGTATCGGTCTGTGCATAGGATTTCGAATACCGGATCCGGTACATAGCCGTATTGTAGCCAAAAGTGAGACCAAAGTAATACGGCTTTTGATCGTGATCGGACATATTCTGGACCTTAACTTGAGCCTGGGAAGGCACAATGGTTACTCCTATGAATATGAAAATCAAAACCAAACGAATAATACGTTGCATAGCACTCGATAACGTGTTGCCGCGAAGGTATAGTATGTTAGAACGTGTTAAACCACTTGATTGATTTGATAATTTTGTAATTTGATGATTCCGTAATGGGTAGAGTCGATTCCATCATACCGACGTTGGGGCGTCTTTTGACCAACAACATTGTATGGTGGGGAGGCGATAAGAAGAAGGCAGGACTCTAATTTGATAATTTACACCTATCCCATAGATAATATCTTCAATAGCAGCTCTTCCTCCTTCTTTAATCCATTCTCTGGTATATACACACCTGTTTCCAATTCTTTCAAATAGGAAATCAGCTTGCCTTTTTCATATAACTCAATAATTGCCGGGTGCACATAATACTTCCTGCATACCGTCCTGGTATTCCCAAGGAAATTGGCGACTTCGTCTAATACCTGGTTGACATTTCGTTTAATGGCTGCGGGTGTATCTGATTCAAGTTCAAGAATCCGGAACGCTTCAATGGCTGCCAACGATCCTGTCCATGTTCTGAAATCCTTTGCAGTGAAGGCCCCTCCGCTAATGGTCTTTATATAATTATTGACATCTCCCGAGTCCAAGGGTTGATGACCACCGTCTTCCGTATAATACTGAAACAATTCCTTCCCGGGTATCTCCCGGCATTTCCGAATGGCATTCGCCAATTTCCGGCTTCGCAATGATATATCCTGCACCACCCCTTTCTTTCCTTTGAAATGGAACTTCACTTCTGTTCCCGAAAACTGTACATGCTTGTTTTTCAAGGTGGTCAATCCAAATGAGCCATAAAGTTTCTCATACTCATTGTTCCCAATCCGGATTCCCGTATGCAGCATGATTTCAATTAATAATGCCAGCACCTTCTCCTGAGGTAATCCTGACCTGGAAAGATCATGCTGGATTGCTGTTCGGATCCCAGGGAGCGCACGACCAAATTCGATGAGCTGAATAAATTTTGTTTGACTCCTAAGGGCATTCCAGACCGGGTGGTAGCGGTATTGTTTCCGGCCTGCTGCATCGATACCTGTTGCCTGTAAATGTCCGGATGCATGCTTACAGATCCATACCTGCTCCCAGGCCGGAGGTAGTACCATTAAGCGAATGCGACTTAAGATCTTTTCATCCGAGATTTCCCTGCCTTCAAAAGTGTACATAAAACTTCCATCCTTCCTGATCCGTTTGATTCCTTCAAGGCTATCGCTGACATAATGCAATTGAACGGCGGCCGCACTGGCAGCAGGATCCTTGACCAGTTGCTTTAATTTCCGCCGGGAAAGTGGTTTAGATTCAAGGTCTATGGATACTGATTTTTGAGGCACAACTTGGGATCCCCAAAAATTTCATGCCCTCCTAACATTATCTTACGGTCGCTTACGGGTTGATTACCCTAATTTCACGACCTGATTTCATAGTCTTCCGCCCAAAACAAGTACGTACTTTGAAAGCCATTATTCCTGTAGCTGGTGCCGGCACCAAGTTGCGTCCACTAACCTATACACAACCTAAGGCCTTGATCCCCATGGCTGGCAAAACCATTTTGTCGGTCATTATCGATCAGCTTATGGAAGCCGGTGTAGATGATTTTGTCTTTGTCATCGGTTACCTCGGCGAAAAGATTCAACGCTATATTGAACGGACCTATCCGAACCTCAAATACACCATGGTCACTCAAAGCGACCGTCGAGGTACCGGACATGCCATCTGGCTGACCCGGAATGCAGTGGGCTCCGAAGAGGTCCTGATTGTTTTAGGTGACACGATTTGCGACTACAATATCCATGAGATCATCACCAGTACCTATAGCATGATTGGTGTCCGGAAGGTGGATGATCCCCGCTCTTTCGGCGTTGCAGAGCTGGACGAACATGACAAGGTGTTGCGGGTCGTTGAAAAGCCTCTGATCCCAAGGAGCAATATGGCTATGGTCGGCGTCTATTATGTCAAGGAAACCGATGTCCTTTTTGCGGCTCTGAACGAACATATTTCCTCCCGTGTTGATGAGGATGGGGAATATCACCTGACCCAGGCGCTGCAACAAATGATTGAGCAAGGCATCTATTTTAAAGCCTTCCGCGTCGCCAATTGGTTTGATTGTGGGAAAAAGGAAACCCTCCTTTCCACAAATGCGACCTTGCTCCGGAAACTCTATGAAGAAGAAAATTATCCCGAACAGCATTTCGATGACGCCGTAATCATCGCCCCGGTATCGATCGCAGAGGGTTGTAAGATCCGCCATTCAATAATAGGACCTAATGTGACGATTGGCGAGTTCACCACCATCGAATCTTCGATCATCCAGGATTCCATCATTGGCTCTTACGCTGAACTGAAGGAAGTCGTACTCCATTCTTCCATTATAGGATCGGATGCCTTCATCCGGGGGTTAAGCCAGAGCCTCAATATTGGGGACAATACCGAAATCGATCTGGGCTAATCCGCTTTGCCATTACGCCTTATAGGAGGAGGCATGCTGGTCATTAATATACCTTTAGGCTTCATTAAAAACGTAATTACTTGCTTTATTCAGGTGCTATCACGGCAGATGGTTTTGACAACCGGATTACACAGCTCTTAGGGATACAATATCCAATCATCCAGGCTGGAATGATTTGGGCCTCTGGCTGGGAACTGGCTTCTGCGGTCAGTAATGCAGGAGGATTGGGATTAATCGGTGCCGGTAGCATGTATCCAGAAGTATTGCGTCTGCACATACATAAATGCAAAGCTGCAACCAGTAAGCCTTTCGGTGTAAATCTTCCCCTGTTGTACCCAGATTTGCAACAACACATTACGGTGATCCTCGAGGAAAAAGTACCCATCGTATTTACTTCTGCCGGTAATCCGAAGACCTGGACAAATACCTTCAAAGATGCCGGAATCAAAGTTGTGCATGTTGTGAGCTCTGCACGTTTTGCATTGAAATGCCAGGATGCAGGTGTAGATGCCGTTGTAGCCGAAGGATTTGAAGCCGGTGGCCATAATGGACGGGAAGAAACCACGACCATGTGTCTGATCCCAGCCGTTCGTCAGGTATTATCTATTCCGCTGATTGCAGCGGGTGGTATTGCCACCGGTCGCAGCATGATGGCGGCCATGGTATTGGGAGCGGAAGGGGTCCAGATCGGTAGCCGGTTTGTATGCAGTCCGGAAGCCTCCAGTCATCTTGCATTCAAACAAGCCATTGTAAATGCAAATGAAGGGGATACCGCCCTGGCACTTAAAAGCCTGACCCCGGTGCGCTTGCTTCGGAATCCATTTTATGAGCAGGTACATACTGCTGAATTATCCGGTGCAAGCGAAGCTGAATTGGAAGATATCCTGGGAAGGGCACGTGCGAAGCGTGGCATGTTTGAGGGCGATATGCAGGAAGGTGAACTTGAAATTGGACAGGTAAGTGCTTTGATCAAATCCATCCTTCCTGCCGGAGAGATCGTTGCAGAGATCTGGAAGGATTTTGTGGCTTCGGTTGCATCCCCGTTTTCAGCACCTGTTTCAGACGCCAGTTAATAAAAAGTAGCCGTTGTGCCTGAACCCCGCCCAGTACACCCCCCGGTTTTGACATCCCAGATGGCTGCCTGAAATTCCATCGAAGCAGTAATTCGAAACCGCAATCCGGGGATTACAAGGCCAGTAGTGCCTCGAAAAGGTCTCGGCACTACAAGCTACGTTGCTGAAGGAATTACAGCTGGACCTGGTTCTATTTCCCCATCAATCAGAATTGACCCGGTCATTTCAGCAGGAATGGGGATACCCATATAGGCCAGAATGCTTGGAGCAATATCGCCCAGCTTGCCGGACCGGAGTGAACCATGATAATCGTTGGAAATGAGGAATAGCGGAACCGGATTCATGGTATGCGCAGTATTGGGAGTGCCATCGGAATTGATCATTAGATCTGCATTGCCATGATCAGCAGTCAGGAATATGGCATAGCCATGTTGCAAAGCGGCTTGTGTAATTCTGGAGACACAGGTATCGACCGTTTCAACGGCTTTGATAGCTGCTTGCCAGACGCCGGTGTGTCCGACCATATCAGCATTGGCGAAATTGAGCATGATAAAATCGGCCGATTCTGCATTAATTTCCGGAAGAATTGCCGCTGTAACTTCATAGGCACTCATTTCGGGCTTCAGATCATAGGTAGCCACTTCTTTGGGAGAAGGGATCATGATCCTTCGTTCGCCGTCAAAAACTACTTCCCGCCCACCCGAAAAGAAAAAACTTACATGGGGGTATTTCTCTGTTTCTGCGATACGGATTTGTTTTTTCCCTGCTTTTGAAAGGACTTCACCGATCGTGTTTGTAAGATTATCATTATGAAAGATGACGCCTACATCCTTAAAGGAAGCATCATATTCCGTCATGGTGATATAGTGCAGTTTTAAAGGCCCCATACCTTGCTCGGGATAGGCCTTTTGGGTCAATACTTCCGTAATTTCCCGGCACCGATCCGTCCGAAAGTTGAAGCAGATGACAATATCCCCATCCTGAATGAGCGCTAAAGGCAAACCCTGTTCATCCGTATGGATCAACGGTTTGATAAATTCATCGGTGATGCCTTCAGTATATCCTTGCTTTATTGCTTTAAGAAGGTTTGTCGTATGGAGTCCAGCACCACGGACCATGGCATCATATGCCAATGCTACCCTGTCCCAGCGCTTGTCCCGATCCATCGCATAGTAACGCCCGGTAACGGAGGCCAGTGACCCACCTGTTCGCTGCAGCGTTTCCTGAAGCTCTTCAATAAAGCCATAACCACTTTTAGGATCTACATCACGTCCATCGGTAAATGCATGAACGGCTACCTTGGGGACATGAGCCTTTTGGGCATCCATTAACAGGGATTTGAGGTGATCAATATGCGAGTGAACCCCACCATTAGAGACCAGCCCTATGAAATGCAGACAGTTACCACTTGATTTTGCCTGGGCAAAAGCGGCCTGTAATACGTGAGATTGCTCTAATTCGCCCGATTGAACTGCTAAATTGATACGTTGCAGTTCCTGGTAAACAATTCGTCCGGCACCCAGATTTAAATGGCCTACTTCCGAATTTCCCATTTGGCCTTCAGGAAGGCCTACTGCGGCTCCGCAGGTAATCAGTTCTGAATGTGGGTATTTGCTATAAAGGCTTTTAACGAAGGGAGTATTGGCAGCAGCAATTGCATCCACTGCGGGAATTTGTCCATGCCCCCAACCATCCATTACGATCAACATTGCTTTTCTGGCCATACTGCGAAATTATCGCGTAAACTTGATTGCTCCTGTTATAAGGATAAATGCAACTCGTTCATCATTAATATTGATTATGAATTATTTTCATGCATTTACCGTTTAAAAACGGTACTATAGTTTGTCTTTTATATCAAATGTGGCCTGTATTTTGCTGTAAATAAGGACTGAAAGTCTTGAGGATCAATATTTGGATGAATTTTGTAATCAATATGCGCTTATTTATCACCTGCTTATTCAGCCTGCTCCTGGTAGTGGGTCATGCGCAGGTGCCTGAAGCTGCAATTGATATTGCATTTAAAAACGCAGATGCCACTAGTATTTCACGTTTTTTTGCTCCTAACATAGATATTGAACTAAATAATTCTCTTTCTAATTACAGCAAAACGCAAGCTGAAATTGTATTAAAAGACTTTTTTTCAAAAAACCAGGTGAAGGATTATGAAATCATTCACTCCGGAAATTCCGGAGGTACTACTGAAACATATACCATTGGAATCTTGAATACGGTTAATGGTAATTACCGTGTTTACATGTTATTAAAGCCCAAGGATAATAGCTATATCTTAAAACAGATCCGGTTTCAAAAATTATAGTGCGGGCATCTGATACTCAGGTTGATCCTTTTCCCTTAAGGAAGCTTAATCAAAAAGATTTCAGAACCGCAACAACTTTCACGGATCGACCAATGCCGATTTATCATCCGGAATGATCGGGTTTACGGATCATCAGTTTAGCATAATTAAGCACGATTTTCTTGATCCCGGTAACCGTTCCAAAATCGATGGTGGCAATCCGGTTGGCTATGCCACCTTCAATAGCTATTATAGTACCAAAGCCAAATTTCTGATGTTCAATTGCCATCCCGACCTCCATATCATTAGGATTATCGGCCTTGAAATCTGTGCTTGCCGCATGATTGCCCAAGACCTTGGTCTGAGCCAGTTTATCCGCCAGCTTTTTTAGAGAGGGCACTTTGTCAAAATTCTGGTTCATCATATTCCCAAAGGCATTCACAGAGCCGGTAGAGCGATGTGCTGCTCCGGTAAAACTCCGGTCAAGATGGGCTTCCGGAATTTCTTCAATAAACCGGCTGGGTTCATTTTGAACCAGCGAACCAAACCGATAGCGACTATTGGCATAGGTGACCCAAAGCCGCTCTTTAGCACGGGTAATGGCGACATAGAACAGACGGCGCTCTTCCTCAAGGTCGGCACGATCATACATGCTCATGGATGATGGAAACAAATTCTCCTCCAGTCCGACTGCAAAAACGCAAGAAAATTCCAATCCTTTGGCCGCATGAATGGTCATTAACTTGACAGCATCCTGTGCATTGGGATCCTCCTTATCCGCGTCGGTCAGCAAGGTGATTTGCTGAAGATAGGCCCCCAATGACTTATCACTCAATTCCCCTTCTTCATCCGGTGTTTCTGTAAATTCCTTAATGGAATTGAGCAGTTCCTGGACATTTTCATACCGGGCCAGTCCTTCCACACTCTTATCATTATAAAGATCGGCAACCAGACCCGTTTGTTTTCCAACCGCAAATGCCATATCATAGGCATTCCCTTTCTGAAGCATCACCTGAAATGCCCGGATCATGAGTACGAAATTTTCCAGCGCATTGGCACCTGCCCCACGAATACCATGGATCTCCGGAAATTGAAGGACCTCCCAGAATGATTTTCCACTGGTATTGGAAGCAAGGATGATTTTGTCAATACTGGTTTTACCAATTCCCCGAACGGGATAATTGATAATCCGTTTAAGCATTTCCTCGTCCTGAGGATTTACGATCACCCGGAGATAGGCCAGGAAATCCTTGACCTCCTTTCGTTGATAAAAGGATACCCCACCGACCAGACGGTACGGAATATTCATCCGGCGCAGGCTTTCTTCAAAGGACCGGCTTTGGGCATTGGTACGGTATAAAACAACGAAATCCTTATTCTGGTAATGATTCCGGAGCTTCATCTCTGTGATCGCATCAGCAACAAAACGGCCTTCATCATTGTCGGTGAGGGTTCTGACTAATTTGATTTTTTCCCCGTCTCCATTTTCTGTCCAGAGATTTTTTTGGATCTGATTTTTATTATTACCAATGACCTGGTTGGCCACATTCAGAATGGATTGGGTGGAGCGATAATTCTGTTCCAGTTTGACCACCTTCACATCCTCATAATCATCTTGAAATTGCAGGATATTCTGAACGGTGGCACCCCGGAAGGAATAAATACTCTGGGCATCATCCCCTACCACACAGATATTTTCATGGACAGCCCCCAGCATCTTGATGATGGCATACTGAGCGATATTGGTATCCTGGTACTCATCGATCAGGATGAAGCGAAACCGGTGCTGATATTTGGCCAGGGCCTCCGGAAATCGAGTCAGCAGGACATACATTTTGAAGAGCAGGTCATCAAAATCCATGGCACCATTCCGGAAACACCTTTCGGCATAGCGGGCATAGATCTCCCCGATTAATGGTCTGGATGAGCGGGCATCTTCGGTTTGGATACTGCTATCTGTTTTATAAGCAGCCGGGTCGATCAGGTTGTTTTTTGCGGCGGATATCCGGTTATAAACGAAGGATGGTTTATAGAATTTATCATCCAGATTCATTTCATTGATAATGCCTTTGAGCACGCTTTTGGCGTCATCGGTATCATAGATGGTAAAATTACTGGGATATCCGAGCCGGGTGGCTTCGGCGCGCATGATCCTGGCGAAAACCGAGTGAAACGTACCGATATAGAGGTTTCGGGCTTCCCGGCTGCCGAGTATGTGCTCGACCCGCTCTTTCATTTCCGCGGCGGCCTTATTGGTAAAGGTAAGAGCCAGGATATTAAAGGAATCGACGCCCTTGTTCATAAGATGAGCGATCCGGGTGGTCAATACCTTGGTTTTACCACTCCCTGCACCTGCAATGATCATTAATGGCCCCTCAATATGCTCTACTGCCAATCGCTGCTGCTCATTAAGCCCCTGTAAATAATCCTGCATGTTGCAAAAATACAAGGGGATCTGATTTGGAGATTTGAAGATTTTTCGTGCAGCCCTCCAAAACATATCGCCCTTGTTGGGTCTTTTGACCTACAACCTTCGTGCAGCTCCTCCAAAGCATACCGCCACCGTTGTATCTTTTTCTGAATAACGTTTTTTGGGGCCATTTATATAATTCATATTATTGCTATGTTTTAACCATTTAAAATGTGACGCTAAGGCATGAAAGGCATGCGCTTCCTGATGTAACTGCTTAACCCGGAGCCCTCCTTCGCCAAGTCTATGGCGGGGAACCCTGGTCACAGTGTGGCATCTGATGTACTATTTGAAAATGGCCCTCCTTTTTAATTCGACTATTGCGACCAAAATTGAAATGCAATGCTGGCTTCCTGAGCGGAGCCGAAGGGCCGGGACTAGAGGCCGATCGGAAGAACCCTTATTCAAAGGATTTAATGGCGTTGCACAATAGTGATAGTGACCAACAACCTTCGTGCAGCTCCACCCAAAAGCATTCCGTGTGCGAAGTCGAAGGTTGAGTTGTTCCATTCAGTAACAATCATTCATACCCCTCCAAGTTCTCGATTACGTTACACCCTAATAAATGGGGATGGAACGATTTTGGTACAAAAGGCCGCTTTAAAAAACCGGTTTGCCTCCCAGCACATATATGCGATTAGTGTATAATTCTTTGCCACTGAATAATATTTTGATTCATCATAGATAAAATTATTTTTATGATATTTTTTGTAATCTGGCATTCTCAAAACATATTTGAGTCGGGAATCAAAGAATTCAGAAGCATTTCAAAATAATTTTATTATTCGATTTGATTTTTTTAAATGATTAATAATATTATAATACTAATAACATTAAATTAACATGATCAATAATAATTAGTTATTTACACAATAGTTCCATTTTAATTTTTAATTTCAAATCGAACAGCATGAACTCAATTAAATCATTCAGTTATTTATTTTATATTATTTAACAATTATTCAAAAATCCTTCAACACACTTAGACATAGTACACATTATTAATAATTACGGGGAATCCGAAAACCGGTAAAAGAGTAGGAATAACTTCAAAACTTTAAAATAATGACCATTACTGCAATTGTTACGCTGATGCAAGCGGCATTGTCGCTCTTCATTCATTTTTAATGAAAAGCACACGGGAAAGCCTAAAACCGTTTACCATAACAGGCACCATTTATCACACCCTCTTAATCTAAAAACATGAGCTCCATCTTCGCCTTGCTCCAGACCATCCTTGGTCTTCTGGGACTGTAACACAGATAAACCGCGGAAGTAAACTGAAAACCGCTTAATAGAGTAAGTAATCGTAGTTAACCGCTAAATCAAGTATTATGAGCACCATATTTGCATTGCTGCAATCCATTTTGAGCCTTCTTGGACTATAAGTCCCAGGCAACTAAAGGCCGTTCCTAGTCTGGGACGGCCTTTTTTATGCGGGAATTCAATGCCTCAAAATCCAATGATCCAGAGGAAATTAGCAGATTATTAGTACGCATCTGGCTTGAAAAAGTCGATAATCAAACAACAGACAAATCTGCATTTAGCTTCAAAAACATATGCACACCAAGCGAAGTTAGCGTCACAAACACCTTAACAAAATGGCTGGTCCCTACATCCTTGTTCAACAAAAAGTTTCAACGAAATGGGTTCCGGCAAATACTTTCCTATTTTCAAGTCGAACATGCTATAAATTTTCGGGTTTAAGTTTATATTTACGCTTTGCAACGCGATCTATTATTATGACTAAAAGGATTATACCCGCTTTCCTTCTGCTGGCTGTACTTACAATTGTATTCGCTTCCTGTAAAAAGGAAACGGATAATGAACAATATTATTCGGAAGCGACTCGTGGATATTACCCCTTGCAGCTTGGACGTTGGGTGGATTATGATGTGGATTCAATCATCTGGAATGATTTCGGAGGTGTAGGTCAGAAACGCACCAAGTCCCTGAAAATGCGGTACACCGTCGTTGATACATTTACTGATCTGGCCGGTCGCCCTTCCTATCGTATTGATATCCTTCAACGTAATGCAGATACTGCTATCTGGCAGGTTTCCACGGTTATTGAAGCCACACCTACTACCTCTGGGCTGGAGATTATCCAGAATAACCTCCGCCAGGAAAAATTAATCTTCCCGGTTTCAGAACAACTCACGTGGTATGGCAATAGGGCTATTGATACCAACGAAACAGAAAATATGTTTTATGCAGGTTGGATCTATCAGTATGTCAACTTTCTTAAACCATATAATAATGGTCGGGTGAATTATGATAATACGGTTACTGTAAATCAAATCAATGATTCCCTGAACAATCCGGATACGAATCCTAATGCTTATGCAGAACGTACCTTCTCCCGGGAAGTGTATGGTTATAATGTCGGTATGGTCTATCGGGAATTTACCCATTGGACCTATGATCCCAGCATTCCTGCCAATGCCTACCGCAAAGGGTTTCAAGTCATTATGCGGGCTACGGACAGTAATTAAAAAAGGGTGTAATCACCCAGGTTTGGTATGAGGCGGCTGTTGTTGATCATGTGTAGTGGCTTGTTGTACTTCAGCCCTCTGGTACATGCTGGAGTTGCACAATTTGCATTCCGGATTAGTTTTACCAATAAGGTTGGAGCACCTGCATTAAGCGCAACTCCCTCCTGGTTAAGCCAGCGTTCCCTGGATCGACGATTCAAATTTCATATTAACCTGGACAGCACCGATCGCCCTGTTTCTCCAGTATATATCGATTCGGTACTCTTTCTAAGTCAGGGGGTATTTCATGTGAGCTCCCGCTGGTTGAATGATTGTGTTATCCTCGTAACGGATACTTCTACCATCAATCAACTTCGAAGTCGATCCTGGATACGGGATGTTAGTTGGGTCGGATATTTTAGCGGTGGACTGCATGCCAAACCCGCAGGCCTTATCCATCCTAAATCTACCCTGGAACTTTCAATTCCTCGTACCGCTAAATCCACAGGCTCCTCCGCGTTTTATGGAAATACCTTTGGGCAAACCACTTTTGTCAATGGCGATTACCTGCACGACCTTGGATTTTTAGGGACCGGTAAATTAATTGCTGTATTGGACGAAGGTTTTGAGTATACGGATGCGAATCCAGCTTTTGATAGCCTGTTTCAATCTGGTCGACTTTTAGAAACTTATAATTTTGTACATCCGGGAACAAGCATTTATGTAGGAAGCAGCCATGGTACTTCTTCCTTGTCCACTATAGCAGGTTATCAACCTGGAACATTTGTGGGCTGTGCCCCTCAAGCACAATATGCACTTTACTTAACGGAAGATATCACGGTCACTGATGCGCTTTATGAGTTGGATAACCTCATAGCTGGAATGGAGCGGGCAGATAGTATTGGAGCTGATATTATTACCTGCTCTCTGGCCTACAATATTTTTGTTTCTCCATACAACTATAGTTTTTTGCCGTCTGATCTGGATGGTTTTTCCACCAATGTATCCAGGGCTGCAAATATGGCGGTTACTAAAGGCATTTTTTATACCACCTCTGCGGGAAATGAAGGGGGAAATTCCTGGAATTACCTGGATGCCCCCGGGGATGCCGATAGTGTTTTAACCATTGGGTCCGTTACCAATTTACGATTACCATCTGTTTTTTCCTCACCAGGTCCAAATGCCTCCGGGCGTGTAAAACCGGACCTTTGCCTACTGGGAAATCCAGTTGAGGTGATCAATTTCAGCACCGGTGTTTCCTCCTCCTCGGGGACCTCATTCTCCACGCCCCAGGCAGCTGGTTACGCCGCCTGTTTATTGCAGGCATTTCCCGCCTCAACACCTTATAGGATCCGGCAGGCGATGATCACCAGTGCCGATCATTTTAGCAATCCTACCGCCCAGATCGGTTATGGAATTCCGGATTTCAAAAAGGTCTATCACACCTTGGGTGTCCCAAGATCTCCCACCCGATCCGAAATCCAGATCCTGCCAAATCCTTGCCAGGAGTCATTTTGGGTAGCATTGCCCATTTCGGCAACTCAGGTACATTTTGTGCTGTATGATATTGCAGGCAGAAGTATATCGATCCAAATCAACAATCAGGGAAATCTGGTTAGTATCCGTTTACCGGATGACCTGCCTAATGGTTGCTACTTTCTGCATACCCTCTTACCAGGCCAATCGGTAGTCAATAAGCTGATGCATTATTAATTCAGTTTCAGCACTGCCAGGAACAGGCTATCGGCACCATTATCGATGCCATTCATCAAATTCATAGAAATAAGTTGCAGCTTGCCCTCCTCCAAAACCGTATGAATTACCTGCTCATTCTCTGCTTCAAAAACGGAACAAGTGATATAATAGATGCTTCCTGAGGGTTTCAGATATTGAGCTGCATTGGATAAAATACGAGCTTGCCGGTCCGAATAATCCTTTAATTGCTCCAGGTGAAAGAAAAAGCAATTCTCGGGTGTCCTTGCCCAGGTTCCGGAACCTGAGCAGGGCACGTCACAAATGATCCCATCAAAGCGTTGCCGGCCTTTCATGAAATGTGCCATGGCCAATGGATCCGTACAATCCAGAACCTTGCATTCCGGGCTCTTAATACCGTATAATTCAAACCGTTCCTTTAGATTCTGAAGGATGTTTTGCCGGACATCAGTAGCCAGAAGCCGAACTCCCGGGAACTTATCCACGAGCATCAGCGATTTTCCACCTGCTCCGGAGCAACAATCCCACCATGCTTCACCCGTTGATTGCGTTGTAAAATACAAGCCCGTTTCTTGTGAGGAAGCATCCTGTATAACATAGGTATTTTGCTGTAGGAATTTTTCCACCGAGCAGCCATTGGGTAGGGCCAGACAATCACTACTGATCCACTCAAAACCAATAGTTGCATCTTTCAGCAAAGCTTCTATTTTGAAATGCTGCCTTCGAATTCTCAGGAACAAACGGGGCTGACGAAGCATGGATTGTCGCCAGACATCCGCACTTATTCCATCAGAAAAGGAAATGGGGTATTGAAAGATCGCTTGCAGATTGACTACAAATCCTTGCGATTCCAGAAACCGGATGCGCATTCGGTAATCACTGTCAGCGATATCCCAATCTACAGGAAAACTGGCCTCAATTGCTCTGGGTTTTAGTCCACATAAAAACAGGGCTGCCAGTCGTAGTTCCTGAGTTTCCTTTTCTAAGGGCTTTAGTGCATGCCCGACCCGATACCAGGCATAGGAAGCATCACTCAGTCCACGCCGATCCCTGCTTCCCAGTTTGGGATAGCCTTTGAAATAATTCTTAAGAAAGTGGTGCAGTGGTACCGCCCCCTGGTATTGTGCCAGAATCTGCTCAAGATGGAACCAGAGGTAACGCATCGGTATTTAAAAATCGGAATAGCTATTTATATCGCTTAAACTATTCCCAATAGACTAAGTACTTATAAACCCAATAGCATTAGAACCGGACTTTTAGCCGCTAATAATAGGTCAGGAGATTCCAACAATTCCTTTACCCGCACGAGGAAGCTCACACTTTCCCGACCGTCAATGATCCGGTGATCATAGCTGAGAGCGACATACATCATGGGCCGGATCACCACCTGCCCATTTATGGCAATAGGTCGGTCCTGAATCTTATGCATCCCCAGGATGGCACTTTGAGGAATATTGATGATTGGGGTACTCATCAAGGAACCGAAGATGCCTCCATTGGTAATGGTGAAGGTGCCACCCGTCATTTCCTCCATGCTCAACTTGTTATCCCGGGCTTTGGTCGCAAGGTTTACTACAGCTTGTTCGATTTCTGCCATACCCAGGCTTTCCGCATTGCGGATAACAGGTACGACCAGCCCCTTTGGTCCGCTAACCGCTATGCTGATGTCGCAATATTCATGGTAGATGATCTGCTCTCCATCGATAGAAGCATTTACGGCCGGCCACTCACTCAGCGCGATGCAACAGGCCCGGGTGAAAAATGACATAAAGCCCAGATTCACGCCGTGTTGCTCCTTGAACTTGTCTTTGTATTTTGCCCGGATTTCCATGATACCTGTCATGTCCACCTCATTGAAAGTGGTGAGCATCGCGGTAGTATTCTTTGCCTCTACCAGCCTGCGGCTCAGGGTCTTACGCAGATTGCTCATTTTCTCCGGCCGGTTGGTACGGGTCACCGCACCATTGGCATCCACTTTCATGGAAGGTGGTTTTGATAGTGCATCCAGGACATCCTGCTTAAGGATCCTGCCCCCGGTACCACTCCCTTTCAATTGATCTCCTGGTACCTGCTTATCTGCGATTATAGCCTTAGCAACGGGGCTGGCTTTAAGCGGTTTATTCTCTTCAGTCGGGCTTGCATCTGGTTTTACCTCTGGTGAAGTAGTGGTATTTTTCTCCGGCTTCGAAGTCACTTCCGGAGCTTTGGCCGAACCGGCATCTACGGGGGCTGCCTTGGCAGTTGTATCTGGTGTTCCTGCAGGCGCCGGAGCTGTTTCATCAATCGTGCAGGCGATATCTCCAATAGCAAGATTAGCATTTTCAGCTGCGACAATATGAAGGATGCCTGCCTGCTCAGCATTCAACTCGAACGTAGCCTTCTCACTTTCCAGTTCACAAAGCAGTTCATCCCGCTTTACATAATCCCCCTCCTTCTTTAGCCATTTTACCAATGTTACTTCCGTTATGGATTCTCCCACCGTTGGCACCTTGATATCGATCATAATTCCTGCGTATTGCGGGGCGCAATTTACAGATAATGCCCCGGATCGCATGAAATAAGGCTATCACAGATGAAAATGTTCCAATTTGCTAACTAAGGATTTTCAATAAAATCATGCGCCAATTTTATGCTTTTAGGAGATATGGCGCAACAATCACCGGCATAAATTTGTTTCAGAAACAGCAAACCCAACCGTGCATGCCATATAATCCATTGTCAAAAGAAGAAGAGCGCGTGATTGTGCATAAAGGCACAGAGATGCCATTTATCGGGGAGTTAACGGATAATAATCAAAAGGGTACCTATATATGCCGTCGTTGTAATGCCCCCTTATACCGCTCTGCCGATAAATTTCATTCCGGATGTGGATGGCCAAGTTTCGATGATGCGGTTCCCGGAGCTGTAAAACAGATACCGGACCAGGATGGGCATCGCATTGAGATTGTTTGTGCCCATTGTGACGCACATCTGGGTCATGTTTTTAGTGGCGAACGCTTTACAGCCAAGAATACCCGGCATTGCGTCAATTCAATCTCCATGAAGTTTATACCCGCCTCTCAGGATCCGGAACCATTGCTTGATAAAGAGTAACGATTCAATTAGCCATCCATCACTATTTATAAAGCCCTCCGGAGTTAGTCCTCTGGGGGGCTTTATGATTTTTTTACCATTCACTGGTACAGTCTTGACTCCTGTATAGGCAATCATTGAACCTTTAACCAACAAAATTTAAAGTCATGAAAAAGATAATCGTTAGCTTACTGATGATCGCCGGTATTGCCGGGACCGCTTCTGCCAAACTTCATTATAAGGTTCACCATACCAGGACTTCCCATATCCCCTATGCATTGAACCCTGCGATTGATCATCGCTATGATAAAGCCTACAGTGCCCAATGGTCCAATCAGGCTGCCAGCCCCGCTCCCGGTGCGAACTTCGCCTTAGCCAGTGACGCCGACCTTCAGCCCAATATGCACGGTAAGACCTACTATTATTCGCTGCAGAATTTTACGAAACGTGGTTATTACCAGGTAACTATGAATGCACCCTATTTGGGGCAGGATGCACCTTCTTATGATGGAGCCGCTAATAATGCATACAGGAATCTGACCCTTAATAATGGCTCTGAACCTGCGCTCCTGGAACCCAAGGTCCGTCGCTAGGTTTCCATATCAATCTATCCATAAAAGGGCATCCTGATTCTGATCAGATGCCCTTTTTTCGTTGCCGGATTATTGCATCACTAATTTTTTGTTCAATTTCCAGGTTGAAGACTGCAGCTCCACTTCATACACACCCGGGACTAATTTAGCGGTAACCTGATAATCATTTTTACCAGAAATCAGGGCCAGATTATCGGAAGAAATCAGGAGCTTACCACTCATATCCATCAGGCATATCCTGACCTTACCCGAAATTGGGCTTATGAGTGTGATAGTAAATTTCCCATTGGCTGGATTGGGAAATAGGGTACATTCCAGAGGGTTTGATGAAATTCCGGGCACAGCCACATTTACCGGCGCTGGATAGGGTTTGGAATACACACCATCAAAAGTGCCTGCAAACAAATGTCCATGGTTCATCAATAAGGAAATCACCTTCTTTCCTTGCAGGCTATCTGTCATCCAAATCCCGGTTTTATTATTGTATAAACCCGAGTCCGAAGCCACAATGATGCTACCACTATCAACTGCCAGCGCATTGATGGTGGCGGGCAATACACCTCCACTGGCAGGTATTACTTTGGTCCAGGCATCTCCATTCAGGGAGCTGTATAGTCCACTACCAGACGTCCCGGCATAAAATGCAGTGCCGGAATAGACTACAGAAGCAACCCGTCCGCTAATCCCGGTACAAAGAACCAATTGTTTCGTTCCGGTGGCATGGTAAAGTAAGCCACCATCTACACCGGCAAAAAGATTGGAATCCATCCCCGTAATAAAATTGCCTTTTCCGGAAGGAAAACCAGAAGCAGGGATAGCCGTAAAACTGCTGCCATTATTGATGGAATAATAGAGATTTCCATTTTGGATGACCCAGACTTCGGCACTGGTTTTTACAGCATACAAAGAAACCGTATTACCACCCGGAAGCCCAGAGGCACCAGCAGACCAGGTAATCCCATAATCAGAGGAGTGATAGAATTGTCCTGTATCCCCCGCATAAATGTTCAGTCCATTAGCATCCATCGTTTGGATAGATCCAGCGAGACCATGACTATAATCACCATTGTGCTGCCAGGTTTTATTGCTGTCCAAGGTTCTAAAAACGCCTAAAGGATAGGTAGCTGCCTGAACGACCTGGCCATTGCTAATAAGTGCTGTTACAGGGGACCCATAAAAACCTAAATCCTGTTCTGTCCAATTTGCCCCTCCATTTACAGAGCCAAAAACGCCGTAATTGGTTCCACAAACGATATTTGCCCCTGGCACGATCAGATCATTGATGTTGCGATATTGAAATACCCCGCTGCCTGATACGGCATTCGCAAAACTTAGTCCGCCATCGGAGGAATATTTAAGGGTATCCTGTCCATTAGTAGCCCGTACGGAAGCATAGATTCCATTTCCATAGGCGGCCACATGCAAGACATTCCGACCGCCCAATCCTATAGTGCTGAAATTCAATCCAAAATCGAATGAGCGGCGAATGCCGGTATTCGTAGCAGCATAAAGGGTATCAACGGCCCAATAGAGATTCCCGCTGTTTATGGAAGGATTGATATTCGTGTAGGTATTTCCATTGTCCGTACTATTGAATAAACCATTCGAGGTATTGACGTAAAGAGTATTGTTATGGTAACTCAGGGATAAGGCCCTGGCGTTTCCTATAGCGGTATTGATTTTTTGCCAGGAGGCTCCCTGATCATGACTGATATAAAGGAAACCAGAATCCGGACGGATGACACAGAAGTTACTATTTGCGATTTCAACGTCACTATAGTTCCCACCTACTGTTAGAAGCCCATTATTGACCGTTGACCAACTAGCGCCTCCATCGGATGAAAAATAGATCCCGTGGTTTTTGGTACCGGCAATAAGCTGATTTTGCCCGGATGCCAGACTAAGGACCTGATCGCCATTAAATGCATTTTGCTGGGAGGCTGAAAAAACCCAGGTGGCTGCATTATTATCGCTGTAATAAACCCCTGTGGAGGCAGCCATCCAGATACGCCCTGCATCCCTGTAAAAGGCAAATGCACCGCCATTGGCAGGACCTGTCCGTTGATACTGAGCTGATGCCGGAAGCGCCATCATTGCAAACAGACAAACAAGCAAACTGATCCTTCTTTTCATAACAACATTCTTTAATGAACAGGGGTGAAACGTAAATTTAAGAAAGAATGCATCGGTTTATTAACAAGGGCGTCTCATCTTTATGCAATCTCTTGTAAATACTTGTCATGGAATCTGATACTACCCTAAAAATGCCGGATGTTGTTCTGATTGGCGCCGGAATCATGAGTGCCACCCTGGGTGCGATCCTCAAACAATTAAAACCGGATTTGCTAATCCATATTTATGAACGGCTGGATAAAGTGGCGGAAGAAAGTTCCGACCCCTGGAATAATGCTGGAACCGGCCATTCTGCTTTTTGCGAATTGAATTATACCCCCGAAAAGCCGGATGGTACGATCGATATCTCGAAGGCCATAAAAATTGCCAGTCAATTTGAGACTTCCAAACAATTCTGGGCCTATGCCGTATCTCAATCCTGGATCAAAGATCCTGGCAGCTTCATTACCCCAGTGCCACACATGAGTTTTGTGTGGGGAAAGGATAATGTGGAATATCTCTGCAAGCGACATGATGCCATGGTTCAGCACCCTTTATTCGAAGGGATGCTTTTCAGCACAGACCGGCAACAATTGGAAGATTGGATCCCATTAATGATGGAGGGCCGGTCCCCAGAGGAGGAAGTGGCCGTAACACGGATGGAGATTGGTACCGATCTGAATTTTGGGTCATTGACACGTCAGCTATTCGATCATCTGACTGCACAACCAGGCGTTCAATTATTTACCAGTCATGAGATCCGTGATATTGATCGAGAAGAAGCGGATGATAATAGTTTGGGGCACCCTAATTGGAAACTACGAATCAAGAATCTGGTAACCGGGGAAAAGATACGTATCAGCACCCCTTTTGTTTTTATAGGTGCCGGTGGTGGCGCCTTACCCTTGCTTGAGAAAGCGGACATCCCGGAAGCAGAAGGTTTTGGAGGATTTCCGGTGAGTGGCCAATGGCTGATCTGCCATAATGATGCAGTTGTGAAACGCCATCATGCCAAGGTTTATGGCAAAGCAGATGTTGGAACACCACCGATGAGTGTCCCCCACCTGGATACCCGGAATATTGATGGGAAACCTGCCCTGCTTTTTGGTCCCTATGCCGGATTCTCCACCCGTTTTCTGAAACATGGTTCCCTGATGGATCTGCCGCTTTCTTTGCGCTGGAGTAATCTGAAACCCATGCTAAGTGCGGGTATTCACAATATTCCACTTACCAAATATTTGATCAACCAGGTAGAACAAAGCGACGAAGAACGTATGGATGCCCTGATTCATTTTATGCCGAAAGCGGAACCTGAAGATTGGAAACTGGCCATTGCAGGCCAAAGAGTTCAGGTGATCAAACAGGATGAGGAGGCTGGTGGGGTATTGGAATTTGGCACAGAAATCGTATCTGCAAAGGATGGTTCTATTGCCGCTTTGCTGGGAGCATCTCCTGGAGCCTCTACTTCCGTGAGCATTATGCTGGATGTGCTATCCCGCTGTTTTGATATCGAAACCATGAAAGCCGGAATTCAGGAAATGATCCCAACTTTTGGAATCGCGTTTCAGGATGATGCCGGATTGGTAAAGAGTACGAGAGCTCGGAGTCATAGTATTCTCCATTTGCCGCAGGCCTAATGGAGCAGGTATGATCTTTTAAGGGTGATGATCATGCCGGAGGGACCATCGATCATACTTTTCAAACGGGCACTGGAGGTCTTTAAAGGCTGTAAAGTCCTGAAGGCTTCTGGGGTTTCGAAAACAATTGATCCGACGCAGCTTCAAGGGAAAACGCTCACTGGACTGCGAACATTTGGGAAACATCTGTTGCTTTCATTTGGACCCAGGTTCACCCTAAGGGTTCATTTCCTGATGTTTGGCACATTTCGCTTTGATGATGTGAGGAAGGCACCCATTCGTTTGCATCTGGGATTCGGGCATCAGCAGCAATTGAACTTTTATACTTGCTCACTGCAGTATATCGAGGAACCATTGAACCATGTTTATGACTGGCGGGAAGATATCTTAAGTTCGAAATGGGATCCCGCATCGGCACTTCAGAAACTTAAGGAAGAGCCTGCGGATCGCATGGTCTGTGATTCCCTTATGGATCAGGATCTATTTGCAGGCCTGGGAAATATCATCAAGAATGAGGTCTTATATCGCACGAAGGTCCATCCGGAAAGTCTGGTAAAATCCATTCCTGCCAATAAAAGAAAGGAGATTGTTCACGAGGTCAGAACCTATGCCAAACAGTTCCTCAAATGGAAGGAAGCAGGAAGTTTGCAAAAGCATTGGGAGGCTTATATGCAAACGACCTGTGGCCGGGATGGCGCGAAACTCATTAAAGAACCTACCGGAAAAGGAGAACGAAGAAGTTTCTGGTGTCCGGTTTGCATGAAGAAATATGAATAGCTCCATATGGACCTGCCTATTTCAGAATCAAGATAATATTGTCTTTGTGCCCATTTAACAGGATAGAAACGGTGTAAATTCCTTTGGTTGTTAACGAGCTTGTCTGCAAATTCTATCGTACTGAATACAAACCTTCGACTTCGTTCAGGGGTCGGGGTGAGGATTCGATTATAGGTTGTACAACGGACCCTTCGACTTCGCTCTCCTTCGACTCCGCTCAGGAACCGGAACCGGAACCGGAACCGGAACCGGGGGCGGGGTTCCGACTCCGCTCTGGGGTCGGGATTTCAACTTCGCTCCGGGGCCTGAGGGACTCCGCTAAGTGGACGGGTGCTCCCGATCCCCTTTGGCCGCCGTAGTGCAAGGCACGAAGGAGGCCCATTTTCAAATTTTCAAATCAGATCCCTTGGCCGCCGTAGTGCAAAGCACCAAGGAGGCCCAATTATTAAATCATTGTTGTCCGGTAAACTTTTTGTGTAAAATTGAAAAGAAACTGTTTCAAAAGGAAAACATCTTAGTTTGTGGAAAGTCGAAAGACAAAAGTATAAAGCTGTTTTTCGGATGTACTATATAAATGACCCCATTTTTTTAAATTATATGACGAATCCGATTTTGAGAGAAAAAAAGTTTTTTTGATTATAAATATTTTACATTTAACTAAGTAAATTAATGACTACTAAAAATATAACGTGAATTGTCATTTTTTTTAAACACCTTTTTATAGCTTTGTATCCTCCTTAAAAAACTAAATGTAGAATGAAATTGTCCTTGGCTAAAAAGACTGGATTAATCGTACTGATTGTCTTTTCAGGTGTGATTTTTTATTCCTGCAAACATAAATTACCGATTATTGAACCGGTGATCATTCACCATGACTCAACGGATACTACGGGTGTACAACTGGAGGATACAACGGTATGTTTTCAGCGGGACGTCTTGCCTATATTTTTGAGCAGTTGTGCCATGAGTGGTTGTCATGACGCCATTTCCAGAAAAGAGGGATATAATTTGACTACGTATGCCAATATTATTTCCCGAGGTTTGGTGAAATTCAACAGTGGTTCCAGTAAATTATACACCGTCTGTCGAGGAGGATCGATGCCGACATATCCGATATCCAAGTTGGATTCGACCCAGCTAAGTTATATCCGGCGATGGATCGATATGGGCGCACCCGATGATACCAATTGTATTGTCAAGTGTGATACAACTATTTTTACTTATAGCGGTGCAATTGCTCCAATGATGAAATCCAATTGTAATTCATGCCATTCAACAGCAGGCGCAAGTGGTGCTGGAGGCGGTATTGTATTGGATAACTATAATGCAATATTGGTACAAGTGCAAAATGGCAAATTGGTTGGAACGATTAGTCACACTACTGGTTATGATGCGATGCCAAAGGGTGGCACTAAGCTTACCGATTGCAAAATCACAACAATGAAGAAGTGGATTGCGGCCGGGGCTCAAAATAATTAGGCCTGGTTCAACACATAGGCATTATGCCTAAAAATAGAAAGCCGGTGTAATTCACCGGCTTTCTATTTTATATACCTCAAGTCGGTTTGTATCCAGCAACACCATTCGCTTAATCTCATTCAGCGATTACAAAGCACCAAATTGGCTAACTATCCCTCCACTGGCGCAGCAGCTAAACTATGTGAGTAGTCATGCTCGCCCGCCAAAGCTGAAAGAGGCGACGGGTGCATTTAGCCTTCAAAATCGCTCTGGCCCCGTTGCACTCCCAATCCCCTTTGGCCGCCGTAGTGCAAGGCACGAAGGAGGCCCATTTTCAAATCTTCAAATCACTGTTGTCCGGTTAAAATTGAAAATGGTTAATTTTCGCTCATAACGTATTGATAGTCAGATGTGCCAAATGGCTTTTTGAAAAGTAAGCCCCCCATGGTAAAGATGCTCTTTGTATGTTTTTACTTTAGACCAACAGTAAAAGTTGTTCTTAGACCCTGTCTAAGAAAGGTTGGATTTGCCATTTTCACCGGCCATAGCTGCAAGCGACGGCTGGCCCCCGATGGCGGAGAAAATATAAAAGCATTGAAGCTTAAAGTACACTCCCCAATCAGGGGATTGGAAATCCAGTCATGACTAGACGGGGTCTAGCCACAACGTTTTACTTTTTATCTAATGTACCGGTTATTTAAAGTACCTAACAATTGGAGGTACATCCGAAAATCAGCTTTACACTTTTGTCTTTCGACTTTCGACTAACAAAGACGTTTCCCTTTTGAAACAGCCCCATTTCAATGTTACACAAAAAGTTTACCGGACAACAGTGATCTTCAAATCACCAAATCATCAAATCCTCAAATTTTCAAATCTTCAAATCTTCAAATCGATCTCCCCTCACATATTTCTCCGGTACTGTCCACCCACTTCAAACAGCGCACCCGTAATTTGTCCCAGGCTACACCATTTGACTGTTTCCATCAGTTCTTCGAAGACATTGCCACCATGGATGGCTACCGCCTGCAGCTTTTGCAGGGCTGCTTTGCCCTTCTCGCCGCCCCTACCCTGCACCAGCTTTACATTACTGATCTGTAGTTCCTTTTCTTCGGTGGTAGAACGGATAACTTCTCCAGGTGTAACCGTTGGCGAACCTGTAGATGACAGGAAGGTATTCACTCCGACAATCGGGAATTCCCCGGTATGTTTCAGGGTCTCATAATAAAGGCTTTCTTCCTGGATCTTACCGCGTTGATACATGGTTTCCATGGCGCCTAATACCCCGCCCCGCTCCGTAATTCGATCAAATTCCGTCAGCACGGCTTCTTCCACCAACTCCGTCAGTTCTTCAATAATAAAAGAACCCTGAAGCGGGTTTTCATTCTTGGCAAGCCCCAATTCCTTATTGATGATCAATTGGATGGCCATCGCCCTTCGCACACTCTCTTCCGTTGGTGTTGTTATCGCCTCATCATAGGCATTCGTATGGAGTGAATTGCAATTGTCGTAGATGGCATATAATGCCTGAAGTGTGGTACGGATATCGTTGAAATCGATCTCCTGGGCATGCAAAGAACGTCCAGAGGTCTGAATGTGGTACTTCAGCATCTGGCTGCGTTCATTGCCACCATATTTCAATTTCATGGCCTTGGCCCAAATCCGCCGGGCTACCCGTCCAATGACACTGTATTCAGGATCTACACCATTCGAGAAGAAGAAACTCAGGTTCGGTGCAAAATCATCGATATGCATGCCCCGGCTAAGATAATATTCTACGAAGGTGAAGCCATTCGCAATGGTAAAGGCTAATTGAGATATAGGGTTGGCACCCGCCTCTGCAATGTGGTATCCCGAGATAGAAACTGAGTAGAAATTCCGGACGCCTTCATTGATGAAGTATTGCTGCACATCCCCCATTACCCGAAGGGAAAATTCGGTGGAGAAAATGCAGGTATTCTGGGCCTGGTCTTCTTTCAGGATATCTGCTTGTACGGTACCGCGGACCTGCTTAAGGGTATCCGCCTTGATCTTTGAATAAATATCGGCCGGTAACACTTGATCGCCCGTTACACCAAGCAGCATCAGACCTAAACCATTATTGCCTTCAGGAAGCGTATCTCCGGCATATTTTGGAACATCAAGACCTTTGTCCTTAAAGAGGGCATTTATCTTCTGACGAACATCCTCTTCCAGGCCATTTGCTTTTATGTACAATTCACACTGCTGATCGATTGCTGCATTCATAAAGAATGCGGCAATGGTTGGAGCAGGGCCATTGATGGTCATGCTTACACTCGTTTTGGAATCCGCCAGATTAAATCCGGAATAGAGTTTTTTGGCATCATCCAAAGTCGGTACACTCACCCCGGAATTACCAATCTTTCCATAGATATCGGGCCGATGATCGGGATCCTGACCATAAAGTGTGACGCTATCGAATGCAGTAGAAAGCCGTTTTGCCGGCAGTCCTTTGGAAACATAGTGAAAGCGTTTATTGGTGCGCTCCGGTCCACCTTCGCCCGCGAACATCCTGGTTGGATCTTCCCCTTCTCTCTTAAACGGATAGATCCCGGCAGCAAATGGAAATTCCCCAGGGAAATTTTCACTGAGTGCCCATAAAAGAATTTCACCCCAAGCCTCATATTTGGGAACAGCCACCTTTGGCACCTGCGTATGGGAAAGGCTTTCCGTATGGGTCTTTATTTTGATCTCCTTATCCCGCACCCGGAATACATAATATTCATCCTGGTAGTGTCGCTTCTTGGCTTCCCAGTTCTGAAGGAGTAACAGATTTTTAGGATCCAGTTCCAGGCATACTTTCTGGTAGACTTCTTCCAATTCCTTAATGAGGCGGTGACCATCCTCTATTTTCTGAGCCTGAATGGTATCAATTGTTTTCCGGATCCCGAAAAGCTTTTGGGCTACGGCACTCTGGTCTTTCGACCATTGGTCGTATTTCCGGTTGTTTTCAGAGATCTCGCTGAGATAGCGGGTCCGGGAAGGTGGAATGATAAAGATCTTTTCACTCATTTCTTCACTCGGAACGAAAGTGCTTTTCAGGGTAGCTCCTGTTTTTTCTTCGAGCATGCCCATCAGTGCATGATACATGGTATTGGTGCCTGGATCATTGAACTGGCTGGCAATGGTGCCATAAACCGGCATGGTTTCCGCATCGCTGGTAAACAGCTTATGGTTGCGCTGGTATTGCTTTTTTACATCCCGCAGGGCATCCATCGCGCCGCGCTTGTCGAATTTGTTGATGCAGACAATGTCAGCAAAATCGAGCATGTCGATCTTTTCCAATTGTGTAGCAGCACCATATTCCGGAGTCATCACATACAGACTGGCATCGCAATAATCCGTGATCTGGGTATCGCTTTGTCCGATACCTGAGGTTTCCAGGATGATCAGATCAAACCTGGCTGCTTTCAGGATATCGACAGCATCCTTGATGTGCTTGCTAACTGCGAGGTTGCTTTGGCGCGTGGCCATGGAACGCATATAGATCCTAGAATTCCGGATCGCATTCATGCGAATACGGTCACCCAGCAGTGCGCCTCCTGTTTTACGTTTGGAAGGATCCACTGAAATGATGCCCAGAGTCTTTTCCGGAAAATCCAGGAGGAAACGGCGAACGATCTCATCAACGAGTGAGGATTTCCCTGCACCGCCGGTACCAGTGATCCCAAGTACAGGACGGCGATGTACACCTTTCTCTTCGCTCTGTATGGATTCACGGACATTCCTGAGCATGGCCTGAGTCTCTATAGACTCCGGATAATTCTCGGCGGCGGAAATCAGTCGCGCTATGCTCTTAGCATCCCTATCGATTAAGTGTCCTACTTCTCCATTCAAATGATTCCCCGTTGGAAAATCACTTTGCTGGAGGAGATCGATGATCATTCCTTCGAGCCCCATAGAGCGACCATCATCCGGGGAATAGATCCGGGTAATTCCATACTGATGCAATTCTGCAATTTCTGAGGGCAGGATCACACCACCTCCGCCACCGAATAATTTGATATGACTGCAGCCCCGCTCCTTAAGCAGGTCGTACATGTATTTGAAGTACTCCACATGTCCCCCCTGGTAAGATGTAATTGCAATCGCATTCGCATCTTCCTGGATAGCAGTATCTACAACTTCCTGCACAGCCCGGTCGTGTCCGAGGTGAATCACTTCCGCTCCATTGGCTTGCATGATCCTTCGCATAATATTAATACTGGCATCATGCCCGTCAAAGAGGGAGGCAGCAGTAACGATCCGGATCTTATTCTTGGGCGTAAAACTCATTTATCCTAATAATTATAAGTGGACAAAATTACAACAATGAAGGTGCCACAGGTAATATAGCACAGCAGTTCGACCATCCTCCATTTACAAGAGCCTACTTTTACCGGATGCAAGAGTCACAAAAGCAGATTGAACAAGTCCTTATAAATCTGGGATTGAAGGAATTGAACGAGATGCAGCAGGCTGTACTGAATGCTGAAGCGGGTCGGGATCTTTTACTCAGGGCCCCAACCGGCTCCGGAAAAACCCTGGCTTTTTTACTGCCCCTGCTGCAATCCCTGAAACCAGACATCCGCGAAACACAGGCGATGATCATCGTTCCTTCGCGGGAACTGGCCCAGCAAATAGAATCCGTTTGGAGGAAAATGGCCACCGGTTATAAAGTGACCTGTTGTTATGGGGGGCATAAGCGGGAAACTGAGGAGAATAGCCTGATCGAATCCCCAGCTCTCATCATTGGCACTGCCGGCCGCCTGGCAGACCATATACGACGGGAGAATATTACCGTTGCTACTATTAAGGTTCTGGTCATTGATGAGTTCGATAAATCCCTGGACCTGGGATTTGAAGCGGAAATGGAAGCGATCATCAAATCCCTGACTGGTTTGGAGCAACGGATCCTTACTTCAGCAACCGATGCTGCGGAAATACCGGCTTTCGTAGGAATTGAGGATCCATTAAAATTCAACTTTGAAGCGCCCCCACAGGAAGAAGGTTATGGTTTAGCGATTCAGGTGCTTCATTCACGAGAAAAAGATAAACTGGACACCCTGTTTGAGTTGATCTGCCAGCTTGGAGCCCGGCCTACCATTATATTTTGCAATCACCGGGAAACCGTAAAACGGACCAGTGATGCACTTTATGAGCGGGGTATCCAGAATGAATTTTATCATGGGGCGATGGAGCAGCAGGAGCGGGATGCCGCCCTTTGCAAATTCCGGAATGGAAGCACTTATTTCCTGGTAACGACCGATCTGGCAGCACGAGGACTGGACATTCCGCATATCCGCTATATCATCCATTATCATTTACCATTGACGGAAGATGCCTTTACCCATCGGAATGGACGTACGGCCAGAGTTGACCGGAGTGGTACTGCTATCCTGATCATTGGGCCTGAAGAAAAAGTACCGGATTACATTCCAGAGGAGGATTTGACTACGATCCATTTGAATGGCACCCATTCCCTACCAGAGCAGGCAGACTGGACTACGCTTTTTGTAGCAGCAGGCAAGAAAGACAAAGTAAATAAGGTCGATATTGTAGGGTTCCTTGCGCAGAAAGGTGGACTAAAAAAGGAAGATATTGGTTTAATTGAGGTCAAGGATCATTTTTCGTTTGTGGCCATCCGGAAGTCTTGTACGGCGAATACTCTGCAAGCGGTCAGCCAGGAAAAACTGAAGGGGAAGAAGATAAAAATTGAAATTGCCCGTTAACCGCCTGCTTATCAATAAAGCAAATCCCCGTAAATCATTTGGATACTTCAATTTCTTATCTAATTTTGAATCCAAATTTTAACACACTACTCACCAAAATCAGCATCTGTGGCGTACGATCAATCTACACAAGAATCCAGCAGGTATAATAATAGCTCAGAACGGGAGAACCGGAATAATGAGACCATATTTTCAAAGCGGATCAAAGCAGGCAAGCGCCGGACTTATTTCTTTGATGTAAGGGCTACGCGTGGTAATGATTATTTTATCACCATTACTGAAAGCAAGAAGCGTTTTGATGATGGCGGTTATGACCGTCATAAGATGTTTTTATACAAGGAGGATTTCAACAAATTCCTGATTGGCCTGACGGATACGATCAATTATGTCAAGACGGATCTGATGCCTGATTTTGACTTTGATGCATTCAGTCATGAAAATGATGAGGAGTATATTCCAAATTCAGCCGCGCCTTCCGTTCAAATGGTGGAAGAACCTGTAATTGTTCTGGATGCTCCGATGGAATTAAGCTCAGAATCGATCAATGATTCGAGTTCCATTGATGAGTGGAAGATGTAATTTCCAATAAAAGCTATTAATGAAGCTGCTTTATTCGAGCAGCTTTTTTTTATGGGTGAAACGCGGCGTATCAATAGAATTCATGATTTCCCGCAAGCTTATTGCAAAGACAGTTCTCGATTTACAAGACGTGTCGAAACCGAGGCCTGTAGGGCCTTTCCCTTTAGTAGCCCGGCGCCTTTAGTCCCGGGATTTGAGGATAAAAATTATAATTAGGGGCCTTTAGGCCTCGCTTTTGAGAATAAATTGTATAAATCGAGGCCTGCAGGGCCTTTCCCTTTAGTAGCCCGGCGCCTTTAGGCCCGGGATTTGAGGATAAAATTTATAATTAGGGGCCTTTAGGGTTCCCCGCCGTAGCATAGCGAAGGCCTCCTACGCCGATGGCTTCGGCGGCCAAGGTGGGTTTTCGAAAATACATTTTTGTACTAGCATAACGGAGCTTATGAATCAACCTGGCCTATATTAACAGTATTGTTTTCTTTAATATTAAAGGGCCATTTTTAATGCATAATCATTTATTTCACGTGATTATTGATCAATATGGTATATGTTAACAGTATTGTTCCTGTAATTTTAAATGGAACCTTTTCCAATGCATAATCATTTATTTTACGTAATTATTGATCAAAGTGATATATGTTAATATTAGTGTTTCCTGCAATATCAAAGGGAACATTTTCAATGCATAATATTACATTTCACGTGATTATTTATCAACGTGGTATATGTTAAAAGTATTGTTTCCTGTAATATTATAAAAACCACCTTTAATGCATAATAATTTAATTTTACGTTATTATTAA
>Ga0265327_10000257_pt1 | contig 105278 bp, 94 predicted proteins | sample 41621metaG_FD_202089 | JGI IMG/M metagenome (GOLD analysis project Ga0265327, IMG submission 202089) | Rhizosphere microbial communities from Carex aquatilis grown in University of Washington, Seatle, WA, United States - 4-16-21 metaG | ecosystem: Host-associated > Plants > Roots > Rhizosphere...
GCCCGAGCCTAACATGGATGTTTGTTGTAGGCGTTCCCAGCAAGGACCTATGCCACCGCGCCAACTAGATCGATACTGTCGACCTTTGCTTTTTGAAGTTGTTACGCCCGGTACACTGGGAAATTTTTTGAACCCTCAGCTTTTTGATATTTTTCAACGCTTAACCTTTAGATATTTCTCCGAACAGGGGCTTCGGCGTCAAACTCAACTCGCGCTTTAATTGGCGCTGCAAATGGCTTTTTAATTGTCCCTCGATATTTTGTATCTGCTCGGCCGGCAATGTCGCGCGCTGCTGTCCCAACCAATCGATCGAAGCGCAGATTTGCTCATCCAAGCTATTGCGTAATAACTCGATATCGTGCGCGGTGGCGCCGGCTTGCAACTGTGCAATAGCCGTCGCTGCGCGGGGAAAACCAGCTCTATCGCCAAACTGCGCAGCCAATTCGCTTAACAAAGTTTCCTGCTCGCGCACCTCATCGACCAACGGCGTCGCCAGCCAATCGATACGCGGTTTCAGATTATTCAATATATCGACAACACCATAGGCCTGGCCGCGCGCGAACTCATCGTCGAGACGCGGAATAATTTCCGCGCGCACGGTGGCGATCAGACCATCGATAAGGCGATCCAGCGAATTATTCACGCTAAGCCCTCAATCATTTTTTCCAGTTGCAATAACAGACGCGGCATTTGCGCACCCATCGCCGGCATGCGTAAATCGTTGAATTTGCCGGCCTCGAAACAACCCGCCGCCGCCGCGTGAATCGCCACCAGCTTAAAGTTGTTGAATATTTCGTAGTAGTGCACGGCGGCGGGATCGACTTTGAAACCGCTGAGTTCGGCGTAGCGTCGATACAAATCCTCGCGCGTGATCAAACGGCACATATACGGCGTGCCGCCGCGAAACGTACGCAGACAAACGAAACCCAGATCTTCGTGCGGATCGCCGAGATGCACCAGCTCCCAATCGAGAATCGCGGTAATGCGACGCTCCTGCTCGAGAAAATTGCCGATGCGATAATCGCCGTGGATAATGCTGACCTTGGGCGCCACCGGCTGATTGGCGCGTAGCCACGCCAATGCCCAAGCTACCGCCGGAAAGCGGCGCACGCCGGAGCGCGCCAACAACTCCTGCCAAAATTCAATTTGCTTGGCGGCCGCATTATGTTCGTTGACCACGGTGCAACTGGCCTCGATCGGCGTGCCGCGCCACTCGAACTTATGGATCGCCGCCAGGGCGCCGACAAATTGCTCGGCCAACACGGCGCGCTCGTCGTCGCCGAAATCCTGACCGGCGGAAACCCACGGTACCGGCGCCTCGCCGCTGACGCGCTCGCAAATAAAAAATGGCGCGCCGAATACCTCGCCGGCATCGCTGTACCAATACACCTGCGGCACCGGCACGCCGGTATCGCGCAGCGATTGCAAGGCAAAAAACTCCGGCGATGCCTTGTAGGGCCCAAAAATGCCGTTGGGCGGTCCGATGCGGAGAATGAGCGGCCTATTCTGCACGCCGCCGGCATCGCGCCACTGCGCATCGAAGCCGTAGGTGAGCCATGAGAAGCCCACCGAGAAGCGTTTGATTTTTTCGATGGTAGTCGGCGCGCCATTCTGCTCGCTCAGAAAAGCGACCAGCCGCGCGCGCACCACCTCTTCGGCAAATGGATCTTTGCCAGTCGATACATCGGTTTGTTGAGACACTCAAATCACCCGGTTTAAAGCGACGAATACCGAGGCCGAATCCATCGATTCAACCTCGCAAGCAAAACTATTTTTTCTTGGTCAGAAAAGCGCTCAGACGCGCGGCGAGTTCCGGCTCTTTGCTGCAGCGCATAAACGCGGCGCGCTCGGCGGCCAACTGTTCGTGCAAGGCCGCATCGCCAAGACCCGATACCAGACGTTTAATTTCGCGCACCGATTGTGCCGGCAACGCGACCAGTTGTTGCGCGACCGCCAGCGTCTGCTCGGCTAATTGGTCGTCTTCCGTCAGGCGATTTATCAAGCCAAGTGTATGCGCTTCGGCCGCGCCGATTTCATTGCGCAGCAATAAAATGTCGAGCGCCCGGGCAGTGCCGAGACGGCGCGTCAGGAAGAAGCTAAGGCCGCCATCCGTGGAGGTAGCCAGCTTGGGATAGGCGATCACAAAACGCGCCGATTGCGTGGCGACCACCAGATCGCAGGCCAACGCCAGCGAAAATCCGCCGCCCGCGGCGGAGCCGTGCACGCTGGCGATCACCGGTACGCTAAGGCGCCGCAACGCGATGATGGCAGCGTGGAATTGATCGACGATTTCGCCGATGAAGCGCGGCAGTTCGTCGAGGTGTTCGTGCATCGAGCGAATATCGCCGCCGCCGGAAAAGGTCTTGCCCTCGCCGCGCAGAATCACCGCGCGCACCGCCGGATTGCTATCGATATCCGCGAGCAGCGTCGTCAGGTGATGCATCGAGGCGATGTCGATGGTGTTGAATTGTTGGGGGCGATTGAGCGTTAGCGTGGCGATGCCGGCGCTGTCGATATCGAGCAGTATGGGTTGGTTGTCGGTTGCGGTGCTCATGGTGACCTCGTCGCGAACACTGGGCATTAAATCGGGAGCGAGTTTATCAGAGATGGGATCGATGCAGAATTAAAGGTCGGACAGATATGCGAGTGCTGTGCGTTTTTCCCTTAAGACAAAGGGTTCGGTGCCAGGAGCAGGCTATAGGGGGTCTCTTTTTCAGGACACTGAGGCAAGCACTCAAGTAGCTTCCGTGCTATCGGCTTAGAAGAACTTGTCGGCTTCACGGATCAATCATGCTCGCAGCTTCGAAGAGAACTCCTTCATGTCCTGAAAAAGAAACCCCCTATACCCCGCCGCCAAGCTCATTGATGCTTCAGGCTTGGCGGCTCGAACAACTTAAAATCTACCACCAAGTTCCTATCGAGCTTTGAGATTGGTGGCTCAAACGATTTTAAAAACTACAACATTACATCCGGAACACGCCGTAACGCGGATCGCCGATCGGCGTATTCAATGCCGCCGAAATAGCGATGCCGAGAGCGTGACGGGTATCGACCGGATCGAGCATGCCGTCGTCCCAAATTTCCGACGTCGCCCAATACGCGCTCTGCTTGCGTTTGAATTCGCCCAACACCGGATCGCGAATCGCGGCGATCGCTTCAGGGGTCAATTCCTTACCCTGCTTGGCGAGTTGACGAATTTTTACATCGGCGAGCGTGTTGGCCGCCTGCTCGGCGCCCATTACCGAAATCTGCGATTGCGGCCACGAGAACATGAAACGCGAATCGAAGGCGCGCCCGCTCATGCCGTAGTTGCCGGCGCCGAACGAGCCGTGGCACATCAGCGTGAACTTCGGTACTTCGCAGTTTGAAACGGCCATAATCATTTTCGCGCCGTCTTTGGTGATACCGCGCCGTTCGTATTCCTTGCCGACCATGAAGCCGGTGATATTTTGCAAAAATAAAATCGGCGTGCGCGCTTGGTTACACAGTTCGATAAAGTGTGCGCCCTTCAAGGCCGAATCGTTCAACAATACGCCGTTGTTAGCGAGAATACCGATTTTGTAACCCCACAGATGCGCGTAACCGCAGATCAGTGTGGTGCCGTAAGCCGGTTGATACTCATGGAAGCGACTGCCATCGACCAGACGCGCAATCACTTCGTGCATATCGAATTGTTGTTTGATGTCGCGCGGTAATACGCCGTACAACTCGCTCGGATCGTAGAACGGCGCTTCCGGCGGCAACCATTCGATGCGCGATTTTTCGGGCTGTTTGAATTGCGCAACGATGTCGCGCGCGATTGCGATCGCCTCTTCCTCGCTCGATGCCGGATAATCGGCGGTGCCGGATACGCTAGTATGCATATCGCAGCCGCCGAGTTCGTCGACCGTCACTTCTTCGCCGGTCGCCGCTTTAACCAGCGGCGGGCCCGCCAGAAAAATCGCGCCGGTGCCGCGCACGATGACGTTGTAATCGGATAAGCCCGGCACATACGCACCACCGGCGGTGCAATGACCGAGCACCACCGATACTTGCTGCACGCCCATTTTCGACAACATACATTGGTTGCGGAAGATGCGGCCCGCGTAATATTTATCGGCGAATAATTCCGCCTGCAGCGGCAGGAAACCGCCGGCCGAATCGCACAAATGCACGACCGGTAAACGGTTTTCGATGGCGATATCGAGCGCGCGTACGGTTTTCTTCACGGTCAACGGATACCACGCGCCGCCTTTCACGCTGGCGTCGCCGGCGTTGATCACGACTTCGCGGCCGGAGACGATACCGATGCCGGTCACGCAACCGGCGCCCGGCACTTCGCCGTCGTAGGCGTCGTTCGCCGCCAGCGATGAAAACTCGAGGAACGGTGTGCCCGGATCGAGCAGTTGTTTGATGCGGTCGCGCACCAGCATTTTATTTTGTTTCGCGAGCCGATCGATGTCGCGCTGCGGGCGATCGTAGCGCACCTTGTGCTGCTTCTCTTTAAACTCTTCCGCGAGGCGGCGATTGTGCTCGAAGTTGGCCTGAAACTCGGCCGAGCTGGTATTTAATTTCGATTCGATTCTTTTCATGATTATTCTCCAGCGGCCTCCGGCGTCGCCGCCTGCAATGAAATCAACAACGCATCGCGGTCGAAGGTTTGCCCCGCGGTAAATTGCACCGCCTGCACGATGCCATCGCGCGGCGCGGCAATGGTGGTTTCCATTTTCATACTTTCGATCACTAACAAAGCTTGTCCGCGCACAACGCTGTCGCCGGCTTTGACATGCGCCGCCACCAGGCTGCCCGGCATCGGCGCGCGTACGTTATCCTCGGCGCCGCCTTGCGCCTGCGCCGCCAGGCGATCGAGCGGATGCTCATAGCGCAATTGATACGCCGCGCCGCCGAGATGAATGAACACATCGTCGCCGCGCGTCGCAATCACCACGCGCTCGCTGCGTCCGTTCACCGTTAATACCGCGGTGCCATCGTCTTCGACGTGCAAATTAACCGGAACGGTAGCGTCGCCGAAGTGCAGACGGTAACCGTCTTCGCTGCGCGATAAACCGAGATCGTATTCGTTTTTGTCGATTTTAAAAGCGTGATGCATATCAGTTTCTCCAATCGCCAATGGCGGCATGCAGCGACGGCACGGTATCGGCCACATCGCGCATGGGACGCGTCGAAATAGCCGCGGCGGCCAATAATTTGTGCAATGTCGATTCGGTCAGCGCCGGCTCGGCGGCGATGTCGGGGTTGGCATCGAGAAAGCCGGTATGTACATCGCCGGCAATAAACGCCGGATGATTGATCAAGCGCCGCAGAAACGCCGTATTGGTCTGGCAACCCAGCAACACATACTCGGCCAGCGCGCGGTCGGAATTGGCGATTGCATCGTCGCGATCGACCCCGGTCACGATCACTTTCGCCAACATCGGATCGAACGCGGCGGTGACTTCGCCGCCCTCGACGATACCGCTATCGATACGTACATTATTCGGCGTGCGCAGTTTTAAAATCGGCCCGGTGGTCGGCGTGTAGCCGCGCGCCGGGTCCTCGGCGTAAATGCGATATTCGATCGCATGACCGGTCGATTTGATATCGGCCTGGGTGTAACCGAGTTGTTCGCCGGCGGCGATGCGCAATTGCTCGTGCACCAGATCCTTACCGGTAATCATTTCGGTGACCGGATGCTCGACCTGCAGACGAGTATTCATTTCCAGGAAATAAAATTCGCCGCGCTGACCGAAAATAAATTCGACCGTGCCGGCGTTGCGGTAGCCCGCCTTGCGCGCGATGCCGGCCGCGGTTTCGCAAATTTTTGCGCGCAGCTCCGGCGTCAGTGCAGGCGACGGCGTCTCTTCGACAATTTTTTGGAAGCGGCGCTGCACCGAGCATTCGCGCTCGAATAAATGCACGACATTGCCGTGCGCATCGCCGAGCACCTGCACTTCGATATGGCGCGGATTTTCGACGTAACACTCGACGTATAAACGACCGTCGCCGAAATAGCGCTGGCCCTCGCTGCGCGCGCGCTCGATTTCCGCTTCCAGCACATTGAGATCGCGCACGATGCGCATGCCTTTACCGCCGCCGCCGGCCGCCGGCTTAATCAACAACGGCAGCGGCACTTTGCGCGCGCGCTCGACGAAGGTCGCGGGATCGTCGTCCTCGATCGCCGACGGCGCCACCGGAAAACCGCCGGCTTCGACGAAGGCGCGCGCGCGCACTTTGTCGCCCATCAAATCGATTTGCTCGGGCGTCGGGCCGACAAAAGTCAAACCGGCCGCGGCGACGGCGCGCGCAAAACCGGTATTTTCGGACAGAAAACCATAGCCCGGATGAATCGCACCGGCGCCGGCACTTTTTGCCGCGGCGATAATTTGCTCGCCGTCCAGATACGCGGCAACCGGTGTTTTACCGGTGATTTCTATCGCTTTGTCCGCCATGCGCACGGCCGGCGAATGGCGATCGGCGGCGTGGTAGACCACCACGCCCTCCAGTCCCAGTGCCTGCACGGTGCGCAAAATGCGCACGGCGATTTCGCCGCGGTTGGCGACCAGCACGGAGCGGAACGGCCAGCTATTCATAGGGCTCTCCTGTTGTTAGTAATTTAAGAGACGAGTTTAGATTCGGGTTGTGCTTCTGACTTTGCCAATAACTTTTCCAAGCGCGCGACCAGTTGCGCAAGACGCTGAGTCTCCGCCTGCAAATCGTTAGCGCCCTGCACCGCTGGCCGATCGATCTGCGCGGCGGCAATACCGTCGCATAAAATCGACATAATCTGCTCGACGGTCTCATCGATATTCAGCTCGCCGCGTCCGGAAATATAATTCCACGTGCGATGCTCGATGCAGCCAAACACCATGTCGCGCAGCAGCGGCAGCGGCACATCGCTACGAAATTCGTTGGCGCGCACGCCCTCTTCGACGATGTCCATAATAAATTTCGAATAGCGCCGAATACTGCCGTGCAGATCGAGATCGTAGTAATCGAGCTCGGATCGCACTTCGCGAAACAACAACCGGCACAACTGCGGATTATCGATAATCGTGCGCAGATGGCGCCAAATAATAAAGCGCAGGCGCTGACGGCTGCCTTTGATGCCGGCCAGATCGCGCGTGTAATCGTCGACCATGCCTTCGTACCACTGCTCCATGACCATCAGCAGCAGCGCGCGTTTACTCTCGAAATATTTGTAGACGGTGCCCTCGACCACACCGGCGCGCTCGGCAATCTCCGATACCGCCGCCGCCTCGTAACCGCGCTCGGCGAATACCGCCAGTGCCGCCGACAAAATAGCGCTGACGCGCTGTTCGCGGGCGAGACGCACAAACTTTTTCGGCGTGGTTGCGGCCATTCCAATCTCAAAAGCAGTTAGGGCCGAGGCACAGGTGAGCCATACTCACTAGCGAAATCAGCCCGCTTCGTACGGAATAGCCAATGAGCGTAGACTCATCGCCCATACCAAGCAGATTTTGACGAATATTATCGGGTTAGCGCGCCACCAAGAAGGTCTTGCATTTGCCCCGGGCGTCGCCATAGAATAAATGAGTGAGACTCATTGTCAGCGATGGGCTTTTCGCCTGTCAACCCCAAACGATTCCCTAATCACCGAATTCACACAACAGAAAGCGCTTCAGGAGAACCCCCATGTCGGCCCAAACCAGCGTGCATCAAGTATTTTCCGGACTCTCCAACGACGAACAGGAAATCCTCGATCAAGCCGATAAGTTTGGTCGCAACGAACTCTATCCGTTGGCCCAGCGCATGGACGACGAAGAGTGGTGGCCCGAAGAAATTTTCCCGAAGATCGGCGCCACCGGTTATTTCGGCGTCACCGCATCGTCCGAGTATGGCGGCGCGGAGATGGATCTATTCTCGAGCGGTCTGGTGTTGCAAGGATTCTCGCGCTGGAACCACTCGCTCGGACTTGCCTGGGTCGCCCATGAGAACCTGTGCCTGCACAACATTTTGCGCAACGCCAACGCCGAGCAAAAACAACGCTACGCACCGAAGTTGATCAGTGGCGAATGGATCGGCGCGCTGGGCCTGACCGAACCGGGCGCGGGCTCCGATGCGATCGGCTCGATGCGCACCACCGCGCGCCGCGAAGGCGATTATTACATCCTCAACGGCAGCAAAATTTTCATCACTAACGGCCCGGTCGCCGATGTGTTGCTGGTGTATGCGAAAACCAACAAAGATAAAGGCTCGAAAGGCGTCTCCGCGTTTATCGTCGAGAAAGATTTCCCCGGCTTCCGCGTCGCGCAGAAACTTATCAAAATGGGTTTCCGCGGCAGCCAGACCGCCGAGCTGGTATTCGAGAACTGCAAAGTACCGGCGGCCAACCTGGTCGGCGAAGAAGACCGCGGCGTTAAAGTCGTCATGAGCGGCCTCGATCTCGAGCGCTCGATGATTTCGCCGATCTGCCTGGGCATCGCCGAACGCGCGCTGGAACTCAGCATCGAATACGCCAAAACTCGCCAGCAATTCGGTCAACCGATCGCCAACTTCCAAATGGTGCGCGCGAAGATCGCCGATATGTATACCTGGGTCGAATCGATGCGCCTGTATACCTACTCGGTATTGCGCGCGGCAAATACGCTCGACGAAGAGGGCGGCGGCCGCGGCGACATTCACAAGCTGACGGCGGCAGGCGTGTTGTACGTCGCCGAAACGATGAACAAAGTCTTAAACGAAGCGGTGCAGGTGCACGGCGGTTACGGTTATATCTGGGAGTCGGAAATCAACCGCTTGTACCGCTCGATCAAATTGCTCGAAATCGGCGCCGGCACCAGCGAAGTTCGCAAAATTATTATTGCCGACGAATTATTGGGGCGCTAAACCCGAAACAGTGGGTGCGAATCGGTAGGATCCTACAAAGCGCTACCGGTTCGTAGCGCTCCCGTAATTTTCCGCACCTCGAAACAATATCAGTTTTGGAAAATGCAATGACAGCAGACACAAATCCCAATGCCGCAATTACCGCCGGCATCGCCGCACAAATCTGGAGTGCAAAGACCGCGTTCCGCGACGATGCATTCGAAAATAAAGTCGTACTCGTCTCCGGTGGCGGCAGCGGTATCGGTATGGCTTGTGCACTGCTGTTTGCGCGGCTCGGCGCAAAAGTCGCGATCTGCGGCCGCACGCTCGAAAAACTCGAAACCGCCGTCGAGTTTGCAAAAAGCAAAGGTGCCTCGATACTCGCACTGCAAACCAATATTCGCGAACCCGAGCAGATCGCCGCAACGTTCGAGCGCATCGAAGCCGAGTTGGGGCCGCTCGATATTCTGGTCAACAACGCCGGCGGCCAGTTCCCACAGGCCGCGATCGACTTTTCGATGAAGGGCTGGAATGCCGTCATCAACAATAACCTGAATGGCACCTGGTACATGATGCAGCACGCCGCGCGCCGCTGGCGCGACTTGCAGCACCCCGGTGTGATCGTCAATATCATCGCACCGGTCGATCGCGGCATGCCGGGCGTGGCGCATACCGTCGCCGCGCGCGCGGGCGTAATCGGCGTGATGAATACCGTCGCGGTCGAGTGGGCGCCGTTGAATATTCGCGTCAACTGCCTGGTGCCGGGCCTGACCGCTACCGAGGGCCTGAATGTCTATCCGCCCGAAGCGGTCAAGGAATTCCCCAAAGCCAATCCGATGAAACGCCCCGGTACGCCGCTCGAAATCGCTGAGTCTTGTGTATTCCTGGCCAGCCCCAACGCCAGCTTTATCAACGGCGAAGTCTTAAATGTCGATGGTGGTTATCGGCTGTGGGGCGAGCTGTGGACCGCGGGTCGGCCCGACTATTTCAAGTTTGACGATTAATGTAGACACTCCCCTCTCTCTGCGGGAGAGGGGTTGGGGGTGAGGGCTGTTTTAGTGTAATTCTGCCCTCACCCTAACCCTCTCGCGCAGGCAGAGGGAACAAATCAAAACTGTACATGGAGACCATCATGTCGGAAGAATTAAAAGTATCGATCGACGAGCGCGGCGTGATGCGCATCGTATTGAACCGCCCCGAAGTGCACAACGCCTTCGACGATTATCAGATTCAGCGGTTGATCGCCGCACTGGAGAGCGCGCAGAGCAATGCCAAAGTGCGCGTCGTTATTCTCGCTGGCGAAGGCAAGAGCTTCAGTGCCGGCGGCGATTTGAATTACATGCGGCGCATGGCCGGCAATACCTTTGATGAAAATAAACAGGACGCCAGCCAGTTGGCGCGCCTGATGAAAACGCTGAACTTCCTCGCCAAGCCGACCATCGCGCGCGTGCACGGTGCCGCATTCGGCGGCGGCGTTGGTCTCGCCGCCTGCTGCGATATCGCCATCGGCACGCCGAAGGCCAAGTTTTGTTTGAGCGAAGTGAAAGTCGGCATGGTGCCCGCCACCATCGCTCCGTATGTCGCACGCACCATCGGCGAAAAAGCCGCGCGCCGCTTCTTCGCCACCGCGGAAGTTATCACCGCCGAAAAAGCCTTGGCACTCGGTCTGCTCAGCGAACTGGTCGACGAAGACAAACTCGACAGCACCATCGAGGAAATTACCGTGGCACTGCTGAGCAACGCGCCGGAAGGCGTGCGCAAAGCGAAACAAATCGTGTTCGACACCGTCAATGGCGATGTCACCGATGCGATTATCGAGCACACGGTGGAGTTCATCGCCGAAATACGTAATTCCGACGAAGGGCGCGAAGGCTTGAGCGCATTTCTCGAAAAACGTAAACCGAATTGGTTACCCTCTTAACTGTTATCAAAACCAGGGGCATCGAAATACATTTCCTTGATGCATTTCGATTTCGCGGCAGAGCCGCACCGGCGCAATTTGCGCCGACCGTTAACGCAGGAAGGAAGATTTTATGAGCGATAAAAATTCACCTGATAAAAAAGTGTTGATTGCCAACGCACAGGGTTTCTGGGGCGATAGCATGCTCGGCCCGCTGCGCTTGATCGAGGAAGGCCCGGTCGACTATCTGACCTTCGACTATCTCGCCGAGATCACCATGAGCATCATGCAGAAAGCGCGCATGAAAAACCCCGAGCTGGGTTACGCCACCGACTTCGTAAAACTGGTCGGTCGCATCATCAAAACCTGTAAAGAAAAAAATATTAAAATTATCGCCAACGCCGGCGGCGTCAATCCGAAGGGCTGCCTCGAGGCGATCAAGAAAATCATTCGCGAGCAAAATATCACTGGCGTGAAAGTCGCCATCGTCGAGGGCGACGATATTCTTGCGCAATTGCCGGAGCTGATGGCATCGGGCGAAAAATTCTCGAACCTGGAAACCGGCGAAGATATCGCCACCGTGCGCGAACGCCTCACCAGCGCCAACGTGTATATCGGCGCCAAACCGATCGCCGATGCGCTGGCACAAGGCGCCGATATCGTCGTCACCGGCCGCGCCAGCGATCCTTCGTTAGTAGTCGCGCCGTTGATCTACGAATTCGGCTGGTCGATGGATGATTACGACAAACTCGCAGCCGGCACCATCATGGGCCATACCATCGAATGCGGCCCGCAATGCACCGGCGGCAATTACACTAATTGGCGCGAAGTGCCGGATATGGCGCGCATCGGTTATCCGATCGTCGAAGCCTACGCCGACGGCAGTTTCGTCGTCACCAAGCACGAAGGCACCGGCGGCTTGATCAATGTCGAAACCGTGACCTCGCAATTGCTTTACGAATTGGGCGACCCGACCAGCTATCTCGGCCCGGACTGCATCGCCGATTTCACCACCATTAAAATCGAACAGGACGGTCCGAATCGCGTGAAGATGTCGGGCATTAAAGGCCGCGCGCCGACGCCGACTTACAAAGTGTCGATGTCGTTCGAGAACGGTTACAAAATTCTCAGCACACTGTGTATCACCGGTCCCGATGCGATCGACAAAGCGCATGTATTGGCGGACATGGTATTTAAGCGTATGGAGATGCACGGCGCGCCGATCCCTGAAGAGAATCGCTTCCTGGAATTGTTCGGCACCAATGTTTTATACAAAGGTATCGTGCCCTCGCCCGCGCAGCCGCATGAAATTATGATGCGCATCGGCGCGAAAGGACCGAACGCGAAAAAACTCGATATTCTCGGTACCGAGATCGCACCGTTGTTGACCAGCGGCCCACCCGGCATCACCGGTTTCGCCGGCGGCCGTGCGCGCGCCACCGAGATCGTCGGCTACTGGCCGGCTCTGATCGACAAAACCAAAGTCAAAACCAGCGTCACCGTGGAGGAAGTTTAAAATGGCTATCGTTAAATTGATGGATATCGCGATCGCTCGCTCCGGTGATAAAGGCGACGGCAGCAACGTCGGCGTGCGCGCCAATACGCCGGAGCTGTACAATTTTCTGAAAGATAAATTGACGACCGATGTCGTTAAGAACTTCTTCAAGGAAATTTGCAAGGGCAAGGTAATCCGCTACGAAGTGCCGAATTTGCAATCGCTGAATTTTATTCTGCACAACTCGCTCGGCGGCGGCGGCACCGAAACCCTGATCACCGATGCGCAGGGTAAGGTGCATGGGCTGGCGATGCTGCATATGGAATTGGAAGTACCTGACGCACTACTGAAGTAGTTAGGACTTAGGCTTTAAGTAGTTGGCCCTTAGGCTTTAGTAGTTAGAAAAAGACTTCTGCGCAGGTCGCAAGCACAGTGTCTTTAACTAACTACTAAAAGCCAACTACTAACTACTCCTTCCGCTAGGAAAAACCATGAACATCCTCGCCAAACTCCGCCAGCAAGCTTCTCAAAATCCCCGCCGCGTCATACTGCCCGAGCAGGATGATCCTCGCGTTGTGGAAGCCGCTAAAACCTTGGTAGCGCAAAAGTTAGCTACGCCCGTCTTTCTGGCGCCAGCTGCGGAAGAAGTTGCCGGCGTGGAGATTTTTAACACTCAGCCTAATTACCCGGTAGTGCTGGAACAAGCCGCACAGGCGCTCGCGACACTGCGGGCAAAGAAAGGGATGACTATCGAGCAGGCCCGCGAAGCGCTGGCGAACCCACTGTTGCTCGGCGCCCTGCTGCTGCATATCGGTTATGTCGATGCCGGTGTGTGCGGCTCGCTGGCGACTACCGCCGATGTATTGCGTGCGGGCTTACAAGGTATCGGTTTGGCACCCGGTTCGACATTAGTGTCGAGCGTATTCCTGATGGAGTGGCCCGATAAAATTCTCAGCTACGCCGATTGCGCTGTGGTGCCGTCGCCCGATAGCGCGCAGCTTGCGCAAATCGCCGTATCGAGCGCGCAGACCCATCAGCGTTTGACCGGCGAAACACCGCGCGTGGCGATGCTGTCGTTTTCGACCAAAGGTTCGGCCGAACACGAAAATGTCGATAAGGTGCGCGCGGCCACTACACTCGCGAAAGCCAAAGCGCCGAATTTACTGATCGACGGTGAAATGCAATTCGACGCGGCGTACGTGCCGGCGATCGGGCAACGTAAGGCGCCGGGCTCGCCGGTGGCCGGACAGGCCAATGTATTTGTGTTTCCCGATCTGAACGCCGGCAATATCGGCTATAAGATCACCGAGCGGCTCGGCGGTGCGAATGCTATCGGACCGATTCTGCAGGGTTTGGCAAAACCGTGGACCGATTTATCGCGCGGCTGCAAAGCAGAGGATATCGTCGACGTCGCGGTGATTGTTTCGATAATGTCTTTGACTGCGTAACTATTGGTTATTGCGGGTTTAAAATTTCGCGGTTCGATTAATCGGCCGGCGTTCTCTCCAAGGCAGAAGTATGACTAGGTATTACGCGGGTCCGCTTCTCGACCGTCGCTGTCGCTCGCTTTTCCAACATCTGGGAGTATGCGCTCAGTAGTGACATTGGCCATCGCCCTATCTGTTGATTTCTACCATGTTTGACAATTACTATTAAATAAGACGTCTAACTTCCGCGCTGCCAGAATTCCGCGACGAAGGACTCTCATAGCCCGTAACCCACAGCCGTTGCTTAGAGACAATTTTGCATCTGTTGGCATATAAATATGGATATCAAAGAAGAAACAAGGGCGCTAAATCAGATTCCTATACAAACGGTAGCCCTTTGGCTAGGGGTCAAGCTTCCCGCTCGGGGCTCCGCTCGCTGCCCTTTCAGTGATCACGACGACGCCAATCCTTCTTTTGAAGTAAAGGCTTCAGGAATATATTGGGCCTGCTATGGCTGCGATCGTCGCGGGGGTTCAATAGATTTCGTAAAATTTTTCAATGGTGTTGGTTTTTCGGAAGCTAAGCGATGGCTTGCGGGTCAGGTTGGAACGACAAGCTCCCGCTTAAAAGTCGAAGTTCGTTCACAAAAGATGGTCACTACAGGAACAAAGCCTTCGACTTCTGCGGAGTCACTACCAGACTACGAGCTATATGAAGCAGTACTTGGTCTTTCTCCTCTTCAGTCAACCGGTGCAAAGTATCTGGCGAGCCGTTATATATCAGCCTCTACAATTTCAGCGTTTAAGATTGGTCAAGTAACAAGAAAGAACGCTGCGCTAATTAAACTACTAAAAACATACGGCTACGAACGCCTTAACAACTCGGGCTTACTATCAAAAAAATCTACTGAGAATGAGCCCCGATATCTCTTCCAAGAAGGGAGCATTCTGTTTCCTTTTTTTGAAAAAGATCGAGCTGCTTACTTGCAAGCGAGAGTTATAGGTCAAGTTCAAAACGGACCGAAGTGGCAAAATCTTAATAACCGCCCTCGTCGCATTTACAATACAAACGCATTATTTGGGGAAAAGAGCGTCCCCATTGCAATTTGCGAAGGGATCATGGACGCTCTATCTGCAATTGATCTTGGCTACAGCGCAATAGGTCTAATTGGTGTAAGCGCAAAGATTACGGCATTGCAAATGAAAATGCTTCAGGGACGAGAGGTTAATATTCTATTAGATTGGGATGCGCCTGGAGAGAAAAAAGCTTTTGAACTTCAGCGAGAAATGAGCCAAGTCGGAATAGCCTCGACTCGGAAGATGCGCCCGATGGCAAACATCAAGGATCTCAACGAGTATCTTATAAAATTAAAGGGGATGGGATGAGTGCTTATGAGCGGCTGTTACTTCCAGAAAACTTAAACTATGCGTGGCTCAAGGCTAAACAGCTTTATCACATAGCTGATGGCTACATAGATAACGGCGAGCTGTCCGAGTTTGAGCTTGATCTTGAACGTCGGTTGAAATTGATTCACGAGCAATTCAAAGATGGGAGCTATCAGCTCAAGGAGCTACGCCCACTGCCACGCCCCAAGAAAATGAAAGAAGACCAGCCCATTGATCGCCAGTACTATCACGTAGCTATTGAAGATCAAGTGGCATGGATCGCTGTTGCAAATGCTCTCGGACCTGAACTGGATCAATTGATGCCACCCTGGAGCTATGGAAATCGAATTTATCGGCCCGCTTGGTACGAAGATACCGAAAATCAACGATCCAAGCTAGAAATTGGCCCCTATCGCCATGCCAGTGGTCATTTGTATCGTAAATTTCAGCATAGCTGGCCGCTCTTTCGTCGGCAGGTAGCCCTTACTGCTCAAGCTATGGTCCGAGCAGAGTCACACGTTTTTAGTGAGCTAGGCGAATTAGACCAGGGAGATGAGTTGGCGTTAGCAGCGGCAGCGGCGGATAAGCTCTCTTATTTACAAAGAGGATTTTGGCACGACAGTAACGAAAAAAGAGAGGGAACGAATCTATACCATGCTTCTATAGATTTGAAGCAGTTCTATCCGAGTATCCGATCTACCTCGATTCTTGAAGGATTTATATTTTCAGGAGCCGTTAGTCGACAAAGTGATCCAATGCTAGGCCTTCTTAATGACATGCTAGATTTTAAACTCGACCTGTCGGAAATTGGCCAGCCTACGCTTGAGAATGTTGAGCCGCTATTTGGCAAAGGAGACGTAGATGGAATACCAACCGGATTATTTGTTGCTGGATTTCTCGCAAATACAGCCATGCTATCCGTTGATTCTGTTGTAGAAGCGCGCATTCAAAGGGAGCGCTCTTTAGCACATTTCCGATTCGTTGATGACCATACAATTCTAGCGTATAACTTCAATGATCTATGTGATTGGATTACTTGGTATCAAGAACTGCTAACTGCGCATAGTACTGGGGCAACTGTGAATAAAGAAAAGTATGACCCGCTGAGCCTTAGTGAATGGATGGAGGTGCGCACCAGCATTACTTCAGCAAATGATGAGTCAAAGAAGAAATTAGAGATAGCCGTCCGTGATACAAAAATCGATGGAGCCAACCCAATAAAACTGCTTACAAAAACCCTTGGCCAAGTTTCAGCTATTGCTGCGGCAAATATAGATATTTTGGACGATGCGGATTGTATGGAGCGCTTGAAGTTTCTCGAATGGCTATTGCTGGCTGACATACCTGAGCGGGAAATTCGTCCTGATACGCGAGCAGCATTCGCAGCCGGGCAAATCGCAAAACTCGCACCAATTCTTATTCATGAGGTGGATGGTCTTGTCGATGAAGTTCGTTCACTTGCACACTTGTCCAATAAAAAGCTCAAGTTAGGCAAGGCTGGCAGAGAGGAAATCTCGGAGCTCAATACCGCTATTGCACGCCAGAGAGCGCAAATTAAACCACTGGCTGAAATGCATGAGCGTCGCGAAGAGCATCATTTGAAGCATTGCTTTGGCCTGCTCTTTCAGGCGTTCCAAGAATACCCCGGCAAAGCGCGTTTGTTTTACAGATTGCATCAGTATTGCAGGCTTACCGGATATAAAGGCCTTGTGGATATTTCGCGATGGCTTAAAGATATGCGTGATCAAAAGAGGGTTGTTTGGGCTGATTACTATGCTGGTCTATCGTTGCAAATACTTTCGGGAGGAATTTTGCAGTCAGCGAGAACGATCTTGTCTACAGATGCTCTTAGATCGGACAAGGTGGCAGCATACAGCCATCTAAATGATATATCGCAACTTAATACAAATTCGTACCTGATACCGAACCGCCGCGAAGCATGGTTTCATGCAACTGCCCGCAGGGAGTTCGGCGTTTCCTTGCTATCTGTCGCGCAAATTATCCAAAACCTGGAAGGTTATAGCGCTCTGAGCTCTCGGCTAAAGAAGATGTCTTTAAAATATGTTGGAGTGACGTTTGATGATAAATCCAAAAAATGGAGGGCTGCAACGGGGCGCTCTCCAGGCGTATGGGCGCATCGTAGCGAATCAGCTCTGAGTATCGCCGAATCTCCATCATCTATCTGGGCCAGTTTTGAGTCGTGTTTTTTCTATGGAAGATTTCCTGATCGTCGGGCCGCACGTCGATATCCTGAAATACTCTCAAGCAGGGGATGGAATAGTTTTCTTAGGTCAGAAAAAATAATCATGGATGAAGATGATTCGGGGTGGCTGCGTGATGCGATGAAAAATGAACCGGGGCGCATAAAAGCGGCGAAAGAATCGGAAAAAAAGCCTTTTGTTCGTGCCGCTAAATCGTTCGAAGAGCCGAAGGGGGACTGGATTACTCTTTCAGAGTGGACACAATTCACGCGAGAGAAGTGCAGTCCATTTGATCCCCGAATGAGTGAATGGACAGCGCTTGAAATAGTACGCCAGATTATAGTTCCGATCCTTCAGGATTTAGATGTAGGCCAAGGAATTCTCGATCTTATTCATCCGAATAATGTTTTAGTTAATAGATCGTGGACATCAGAATTCCCTCCTGACCCAGCACGGGCTGCGATGAGCTGGGAGCAATGGCGATCTTTTGTTCACGAAAATGAAAGTCATCATAGGTGCGTGAAGCTCCGGTCATTAAGCACATCTATTTTTGATTATCGCTATTCAACGAAAATATATAATGGCCAAGTTTTAGACCCCTGGAGACGCCGACTTGTTGCGGTGGGTCGATTGTTGTTAGGGCTACTCTGCTGTGACCATAATGCGCCTAGGCTTTGGAATTTCCGTGGAAACGAGCATGTCAAGATGTTCCCGCTTACAAAACTTTTTCAATCGTTAGCAATTTCGTCTCCAACTCTCTTGTTATTAGAAAGCTGCCTGAGTAGCCGCAGTGCGGAGTCTCGAACACTATCCATAGTGCCTGGACTATTTGGCTTGGCCGAAGATGGCAAGGCCAATGACGTTCGTTTTGACCCTCCACTACTTTCGTCACCCAATGCTCTATCGAATGCTGTCGAAAATGCCCAGCGTGTGCTAGTGGAAAATCAGCTCGCAGTTGCAATGAACCAGCCACGGCAACTCATTCCATTCCGGTTGAGCGACTTTGCTGCTGGGCCGGGTGATGAGGGAAAAGGGGGCGGGACCGATGAATGAGACTCTTTTCGTCGCAGTTATTCAAACGTCACTTGACTACGAAGCAGCATGGTCTGGCAGAAATGGTGGCGATTGGCGAGAGTGTGTCCGCATGTCTCTTCTTGAGGAGCAGCGAGCTAAGAAGGAGATTCGCCATTATCTAGCTTCATTGCGGGGGTTAGATAAACATCCAGATATAGTCTTGATACCGGAGCTTGCAGTTCCAATCGGCTTTGAAAAAAGGCTAATTCGTGCTGCCGAGAATCTAGAGTCAATTGTAATTGCTGGTCTAGATTATGGAGTCGAGAAAGCTGCTGTGCCGACCGTATCGAACGAAGCGATTGTCGTTGTGCCGAAGAAGCTCAAAGGAACGAAAATCGCGCGGCATACCGCAACTCGTCGTGTTGGGAAAACTTATCCGGCACCTGGGGAAATTAGAAGTCTTCAGGCTATCAAAGGTGGTGGAGTAAAGTTTCTTCCAAGGCCGACTGTGTGGCTATTTGAAAGTAGCGATCTTGGGAATTTTGCGGTTGCTATTTGTTACGATTTTATGGACTTAGACCGAATGGTCTTGTATCGAAACAAAATACAAACTCTATTTATCCTTGCCTATAACCGGGATACAACTTCCTTCGATCATTTGGCTGAATCAATTGCTCGGACGGTTTTTTGCAATGTAGTAGTTTGTAATTGTGGTTTCTATGGCGGTTCGCTAGCTGTGAGCCCATTCATAGAGCCCTTTAGGAGAACAGTTTATCGGCACTCTGGCCAAAAGCTGCCGAATGCCCAATTGATCGAGCTGCCCTTATCTTCGCTTAAAGCGCATCAAATTGGCGGTGCCAGTGGAGGAAGGAATTTCAAGAGTTTGCCGCCTGGATTTTCTACAATCGTAGACCTGACAATGGTCAAGAAGCCCATAGGAAGCTAGGGCGGCGATTGGTATTGCTCTATCACCGTTCCAGCGCCTGATCTTTCTCTCGTTGCGCATTCGCTCCACACTCGCTCCCCCAGCGCCGAATTCAAATACGATGCAGGAGGGTTTGTGGTGAATTACGGCACCACCTCATCCCGCGACGGTAAAAAGAAACTACGCGGGTGCTGGCGCCAACGCTGCCAAAGACGCGGCAATACGGGTGCCAAATGCCAAAAACTCATTTGGCGCGAGCGCATCGCCATCGCCAGAGCCAACGCGAAACTGACGCCTAAATTAATCAGGCCAACCAGCGCGAGGCCGATCAATGCCGACAATAGCGTCCACGCCGAAACAGTAAAATTCATTGTCGATAACGCATAGCCAACATTCGCCGAAGACAGTGCAACGTGGCGGATATCCAGCGGTAGCCCCAGGATTGCTCCAAACATCGGAGTTAAACCAAGCATCAGGCCCAAAAACATATTGCCCCCGAGAGCGCCCGCATTATTCAGCAGGTATTTGCCGGCGGTCGTCGCGCGCCGCTGACCAACAATGGCAACTAACCATGGCAGTTGCGCAACTCGCTTATCGAGTTGTAGGCAGGCGGCACGGTTATCGAGATGGCCGGATACCAATCCTGTGGCAAATAACCAAATGCCCGCGATTGCCGCATGTAATATCACGCGGCTGTGAAGCGGATCCAGGTCCTGCAATAAATACAATGCTTGTTTCGGTGTGAGCAGCGGACCGCCGCTATGGATTTCCAGCGCGATATCAATCAGGACCGCCACCGGAAATGCCACCATAATATTTCCGGCGATCGCCGCCAACTGACTTCGCCCGGTATCGACCATCAAATCGACAATTTCTTCCACCTCGCGCAAACGCCCATGTGTTTGACTGATATTGCTGGCCAGGGTCGCTGCCGTCATTGCGGGTTGCTTGGTGGCTATTACCAAATGCAGCATGGAAATAATCGCAAAACTGCCGGCGTACAGGATGCCATTCAGCCATGCTTGCGCGCTAGGCGGCAACCCAAGGTTATAACTGTATGCTTTCAGAAGTGCCAACAGCGCGATGAAAAAACCACCGCCGCCGGCCCGCCGCAGCATAGTTAGCCACTCGCGGCGATTGCTCGCGATATAGTGTTCGCCGGTGCGCGCGGCATTATCGGTAATGCGCAGCGCCAATATGCTGGCCAAATTGACGAAATGTTTGCGGATGCTGTTGTGCTGGCGCTCGCCGCTCAAAGCGTCGTGCAAGAAGTTGGTCCAGCTTTCAGTCAACTCGCGCGATGTATCGGGACGGAAACTAACGTTCACTACCTGAAGCAATAATCGCAGCCGCTCCAAATGCTGCGTCAGCCGTGTCAGCAGAAAAGACAGTACCAGGCTAGTACCTAAACGTGCCGATGCTAATCGAGCGCGCTTTACAACATCCATGCACTGTTCGATCAATACAAACAGGTGAGCACTATCGTTCACCGCATCCACCCGACCGCGTCTAGTGCCAGTCACGAATTGGATCAGCTCGATATTCATTGCGATAAAAGGCGACTCGGCTGCGCTTAACCGCGGATAGACGCGCAATAACTCCGGCTCCAGGCCCATTGCGCAAATGCGGTGCGATAATACCAGCGAGGCCGCCAGCATCTGCTCGACGATGTTGTGGAAGGCGGCAACATTCTCGGTGTTGTGTATTTCCAATAATTGCCAGAAGCGGCGGCGCTCCTCCATTGGAATCTCGGCAATCCATTCCTCGTCGTCCGCGCGCGAAAAAAGCACATCGACGCAGGTTCTCAATTCCTGCGTATTGCGTGGCTCCGGCAACCATTTTTGCAGGAGCTTGCGGCTTAATTCCGAATAAAATCCACTATTCGGCAATAGCCCCGAGTCCGCATAAAACGTCACCTGTCGATGCGTGAAAAATAAACGCAACAGCGCTTCGCGCAATGCGTAACGATACACAGGCGTTAGCGTTAATAGTTCATCCATGTATTGCCAGCGTTGACGGGCATCGTCAAAGTCGCGCCTACGGCGCGGACGCACACTGGTAATCAATGCTGCGATCTGCATGAGCGGATCGCCATGCGGGCTGTCGACCATCGCTTGTAGCGCAGAGGCAATCGCCACGCCAGGCGCGCCGATTGCTGCAGGTTGATTGGCCGTTATCAATTTCGCCACCTGTTTTTCTCACAGTGCTTATGTATGGCCGCTTCCATGCAATGTGCAAACACCCAGAAAAACTTGCCCCGATATTGCGATCAATCGCCGCGTATTTTGAAAATGCGATCGACCCCAGCATCGGAGCCAACGCCGATCAGCGCATGGTTATCGAACCTATCTCAAAATTGCTGCGCTTGCCGATAGTTCGTTAAAAATGGCCTCAAAAGACCCAAGGCACTGGGCAAGCTCAGGGGATAAGCGGAACTTGCGACGAAATCTTGACCTGAGCGACTAAGCCCAGTCGGCGGTCGAGCTGAATCGCGCGTGCTGCAATCCTCGGCGGCACCACACTCTGGAACTTGGCCAGGTATTTCAAGCGCAGGTCATGAATTTTCTGGTCGCGCTGCAAAAGTGAATTTGCGTAAGCGAGCGCATCGGTATCGGTCATCGTTCTGTAAGTATTTCCATATTTAATCAACGACTTCAGCTGCTCATCGATGATTGCCTTCTGCTCCTTCTGAAAAGCTTCGAACATCGGCCAGAACTTGGCAGCCTGTTCGGCGGTGAGAGTGAGGCCCTTGGCCATTACGTCAGCCGCTATCGCCTGCATATCAACCCGAAACTGTTCAGTTGCTTGCTCAGGGGTTGGCACAGTGGCGCTCGTCTCTGCAGGCGCGTCCACCGACCAGGCAGGCACCGCGCACACTAGACCTAACAGCATGATGAGGTTCTTCAGGTTCATAGTTATCTCCAAAAAAATGGCTTCAAAAAACCCAGTTATCTTTTTCTGTCGTATCATTTATCTTTTTCCACCGCACCGGTTATTTTTTTCCACTGCATCAGTTATCTTTTTCCATTGCTTAGCTCCTCGAGGCCGCGATACAACGTCCCGCGAATATTGCGATGGCTATTTATATTATTTCCCGCAGATTAATTTCTCGACGCAGGTCGAATACCGCTCGCGAGCTACCATTCTGCATCGGTAGAAACTAATGGCTAGCTCATCGCTTGTATATAGGACTTTAGGCCTACCCGATGCGACTTACGCAACGGGTAGTTAGCGGAGGAATGGGGATAGTTATTTGATGGTGATGGCCTGGCAAAACCGTGGACCGATTTGTCGCGCGGCTGTAAAGCGGAAGATATTGTCGATGTCGCTGTGATCGTTTCGATAATGTCCTTAGACTAGCTGTTAGTAATTGGGGATTAGTAGTTAGTTTTTAGCAGTTAGTAAAAAACTCCGTGGCTACGGCAACCCCGAAGCCTTCAACTCAAAGCTAACTACTAAAAACCAACTACTAACTACTCGCCTCGTCAGAAGCGGTAGGCCACGCCCAACGATACCACCGGCCAATATTTGTAATCGTCAGCCTTGTCGTTTAAATCGCGCTCTTCAGCCTTCACATCGGAATTGATTTGCGCACACTGCATCGCGCTGACGGCGGTACCGCAGTTTACGTTTAACTTGGTATCGGGGCTGCCCTGGAACAAAATACCTATATCGGCAATAAAACTGAAATGGCCGGCCTTGTCGACCACATCGCCCCAACCGACGCCCAAATATGGCGCGGTCGATTTAAATTTAACGGTGCCGTCGAGCGAGCCGATTTCGGCCGTTGTATAAGTGTGATCGTTGAGGGTATAGGTACCGCCGGAAGGTTTGCCATCGGCGGTGACTTTATTGCGGTTGAAGGTAAGACCGCCGGTTATGCGAAAGCTCCCGGCAAACGGATGCCAATCCACCAATGCCTCGCCGCCCCCGAGTTTTAGATCGCCGCTATAATCGACATCGGTATCGGATATATCGCGGCTGATATTCAATGCCGTATAACCGGCGCGCAAACGAATCGAATCGGTGATTCCAACACCCACGCCGCCGCCCACCCCCAACGTGCCTCCCTTCGCATAGATACCGACATCCGCCCGCGCCAACAACGGCGCAGCCAGCACTAATGCCACTACGCCTGCCGAAATACTCCTCGAGATCACCCGCATTTTTAACCTCCTAAAAAAAGACGATCTCAGTGTAGGCGGAGCTATCGGCAAGGGAAGATAATTTCATCGAGATACGTTAGACAGCGCACACAAGTATTGAAAATAGTTAGAAACCGCGACGCGGCAATGAGCCGCAATGATGCGCGTGCCGCAATGGGCTAGTGAAGCTGGCGGGGTTGCTGAACGGTGGGGTCGGCGCCGGGCTCTTGATGGAGTTCGTTAAATGCTTTGATACCCGCTTCCACCATCGCTTTCGCAACCAGCAGACCGGCGTCGGCTAGATGCGCGCGCGCTGGTTCGGAGAAACGAATACGCACCAGCGGCTCGGTATCGCCTTCGATGCGCCGCAACACAATGTCGCCCTCGGACGTTTCCAGGATTTCATAAAGCATGGACTACCCACACTGAATAAGGCTCGAAAACTCATTGTAACCGTCCGGCAAAAAAACGCACAACCCCGCAACGGGCTATGTCGCCGCCGGCGATGGCCGCTGCGGCAGAGTTTATCTACCGCCGAACCACCCTAAGCTTTTGCCGCGCCTTCGATCCAGCGGCCGTTTTGATAGGTGGCGCGCCAGCCCGACGGCTTGCCGTCGACCTCGGTCTGCACGTAGTGCTCCTGACTTTTACGGCTAAACCGAATCACCGCTTTATTACCGTTGCCATCCTGGGTCGGGGCATCGAGTAAAAAATGATATTTAGGATCGATCTCCGAGCGATGCGGCTGCAGTTCGAGGACCAGCGGTGCGCGCGTCTCGCGATTTTTGGGGAAGCCGCTGGCGGCTAAAAACAGTCCCGCCGCGCCATCGCGCAATACGTAGTAGTCGTCGACCTTCAGGCAGCGTAATTCGGGCATCGGCACCGCGGTCATTTTCGGTGGCGCCGCTTGGCCGTTGCGCAATAATTTGCGGGTATTTTTGCACGCTTCGTTGGTGCAGCCGAAAAATTTACCGAAGCGACCGGTCTTCAATTGCATTTGCGAGCCGCATTTGTCGCACTCGATGCTCGGGCCTTCGTACCCTTTTATTTTGTACTGCCCTTCCTCGACTTGATAACCGGGACAGTCGGGATTGTTGCCGCAGACATGCAGCTTACGCGTCGCATCGATCAAGTAGCTATCCATCGCGGTATTGCAGATTTGGCAGCGATGTTTGCTGCGCAACACCAACGATTCGCTTTCGTCGCCTTCTTCGTCGTCGCTGTCTGCCGTCGATACCGGCACCGCTTCGTCGCCTGGCGTTAGATTGATTGTGCATTTGCAGCGCTCTTTCGGCGGCAATGCATAACCGGAGCAGCCGAGGAACACGCCGGTGCTGGCGGTGCGAATCTGCATCGGCCGGCCGCATTGCGGGCATGGAATATCGGTCGAGGTCGGCTCGTTTTCGCGCATGCCACCTTCGGCTTTTTGCGCCGCGTCCAAATTCTTGCGAAACTTTTTATAAAAATCGTCGAGTAGCTTTTTCCACTCGAGTTGACCCGTCGCCACTTCGTCGAGCGACTCTTCCATGTTGGCGGTGAAACCGTAATCGAGCAGATCGTCGAAGCTTTCGACCAACCGCTCGGTGACGATATCGCCCATTTTTTCCGCATAAAACCGCTTATTTTCGACCCGTGCGTAGCCGCGATCCTGAATTGTGGAAATAATCGCCGCGTAGGTCGAAGGGCGGCCGATGCCGCGCTTTTCCAGCTCTTTCACCAACGCGGCTTCGCTGTAGCGCGGCGCCGGTTTAGTAAAATGTTGACTCGGATCGAGCTTCAATAATTTGAGCGTTTCGCCTTGCTTGATATCGGGCAGCGTCTGATCTTCATCCTTTTTCGCGACCAGCGGCAATACTTTCAGAAAACCATCGAACCGAATCACGCGGCCGCGCGTGCGCAATTCGAAATCGCCGGCCTGCACCACGATCGAGGTGCTGGTGAACTCCGCCGCCGTCATTTGGCAGGCGACGAATTGTCGCCAGATCAAATCGTATAAACGCTCGGCGTCGCGCTCCATATTTTGCAACTGCGTCGCCTTGATACCGACATCGGACGGGCGAATCGCTTCGTGCGCCTCCTGCGCGCCCTCTTTGCTCGAATAGCGCAGCGGTTCTTTCGGCAGATATTTTTTACCGAAGTTTTCCTGAATATAATCGCGGCATGCGGCGACCGCATCGACGCTGAGATTGGTCGAATCGGTACGCATGTAAGTGATGTAGCCCGCTTCGTACAAACGCTGCGCCATCATCATGGTTTTCTTCACGCCGAAGCCGAGACGGGTGCTCGCCGCCTGCTGCAGCGTCGAGGTAATAAAAGGTGCATTGGGGCGCGTCTGGGTAGGCTTATCCTCGCGCTGGCTGACGACGAAATTCTGTTTGCGCAGCAGTTCGACCGCGGCCTTGGTATCTTTTTCATTGGTGGGGCGGAAACTCTGCTCGCCCTGCTTTTTTACTTCGAGCCGCAGCTCGCCGGCCTTGCCCTCGGTATCGGCATAAACCTGCCAGAACTCCTCCGGCACGAAGGCGCGGATTTCGCGCTCGCGCTCGACCAGCAAACGCACCGCCACCGATTGCACGCGGCCGGCCGATAAGCCGCGCGCCACCTTGGACCACAGCAGCGGCGATACCATGTAGCCGACCACGCGATCAAGGAAGCGCCGCGCCTGTTGGGCACTGACACGGTTTTCGTCGATCACACCGGGGCTCTTGAAAGCTTCGGTGATGGCATTCTGGGTAATTTCGTTAAAGACGACGCGCCGATAGCGTTGTTCATCGCCGCCGATCGCTTCGCGCAGATGCCAGGCGATCGCCTCTCCCTCGCGATCCAAGTCGGTCGCGAGATAGACGTGATCGGCCTCGGCGGCGAGTTTGCGCAGCTCGGCAACCACCTTCTCTTTACCGGGAAGAATTTCATATTGGGCTTTCCAGCCGTGCTCGGGATCGATGCCCATGCGACCGACCAACTGCTCGCTGGCCTTGCGCTTGCGGTGTGCTTCTTTATCGGCGGGGCTGAGCTTACGGGTAGCGGCTGCCGCTTTGGCGCGCTCCTTCATATCGACTTCTTTGGTCTGGCCACTGGTCGGCAAATCGCGAATATGGCCAATGCTGGATTTGACGATAAAATCTTTTCCGAGGTATTTATTGATGGTCTTGGCCTTGGCCGGCGACTCTACAATGACCAGTGATTTTCCCATTGTGACCTTCTGTTGACCTGATTCGATAAGCTTTGGCTGGCCCACTAGACCTGGGCTTGCTCGCTAAACGCGGGTAGCCCGCCGAAAAGAGGCGACATATATAAGGGCGAAAATTCGGCCGGTCAAGTCACAATCGCTCGAAGCCCCCCAACTTAGTGAGATAGGGCGAGCAGCGCAGCCCGCAATTCGAGCAGCGATTGATGCAGCCGGCGCAACGTATTTTCATCGCCGCGCTCGCGCCAATAGACCGCCGGGCCCTGCGGGCCGAGCTCGAGCGCAACGGCATCGGCGGGCAGCTCCGCGGCGACTTTCTCGACCAGCGCTCGCAAAGCCGAGGGCAGTTGTACCTCAGCCTCCGCCGAACTTTTCTCTAGCGCGCCCTTCTCCACCACGCTCTTTTCTGCCACGCTCTTTTCTGCCACCCAAGGCGAGTCGGCATTCTCGCGGCACAACAGATACTCCGGCGGCGGAGGCTCGCGACGTTCGAAGATCGGCAGGCGATATACAACCCCCTGATCGGGCCGCACCTCGCGCACTCTGGCACGCCGGCTTTGCGGCAGACTGCACAGCCGCACATCCAGCCCTAACTGGCGCGCCAATAAGCGCAGAGTCGTTTGGCGCTGCTGTGCCTTCGAGGGTTTCAGCCACAACACGGAACCCACCATCATCAGCACTGCCACTATCGCAATCACATAAGCCATTGGGCACTCATCTCATCGGTAAATTTAAGCGCCGCTTTTTGTAAGCGCTCGAAACGGCTAATACTATTTTAACGGCGGCGACAGGTCGGCATATGTTTGCTTCGCATCGTGCGGACGCGTGTTAGAGTATGGCAATGTAACGGTAATTAAAAATACAGCGTTAACCAGGAGTGTGCATCATGGGCGATTACAACACGATTTTGGTAGCGGTAGATCTCTCCGAGGAAGCCAGCGAGGTCGCAGCCAGAGCCGCGCGCATAGCCGCCGCACAAGGTGCGCAATTGCACATAGTGCACGTTATCGAACCACTGAGCTTTGCCTACGGCGGCGATATTCCAATCGACTTCTCCAGCATTCAAGACGAAATTCAACAGCAGGCGGAAACGCAGTTGCATGGCCTCTGCAAAAACCTGGGCATCGCCATCGACCACCTGCACATCGTGCTGGGACGACCGGAGGCGGAAATTCATGCGCTTGCCGAATCGTTATCCGCCGATTTAATCATCGTCGGCAGTCACGGCCGCCACGGCCTGGCACTACTGCTGGGCTCGACCGCCAACGGTGTACTGCACGGCGCGAAATGCGATGTGCTGGCGATGCGGGTCGGCAAAAAATAAACTCAACCCTCCGATAACTCTACCCAGCGCGCATAGGCCTGCTCCAACTCCAACTGTGCGCTGGCGATCTGCTGTAGGAACGCGGCTACCTGCACCGCCTCGCGCAGATAAAAATCGCTGGCGGCGGCCTCGGCGTTCAACGCTGCGACCCGCGCTTCCAATGTTTCGATTGTTTCCGGCAACTCGTCCAATTCGCGCTGCAGTTTGTAACTGAGTTTTGCTTTTTTTGCGGCAGGCTGCGGTGCCGCCGCCGGTGGCAACTTCGCGATCGGCGCTTTTGCCTCGGTCGATACGCTCTTCGGTTTAGCGCGCTGGCGCAGCCAATCGGTGTAGCCGCCGACGTATTCTTCGACTCTGCCCTCGCCCTCGAACACCACGCTGCTGGTGACGACATTATCGAGAAATTCGCGATCGTGGCTGACCAATAAAATAGTGCCATCGAATTCCAGCAATAACTGTTCGAGCAATTGCAAACTCTCGACATCGAGATCGTTGGTCGGTTCATCCAATACCAACAGGTTGACCGGCAAACTAAATAAGCGCGCGAGCTGCAAGCGCGCACGCTCGCCGCCGGATAAATATTTCGCCGAACGGCGCGATTGATCGGGGCGAAACAGGAAATCCTCGAGATAACTAATGATGTGGCGGCGCTGCCCGTTAATGTCGATAAAATCGCGGCCTTGACCGACGATATCCACCAGCGTGGCATCCTCATCGAAGCGATTGCGCAGTTGATCGAAATACGCCACCTGCAAACGCTCGCCTTGTCGCACTTGGCCGCTGGTCGGCTCCAGCTCGCCCAGAATCAAACGCAGCAAGGTCGATTTGCCGGCGCCGTTGGGACCGATTAAACCGACGCGATCGCCGCGCATCACCGTCAAATCCAGTCCGTCGATCAACTGCTTGTCATCGATCGAATAGGTCACCCGATTTAATTCGGCAACGAGTTTGCCGGAGCGCTCCGCGCTATCCAAACCGAATTTCGCATCGCCGACGACATTGCGGCGTTGCGCGCGCTCCTCGCGCAACTTTTTCAAGGCGCGCACGCGGCCTTCGTTGCGCGTGCGGCGCGCTTTCACGCCCTGGCGAATCCAGCGCTCTTCCTCGGCCAAATTTTTATCGAACAGTGCCTGCTCGCGCGCTTCGATCTCCAAGCGCTGATCGCGCTGCTCGATAAAACTATCGTAAATATTTAAATGCGAATTATCGGTGTAACTGATCAAATGGCCGCGATCCAACTCGACCACGCGCGTCGCTAAACGCCGCGCCAGCGCGCGATCGTGGGTGATATATAAAACGGCGCCGTTGAAATCCAGCAGTTGGCCTTCGAGCCAGTCGATAGTGGCGATATCCAAGTGGTTAGTCGGTTCGTCCAGCAACAATAATTCAGGATCGAGCACCAAAGCCCGCGCCAGCGCTACGCGCCGCAACCAGCCGCCCGACAACGTCGCCAGCGGTTGATCGGCAGGTAGATTCAAACGACTGAGCACCGTGTCGATGCGCTGCGAAAAGCTCCACGCATCGGCGGCATCGAGCTGCTGTTGCAGCGTTTCCAATTTACGCAGATCGGCATCGCCGTGTAGGTTCTGCGCCAACTCGTGGTATGCGGCCAACAATTCCGCGACGCCAGCTAAACCCGAAGCCACTTCGGCATAGACGGTGCGCTCTTCGCTCGTGCGCGGCTCCTGCTCGAGGCGCGCGTGGCGCAGACCGGGACGCAGCCAGCACTCCCCGCCATCGGGCTTGATGCCGCCCTCCAGCAAGCGTAAAAAAGTCGATTTGCCGACACCGTTGCGCCCCACCAGACAGACGCGCTCGCCCTTATCGATTTGAAAATCGACGCCGGCCAGCAGGATTTGCTCGCCGTAATGCAGCGCGACTTGATTGAGGCGTAACAACGACATCTTTCAATACTCTTAATTAAAAAACAGATATTCGCTCCACACCGGCTCGCAGTGAAAACCGCTTGGGCGGTCGGACTCGATTGGGTACACTCGCGAAGGGCGTGCATTCTACCGTAAAAATAACCCCCACCCGCTCAAAAATGCCGTGGTATCCATGATTCGATTTGTTTTTCGCCAACTATTAATCGCCGGGCTGCTCATTGTTACCAACAGCACAGCCGGCGCCGCCGACACCACCGACGCAGCGCTGTTGGCGTCGCAGCGCGCGCTGTATCAACAGACGCGCGCGCAATTGCAAAACGGTCAGGCGGATGCCGCCGCAGCCGGCATGGCGGCGCTCAAAGATTATCCGCTCTACCCGTATTTGGAGTTGGCGCAACTCACCAACAATTTGGATCAGGGCAGCGTAGATAATTCCGCCATCGACGATTTTCTGCGCCGCAACGCCGGTTCGTTAGTCGCCGAGCAACTGCGCAATAGCTGGCTGGCAATATTGGCGCAGGGCGGTCGCTGGACTGAGTATCGCAATTATTACAACTACAACAGCTACAGCGCTGAAAACGGCGGTAAGACACCGCCCAGTAAATTGCAGCAATGCTGGAATCTGGAGGCGCTGTATCAAACGCAGCGAATCGATGCGGCGCTGCAGCAAACCGGCGAGCTGTGGCTGAATACCGATCTACCCGACGCCTGCGATGCCCCGTTGCAACGCTGGCTCGACAGCCAGCAACGCAACGAAGCGCTGGTATGGAAGCGGCTGCTGCTGGCGCTCGAACACAAACAGGAACAACTGGCGCGCTCGCTAACGGTGAATATTCGCGAGCCGTACAAATTATCCGCTGAGTATGCGCTGCTGCTGTATCGCGATCCGACTGCGCTCGGCAATTTATTGCCGCAGTTGACGCCGCTGCCAGAGGCCGGCTCGGTGCTGACGCTGACATTAAAAAATTTAGCGAAGCGCGATGTCGACGGCGCCACTGCGCTCTGGCAACAATTACGCGACAGCGGGCAATTAACGCCGGAAAACAGCAATGCGGTACGCGCCGAAATCGGTCGTCAGCAGATCGCGCAACGCGGTGTCGATGCGCTGCCGTGGCTACTGCAAAACGATGCCGACGGCGAAGATAGTTATCTGCTGGAATGGCGTGTGCGACTCGCATTGCGCGGCGGCGACTGGCCATCGATAGCGCGCTGGATCGAGCAATTGCCGGCGGCGCTGGCGCAGACGCCGCGCTGGTCTTATTGGCATGCGCGCGCGCTGGCGGCGCAGACCGATCATCCGCAGGAGCAGCAACGCGCCGCGCCGCTGTTTCGCGAATTGGCGAAAGACCGTAGCTTTTATGGTTTTCTCGCTGCCGATCAATTAAAAATCGCCTACCAGTTGAACGATCAACCGCTGCCTGCCCGCGCGACACTGCAAGCCAGCGCATTGCCGCCAACGCTGCTGCGCGCCCGCGAATTTTATGCGCTGGGAGAAACCGCCAGCGCGCGCCGCGAGTGGTTGTACGCAATGCGCGGCATGAATGCCGACGAACAACAAAGCGCCGCGCTGTGGGCCGAGCAATGGAATTGGCACGATCGCGCCATTCAAACCGCGACAATGGCCGGCGCATGGAACGATGTGCAACTGCGCTTCCCGCTGGCTTATCGCGACAGCATGCAGAAAGCCGCCGCGAATTCCGCGTTATCGGTGCAGTGGTTATTTGCCATCGCGCGCCAGGAGAGCACGTTTATGCCCGATGCGCGCTCGCCGGTGGGCGCGCTCGGCCTGATGCAATTGATGCCCGATACCGCGCGCCAGATGGCGCGCGGCTTACGCATCAAAATCGATACCGACGATTTGCTGCAGCCCAGCTCCAACATTCAACTCGGCAGCGCGTATTTAAGCGAAATGCTGCGGCGCTACCGCGGCAATCGCGTGCTTGCCACCGCCGCCTACAATGCCGGACCGAATCGTATTTCGAATTTATTGAAAAATCAGAGTGCAGCCACCGCCACAGATATATGGGTGGAGACATTGCCGTACAAGGAGACGCGCGAATATGTGCAAAACGTTTTGGCCTTCACGGTTATTTATGCGCGCCGCCTGGGCATGAACAGCCCTCTGCTCAACAGCGACGAGAACTATATCAATAGCGCAGCACTGCAAGTCGGCAGCTCGGCGCCATAAATAATTCGGCTAAAGTAGTGCGTGCGATAGCGTTACGCCAATACCGTAACGCTATCGCCGACTGCGATCGAGCCAAAGCCGCGATGAATTAAATTTTGCCCGAAATACACCGCGTCGCCGCGGCGCCGGGTGCGGGCCAGCGTTTTACTGACGATCGGCTGGCGCTGCGCGGTCAGCGGATCGAGCGATGGGATCACGCAGCGCGAGCACGGCTTTACCACGTCGAATTCGGTATTGCCGATACGCAGGCGCCGCCATTCATCCTCGGCGTACGGCGCACTGCCCTCAATTACGATATTCGGCCGAAAGCGCTCGCTGCCGATCGCCATCGGCAATTCGGCATTGAAAGCTTGCAGCGACGCTTCCGCGATTAACAATAGCGGGAAGCCATCGGCAAAGCCGACCTGATCGCCGCTGCGCGCGTAGTCGGGATCTACCGGACGCACGCTGTCGCCGGGCATGTAATGCAAGCGACAGGCACAGTTCAAAAACGTGGACAACCAATCCGCGGCCACAGCCCCCATATCGCAGGCCATTATCGTATCCTCCCACACGGTCACGCTGCCGCGCTGCCCGCCCGCCGCAATCGGCAGCGCTATATGCAGCGGCTGCATACCCGGCGCCGACAACTCCAGAGCGTCGCTACGCAGCATCGTTTTGATCAAACACATGCGCGGCTGCTGGCGCTGGGTTAAAAATTGCCCCTGCGGATTCGTCACCACCCAATGCCGATCGAATAGCGGTCCGCGCGCCGCGAGCGACATTATCGACAGCGCGATGCCACCAAGCGACTTAACCGGGTAAATCGCCAACTCGGATACGGTAAATTTGGACACCGCCCCTCTCCGTTCAATCGATAATTTGCACAATGGTTGCACAATCACAAGCGTCGCGCCCGGCCTATCATGGGCATGCATCATTACGCGAAGTTGAAAAAAACGGCGCGCCGTTGCGGTCGCCGACATTGCGCTTGTACAGTGGCACAATTCCACTATCGTTTTATCACCGATAATAAATTCGAAGCCCTATGAGCAGCAATATACTTTTGGCGCGCCAAGCGATCTACGACAGAGAGTTGCGCGTATACGCCTACGAACTGCTGTTCCGCTCGCAGATCAGCGATAGTGCCAGCTTCGTCGATGGCGACCACGCCACGTCATCGGTGCTATTGAACGCCTTCACCGCACTGCCGGTCGACGATATTCTCGAAGGTAAACCTGCTTTCGTAAATTTCACGCGCAATCTGCTCGATAGCCCCCCACCGATCGATGCATCGCGCTTGGTCGTGGAAATATTGGAGGATATCGTTATCGATGCGGCTGCTATCGAGGCAATCCGACGACTTAAGCAATCGGGATATACCATCGCACTAGACGACTATATCTACATCGAAGGCCATCACGAACTAATCGAGCTGGCCGACCTGGTGAAGGTCGATGTATTGATACAAAGCATGGATAAGGTACAGGCATTACTGCAACGGTTAAAACCCTACAAGGTATTGTTGCTAGCCGAAAAAGTCGAAACGCAGGATATGTACGAAACCTGCAAGCAATTGGGCTTCCATTACTTCCAAGGCTACTTTTTATCGCGCCCGCAAATCATTAAAGGACGCGCGCTGCAAAGCAACCAGCGCACCGTGCTGCAGTTATTAACCACCCTGAAATCGGATAATGTCGAGTTTCGCGAAATCGAACAAGTTATCCAAACCGATTCGGTACTCGCGCTAAAAATATTGCGCCTGGTCAACTCCGCGTTCTTCAATCAACAACGCGAAATTAAATCGATTCGCCAGGCGCTCGCCTTATTGGGCCTGGAAAAAATCCGCAGTTGGGCGCAATTGCTCGCGCTATCGAATCTCGACGATAAACCCGCGGCGCTTTTCACCGCCGCCATGGTGCGGGCACGTTTCGCACAACTGCTGGCGGAACGCGCCACCGGCGGCGATTTACATGCCGAGAGCCAGTTTACAGTGGGATTGCTATCGACCCTGGATGCATTTTTAGGCATGGAGATGGAGGAAGTGCTGAAGAATATTGCCGTGTCGGATACCATGCGCGACGCTATTCTACGGCGCCAGGGCGATAGCGGCTTCCTGTTGGCAGTGACCATCGCCTACGAGCGGGCCGATTGGGACGCCATCGATTGGCCGCGCCTGCGCGCGCTGGGAATCGATAGCGAGGCAGCGCAACAAGCCTATTTACAAAGCCTGCAGTGGGCGGATGAAAACTTGCAGTTCCTACGGTAGTAACGCTCGCAGATTCAATACGCAGCGCTCGATAGATCCAGCAACAACTCGTACACGGCGCGATCGTCGAAGGGCCAATCCAGCTCCGCATTGTCGCGCAGCCGATGCAACACCGGAATACGCACGCCGTAGCGCAGCAATAGCGCATCGTCATCGGCAATATCGATGCACTCGATCTCGACGACGCGCGCCTGCAACAGCATTGCCTCCAACAGCGGTGCCAACTGCGCCTCGGCCAACTCACAGAGATGGCAGCCGAGTGTACCGTACAGAACAAATCGATTCATAATCGCGCCGCTGACCAAATCGTCATTCTAACAAACGCGCACGGCATCTTTTCGACAATCGGTTCGTTGCGCAGCGGCGTGGATACCCGCACCGCCGCTACCAGGCTCAACGCAATTCGTAACCGCTTTCGTTGTGCAGGACCACATCGAGGCCTTCGGTTTCCTGATCCTGCGTTACGCGCAAGCCGATGATCGCATCGATCAATTTATAAAGGATAAAACTGATCACCAGCGTGTACGCGAGCGTCGCACCGATGCCGATCAGTTGCACCCGCAATTGCGCCGGAATGGAGTCGATACCGGCGGCAAAACCTTTGCCGCTGAACACGCCTAATTGCGGACTGGCAAAAATGCCCGCGAGAAAGGTGCCGAGTATTCCGCCGACGCCGTGCACGGGAAATACATCCAGCGAATCGTCGATTTTCAATCTGCGCTTCAACCAGAGGGTCGCAAAGAAACACACCGTACCAGCCAGCACGCCGATCACCAGCGCTCCGGCCGGCCCTACATAACCGGAGGCCGGCGTGATAGTGCCTAGGCCTGCGACCATACCGGTCACCGCACCCAATACACTGGGCTTGCGGAATTTAATCCATTCGATACACAACCAAGTGAAGGCGCCAGCCGATGCCGCCAAATGGGTCACCAGGATGGCCATGCCGGCATTGCCATCCGCCGCCAAGGCGCTGCCGCCGTTAAAACCATACCAACCGACCCACAACATGCCGGCTCCGGTGACGGTCATGGTCATATTGTGCGGCGGCATTGCGGTCTCGGGAAAGCCACGACGCGGCCCCAACACCAGAGCGCCGACCAGCGCAGCCGCACCCGCCGTGATATGCACCACGGTCCCGCCGGCAAAATCCAGCAGCCCCATCTTGCCCAGCCAACCGCCGCCCCATACCCAATGGGTTATTGGCACGTACACGGCCAACGACCACAAGCCGGCAAACCACAATGCCGCCGAGAATTTCATCCGCTCGGCAAAACCGCCGACCACCAGCGCCGGAGTAATAATGGCGAAGGTCATTTGAAACATCACAAATACCGTTTCCGGCAGACCATTCAGTGCCGAACTCGCCGAGACACTGGCCAGCAGCGCCTTTTGCATACCGCCAAGCCAGGCACTACCATCGGTAAATGCCAGCGTGTAACCGACGCCAAACCAAAGTATCGATGCCAGACAGGCGATAGCAAAGCACTGCATCATCACGCTCAAGACATTCTTGCTGCGCACTAGACCGGCGTAAAACAGCGCCAAACCCGGCAGCGTCATAAACAACACTAACGCAGTGGCTGTGAGCAGCCAGGCGGTGTTGGCGCCATTGATGGCCGAATCGTCGGCGCGAGCCGCGCTGCCGATTGATAGCAAAACCAGCATGAGCCAACCCTTGGCCGAGAAAGCTTGTTGTCGAGTCATAGATACCCCATCAAAACAAATAACGCACCACAATTGCACACACGGCTCCGTAATGGTGCGAATATTTCAAGTTAAAGACGTCAGTCGGCTGGCTGTTACGAGGTTGTAAACCGCCCTTACAATATTTCAATTAATACATATTTATCATTAACTTAAGATAAAAAATGACACACTCTAAAGCGTCCTGAATATAGCCATGCAAATAAGGGCCATAGTTAACAGGCGCAACCGATGTGCAATAAGTATGCCTCGCCAGCTAAATCGGATGCATCTTGGTGCAGGATCGAACTCGATAATTGCCGCACCCAAGCCCGGGCCAGACGTGCGCTATCGGTAAATTCTTCTATGCTTGGGTGTGATCAAATCCACAAAAACCAGTCGGCGCAGTTACTAAGCTCATGCAAAAAATTGATGTCCTGAAAATCTACCAACGCAAGCACGCGCTAATCATCGATGACTTCCCCGATATGCGCGGTTCGATTCGACGCATGCTGGTGAACTTTGGCATTTCCAAAATAGAAACGGCTTCGAACGGTGAAGAAGCCATCACCCAGTGCGAAAACAATAACTTCGATATTATTTTGTGCGATTACAACTTGGGCGACGCCAAAAATGGCCAGCAAATTCTCGAGGAGTTACGCTTTCGCAAGTTATTGAAGCAGACCACCGGCTATATGATGATTACCGCCGAAACCACCAAAAGCATGGTGTTCGGCGCACTGGAATATCAGCCCGACGATTATTTAACCAAGCCTTTTACGCAAACGGTGCTGCAAAAACGTCTGGACCGTTTGATGCTGGAAAAAGAAACCCTCAGCGATATCAATCAAGCCGTGGACGACTGTGACTACGACCACGCCATTGCGCTCTGCGACGAGCATATCGCCGCGAAAGATCGCTACGAGCAAAAATGTTATCGGATCAAAGCACGCTGCTTCTTCCTTAAACATATGTTTCCGAAAGCGCGTACGATCTACGAACAGGTACTGGACGAACGCCCGCTGGAGTGGGCGCAAATCGGCCTCGGTCAATGTCTGATGGAAATGGGCGAGCTCAATGAGGCGGAGCGCTTGTTTCAGCAGTTAGTGGATCAGAACTGTCTCTGCCTCGAGGTCTACGACTATCTGGCCGAAGTAAAGAGCCGCATCGGCGATATCGTCAGCGCGCAACAGTTGTTGGAGTACGCCAGCGAAATTTCGCCGAACGCGATATTGCGCCAACAGAAGCTGGCGGATCTCAGCGAGCACACCGGCGATTGGGAGCGCGCCGAGAAGGCGCATCGCAAAGTGATGAAACTCGGCGCCAACTCGTGCTACGAGTCGCCGGATAATTATTTTAATTTGGTGCGCTGCATATCCTCGCAGGTTCGCATGAGCGAAAAGAAGGACAATAAACGCGTCAAGGATGCCGAGGAAGTTCTGGATCGCGCGCGCCGCCGCTATCGCGACGATCCGGCCGTTCGATTGCAAACCGATATACTGAATGCGGGCGTGTACGCAGATGCCGGTCAGCCGGAGGAGTCGCGCAAACGTATCGAAGCCTTGGCACCGAAGCTAACCGCCAATAGCGCGAGCGCCAATCCCGCGCCCGAAGTTACGCTAGAACTGGCGCGCTGCTATCAAGCTATGGGCGACAAGGAACAAGCTCAAGCATTATTGCGCGAACTCGCCGAGCTATACCCAGACGACGAAAACATAGGCAAGGAAATCGATCGCCTGTCGGATGAGCCGCTATCGAAAAAAGGTAAAGAAGAGGCGGTGGAGCTCAACCGACGCGGCAAAGAATTATTATCGAATCAAGAATATCCGCAGGCGATTTCGTTGTTCAGCGAAGCGCTGCGCCACTACCCGAATAATATCGCGGTGAAACTCAATCTGTTATTGGCGTTGATCCGCGAAATGGATAGAAATGGCAGCGACGAAAAACAATTGACGCGCGCCGAACAGATTATTCATTCAATCGATACGCTACAGGAAGACCATCCGCTGCACGACCGCTTTCATACGCTGTGGGAGTATGTCGAGCAACTGCGCGAACAATTTACGGAGGAAGACGATGAGTGAGGACTCCTCGTTCGCGGTACTGCTGGCATCATCGGTGCACGATATCAAAAACTCGCTGGCCATGCTGCTCGATACGCTCGATAGCGTAGTGCAGACCACGCCGATTACCAACGACCAGCAACGACACCAATTTGCGACATTGCGCGGCGAAGCCGCGCGCATCAACAACTCGCTGATGTATCTGCTCGGCCTGTATCGCATGCAGAAAAATCAACTGCCGCTGCAGATTCAGGAGGTGTATGTCGCGGATTTTCTGGAGGAGCAAATCGCCGCTAACGATCTGCTGTTTTCGATTCGCGAGCTACAGGTGACCAGCACCTGCGATCAGGAGCTCACCGGTTATTTCGATCCTACGCTGGTCGGCGGCGTTATCAATAATGTACTGGTTAATGCCGCTCGCTATGCCAAGAAAAATATCGAGCTTAGCGCCACGCGCTCCGCTGAAAACGAGTTAGTGATCGAAGTGCGCGACGACGGCCGAGGCTTTCCGGCCAAGATGATAGAGTCGGCGGAAAATCAACACCGTGGCATCGACTTTATCAGCGGCAGTACCAATCTCGGCTTGTACTTCGCCGGCGAAGTCGCCCATATGCATCGACGCGGCGAACAGCACGGTAGCATTGCGTTAAGCAACCTGGAAACTGGCGGCGGCGGCTGCTTCCATTTACGATTGCCGTGATGCGGCGGCTATGCCGGTATCTGGCGCACTAGCACTGCATCGACGCCATCCGCAGCCAGAATATCGGATAGCACCACTACCTTTTCGCCCGCCGTTAATAATCCGGCATCGCGCAAATGCGCAAACGCCTCAGCCACAGTTAGCTCGGCATCCTCGTAACTACCGATTTGATAGGCGCGCGTCCCATAATTCAGCGCCAATTGCTGGCAGGTATTGGCATCGCTGCTGAACGCAAAAATAGTCGGCCGTCGCGGCCGGCAATTGGCGACATAATTGGCCATCAGACCGCGCCGCGTAATGACCACGATACCGTTTACCTTCAACGCCTCGGCCAACTGCACCGCGCTGGCCGCCATATGCTGCTTATCGACATCGACATTCAAACACTCGCAGAAGCGCAGACCCGTGGTGCGCTCCGCTTCGGCGGCGATACGGTCGAGAAATTCGACGCAGCGCACCGGATATTTACCGACGGTTGTTTCGCCGGACAACATAATCGCATCGACCTCTTCGTAAACGGCGTTGGCGACGTCGGTGACTTCGGCGCGCGTCGGCATCGGATTGACAATCATCGACTCCAGCAAATGCGTTGCAACGATCACGCGCTTGCCCTTCTCGGCACAGAGCCGCACGATATTGCGCTGCACATTGGGCAGTTGCTCGATAAGTATCTCCACCCCCAAATCGCCGCGCGCCACCATAATCGCATCCGCCGCATCGACGATACTTTCAATATTACGCACGCCTTCCTGATCCTCGATCTTGGCGATGATCTTTACGGTATCGGCAGCGTGCCGCTGCAGTAGATCGCGCAACTGTTGCACGTCGTTGGCTTCGCGCACAAACGACAGCGCCACATAATCGATACCATGCTTGATACCGAAAATAATATCGCGCTCGTCCTTTTTAGTGATCGCCGGCAGATTGACCTTGATACCCGGCAAATTTACGTGGCGCCGGCTCTTCAAAGTGCCGCCATCAACCACCCGACAGCGCAGCGAGCGCGAGGACTTCTCCAACACCTCAAGGTTGATGAGGCCATTGTCGACACTGATTCGATGGCCAACTTCGACCGTCTGCAACAAATCCTCGTAATGAATTTGAAACGATGTCTCTTCGACATTGGCATCGGAGCGCACGTTGACTGTGACGATGTCGCCGTCGCGTAGCTCTAAATCGTGGCGCAGCGTACCGGTTCTAATCTCAGGGCCCTGCGTATCCAAAATTGTCGCCAGCGGATACTGCAGGCGTTTATTCAACTGTTTAATGGCGGCTATCACGCGCGCGTGCGATTCGTGAGTGCCGTGCGACATATTCAAGCGCACGATACTCATACCGGCCTCTGCTAACCGCTCTAGCATCTCGATATTTTCGGTCGCTGGACCGATCGTACAAATAATTTTGGTCTTCCGCACTACTGGACTCCTTACAACGCAACAATTGCCATCCGAACGAACTCCACTCTACTCTACTTTAGTACAACTCTAGCGTACCTCGCGCTCAGGCCCAACGCTTGACAACGCAGCGCACGGACTCCTATCGTGCGCGCCCATGCACCCCTTAAAGGACCGACGCAACCGCGCGGCCGACCAGGAAACACTAAAAGTGACACCATCGAACAACAAAGATCTCGTAGAGAATACCGCCTACAAAGAGAAGAAGGCGTTTTACGGCGGCCTGCTGACCATTTACGGGCGCAAGCCGGTATTGGAAGCATTACAAGATGGCGATTTACCCATTCACTGCCTGCATCTCGCCGACAGCAATAAACCCGGTGGCATCCTGCGCGATATCGAAGCGCTGGCCGCACAGCGCCAAGTAACTATTAAATACCACAGTAAAGTCGAACTATCGCGCATTTCAAAAAATAGTCGCGAGGATCAGGGCGTCGCCATCGATTTGCAGTTACCGCGCTATCAGCGTCTCGAACAATTTTTACAGTCGCAGCAAGCGATCGCCAATATGCGCATCATCGCCGTCGATCGCATCACCAATCCGCAAAATCTCGGCATGTTAATTCGCTCGGCCTGTGCCGGCGGCGTCGCGGCAGTGTTGATACCGGACAAAGGTAGCGCGCCGCTATCGCCGCTGGTAATCAAAGCCAGCGCCGGCGCATTATTTAAATGCCCGATCGTACGCTGCGGCGAATTAACCGCCGCGCTCGCGCTGTTGCAGCAGCGCGGTTTTCAGATCGGTGTATTGTCGTCGCATGCGAGCCAGAACTTATTCGAGTTACCGAAGGCAGCGGCGCGGGTTTATGTATTGGGAAATGAAACCGAGGGCGTATCGACGGAAGCGATGGATATCGCCGATGTGAAGATCAATATCCCCATGGCCAATGCGGTGGAATCGCTCAATGTCGCGGTTACCGCCGCGCTGTTAGCCTATTACGGTTAAATGGCCTATTCGACCAAGTGGCATATCGCGGTCAGGCAGCGTAACGCTAGAAGAAACTATCAGCACTGCCAGCGCTCGGCCGCGGCGCTGTCGCTTGCGCGGGCATCCAGCCAGCGCGCTTCCCCCGCCGCGGTGAATTCCTTTTTCCAGAACGGCGCCTGCGTTTTTAAATAATCCATGATCATGTCGCAGGCGGCAAACGCAGCACCACGATGACGACTGCACACACCGACAAACACAATTTGATTGCCGATATCCAGACGACCGATGCGATGAATCACTCGCACGCTTAGCAGCGGCCAGCGTTGTTCGGCCTGCTCGATAATGGCCGCGATACTTTTTTCGGTCATACCCGGATAATGTTCCAGCTCCAACGCCGTTACGGTATCGCCCTCGTTCTGCGCACTGACTACACCGATGAAGCTCGCCACAGCGCCGACCTCTCGGCTTTGTTCGCGCAGATATTTTAGCTCGACGCCGGCATCGAAATCGTAGGTCTGGATACGGACTTTATCACTCATACTCAGCCCCCGGTAACCGGCGGATAAAATGCGAGCTCATCGCCGGCCTGCAAAACCGCATTGCGCTCGACCACACGCTGATTAACAGCAACGATTACGTTGGCGGCGCGCAATACCTCTGCGTATATCGCCCCGTGCTCGTGCGCCAATATTTCGATCGCACTCTCGATATCGCGCACCAATGCTAGCTCTAGCCGGCTCGCATTCAGCCGCTCGCGAATGCTTGCGAAAAACAATACCGTCAGCATTGCGATGCGGACCAATCGCCGGTTTTACCGCCGCGTTTTTCCAACAATCGCACACCAGTGATTTCCATGCCTCGGTCGACCGCTTTGCACATATCGTAAATAGTCAGCGCGGCTACGCTGGCTGCGGTCAACGCTTCCATTTCCACGCCGGTCTGACCGGCCACTTTGCACGCGGCGCGAATAATTACACGGTGATTATCGGCATCGAGTTCGCAATCTACCGCAATCGACGACAACATTAGCGGATGGCAGAGCGGAATTAAATCGGCGCACTTCTTCGCGGCCTGAATGCCGGCAATGCGCGCCACCGCCAGCACATCGCCTTTTTTGTGGCTGCCTTCGGCGACCATCTGCAACGTCTGCGGCAGCATGACGACCATAGCCTCCGCCACTGCCTCGCGCTGCGTGATCGGTTTGTCGGCGACATCCACCATGCGCGCACGACCTGCGGCATCGAGGTGAGTGAGCGTTGAGGAACTCATAGACCACACTCCACATCTGATATTTTGTTTAGCAAGCTATGTTAACAAGCGTTTATTCGGCGAATAATGCAACGTGTTTTAGCGCATTATAAACGCATCGCGATAGCCTGCACTTGACGAAGGGGTGGGCAATACCGGAGAAGAACGCGCGGCTCACTTAACGAGGCCCGTTAAACATACTGCGTTAGTTACCATACGACACAGCTCATGCAGCGGGCGATCAGATTTTTGCAAACGCCCCAAGCACCGCTACCGCCACCAGTAGCGCGACCGGAAAGCCGATCATTAAACCGAACAGGTCGACTCCGCTATTGCCGAGCACTAACACATAACGATCGCTGCCCGGGCGGCGGCGCTCGGTATGCCTATAATCGAAAGCCGGAGAATTATCGAAGCCGCGCCGATCGACGCCGGAGCGTCGATTTAGACCGAGATATAAAGCCATATATCACCCCTTGCATCCTGTCGTTGAGCCATTCGATAAGCAAAGCCATTGGTCGCTTAATTATATGAAACCGATAACCGCCGCATTCAATTCAACTTCTCTAACAATACATTTTTTAAGCCGCTTTGGGCTTAAGCTAGTTGGATAAACTCATCCAGCCGACCCGATGGTAATATACTCCGCCCTATAGAAGCCTGGAGCCGGCGATGGAATACCTACACACCATGGTGCGTGTACAAGACCTCGAACAATCGTTGCATTTCTATTGTCAGCTGCTTGGGTTGGAAGAAGTCGCTCGCCAAAGTAACGAAAAAGGCCGCTTTACGCTAGTATTTCTCGCGGCACCGGGCGACGTGGGCCGGGCGCGCGTCGATAAAACGCCCCTGCTCGAACTGACTTACAATTGGGATACCGAAAACTATGCCGGCGGCCGCAACTTCGGTCACCTCGCTTACCGCGTCGACGATATCTATGCCATCTGCCAACGCCTGCTCGACGGCGGTATCACCATCAACCGCCCGCCGCGCGATGGCCACATGGCTTTCGTGCGCTCCCCCGATAACATCTCGATCGAATTGCTGCAGAAGGATGGCTCGCTGCCGCCCGCGGAGCCGTGGCTCTCGATGCCCAACAGCGGTGCCTGGTGACACCGCTGTAGTTGCTAGCAATTGGATTTTAGTAGTTAGTTAAGACTTCGAGCTTACCGCAGCCGCTGTTTCTTTTACTAACTACCAGTAGCCAACTACTAACTACTGAAAATAAAAAAACCCGGCAAAAGCCGGGTTTTTTTATTTAACGGAAGGCTCAGCGGAAGCTGGCGTTAATATTTTGCAGCACGTTGTTGCCTGGACACAGATCCTTCTCGGTCAACGAGCGTAGCGGTGTATTCACCGTGCCGACCGTCTCATGTAAATCGCTGGTTTCGGTATCCATATACAACAAGCCAGTCAGAATTTTACCGCCAGCTTTATATTCCTGGATCATATCCAGCGCCGAGCGCCGGTTATGCACGTCGAGCTTTTCGTCGATCTTGTGTAAATGCACCACCGAGCCATCGTGCAACGTCACTTCCTGCGAGGTGCCTGGATTGTATTGCGTGGTGATCTCCTGACGCATCGGCACGAAATCGACGGTGCCGCTGGCTTCCATATGTTCGCGCACGAATTCGTAGGATTTGGTCGAGCCCGGATTATTGTTGAAGGTGACGCACGGCGAAATGATATCGATGAACGCAAAACCGGGATGTGAAATCGCCGCCTTCAACAGCGGGATCAATTGCTCCTTGTCGCCGGAGAAACTGCGCGCCACGAAGCTGGCACCCAATTGCAATGCAATCGCGGCCAGATCGATACCCTCGAAGGGGTTGGCGTCGCCCTTTTTGCTTTTCGAACCGACGTCGGCGGTAGCGGAGTCCTGGCCCTTGGTCAGACCGTAACAGCCGTTATTTTCGACGATGTAGGTCATATTCAAATTGCGGCGCACCGCGTGCACGAACTGGCCCATGCCGATCGAGGCGGTATCGCCATCGCCGGATACGCCGATGTAGATCATGTCGCGATTGGCCATGTTGGCGCCGGTCGCCACCGATGGCATGCGGCCGTGCACGGAGTTAAAGCCGTGCGAATTACCGAGAAAGTACGTTGGTGTTTTCGACGAGCAGCCAATGCCGGACATCTTCGCCACTTTGTGCGGCTCGATCGATAATTCGAAGCAGGTCTGCACGATCGCGGCGCTGATCGAATCGTGTCCGCAACCTGCGCACAATGTCGACAGAGAGCCTTCGTAATTTTTCTTGGTATAGCCAAGTTCGTTGGTCGCCTGATCGGGATGGCGAAAATTGGGTCTCAAATACGTCATGATTAGCGCTCCGCTTTATGGCCGGCTTGGCGGCGCAGCGGTGTGACATTCGCTGCTTTCAGATGGGTGACGACTTTGTTTTGGATAAAACGCGCCGTGATCGGCATGCCGTCGTAATTCAACACCGCGATCAATTTCGCGGGATTGATCTCGCACTCGTTGATCAACATCGAGCGCATTTGGCCGTCGCGATTTTGCTCGACCATGAACACGGTATCGTGTTGCGCGATAAAATCCTCGACCTCGCGATTGAACGGAAACGCCCTAATGCGCAGCGTATCGACGCTGATACCATCGGTGTGCAAATAGTCGACCGCTTCCAGCGCCGCCGAATGGGTGGTGCCGAAATACACTATGCCGATATTGCTGCCGTGGCCCGCGGTAATGATTTCCGGTGCTGGCACGTAGCTCTTCGCGGTGTCCCACTTCTTCAGCAGGCGCTCCATATTGCGCACGTAAGCAGCGCCGTCCTCGGTGTAAACCGCATATTCATCGCGCGAAGTACCGCGCGTGAAGAAGCCACCCTTGGTCGGATGCGTGCCGGGGTAAGTGCGATAACAAATGCCATCGTCGTCGACATCGAGATAGCGACCGAAACGCTCACTCATCGACTCCAGCTGATCGGCGGTAAAGACCTTGCCGCGATCGTAGATACGCTGATCGTCCCACTCCAGTGGCTCGGACATATTGTCGTTCATGCCGAGATCCAAATCGGTGAGCAGAATGACCGGTGTCTGCAGACGCTCGGTCAGATCGAATGCCTGCGCGGTCATGTCGAAGCACTCTTTCGGCGTCGATGGATACAGGCACACCTGTTTGGTATCGCCGTGCGACGCATAAGCGCACTCGGACACATCGGATTGCTGGGTGCGCGTCGGCATGCCAGTGGACGGACCAGTGCGCTGCACGTCGATCAATACCGCCGGAATCTCCGCAAAATACGCGAGCCCCAAAAACTCATTCATCAACGATACGCCGGGGCCGCTGGTAGCGGTAAACGAACGCGCGCCGTTCCAGTTCGCGCCGATCACCATACCGATTGCGGCGAGTTCATCCTCCGCCTGCACGATGGCGAACTTTTGCTTGCCGCTGGCCGGACATACGCGTAGCCGGCGCGCATACATTTCGTAGGCATCGACCACCGAGGTCGATGGCGTGATTGGGTACCACGCGGCGACGGTGGCGCCGCCGTACACGGCACCCAGACCACAGGCGGTGTTGCCGTCGATAAGAATTTTATCGCCGACATTATCGCGACGCTCGACGCGAATGCCGATCGGGCACTCGAAGTTTTCGCGCGCGTAATGAAAGCCTAACTCCAACGCATGCACGTTCGGCGTAATGAGTTTTTCTTTGCCCTTGAATTGATCCGCAATCAAACCGGTCAACACTTCGAACTCGATATTCAGCAGTGCCGCTAACGCGCCGACATAAATCACGTTCTTGAACAACTGGCGCTGGCGCGGATCGGAGTATTCGCGCTGACAAATGCCCGTCAGCGGAACGCCGATAAAATGAATATCGCGGCGCATCAGACGCAGATCCAACGCCTTGGTGCTGTCGTAGAGAAAATAACCGCCCGGTTCTACGTCCTGAATATCTTTGGCCATGCTCTGCGGGTTGACGCAGACCACGATATCGATGCCGCCGCGGCGGCCGACATAGCCTTTTTCGTTGACGCGCACTTCGTACCAGGTCGGCAAACCTTGAATATTCGACGGAAAAATATTCTTCGGGCTGACCGGGATACCCATGCGAAAAATCGATTTGGCAAACAGATTGTTGGCGCTGGCCGAGCCAGTGCCGTTCACATTTGCAAAACGGATGACGAAATCGTTGAGGGACTCGATGCGGTTGCTGCGTCCGGTTTCGCTCATTGTATTTGGCCCGCTTTAGTAACTTGATAGAGGAATTTCTGCATGTCCCAGGCGCTGGTGGGGCAACGCTCCGCGCATAGACCGCAGTGCAGACAGACATCCTCGTCTTTTACCAACACGCGTTGCGTGGCGAGATCGCTAGAAACGTATAAATCCTGCGCGAGATTATTGGCTGGTGCGCGCAACTTTTTGCGCAACTCCGGCTCATCCGCGTTACTGGTAAACGTGATGCATTCGGTCGGACAAATATCCGCGCAGGCATCGCACTCGATACACAGAGATGCGGTGAATACCGTTTGCACGTCGCAATTCAAACAGCGCTGCGCTTCTTTGATCGCAGTATCGACATCGAAGCCCAACTCGACTTCCAGCTTACGATCGCTGAGCGTGGTTTTAACCTCGGCGTGCGGTACTTTGTAACGCTTGTCGTCCTCGATTTTGCTGTCGTAGCTCCACTCGTGCACGCCCATTTTCTGGCTGATCAACGTAACGCCGGGGGCCGGGCGCCGCCGCACGTCTTGCGCGCGGCAATGCAGATCGATCGATACTGCCGCCTGATGACCATGCGCCACGGCGGTGATAACGTTCTTCGGACCGAACGCCGCATCGCCGCCGAAAAACACTTTCGGGTTGGTCGATTGGAAGGTGGCCTCATCGACGATCGGCATATCCCATTTACCGAACTCGACGCCAACGTCGCGCTCGATCCAGGGAAACGCATTCTCCTGACCGACCGCGATCAACACATCGTCGCACTCGAAAAATACATGATCTTCGCCGGTAGGAACCAACGAGCGTTTACCCTTGCTGTCGTAAACCGCTTTTACTTTCTCGAAGGTGATGCCCTTCAGCTTGCCGTCTTCGACCACAAATTCGACGGGCACGTGATTTTCAAACATCGGCACGCCTTCGCGCTCCGCGTCTTCGATCTCCCACGGCGATGCTTTCATTTCGCTGCGCGGGCTGCGCACCACGACGCTGACGCTATCGCCGCCGAGACGCAGCGAGGTGCGACAGCAATCCATCGCGGTATTACCGCCCCCGAGCACGACCACTTTCTTGCCAATTTTTTCGATATGACCGAAGGCGACGCTGGCCAGCCAATCGATACCGATATGAATATTCGCTGCTCCCTCGGTGCGGCCGGGGATCTCCAGATTGCGACCGTGCGGCGCACCGCTGCCGACAAACACCGCGTCGTAACCCTTCGCCAACACATCTTTGAGGCTATCGACATAGGTGTTGAAGTGCGTAACCACGCCCATATCGAGAATGTAACCCACCTCTTCGTTCAACACTTGCTCGGGCAGGCGGAACGAAGGAATCTGACTACGCATGAAGCCGCCGCCGGCACCCTGATCGTCGTACAGATCGATCTCGTAGCCGAGCGGCATCAAATCGCGGCACACGGTCAACGAAGCCGGACCGCCGCCGATACAGGCGACGCGCTTACCATTTTTCTTACTCGGAATTTTTGGCAGGCGATCGCGGATATCGGTTTTAAAATCCGCAGCGACTCGCTTCAAACGGCAGATAGCGACCGGCTGCTCTTCGATACGACCGCGGCGACAAGCAGGCTCGCACGGACGATCGCAGGTACGGCCCAAAACACCCGGGAATACATTCGACTCCCAGTTGATCATATAGGCGTCTGCGTAGCGGCCATCCGAAATCAAACGAATGTATTCGGGAACCGGAGTGTGCGCAGGACAGGCGTGTTGGCAGTCGACAACTTTGTGAAAATATTCGGGGTTGGTACTATCGGTTGGTTTCAAGACTACTTTCCCACGTGCGTGATCAATCTATTTATTCGCGCTGTATCCGCGCCGATTTTCGAGCTTGAGCCCCCATACAAGGACCTCTTTCGCTACGGTTGTTGCGAGCGCCCATAAGCGCTCCAGTCAAACGGGCTAATTAGAGCATAATCGGCTTGAAAATTCAGCCCGATATTGGATCAAATTCCGGGAAATTACAGAGATTTCATCTACATGAAACAAAATAAGCGGCCTGTAATTCAGGGGAGTAGGACTGTCGGCTTAAAATCTCGACGATCCATAGACGCCGATGCGGAAAGGGCGATCCGCAATCGCTCGCAATACAAACGCTGCGACTAATAACTTTACAGTAGTCTATATATAGACTACTGTAAAGTTATTAGTCGCCAGGAATACGTCGTGGATCGCCCCGCCCATCACTCTTTTATCGTGCCCAAACCGACTGCCGATACGCGCCGCGAGCGGCGCAAGCAAGAAATTCAATCGCTTATCCTCGAAGCGGCCATCGAGCTATTCGGCAGTCGCGGTTACGATGCCAGCACGATCGAGCATATCTGCGAGCAGGCCGACGTATCCCGCCAGACTTTTTATAGTTATTACCCATCGAAAGCGCATTTGTTGTCCGCGCTCAGCGAACTCTCGGCGATCAAGACGCCGGAACATTTGCTCAGCGAAGCGCGCACTCACAACGACAATGCATTTCAGCAGCTATATTTTTTCATTGAAAATGTCGAAAACAATATGCGCAACAGCTCACTGCTAGAGCGAACCTTGCGCCGCGAGCTAATGCGCTACGTCGATAAATTCGATGAAAGCGCCGCGACACGCTGGTCTTATACCAGCCAGGCATTGGCGGACATCATCAATGCCGGACAATTAGAAGAGCAAATTAACCAGCAATACGATGCGGCATTTCTGGCCGAAATGATTGCGGGCACCGTGAACTCCATCGCCATTAACTGGAGTTACGACGAGAGCTACCCCTACTCCGAGCGCTTGCTGGCATTGCGCAATTTTCTGCAATCGACCTTGCAGCCTGCCGAAAATACTCGGCGCGAACAAAACACGCTTGCAATAAATAGCTCCCCTTCAAAAACCCTGCAACCAAACCCATAAGGTGAATATTATGTCCGAGCAATCGCAACAGAGACTGCAACAATGGCAGAGCCTCAAAAGCGCTTCCGCCTGGAATGATCTGCGCGGCCTGCTGGACACAACTCTCACTTCGTTACTGGAGGAAGCGGAAAACGAAATCGAAGCGCTGGAAGCTTACAGCATCATCCTGCGCACTCTCGCGGTATCCACCAGCGTAGTGTTCGATCCGCATCCGCTGCGGCCGGGTTTCGTGCGTATGGATACCTCGGCGCGCAATGTCGGTGGCGATAATCCCGATGCGGAATACGAGATCGCCATGATCGACGGCGATTACGATTATCTGATTGGCGGCAAGCGCAACTCGGTAACCTATCTCGGCTTTCAGATTCTCGCCGGCAAGGGCATGGTGCCGCGCCGCCATATCGGCTATATCAAAGATGAAGACTTGGTTCTCGACGAACAAGGCCGCTTCCGCATCATCCTCAGCAAAAGCAAACCGAGCGTGCCCGGCAATTGGGTCAAGATCGAAGAGGATGCGTGCTCGGTGATCGTGCGCCAGTACATCAACAGCCGCGAGCAAGAAGTGCTGGCCGAGTACAACATCGAATTACTCGACAAGACCGTCAAATTACCGATACCCAACGATGACGATCTGGCCGCGCGGCTGACCGGCACCGCGTGGACGATGTGGAAGCTGGCGCGTCTGCATCGCGATATTCCGCACCTGCTCGAAGAGCCCAATAAATTGTTCACGATGTCAGCCGCGCAGGCGGGCTCCGCCGATACCACGCCCGACAACACTTATATGCTCGGTACTTTTCGTGTTGCCGCGCATGAGGCATTGATTATCGATGTCGAGCCGCCGCAGACGCGCTATTGGAATATCGTGATCGAAAATCTCTGGCACGAGTGCTTCGACTATCTGCACCGCTCGGTCAGCTTCACCAAGAACGGCGCGCAATTGCGGCCGGACGGCAGCGCGCGCTTCATTATCTCGCACCAAAAACCGGAGGGCGCGCAAGGCCCGGTCAATTGGCTGGATGCGGCGGAACGCGAGCGCGGCTTTATGATGTTTCGCTGGCTCGATACACCGACGGTCAAAGAGCCTGTCATTCAACTGATACCGCTAGCAGAAATAAAATCCTTCTAAGAATAAAGAGAGCGTCGTCATGCTCATTGCGCCACAACCACCGCTACCGATTCGGTTTGTTAACCGTATGCTGGGGGCAAGCCACAAACTCGGTGTTCCAAAATTCAGTTTGGATATCGATGAGTTAATTGACGCCGCGCAACAAAAAACCGGTCTTAGCGATTTTGGCGCAGGACCGTTTCGCGACAATCTGCAGATGCTGGTCGAAGGGCTCGAGCAAGAAGCCTATTTGACGCCGCTCGGGCGCCTGCTGACCCGCGAGACCCTGATCAATGCATTAACCAAACAATTAAATTTACAGGATTGGTTTACTCGTTATCCGGAAATAGCGCAGCAGAAAATAGCGGCGCCAATCATTATTATCGGCATGCCGCGCACCGGCACCACCATACTGCATGAGCTGATGGCACTCGATCCGAATAATCGCACGCCGTTGTTCTGGGAGGTGGCGGCACCATTTCCGCCGCCGGAAACGGCGACCTTCGGCAGCGATCCGCGCATTGCGCAGTCGGCCAGACATATAAAATTCAGCCACTATCTGATGCCCGGCGTGGAAGGCATGCATCGAATGGGCGCGCAGTTGCCGCAGGAATGCGTAACCATTACCGCCGATACCTTTGCCAGCATGCTGTACAACACCATTTATCGTATACCGACCTACGCCAATTGGTTGGCAACCGCAGCCGATATGACACCGATCTACCGCTACCATCGGCGCGTGCATCAACTGTTGCAATGGCGCTGCCCCGGCCAGCGCTGGGCGCTTAAATCGCCGGCGCATCTGTGGTCGATCGAAGCGTTGTTGCAGGAATATCCGGATGCGAAACTGATTCAAACCCATCGCGATCCGTTAAAAATCGTTTCGTCGCTGGTCAGCATGACCAGCACCATGCGCGCGGCTTTCAGCAATCATATCGATGCCGACGATATGGCGCATGAATGGTCGAATTGCTGCACATTCGCATTGAATGCATCATTGAAAACGCGAGCCAGCGGCGCGATCGCGCCGCAACAAATTGTCGACATTCAGTTTGCCGCGTTCATGAAAAATGCCGAAACCGAAATCGAACGAATCTACAATGCCTTCGATTTAGAGTTTACGCCGGCATTCGCGCAAAGAATTCGCACCTACCTCGCTGCGAATCCGGCGGAAAAACACGGCGGCCACAAACATCAATTCAGCGATACCGGCCTGGATTACCAACAGGAACGAGCGAAGGTGAAAGCCTATCAAGATTATTTTGGGGTGGTCTCGGAGTTTTAAAACTTAAACGGCCGAGCTGCGTATCGGCAACACCAACTCGCCCTCTACTCCAATTCCTGCAACAGCGCGACAAACGCCGCCTCATCCAATATTTCGATACCGAGTTCCTGCGCGGCGGTGAGTTTAGAACCGGCGCTGGGGCCAGCCACGACGTAATCGGTTTTTTTGGAGACACTACCCGATACTTTAGCGCCCAATAATTGCAGACGCGCCTTGGCCTGATCGCGCGTGTAGATTTCCAAATTGCCGGTCAGCACGAAAATTTTACCCGCCAGCGGCAAATTATCGCGCGCCTGCGCCGCGATCGCCGGCCACTTAACGCCCATCTCGCGCAGCTGGCGAATCACATCGCGATTGCGCTCGGTCGCAAAAAAATCGACCAAATGGGCCGCCACCACCGGTCCGACATCCGGCACCTGCTGAAATTTATCGAGATCGGCAGCCATCAGCGTATCGAGATCGCCAAAATAATTAGCGAGCGCCAGTGCCGTCGCCTCGCCGACATCGTGAATACCCAGCGCGAACAAAAATCTCGGCAGCGTTGTCTCTTTACTGTTCTCTAGCGCTGCCAGCAGATTCTGCGCGGATTTCTCCGCCATTCGCTCCAGATTCGCCAGTTGCTCAAGTTGGAGCCGGTACAGATCCGCAACCGTGGCAATCAATTTGGCATCGACCAATTGCTCGACCAGCTTATCGCCGAGGCCATCGATATCCATTGCGCGCCGCATCGCAAAATGTTTAATCGTCTCTTTCTGCTGAGCGCCGCAAATCAGACCGCCGGTGCAATAGGTTTTGGCTTCGCCCTCGACACGCTCGACCGGCGAGCCGCATACCGGGCACGCCGCGGGAAACTCGATAGCGCGCGCACTGGTTGGTCGACTTTCGATGACTACCTGCACAATTTGCGGAATTACATCGCCGGCGCGCCGCACGATCACCGTATCGCCAACCATAACGCCTAAGCGCGCCACCTCATCGACATTGTGAAGCGTTGCGTTGCTGACCGTGACACCGCCGACAAATACCGGACGCAAACGCGCCACCGGCGTGATCGCGCCGGTGCGGCCGACTTGAAATTCGACATCGAGCAACTCGGTCGATACTTCCTGCGCCGGATATTTATGCGCCACGGCCCAGCGCGGCTCGCGCGAACGAAAACCGAGTTGGCGCTGCTGCTGCAGCGAATCGACTTTATACACCACGCCATCGATATCGAATGGCAACCGATCGCGCTGCTCGCCAATGCGCCGATGAAACGCCATTAAATCTTCGGGCCCCTGCGCGAGCACGCGCTGCGCGAACACCGGAAAGCTCAACTGCGCCAGCCGATCGAGCAATGCGCTGTGCGTCGCTCCCAAATCGAAACCGACAACCTCGCCAACACCGTAAGCGAAAAAGGACAGCGGCCGCTGCGCGGTGATACGCGAATCGAGCTGCCGTAAAATACCGGCCGCCGCATTGCGCGGATTGACGAAAGCTTTTTGTTCGGTGGCGCGCTGCTGCTCGTTCAAACGCTCGAAATCCGCACGTAACATCAAGACTTCGCCGCGCACTTCCAGCACGGGTATGTATTCGTTTAAGCGCAATGGAATCGAGTGGATTGTGCGCACGTTCGGCGTAACGTCCTCGCCCACCTCGCCGTTGCCGCGCGTGGCCGCCTGCACCAGTACGCCATTTTCGTAGCGCAGATTAATCGCCAGCCCATCGAACTTTACTTCACCGCAATATGCCATCGGCGCGGCGTCGGCATCGAGTTCCAGCTCCTTGCGAACCCGCGTATCGAAGGCAAGTACCGCTTCGTCGCGGGTATCGGTCTCGGTCAAAATCGACAACATCGGCACCGCGTGCCGCACCTGCGGTAAATCCGAGCGCGGTGGCGCACCGACCCGCTGCGTCGGCGAATACACAGTTACCAGTTCGGGATGCGCTTCCTCCAGCCGGCGTAATTCAAGCAATAGCTGATCGTATTCGGCATCCGGAATCGATGGCTCATCGAGCACGTAATAGCGGCGATTGTGCGCATCGATAATTTCGCGCAATTCGCGCACGCGTTTTTGAACGGATGCGGCAGCAGGCATGGAAGAGAGGTAACTTCGTTTAGAGTTGCAGGGTGAGCTGTTTACGCTCGAAATCGCGGATGCGCTGGCGGCAATGCTCGATGGTTTGTGCGGTCATGACGCTGTGCGCGTCGTCGCGCAATTCGGCATTTAAATTGCGCACCAGCACTTGCGCGGTTTCGATCATGTAATTAAACGCCGTGATCGACTGCTGCGGCCCGGGCAGGGTCATAAAGAAACAAACGCCGGGCGTGCAGAAAGTATCGATAGCGTCGAGATTGAAAGTACCCGGCTCGACTAAATTGGCGAGGCTGAATTGCACCGCGCCACGGCCGTTGGCATTTTCGTAGCGGTGGAAAATGCGCCGCTTGCCGAAGCGCAGATCGCAGGCCAGTAAAATCTGCAAGAGGTCCGGGCCGCTGAAGCCGGCCTTATCCTTGCTCAGTACGTTCACCACCAGCACTTCCTGCGGCTCGTTCGGCGCCCGCTCCTCCTCGACCATTTCATCGAGATAACTTTGTTCGACCGCACGCCGCTTGGCTTGTTTACCCCAGCTACTTTTCGGACGGTCGTCGACATCGGCGGCCAGTTGCGGTTCGACACGCTGCGGCCCGGTCATTGGCGCCGGAGCGATTTTTTCGACGGGCGCCGCAAGCGGCTCCTGCGCTTCGAGATCGATCGATTCGATGGCCGCCGGCGCATCAAAGGCCGCCATCGGTTCGGCATCCAACTCGCTATCCAGTTCGCCGGCGGGCTGTTCGTCGACCGCCGCCAGATGCACCGGCTCGATCAAGACCGGCACCGACTCGCGCAGATGTAAATTCTGACTGCGCTGTTTAGCGATTACGCGCGCGCCGCCATTGGGCAGTTCGGGATTGACGGTATTGGGAGGCTCTTCGACGTCATCGGTGTGATGACTGAATACTTGCTTGGACAGCGATACGCGAATGCGATTGCTACGCTCGTTGCGCACACGGCGATAGCCGTCGAGAAACACTGCCAGGATCAACAGCACTCCGACGATAATCGTCCACTCTCTTACGCTGAGCTCCATAACCTTCGGATTTCCCCCTCACCCTTCGAGGATTGTTGCCCATCGAGGACTGTTGTTAGCTTAATACCGACGGACCGCTTATACGCTTAATATAATAGCTAGGCTAGATTGTCGGTACGGGCATTTTATTGTTTCACGCACGCACGTAAATATCTAGCCTAAGATGCTGCTAATTCTGCAGCCTCTTCAATATCCACCGTCACCAGCCGCGATACCCCCGGCTCGTGCATCGTCACCCCCATCAATTGCTCGGCGATTTCCATCGCGATTTTATTGTGGGTGATATAAATGAACTGCACCTGCGCCGACATTTCTTTCACCATGCGCGCGTAGCGGCCGACGTTGACATCGTCGAGCGGCGCGTCGACTTCGTCCAGCATACAGAACGGCGCCGGGTTGAGGCGGAAGATCGAAAATACCAGGGCGATCGCGGTCAATGCCTTTTCGCCACCGGACAGCAGGTGAATCGTGCTGTTTCGCTTGCCGGGCGGACGCGCCATGATGGTGATGCCGGTATCGAGCAAATCGTCGCCGGTCATTTCGAGATAGGCGTGGCCGCCGCCAAACACCTTCGGAAACAGTTCACCCAAACCCTGATTGACCTGATCGAAAGTGGTCTGGAAGCGCGCGCGTGTCTCTTTGTCGATGCGGCGGATGGCATTCTCCAGCGTGTTTAATGCCTCGACCAGATCGTTGTTCTGCGCATCGAGGTAATGCTTGCGCTCGGATTGCACCTTGTACTCGTCGATCGCGGCGAGGTTGATCGGCCCCAGCCGCAGGACTTTGCGGCCCACCGATTCCAACTGCTCGATCCACTCGGCCTCGGTGGCGCCCTCGGGCAGATTCGCCAGCACCGCGTCGAGATCGAACTGGCTCTCGATCAACTGCTCCTGCAGCGTGCGGCGGCGCACCAGCAGGCTCTGTGTTTCCAGACGCATTTTTTCCAATTCCGAGCGCACTTCCTGCGCGCGCTGTTCGATGCTGTGGCGCGACTGCTCGGACTGCCGCAACTCGTGCTCGATCGCATCCAATTCGCGGCGCGCGTTGCCCAGTTCTTCCTCTACCCGCAAACGTTTTTCGAGCAGCGCCTCAAGCTCTATTTTTTGCTCGGCCACCGGCTCTTCGGAGGTTGCCATCTCCTCCTTCAACGCCAGTTGCCGCTCCTCCAACTGCTGCACTTGGTTTTGCGTGCGCTCGATGCCGGAGGCTGTCGATTCCAGTTGCGAGCGCAGCGTCTGTTCGCGCATCGCCAGCTGATACGATTGATCCTTATCCTGGCGCGCGCGCTGGCGCGCATCGTCCAGGCTGGTGCGATTGGTATCGCGATCGCGCAACATCTGCTCGCGCGCCATCGAGTCGGTCTGCATCGCATCGATCGCGGTCTGCAATAGCATGCGCGCCTCGCCCAGATTTTCCTGCTCGATGCGAAATTGTTCGCGGCCTTCATCGATCTCGCGATTCAAGCGCTCGCGGCGCTGCGCGGTCTGCTCGATACGAACCTGCTTGGCGCTTAACTCCGAGCGCACCTCGCCCTGCTGGCGATTGACCTGTTGCAGATCGCGCTGCAATTCGTCGCGCCGCTGCTCGGCGCCGCGCAATTGTTCGCGCACGGCAACCTGTTGCGCCGCCAAGGCTTCGATGCGCTGCTCTTCGCGCTCGATCGCCGGGACTAATTCCTGCAGTTCTTGCTGGCGCGCCAACACACCGCTTTGCGCATCGTCGGCACGCGCCACGCGCAGCCAATTCGGGCCGAACCACAAACCTTCGGGCGTGATCACCGATTCGTGCGCATTGAGCCGACCGCGCAGCGCCAGCGCCGCAGCGAAATCCGCTACGCAATAGATACCCGCCAACAAACTATCGATCGCGGTATCGCCACGCACATGATCCAACAAGCGCGGCTGGCTCGAAGCCGGTGTCGCCGCGACGCTGTGCTGATCCAGCAGCGTTAAACGGCCTTTATTAATCTGCGAGGTGGCGTCGATAAAGGTTTCTAAATTATCGACGCAGACCGCCTGCAGTTGATCGCCCAACACGGTTTCGACCGCGGTTTGCCAACCGTTATCGACTTGCAAACGCTCGGCGAGCCGCGCTTTATCGGCGATGCCGTGTTGCTTCAGCCAACTATTGACGACACCGCCCTGCTGGCCGAGCGCGGCCTGCTGCAGCGCTTCCAGCGAAGCGCGGCGGCCGCGCTTGCGCTGCACTTCGCCGCGTAGTTGGTCAAGCTCGGCGCTGTCGCGCTGCATCGAGTCGCGCTGCTGCTCGATGGTGGCGAGCAATTCATCGATGGCGTGTTGTTTTTCCTCGCTCTGTAATTCGAGCTCGGCGACCTGTTCGTTGAGCAGCGCGATTTCGTCTTCGGAGGCATCCGCGCTGAGCGAGGCTTTTTCTTCTTCGAGTTTGCCGACGCGATCCTGAAAGCGCCGCAGCGCGGTCTCGAGATGCTGGATGCGCGACTGCTGCACTTCGGCCTGCTGGCGCGGCGCCGCGGCGTTCTGATTAAAATCGTCCCAGTGTTGCTGCCACTCCTGCATCGCTTGCTCGGCGGCAACCAATTGATTAGCGGACTCTTCGGCGCGCGCTTCGGATAATTCGCGCTCGGGCTCGATCTCGGCGAGTTCGGTGCGCCACGCCGTTTGTTTATCGGCATCGGATTTTAAATGCTCGCGCGCCTCGGCGAGATTGCGCTCGGCGCGCAATAAATCCTCGCGCAATTGACGCGCGCGCTCGGTTTGGTGATGTATCGTTTGTTCGGCGCGCGCGATCTCGGCGCCGAGCGCGTAATAACGGCCCTGCACTTCATTGAAGCGATCGTTTAATTCGCTGTGGCCGTCGCGGTATTTCTCGATCGCCGCATCGACGGCGCGCTGCTCGGCGATCACCGCTTCCAGACGCACTTCGAGTTCGCGAATTTCGCGCTCGCGCTGTTGTACCTGGACATCGAGTTCGCGCCATTGCAATGCCTGCAATTGCGCTTTCAGTAAACGCTCTTCTTTTTTCAGTTCGGTGTAGCGCTCGGCGGCCTGTGCCTGTCTTTGCAAATGCTGCAGTTGCCGCTCGAGTTCGTCGCGTAAATCGGTGAGGCGCTCGAGATTCTCCTGCGTGCGGCGCATGCGATTTTCGGTTTCCCGGCGCCGCTCTTTGTATTTGGAAATGCCGGCGGCCTCTTCGATAAATACCCGCAATTCATCGGGCTTGGCTTCGATCAATTTCGAAATCATGCCTTGTTCGATGATGGCGTAGCTGCGCGGCCCGAGACCGGTGCCCAAAAATATATCGGTGATATCGCGACGGCGGCACTTGGTACCGTTCAAAAAATAATCGGACATGCCATCGCGCGTAACCTTGCGCTTGATCGAAATCTCGGCAAACGCCGCGTATTCCCCACCGAGGCCGCCATCGCTGTTATCGAATACCAACTCGATCGAAGCCTGTCCGACCGGTTTGCGATTGACCGAGCCATTGAAGATAACGTCGATCATCGATTCGCCGCGCAGGTTCTTAGCCGAGCTTTCGCCCATTACCCAGCGCACCGCATCGATCACGTTGGACTTGCCGCAGCCGTTCGGGCCGACGATCGCCGACAAATTGCTGGGGAAATTAACCGTGGTCGGATCGACAAACGATTTAAAGCCGGCCAGCTTGATATTTTTCAATCGCATAAAACGTTAAAACTCTTCGTCAATTAGCTCAGCAACCAGTTGAGATTATTATCTTTCTTGATCGATGCGGGGGCGCGCTAGCAGACCCGTTCAGCCGCCTATGGGCGCGTAGTTTATCGGGTTTAACTAATCGACACTACGCTTAACGCGGGGATTTTGGCCAGCTCCCGCTCGCCGGCAAAAATCTTATATTTAACCGACTGTTAGCGCCGACGATTGATTTGCAGTTGCAGCTGCTGCGGCGCATCGCCCAGGGTCAGCGGCGCGCTGCTGCCCTCGAGATCGCCGGGCTCGGCGCGCACCTGGCCCGATGCGCTGATCCGCGCCACCACTTCGACTTGCTTGGCGCTGGATAGATTGACGCCGGCCGCCATCGCCATGCTGTCGTCCAGCGTGACCGTCAACGGCAATTGCCGCGCCTTCAGCCGCGCCACCGCCAGCGGCATCGGCGAGCCGCCGACGGCGCGCGCGAATACGAACAGCGTGGCGTCTTCGGGTTGCGCCGCCGCCAATTCGCCCGCCAGCGATACCGCCACCACAATCTTGGGTCCCGGAAAACCATTCGGCCCCAGCGCATGCTCGGCCTGCGCGACACCGCGCTCGATCAAATCGGCGCTCGGCGAGCCGGGCGGCAATTGCCGCAATAAATGCCGCCAATGCAACAGCGCCTGCGCATAATCCTGCCGCTCGAACGCGTCGATGCCGAGCAGACCCAGCGCCGTGGGTTGATCGGGATCGCCCTGCAGCGCGCGCTGCGCCTGCGCCAATGCTTCATCGGTTAATTTACGATCCGCCGCCAGATACAACGCCTGTGCATATTGCGCGGCAACCGTGCTGTCCTCCGGAAACTTTTTCTGCAGCGCAGCGTATTGCGCCACCGCCGCGCCATAGCGGCCGAATTCGGAATCGAGGCGCGCCAACATAAAGCGCCGCCGGCCATCGTCGTCATCGCGCCGCGCCAAACGCTGCTCGAGTGCAACGGCCAACTCTTCCAGGGTCGCGCGATTATCGCCGCCATCCTTGATTTGCTGCTCGCTGCGATAGAGCAATGTTTGAATTCGCCAATCGGCCCAGGCGCCGAAGTAAAAATAAAAAGCGCCGGCGCAGAGCGGCAATACGATAGCCGTAGCGATCATGAAACCGCGCCCGCGCACCGAAGTCGATGACGCGACTTTGGCGCCGGCTTCCTGATTATCCCCGACCTCCTGCAGCAGTCGTCGCTCCTGCTCGATTTTTAATTGCTGGTAGACCGTCTCATCCAAACCACCGGCCGCATACTCGCGCGCCAATTCCTGCAGGCGCGCTTTGATAATGTCGAGTGCCGCGTGCGGGCCATCCTGGCGCGCTCGGCCGCCGCGATACAGCAAGGGTGCGAGTACAAAAATCATCGCGACGACACATAACAGGCCTGCGCTCAACCAAAAATTCACAGCGGTTTTTCCTCGCCCGACCTGTCATCGCTCAGCAGTTCATCGATGCGCGCGCGCTCGTCGGCATTCAACGCCGCGACCTCCGGCTCGGTACGGCGACGGCGCACGATCGCCAACATGACCACGCCGCCGATCGACAGAAATAGCAACGGAGCTAACCATAACAGCGCGGTTTTTTTATCGAAGGGCGGATCGTAGAGAATAAATTCGCCGTAGCGCGCCACCATATAATCGGTGATTTCGCGATCGCTGCGGCCTTCCAACAATAAACGATGCAACTCGCGCCGCAGATCGGTGGCGATCGGCGCATCCGAGCCGGCGAGATTTTGATTCTGACATTTCGGGCAGCGCATCTCTTCGATGAAATGCCGGTAGCGCTCGCGCTGCGCATCGGTATCGAATTCGTACGGATCGATAGCCGCGTGCGCGGCTAACGCCCAGCACAGCGCGAGCGACAATCCAGCCAGCAATACACGCATGATCATCCGCCCTGCGCAGCGGTTAATTTCGCCAGCAGCGGCTGCAACGTTTCCGACCAGACGCGCTCGTCGATCGGCCCTTGATAACGCCAGCGCACGGTGCCGCTGCGGTCGACTAAATAGGTTTCCGGCGCGCCGGTGACGCCGAGATCCAGACCGAAAGTACCGGCGCGATCGTCGAGCACTGCCAAATACGGATTACCTTTTTCCTGCAACCACTGGCGCGCTTTCGCCGCATCGTCTTTGTAATCGACGCCGACGATCAGCACGCCCTGCTGCGCCAGCTTCAACAAATACGGATGCTCGTACAGGCATGATGGGCACCAGGTCGCCCAGACATTCACCAACACGACCTTATCTTGCAAGACCGCATTGGCGACAGTGGCACCGGATAATAAATCCGGCAATTGAAATACCGGCAGCGGTTTATCGAGCAGCGCGGACGGCATATTTTGCGGATCGTAAGCGCCGCTGCCGATTTGTTTTTGCACCACGAAGAAAAAAATCGCCAATACCGCAAATACAATCAACGGAATAAATAATTTAAGACGTTGCATCGCTAATCTCGCTCAAGCCGCAACCGCCGCGGCAACCGTGGTCGCGCGGCGCTGCAGGCGATAGCGACCATCGCAGACCGTCAAACCGCCGCCCAGCGCCATCAATAAACCGCCCAGCCAAATCCAGCGCACGAACGGTTTGTAGTGCAGACGTACCGCCCACGCGCCATTCTCTAACGGCTCGCCCAAGGCGACATAGATATCGCGGAACAAACCCGCATCGATATCCGCCTCGGTCATGACCTGATCGCGGCGCGCGTTGTAGCGGCGTTTTTCCGGATGTAGTTCGGCCAATTGCTTGCCATCGCGCGCCACCACGATCAGGCCGCGCTCGGCGCTGTAATTCGGACCGCGCGTAGACTCGGTGCCAGAGAATAAAAAATCGTAACCGGCCAGTTGCGCATGCTCGCCGACCGCCACGCGCAAGTCGCGCTCCTCGGTGTACGCAGTCGTCAAACCAACGCCGAGCACGCTGACGGCAAATCCTATATGCGCAATCAACATACCGTAGTACGCCGGCGTCAAACGCCGCAGGCCCGCCGACCAACCATTGGCGTTGCGCAACTTATTGCGCAGATCGACCACGGTGGTAAATATCACCCAGCTCGCCAGGCAAACCGTCAGCACCACACCCCAATGGAATTGGCCGCGATACGCAAACGGGAAGGCAAACCCGACGATCAAACTCGCCAGCAGCGCCGGCAACAGGCGACGCCACAGCTCATCGGCGCGGCTGCGCTTCCAATTGTTGCTCGGGCCGATGCCCATAAACACCAGCAGTATCGACATCAACGGTACGAACACCGCATTAAAATACGGCGGCCCCACCGAATATTTGCCGAGATGTAAACTATCCACGATCAATGGAAACAGCGTGCCGCTCAACACACTCAGCGCCGCCACCAGCAGTAAAATATTATTGCCCAGCAAAAATATTTCGCGCGACAGCCAGCTGTAATCGGTTTTATTGGCGACAGTCGGCGCGCGCAACGCGTATAGCGTCAGCGAACTACCGATAACGACGCCGAGAAAAACCAGAATAAAAATACCGCGGGTCGGATCGGCGGCAAACGAATGCACCGAGGTCAGCACGCCGGAGCGCACCAGAAATGTACCGAGCAAGCTCAGCGAAAATGCAAAAATCGCCAGCAATACCGTCCAGCTTTTAAACACCCCGCGCTTATCGGTCACGGCGAGCGAGTGAATCAACGCGGTACCAACCAACCACGGCATAAACGAAGCGTTTTCGACCGGGTCCCAAAACCACCAGCCGCCCCAGCCCAATACCGAGTATGCCCACCAACTACCGAGCGCAATGCCGATCGTCAGGAACAGCCACGCGACCATGCTCCACGGCCGCGACCAGCGCGCCCAAGCAGCATCCAACTTACCGCTCCACAGCGCGGCGATGGCGAACGCGAATGCCACTGAAAAACCCACATAGCCGAAATACAGCATCGGCGGATGGATCACCATACCGGGATCCTGCAGCAGCGGGTTCAAATCCGATCCTTCCGCCGGCGGATTCGGCAGCAGGCGTCCGAACGGATTCGAAGTCAGCAGCATGAATAATAAAAAGCCCACCGCGACGGCGCCCATCACGCACAGCACGCGCGCCAGCATATCGAGCGGTAATTGCCGGCTGAAGATCGCCACCGCGACGCACCACGCGGATAGAATCCACATCCACAGCAATAGCGAACCTTCGTGACCGCCCCACACCGCGGCGAATTTATAAAACCACGGCAATTCGGAGTTGGACTGCGCAGCTACGATCGCGACCGAAAAATCGTCGTTGAGAAAGGCCTGCGCCAACACGGCGAATGCCACGCTGGTCATGACCCACAGGCCGAGCGCCAGCGGTCGCGCGCTTTGCATCAACAATTCGCTGCGCCGAAAAACGCCGGCAGCCGGCAACACTACCAGCGCGACTGCAAGGCAAAGCGCGAGAATCAACGCGAAGTGTCCGAGCTCGGGGACCATTAATTTTTCACCGTTATCGATCGGGTATCAGGTTGGGAAACACCGTCGGTAATTGCGCGCGGATAGATCTCGCACTCGCGCATTTAATTGGTCGACGCTTGCGCCGACTTCGGAACCATTTGCTTAATTTCCGGCGGCATATATTTTTCATCGTGCTTGGCCAGCACTTCGCTGGCCTGGAATACGCCATTGGCATCCAACACACCGTTGGCGACCACGCCCTGCCCCTCGGCAAATAAATCGGGCAGGATGCCGGTGTATTGCACAGTTACATTGGCTGTGAAATCGGTGATCACAAAGCTGACCTGCAAACTGTCCGGGCTGCGCTTGAGACTGTCCTTGACCACCATGCCGCCAGCGCGAATTTTTTTGCCGATCGGCACCTGGCCGCTGGCGAGCTCGGCCGGCGGGTAAAACAAATTAATATTTTGCCGCAGCGCATAGGCGGCGAGTCCCACCGCCGCACCGGCGCCGCACACCACTAATAAAACAATTACTAAACGTTGCCGTCGAATCGGATGCATTTCAGGAAACTGTCCGCTCGGAAGAGTTTGCGATCTCGGCGGACGGCGGCGCTGTCCGCTGACTTAATTGCCGGCGTCGCTCGTTGTCGCGCTGCTCGGCGAAGAAGCGCCGCTGTTTGTGTAATGGCGCCCACACCAGTGCAAGCAGAGTAACCGCAGCGATCGCGTACGCGCTCCAGACAAAGGGCCCGTGGCCATTCATCGACCACACTGCAGCCAGCGAATCGAATTGCATCAGTTGCCGTTGCCTCCGGTTATTAAATCGCGCACCCATTGCGTGCTGCGTTCGCGCTGCAGAATTTCACTGCGCATATGCAGGAATAAAACCAGCGCATAAAAACAATAGAAGCCGATCATCATCACCAACAGCGGATACAACATGCTCGGGGCCATGGTGCTTTTGCCGATAATTTTCAGCGTCGCCGGTTGATGCAGGCTGAACCACCACTCCACCGACCAGTAAATAATGGGAATGTTCACCACGCCGACCAGACTCAGCACCGCGCAGGCCTTCGCTGCCGCCTGCTTATTTTCAAATGCCTCGTACAGCGCGATCACGCCCATATACAGAAAAAACAACACCAACACCGAAGTGATGCGCGCATCCCACACCCACCAGGTACCCCAGGTTGGCTTACCCCAAATCGAACCGGTGACCAATGCGACAAAGGTTAATGCGGCGCCGATCGGCGCCGCGCATTTCATCGCCACTTCGGCAAGTTTCATACGCCAGATCAAACTGATTGCACCACAGATGGCCATCAATACATAGCCGGCCATCGCCAGCATCGAGGCCGGCACGTGAATGTAAATAATTCGAAAACTATTACCCTGGCGAAAATCCTGCGGCGCGTACAGCAGCCCCCAGACGCTGCCGCCGATCAGTAACACCGCCGTCAGCACCGCCAGCCACGGCAGCCACTTGCCGCTGATCCAGTAAAACCAGCGCGGCGAGCCGAGCTTGTGAAACAGCGCCAGCGGCAGCGCGCGCAGCTTGTCGAAAAACGACAGCGACGGGCGAGATTGATTTAAGGAGGGCGACATCGAACGTTAATACTCACGAAAAGCGCGCCGCATTGTAACCGATCGGTAAGCGGCGCCGCACCCACGCACGGCATTGTTCGGCTCAGTGAAAATACTTAGCTGCTGTTTACACTGCTTAGTACCTTACCGTTGCTGCCGGAAAAGAGCGGGGACAAGACGCGAGCGCCGGTCCCTAAGTTCAGCACCCTATCAATAGGTCCAGCACTCTCATCCATGGGTTAATTATCGGTACTGATGCGCAAACTGGCGGCCACGGCGAGCGGTGTCAGCGGCAGCGCGATCGCCAGCAGCGCGCCGAGGATCGCCAGTTGGCCGCTATAGTCGAAACCCTCGGCGGCGGCCTGTACGGCGCTGGCGCCAAAAATCAGCACCGGTACGTACAGCGGCAACACGATTAATGAAAGCAACAAGCCGCCGCGCCGCAGACCCACCGTCAGCGCCGCGCCGATCGCGCCGATCAAGCTCAACACCGCGGTGCCGAGCGCCAGACTCATCACCAATGCGCCAACAGCATGGGTCGGGAGTTGCAATAATAAGGCTAGGAGCGGCGCCAGCAGCGCCAGCGGCAAGCCCGTCACCAGCCAATGCGCGGCGCTTTTCGCCAGCGCCAGCAGATACATCGAGGCGGGGCTGACCAACATTTGCTCTAAACTGCCGTCGTCAAAATCCGCGCGAAATAACCCATCGCTGGCCAGCAGACAGGCTAATAGCGCCACCACCCACAAAACGCCGGGCGCCAGTACTGCCAACTGCGCGGGCTCGGGCCCGACCCCCAACGGGAACAGCGTGCAGACCATCAGAAAAAATAACAGCGGATTGGCTAATTCCACCCGCCGCCGCAACGCAATCGCCACATCGCGCCGAATCAGCCGTCCCATTACCGCCGGAGCGGATAGTTGGCGCTCAGACATCGCGCACATCCGCCTGTAGCGTCACTTTGCGCAACGGGCGCGCCATCGATAACGGTTGATGCGTAGTCAACAGGACCGCACCGCCAGCATCCGCATGCGCCGCCAGCCAAGCTTCCAATTCGACCACACCCTGGCGATCGATAGCGGTGAAGGGCTCGTCGAGAATCCACAGCCAGGCAGCGGCGACGAATAAGCGCGCCAGTGCCGCGCGGCGCTGTTGCCCGGCAGACAACTGATAACAAGGACTGTACTCATAACCGGCGAGACCGACTTTCGCCAGCGCCGCATCGGCCTCAGCGGCGACATCCAGGCCGCGCAGGCTGGCCCACCATAATAGATTCTCGCGCGGACTGAGCGCCGCCTTTAATCCGGCTGCATGGCCAAGAAATAAGCTGGCCGCGGCAAACTCAGTGCGCCGCCGCGCCAGCGGCTCGCCGCACCACAACAATTCGCCGTGAAAACGGCTCGATAATCCGCCGACACAGCGCAGCAGGCTGGTTTTGCCGATGCCATTGGCGCCCTCGAGCTGCACCAATGCGCCCGCTTCGACGGTAAACGACAGCGGCGCAAACAGCGGCGCGTCGTCGCGCTCGCAATACACCCCCCGAAACTCCAATAACGGTTTATCCAACGACGGCTTGCTCAATAAATCGATCCAGGGAAAAGAATTGTCAATTTTTAGTGTCGGCTGCCGCTACAGAGACTATGAATAATAATATCGCCGCTCTCAACATCAACTCCGCCGTCGCGGCGATTGTCGCGCGCATTCTGATGCCGATGCCGGCCGCCGCACTTATGCCCGCCGGACCTGCACCCGCCGCAGCGACGATGCCTGCTACCGACGGTTCACCAGCGCCAGCGAGCGGCGTCGGTATTATACTCAATCCGTTATTCCAGCTTATCAATCGCGCGGCGCCCATGGATATTAATTCCAATCAATTGCTCAACAGTGCAGTGTTGCAAAGCACAGCGCAGCAATTGCCTGCGGAATTGCTGGCTAAACCTCAGATCGTCGAAGCTTTGGTGCTGCGCAATACACTGCTGCCGAGCGCACCGGTCGATGCCGATACCGCACCGGTGCCCAGCAATCCATTGCTTGCCCCCACCGCCGCCGCGACTACCGCGCTTGCGCTGTCGACCAACTACCGCGTCAGCTTGCAGTGGCAGAATCGCGTACTGCAATTTTTAAGTCCCGAACCATTGCCGACCGGCAAGACGGTGCAATTACAAATCAACGAGCGCGGCGAAGTGCTGCTATTGCCACCGCCAATGCCGGCAAAAGCCGCCGCGCCCCAGACGGCCACGCCGGCAGTGTTGTTGTCTGGTGCATTAGCCGGCAACAAAACCCAAGCCGCAACGACCAGCGCATCGCTAACTCCAGCAACCAAAACACAACCTTCGGCGAATACGCCACTCCCCAACGATTTGAACGCCGGGATCGCGATTAAAGCAACGCCATTGCAGACACTGCAACAATCGCTGCGCGAAACATTGCCGCGCCAGGAATCGCTGCAAACCCTGGTGCCGCTGTTGCAAAAGCTAGCGAGCCCCGCCGTCAAGGCGCAACTGCCGCCGGTGGTCGCCAAAATGCTCGAGCAATTGCTGCAATCGTTGCCGAAGCCCGCGCAGTTACAAACCGCCGATGGCGTTAAACATGCGCTGCAAAATAGCGGCAGTTTTTTAGAGGCGCGCCTGGCCAAGAGCAATGCTCCGACTGCCAACATCAACGGTAAAGCCATCGAAGGTCGCGAGCCGGTCGCAAAAATACTGGAGACCGATCTAAAGGCGCAACTCACCGCGTTATTGAATATCGTGCGCAGACTAATTCCTAACACTTCGACTACAACGCAAGCGCCCGCCAACGATCGCAGTGCGCTTAGCCAAGGCGACGAGTTGGTCTACAGCCCCAAACAGTTGTTGAGCAATACCCGCAATATCGCCGCACGCGATGAAGATATCGATCCGACCGACATGCAATTATCGCAACTCAGTAAATTATTGCAGTCCGGTCTGGCGCGCATTCAGCTTAATCAACTCGATAGTGCCGTATCTCGACACGGTAATAGCGACGCACAACTGCAACTGCCCGCCTGGGTTCTAGAGCTACCGCTGCCGACCGCGCGCGGCAGCGATCATCTGCAAGTGCGCATCGAGCAGCATCAATCCAAACAGCAAGAGACGCGTACGCGCGTGCAATGGACAGTGCAAATAGCTTTCGATCTGCACGAGTTGGGCAAATTGGCTGCAACCTTATCGATCGTGGAAAAAAATGTCGCCGCGACGCTGTGGGCCGAGCGTGCTAATACGCATCGCTCAGTACAGGAAAAAATCGATTATCTGCGCGCCGGCCTCGAATCGGTCGGCGTCAAAGTCACCGAAATGCAGTGCCGTTTAGGTTTGCCGCCAGCGCGCACCGCGCTGGTATCGCAACAATTGGTGGATGTGCACACGTGAATATGTTGAGACCGACGGGGAACCCCTTATGGCCGATGTAACGGATAGCGAGAAGCACGCGGTAGCGCTCGCCTACGATGGCAGCCGCGCGCCGACCGTCAGCGCCGAAGGCAGCGGCGAGTTGGCTGAGCAAATTATTGCGATCGCACGCGCTCACGGCATACCACTGTTTGAAAATCCGCAGTTGCTGGCGCTACTACAGGAAATCGGTTTGGGCGAGGAGATTCCTGAAACGCTGTATTTATGTATCGCACAGGTTATCGCCTTCGCGTATAAAATTCAGGGCAAAACGCCGGCGGGTTGGCAGCCCGATGTCGATATCGATGCTACGGTCTGAATCTAAAAATAATTAAAAAAGGTTGTATCTGCTGGTTGCGTGCCATGCGCTACCTGCCTTGGTTTTTCAAAGGCCCTCATACCCGCCCGCTCCGCGTCGCCCCGACAAGGGGGCGCCGCTTTTACGCTACGATTCTCCGGCAGTATATTCACGCTCGGTATCCTCGGACCTTTGAAAAACCAAAGCAGGCGGCGCTTAATAATCCTCTGCCAATTCCATTTGCCGTTGTGTTTGTCTTTACATTGCCGTTGCTATGGAGCCCTGCGGCCAGCGCCGACCGGGTCAGCTTTTTTCAGAGCCTGGACTGTGGCGTGCTCGAAGCCATTGGAGGAATCACAGCGTAAAGTGGCGCACCCTTGTCGGTGCGCCGCTGAGCTCACGGCCATAAAGGCGCTGAAAAAAGCTGACCCGGTCGGTGCCGAAGACATTCTCGGAGTGCTGACAATAGAGCGGGCTTTCTGGACAGGGATTCGTTAGATTTTATTTTTGGGTATTACTTAGAGCGTTGTTGTAACAACGAGCGCAACTGCGCTTCGGCAACGGATACTTCATCGCGATTTTCCGCAGCGGCGACCTTGGTCAGAATGGCCTCCAACTGGCCGTATTGCGTCTCGCCGGGGCGCGTATTTTCCAGGCGCCCCACGCGCTCGTCGCAGCGATTCAATAATTTATCCGCCGCCAATATGCGCTGTCCCATCGCCAACAAATCGCGCTGCACTTGTTCCTGTAAAGAGGTCACACGCTGTTCGAGCAGCGCGTTGGACAACACCAAACGCTGCAGCGACCGATACAACACCACGACACCGCTCACCGCTGCCAACGCCAGAATCAGCACGACCAGCAGCGCCAAGATTAACAGCGGGTCAAGATTCGCCATCACAGATCGTCCAGATCGGCCCATTCTTCATCGGTAAGCAGACGATCCAGCTCCACGAGGATCAACAGCTCATTGTTTTTGTGGCAGACACCTTGAATAAATTTAGCGTTATCTTCATTGCCGACATTCGGCGCGGTTTCGATTTCCGATTGCCGCAGATAGACAACCTCGGCAACGGCGTCGACCATAATACCGATTACATGCTTCTCGGCTTCGATGATGACGATGCGCGTCTGCTCGGTGATTTCGGACTCTGGCAAACCAAAACGATCGCGCGTATCGAGCACGGTCACCACATTGCCGCGCAAATTGATAATACCCAATACATAACTCGGCGCGCCCGGCACCGGCGCGATTTCGGTATAGCGCAACACTTCCTGCACCTGCATCACATTGATGCCGTAGGTTTCGCCATCGAGACGAAAAGTGACCCATTGCAACATCGGGTCTTCAACGTTTTTTGCGGTCTTGATCGCCATGAAAGCCTGCCTTTAGCCGTGGAGAACGATGTGCCGTTCGGAAAGCGGTGGTAAGTAACTGTGCTAACTATAGATCACTACCCTGCCACCGCCAGCTTTACTAAAGCCGCGGAACAATGCGCTTGCCGTCTTGATTTTGAAACATCCAGATCAGTTGCGCCACATCCAACAAAGCGCACATTTGCGTCACCAGCGTCCCCGCCAGCCAGGGTCGCTTGCTGCGCTGTCCGCGCCAGCGCACCTCGTCGGGCTGCAACACGATACTGTCCGCGACGCTATCCACCGCCAGCCCCCAATCGGAACCGTGCAAGGTAATGACATAGCGATAAAACTGGCGCATCGACTCTGCGTAGCGCTCAGGCATCACGACTTGCGCCGCATCGATGGCGCGCACGTTATAACCTTTGACCGGTAGCAGACCCATGAACCAGGCCGCCTGGCCAAAAATTGCGGTCAGCGACTCGGTATCGAGCGGATAAATGCTGCCGAGCTCGGCGAGCGGCGCTGCCAATGCGAGACCACCCACCTTAAACAACAAACACTCGAACGGCTGTTGGGCCCAGGCGGGCCTGCCATTATCGAGCCATGCGGCTGGCGCACCGGGCAACGATAAATCGTCTTCGACTTCGCCAGCCAGCTCGGCCGGTGCAACAGTCGTCGCCAATTCTGCCGGGGCAATGGGAGCACGAGGCAGTTCGTTAGATGGCGCGAACGACTCCGGTACCGGCGCGATTACGGCGGGTATTTCTACGGGCGCGGGTGTAACGACCGGTGCCAGCACCGGCAGCGGCATACGCAAATTGAGCGTTTTTATCGGCTCGGCGTAGGTGCGCAACGGTAGAGTCGAAGAGGTAGGTGCCACTGCAGAATGGTTGGCAATTCGCGTCGGCAGATGCGCCAGCGTAGCGCTCGGTCGCGCGCCGGTCATCTCTTCGCTCGCTATTCGTAGCGGCACCGTATCGACACTTTTAACGGTATCGATACTTTTAAGAGCAGTGGACTCGCACAATAAATCCTTAAGATAATCCTCCAGCGCCTGCTCCGAAGAGTTAGAAGGATTTTTCATGGATCTAACCTGCCCCGGCGCCGGTCTTGAAATGCGACGGCAGCACACCTGTGGCGAGTAAAAATTTCAATAGTGCCGCATAGGCGAGCACACCCCGGCTTTGCGGATCGAACTGGCTCGGCAGACGCCCTGCCCGACTGGCATCGCGAAAGCGCGTATCCACTGGAATCATACTCGCCCAAATATGTTCGGGATACTCGTGCCGCAAGGTTCGCAAGCTGCTGACCGAAGCGTGCGTACGACGATCGAATAAAGTTGGCACGATGAGATAAGGCAGCGCTTTATTGGTGGAGCGCCCCAGCATCGACAAGGTGCGCAGCATGCGCTCCAAACCTTTTAACGCCAGAAATTCGGTTTGCACCGGAATCAACAATTGCTCGCAGGCAGCCAAGGCATTGATCATCAGCGCGCCCAACACCGGCGGAGTGTCGATCAGCGCATAATCGAAATCGTCCCACAGCGCGGTCAATGCCTTATTGACCCGCATACCGACGCCGCCGCCGACCGCGCGCCGCTCCACAGTCGCCAAGGCCGGCGAGGCGGCGAGCAGCTTTAAGCTACCTTGGCCGGGCGCCGCGTCCGCAGTGGCTACCGGTAATAACAGCGATTGCAATTCCGCGCGGTCCGTCACCGGGCGCTCGGCGAATAAATCGAAAATGCCGTGCTCGACCCGCTCCGGATCGTGACCGAAATAACTAGTGAGAGAACCGTGCGGATCCAGATCGCACAACAGCACGCGCGCGCCTCGATCCGCTAAGAGTCCGGCTAGCGCCACCACCGTAGTAGTTTTCCCGACACCGCCTTTTTGATTGGCTACCGACCAAATATGCACTTTGAAATATCCAAAAGCTGGTGCAAGTAATACCCCAGCGTCAATTAATTGATGCCTGACTCCGATCAAAGGTTGTCAGCAAATAACCTGCCAGCCTCTAGCTGCGCCGAGATTATCGAACAGAATTGCCCTGAAGAACCATGTCTTTGTGCAGAATCTCGCCGGCTTGGCGCAAAAAATCTAAGCGGCAATATTTCGAGCGCGGCGCGTAACCGGCTCGCCTTGCGCGCCACCGCTAAAGACTAGGGCTTTTTGACGCTCGCTGCACCTGCACTTGCCGGCGCTGTACTTGGCGGAGCTGTAGATGTCGGAACTGTAGTTGCCGGAGCTTTAGTGGTCGGCGCCGTATTTACTGATGATGGAGCTATCGGTGCTGCGCCCCCCGGCGTAGCAGGCCCCTGCACGACGGGCGGCTCGGGCGAGAGATTAGCAGGTGCCGTCGACGCCTGCGGCACCGGCGCTGCGGGATTTTGCGGTTGATCGACCGCCTTCAGTTGCGGGCGCAACTCGCCGGTCTTGGAAATCATCAAGACGACGCGGCGATTTTTACTGCGATTCTCCGGCGTATCGTTGCCGGCGATCGGTTGGAACTCGCCGTAACCGGTCGCCATCAATTGCGTGGGATCGAGCCCCTCCTCGATAAATAATTGCACCACCGCGGCCGCTCGCGCCGACGATAATTCCCAATTGGAGGGAAAGCGCGCGCTATGAATTGGAATATTATCGGTGAAACCCTCGACACGCACCGGCGTCTTTTGCTCGCGTAGAATACCGCCGATTTGCGCCAGCAATTCCAAGGCTTTATTGCTCAACGTCGCATCGCCGCTGTCGAATAATAGCGACGAACGCATTTCGATCTCCAGCCATTGCTCGTTGCCGCGCAGCGTCACCATATTTTGCTTGATCAGATCGCCCAGCGCTTCTTCGATTTTATTGCTGATCTGTTTGAATTGCTCGGGCAATTCGTCGCTCTTCTGTTCGCTGCCGCCCTGCCCTTCCTCCTTATCCTTGATCGCCATCGCGCTCAGTTGCACGAGATTGATCGGATTGGATTTAGCAGTTTCGCCGATTTCGATCGCATGCACCGCCAACTCCGGCTGATTAAACGCATCGGTGAGCGTATTCGATAACACGCGATACTTACTTTCGTTAATTTGCGAAATCGAATACATCACGACAAAAAATGCGAACAGCAGCGTAATAAAATCGGCGTACGACACCAGCCAGCGCTCGTGATTGACGTGTTCTTCCGTATGTTTACGGCGAGCCATGCCGCACCTCGCGTCGAATCGTCATTGCTGATCGAAAAAACTGCCGAGCTTAAGTTCGATCGCGCGCGGATTTTCGCCTTCGGCAATGGCGATAACCCCCTCGACAATCATTTCGCGATACTGCGATTCGATGCGCGCCTGACTGCGCAACTTGCTCGCCATCGGCAGGAAAAACAAATTCGCCAGCGATACGCCGTAGACCGTCGCGACGAAGGCAACGGCAATACCGGGACCGAGTTTGCTCGGGTCGGCCAGGTTGCCCATGACATGTATCAAACCCAATACCGCGCCGATAATTCCGATGGTCGGCGAATAGCCGCCCATGCTTTCGTAAAATTTCGCCGCATCGACATCGCGCTGCTCGCGCAGATCCGATTCCAACTCCATCACGGCGCGAATCGAATCGGGTTCGCTGCCGTCGACCAGCAACTGCAAACCCTTGCGTGCGAACAGATCGCGCTCGGTATCGGCGATCGTTTCCAAACCGAGCAGCCCTTCCTTGCGCGCCGCCATCGCCCAGCGCACGATTTTATTCACGCCACCCTTAAAATCCAGCAACGGCGGCATGAATACGAAAATCAAACGCTTGAACGCCAGGCGAAAAATCGGCGCTGAAGTTTGCAGCATGGCCGCGCCAAAGGTACCGCCGATGACAATGATCGCCGCCGGCAAATTCAGCAAAGCACCGAGATGCCCGCCCTCGATATAGTTGCCGCCAATAATGGCGATCAAACCGATAGCGACACCGAGTACGCTCAATACATCCATGAGTAGCTCCGCCCCTGCATCAACATAGCTCCGCGAGGCGCGGCCCTATTTGTGAAAGCGGCAAAATTTCTTCCGCGAGATTAGCTTTCGCCACCGCCATCGGCATACCGTAGATCACCGAGCTGGCCTCATCCTGAGCCCATATTGTGCCGCCGCCCTGCTTCAACAGCTTGGCGCCTTCGCAACCATCGGCGCCCATGCCAGTGAGCACGATCGCCAACACTTGATTGCGATACACGTTGGCCGCCGAGGCGAAGGTAACGTCGACGCAGGGTTTGTAATTCAAACGTTCATCGCCCGGCAGCACTTTTATTTTACCGCCCTGAGTGATCATCAATTGTTTGCCGCCGGGCGCGAGCAGCGCGACGCCCGGCCGCAGGCTATCGCCGTCGAGCGCTTCCTTGACGGTAATTTTGCACTGATTGTTCAAGCGCTCGGCAAACGCCGAGGTAAATGTCGCCGGCATATGTTGGATCAGGACGATCGGCAGCGGAAAGTTCGCCGGCAACGCCGTCAACACACTCTGCAATGCCACGGGCCCGCCGGTCGAGGTACCGATCGCCACTAATGCAAAGTGTTTGCGCGGCCGCGCTACCGGGCGAGTATCGCCGTCGCGGCTCGGCGCGCTTTTCGAGGCGCTCGCCCTGATAGTTGAATTCAGCGGCGAGGGTGCGGCGCTGCGCGGCGACGGCAAGCGACGCCGCGCCAATGCCACGGCATGGATGCGATCGCCCAACTTCTGTTTTAATTCGGCGGGATTACGCGAAATTTCATCGAAATTTTTCGGTAAAAAATCGACCGCGCCGGCCTCGATCGCATCGAGCGTAACGCGTGCGCCCTCGTAAGTGAGCGAAGAGAACATCAAAATCGGCGTGGGTTGTTTCGCCATGATTTCGCGGACCGCGGAAATGCCGTCCATGATCGGCATTTCGTAATCCATGGTAATGACATCGGGCTTTAGCTCGAATGCCTTGGCAACGCCTTCGCGACCATTGGTCGCGACGCCAATGACCTTAAGACCCGGACAGAGATCGATCATTTCCGTCAGGCGGCGGCGAAAAAAACTGGAGTCATCCACAATCAGGACGGTGACCGTCATCGTCTACCCCAAATACATCGCATTGCTTATCGATAGCAAAATTACCGATGCGGAAAATTAATTATCGAGGAATACCCGCTGCGCCGGCGCCTAGCGAGCGTAGCGCTTCAACATACTGGGCACATCCAAAATCAGCGCGATACGACCATCGCCGGTAATGGTTGCACCGGCCATACCTGGCGTGCCCTGCAACATTTTGCCGAGCGGTTTGATAACCACTTCCTCCTGGCCGATCAATTGATCCACCACAAAGCCGACGCGCTGGATACCGACCGACACGATCACCACATGCGCCTGCTCGGGGCGCTCGCCGCCGTAGCCGTTTTTCACCAGCCAGTGCTTCAGGAAAAACAATGGAATCGCTTTTTCGCGCACCGTGATAACTTCGCGGCCATCCACCACGTTGATACGCGTGAGATCCATATGGAAAATTTCATTGACGCTCGCCAGCGGCAATGCAAATGCCTGCTGGCCGAGCATCACCATCAAGGTCGGCATGATCGCCAGCGTCAGCGGAACTTTGATGACCAACCGCGTGCCTTCGCCGACTTTGGAGATGATTTGAATCGAGCCGTTAAGCTGCGAAATTTTGGTTTTCACGACATCCATGCCGACGCCGCGACCGGACACATCGGAAATTTCCGATTTGGTGGAAAAGCCCGGCAAGAAAATCAGGTTGTAACATTCGGTATCGTTGAGACGCGCGGCGGCATCGCTATCCAGCAAACCCTTCTCGACCACTTTCTGACGCAATACTTCGGTATCCATACCGGCGCCATCGTCGGTGATCGACAGCAGAATATGATCGCCTTCCTGCTCGGCCGCCAACACGATTTTGCCGGCGCGCGGCTTGCCCGCCTGCTCGCGTTTTTCGGGATTTTCGATACCGTGATCGACCGCGTTGCGCACCAAATGCACCAGCGGATCGGCCAATGCTTCCACTAAGTTTTTATCGAGATCGGTCTCCTCGCCCTGCAGCTCCAGCACCACTTCTTTTTTCAGGCTGCGCGCGAGATCGCGCACCACGCGCGGAAAACGGCCGAAGACCTTCTTGATCGGCTGCATGCGGGTTTTCATCACCGCCGACTGGAGATCGGCGGTCACCACATCGAGATTGCCGACCGCCTTGGTCAACGCCTCATCGCCGCTGCTGGCGCCCAGGCGCACCAGACGATTGCGCACCAATACCAACTCGCCGACCATATTCATAATATCGTCGAGCCGCTGCGTATCGACCCGCACCGTGGTTTCGGCGGTATTGCCGCCTTTGTGCGCATCGGCGTCGTCGCCGCTCGCCGCTGGGCGCTCGACTATTTTGCCGGCAGTCGCCGGCTTCTGCTCGGCTGGTGGCACCGGTGTCGGCGCCGCCGCCAGCGGAGCCGAAATGTCGGAGACCGGGGCTTTGCCGTGCAGCTGATCGAGTAGAGCCTCGAACTCGTCGTCTTGAATAATATCGCTGTTGCCAGCGGCGGGCGCAGCAGCGGCAACCACCGGTGCCTGTTCGACGCGCGGCGCACTGCCTTTACCGTGCAGCTGATCCAATAGCGCCTCGAATTCATCGGCGGTAATTTCATCGGAATTACTGCCGCCGGCAATCTCGGTCACATTCGAGACGGCCGCACCGCCGTGTTGGCCCTTGCCATGCAATTGATCCAGCAACGACTCAAATTCGTCGTCGGTGATATCGTCGGAGCCGCTGCCCGCGACCGGCGCGGCGGCGCCAGCTGCCGGCGTCAGCGCATCGAGAAACTGTTCGAACTCCGCGTCGGTGATGTCCTGCATTTGTTGATTTTGCGCTTCCGCAGCCGGTGTGAGTGCCGCTATGGGTGCTGCGGCAACAGGCGCCGGTGCCGGGCTTGCAGCGGCCGGGCCATCGCTATGCAGCATCGCCTCGAGTTGCGCTATCAGCGCCGGCGATGCCGGTTGCGGATCCTGCCCGGCTTTAACTTCGGTGAACATCTGATTGACCGCGTCCAGTGCCTGCAATACGACATCCATCAGCGTGGAGGTAACGCTACGCTTGCCGGTGCGCAGCATGTCGAACAAATTCTCGGTGACGTGGCAGCACTCGACCAGCGCGGTCAATTGTAAAAAGCCGGCGCCGCCTTTGACCGTGTGAAAGCCGCGAAAAATCGCATTCAGCAGATCCTTATCGGCCGGCCGCTGCTCGAGATCGACCAACTGCTCGGACAGGTGCTCCAATATCTCGCCGGCCTCGACGAGAAAGTCCTGCAGAATCTCTTCGTCTTCGCCGAAGCTCATTCAGTGCTCCTCAAAACCCGAGACTCGAAAGCAGATCGTCGACATCGTCCTGACCCGATACCACGTCCGCGCGCTGATCCGCTTTAATTTGCGGTCCTTCCGCGACCACATCGGCAACCTTCGCCACATCCACATCGATCGCGCCGCGAAAAATACCGGTCAATTGTTCCACCTGACCCGCCACTCGCATCAAATCGACCAAACGATATTCGACGTCCTGTACCAACGTGATGACCTTCTTGATGACCTGGCCGGATAAATCCTGGAAATCCTGCGCCAGCAAAATCGAATTGAACTTCTCGGACAACACGCCGGAGTGCACCACCGTCTGCCCTAAAAATTGATCGATGCGGCGATACAATTCGCGAAACTCGTCGGGCTTCATATCGCGGCGGCTCAGACGCTGCCAGTCGGCCTGCAACAGACTTGCCTCGGCACCCAGTTGCTCGGCCACCGGAATGCCCTGCTCGACCATATCCATGGTTTTATCGGCGGATTTTTGCGTCAGGTTGATGACGTAATCGAGACGCTCCTGCGCGTTGGCGATCTTCGAAAAATTATCGCTCTCGAGGCCGGCTTTGCTGGCGTCGATTTCGAAGTTGACGATGGCATCGTGCAGACCGCGCGTCAGCTTGCCGACTTCGCGATAGATGCTATGGTCGCGCGCTTCGTTGATATAACGAATCATCTCAGCGGCGGCCGGAAAATCGCCTTCTTCCAGTTTTTGTACCAGGGTTTGCGCGCGCTGCTTCAGTTCGTCCAGCAGTTCCGTGCGGCCCTCAAAGTTATCTGCGCCCAGCATAATTATCACTTCTCGGAAAATTGTTATTTACTGGCGTCGACTCGCTCAAAGATTTTCTCGATTTTTTCCTTGAGCACCGCGGCCGTGAAGGGCTTGACGACATAGCCGTTAACGCCGGCCTGCGCCGCCTCGATAATCTGGTCGCGCTTGGCTTCAGCGGTGACCATCAGAATAGGTAGGTTTTTCAGCTTGCCGTCGGCGCGCACTGCCTTCAGCAATTCGATCCCGCTCATGCCGGGCATATTCCAATCGGTCACCAGGAAATCGAAATTGCCATTTTGCAGCATCGGCAGCGCCGTTTGCCCGTCGTCGGCCTCCGAAGTATTGGTAAAGCCGAGATCGCGCAGAAGATTTTTAATTATCCGCCTCATCGTCGAGAAATCATCGACGATGAGAATCTTCATATTCTTGTCCAAAGCAACCTCCTAACGGTTAACTGAGCCGCCCCATAGGCACCGGCACCCAATGAGTCTAGTAGCTGAATGAGGCCAGTCTAGTAGTAGATTCACGGGTATTCCGCTTTCCGGAATAATTCTTTCGATTTACCTGCCGACCGGCTCACCCGACGCCCGACTGAATTCGCCGTCGGATCGCCTAGGCCAGCAGGTCGCTCGCTTCCCAGCCCGCCAGCTTAGTGCGCAGGCGCAATGCGGCCTGGCTGTGAATTTGGCTGACGCGCGATTCGCTGACACCGATCACCAGGCCGATTTCTTTTAGATTCAACTCTTCGTGATAGTACAGCGCCAACACCAAACGCTCGCGCTCGGGCAGATCCGCGATCGCGTGCGCCAATTGCTGACGCAGCACATCGCGCTGCACGCCCTGCGCCGGCGAGGGTGCATCGCTCGGAATATAATCGACCGGATGATCGTCGTCGCTGCCGAGATCGTCGAAGCTAAACAACTTGCTGCTCAGCGAATCGTGAGCGATCGCCTGATATTCGGCGAGCGGCACACCCATTTCGTTAGCGATCTCTTGATCGCTGGCGTCGCGACCTAGACGTTTTTCCAGGCGCCGCATCGCGTCCTGCACGCGCCGCGAGTTGCGATGCACCGAGCGCGGCGCCCAATCGCCGCGCCGCACCTCATCGATCATCGAGCCGCGAATACGGATACCGGCGTAGGTCTCGAAACTGGCGCCCTTGCTCGGATCGTAGTTGCGCGCCGCCTCCAACAAGCCGATCACGCCGGCCTGAATTAAATCGTCGACCTGCACGCTGGCCGGTAGACGCCCCAACAAATGATGCGCGATCCGTTTCACCAGCGGCGAATAACGTTCGAGCAACACCGCCGGCGAGCTGCCTTGGGTGTCGCTATACATATTTAGGCGATCGGACATTGCCATCGATCAGGAACCGGCTGTCGCCGGTTGCACCAGACGTTCGACAAAAAACTCGAGATGACCGCGCGGCGAACTGGGCAACGGCCATTTGTCGACTTTTTCAGCCAACCCGTGGAACGCCATCGCGGCCTTGCTGCGCGGCGACATATCGACCACCGCGCGCTGGCGCTGAATGGCCTTGCGCATGCCATCGTCGAACGGCACGCTGCCGACGAACTGCAAGGTCGCATCCAAAAAGCGCTCGGACACCAACGTCAGCTTATTGAACAAATTCTGCCCCTCCTGCGCGGTGCGGGTCATGTTGGCGAGCACGCGAAAACGCGATACGCCGTAATCGCGATTCAGCAGCTTCATCAGCGCATAGGCATCGGTGATCGACGACGGCTCGTCGCAGACCACCACCAATACTTCCTGCGCGGCGCGCACAAAGCTAATCACTGAATCGGAAATACCGGCGGCGGTGTCGATGATCAACACATCGATCTGCTCGCTGATTTCGCTAAAAGCGTGAATCAGCCCGGCGTGCTCGAGCGCGCTCAACTGCGACATATGCTGCGTTCCCGACGAGGCCGGGATAATACGGATCCCGCCCGGCCCCTGCAGCATGATATCCAGCAGCGAATAAGTACCGGCGAGCACATCTTCCAAATTATGCTTGGCATTCAGCCCCAACATAATATCGACGTTGGCCAACCCCAAGTCTGCATCCAATAGCGCCACGCGCCGACCCATCTGCGCCAAGGCGACCGATAGATTGACGGAGACACTGGTCTTGCCGACGCCACCCTTACCACCGGTAACGGCGATAACTTGAACCGGGTGCATGCTACTCATGCCAGTGCCAACTCCTAATGCTTATGCCAACAGATTGGCCGGAAGTGAAAGATCGGCTAATTGTAGCTGCTTTGCAGCAACCGGTAATTCATCGCAGCTGCTATTTCCAACTGCTAACCTGCGACGCCGCATCCTCTGTCGCTACGCGGTGCTGAAGGTTTTAAGCCGAGGCGGCGCTGGCGCGCGGAATCGCGAATGCCTGCGCCAGTTGATCCTCGTCGCAATCGACTTGTTTTGCCAGCGCAATCGTTTTTGCCACCAGCGTTTTCGCCTGCGCGCCGGCGATGTCGCCGGGGATCGCCTGGCCATCGGCAACATAAGCCAACGGCACGCCGGTTTCAACGAGCAGACTAAGCGCTTCGCCCAAACTGGCGGCCTCATCGAGCTTGGTAAAGATGCAACCGGCTAAATTAGTCGGGCGATAAACTCGGTGCGCGTTGCGCAATACTTGCTGCTGGCTGTTGACGGCGAGCACCTGCAGGCAGCGCACGCGATCGCCCAGCGCCGACAGCGTCGCCAACTGCTGCTGTAATTCGGGCGCGCGCATGTTAAATCCGGCGGTGTCGATCAACACCAACCGGCACTGCCGCAGTTCGTATAGCGCAGTCGCCAGATCGAGCTGCGCGCCGACGATCTTGCAGGGAATATTCAGGATACGACTCAGCGTGCGCAATTGTTCGTGCGCACCGATACGATAACTGTCGGTGGTGATCAGCGCCACCTCGCTATTGCCATGTTCCAGCACGTGACGCGCTGCCAGTTTGGCAATGGTGGTCGTTTTGCCGGAGCCGGTGGGACCGACGAACGCGAATACGCCGCCGGCCGCCACTAAATCCTCGGTCACCAGCGGAATGCGCGCGGTCAAACAAGCCATCAAGTGCTGCCAGGTGGCATTAGCGTCGGCTGCGTCGCCGATAGCCGACTCGTCGAGCAGTTGCCGAACCAACTCCGGCGCCAGCCCGAGCCGCTGCAGGCGCCGCCACATCGCCGCGTGCGCCGGTCGCTGCGCGCGATACTGCTGCCACGAAAAACTCGAATACTGCTGCTCCATCAAATCGCGCATCGAACGCAATTCCTGCTGCATTTGCCACCAGCCGCCATTGCGATTTTCCTGGCGACCCGGATTGCCAAAGGCGGAATCGTCGCGGGCGTTGACGCTGGTCGGGACTTCGCCCGAATCGTCGTAGCGGCGCTCGGCGGCGGCCCGTGGCTGGCGCGCCATGGCGGCGCTCGGTGGTGCCTCGGGCGGCATTTCGCTGGCGGCGACCAATTCGATACCCGCCGCGACGCGTCGATTGGACAGGATCACAGCATCGTCGCCCAGCGCTTCTCGCACCATTCGCAATGCCGTGCGCATATCGGTCGCTACAAAACTTTTCATAGTGCTCACCACTGCCGGGAACCGCGACTGCAAATCAGTCGGCATTAATCTTTAAAGGTCGCGCGCCGTTAACCGATAGACGCTTCGATCGTTACTTGTTTGTCGTCGGGTATTTCGGTAAACGCCAGCACCTGAATATCGCCGTTGATATAACGAGCGAATTTCGCCATCACGGCGCGCAGCGGCGCGGCCACCAATAACACCGCCGGCTTGCCGGCCAGCTCTTGTTTTTGCGCGGCATCGCGAATCGCCACTTGCAACCGCTCCGCCAAACCGGGCTCCAACACGATATCGTCGGAATTACCCATCTGCTGCGCCTGCTGCAGACTTTTCAGCAATAACTGTTCCATCGACGGCGACAATGCCATCACCGCCAGCGTGGCCGCGTTGCCAAAGACTTTTTGCACGATGATACGACTCAGCGCCAAGCGCGCGGCCGCGGTGTATGCGCCGGGATCTTGACTCTTATCGCCGACACCGGCTAACGCCACCGCTATGGTGCGCATATCGCGAATGGGGACTTTCTCCGTCAGCAGATTTTTCAGCACCGTGAGCAACATATTCAGCGAAACAGTACTCGGCACCAATTCTTCGGCGAGCTTCGGCGATTGTTTACTCAAGCTTTGCAGTAGGTTTTGCACTTCCTCGAAGCCGAGCAGGTCGTGCATTTGTTTCAGTAGTAACTGATTCAGATGCGTGGCGACCACGGTGCTGGCATCGACCACGGTATAACCGAGCGTCTGCGCTTGATCGCGCTGGCCGGGATCGATCCACACTGCTTCCAGACCGAACGCCGGATCGCGCGTCGGCGCTCCCTCGAGAGTGCCGAATACCTGGCCGGGGTTGATCGCCAATTCGCGATCCGGATGAATCTCGCCCTCGCCGGTATTCACGCCCATGATCGAAATTCGATAGGCGTTAGGACGCAGATCCAGGTTGTCGCGGATATGCACCGACGGCACCAGAAAGCCGATTTCCTGCGACAGACGTTTGCGGATACCCTTGATACGCCCCAGCAATTCGCCGCCCTGAGTTTTATCGACCAGCGGAATCAACCGATAGCCGACCTCCAGACCGATGGTATCCACCGGTTGCACATCGTCCCAACCCAGCTCGGGCAACTCGGCGGGCTTTTGCGCCAGCATTTCATGTTGCGTGGTATCGACGCGTTGCTGCTCCGCCACTACACGCTCGCGCTGCTGATTGATCCAGTACGCGCCGTACCCGGCGCCAAGTCCCAAACCGATAAAAGCCACATGCGGCATACCCGGCACGACGCCCATCACAAAGAGAATGGCACCGGTCACCGCCAAGGCCTTCGGCGACTCGAACAATTGACTGCGCACCTGCTCGCCCATGTCTTTCGAGCTATTGGCGCGCGTCACCATCACCGCCGCCGCCACCGACAACAATAGCGAAGGCACTTGCGCGGCCAGCCCGTCGCCGATGGTCAGCAGCGAATAAATTTTCATCGCATCCGCGAACGCGAGGCCGTGCTGCAACATGCCGATCGCCAGACCGCCGATCATATTGATGAACAAAATTAAAATACCGGCGACCGCATCGCCGCGCACGAATTTGCTGGCGCCGTCCATCGAGCCGTAAAAATCCGCTTCGGCGGTGACATCTTCGCGGCGTTTACGCGCCTGGTCCTGATCGATCAAACCGGCATTCAGGTCGGCGTCGATCGCCATTTGTTTACCGGGCATCGCGTCCAAGGTAAACCGTGCGCTAACCTCCGACACCCGGCCCGCGCCCTTGGTGACGACGACGAAGTTGATGATCACGAGGATCGCGAAAACCACGATGCCGACCGCATAGTTGCCGCCGATCACCACCTCGCCGAACGCTTGAATCACTTTACCGGCCGCGTGATCGCCGTCGTGGCCGCGCAATAACACCACTCGCGACGAGGCGATGTTGAGCCCCAAGCGCAGCAGCGTCGCGACCAGCAGCAAGGTTGGAAACACCGCGAAATCCAGCGGTCGCAGCGTGTAGATCGAGACCAGCAATACCACGATCGACAGTGCGATGTTGAACGAGAACAATACATCCAGCAAAAACGGCGGCAGCGGCAGCAACATCATGCCGAGCATCGCCAGCAACAGCAGCGGAATACCGAGATTGCCGCTGCCCAAATCGCGCAGTTGGCTCAGTAGGCCCGGTGAGTTAGCAGAGTTGGATGGGGTCGCCATTAACAAATACACCAGTCAATTTATCGTCGGAACTGTGGTCCACAACGGGTAGTGCAATTTACCGACCAACAACACCATTAGCTGTAAATATCGTAGGGCGGGTCATACGACCCGCCATGCGGCTGCGCCGCATCGCGCGGATCGTGGACGATGCGAAAGGCGGATCGAATGATCCGCCCTACACTCGGCGCCCCTTCGCATCGAACATCATCTCTCCCGGCACCGGTAACTGCTCTGGCAAAGTGGGTTTGCGGCCCTGGCCAGGACGGTAGGTTTTCAGCTGGAACACATAGGCCAATACCTGCGCGACGGCGAGATAGAGCGGACCAGGAATTTCGGCCTCGATTTCGGTGGTGTAATAAATCGCCCGCGCCAGGCTCGGTGCCGGCAGAATCGCAACGCTATGCGCATTGGCAATCTCGCGAATTTTCAACGCCACTTGGTCCGCGCCTTTTGCTACGACGATCGGCGCACCGCCGCGCTTAGCGTCGTAGCGCAGCGCAACGGAAAAGTGCTCGGGGTTGGTTACGACTACATCGGCCCGAGGAACGGCTTCCATCATGCGCCGACGCGCCATTTCGCGCTGCAATTGGCGGATCCGACCTTTCACTTCGGGCCGCCCTTCCGAATCCTTCATTTCCTCCTTGATTTCCTGCTTGGTCATTTTCAGTTTGCGGTTGTGCTCGAACAATTGAAAAGGCACGTCGATCGCCGCAATTAAAATCATGCCGCAGCTGACACCCAGCAGCGACCAACCGGTCATATGCAGCGCATCGCCCATGGCGGACTCCAGCGACTGCAGTCCCAGCACCAACAAATGCTGCTTAAGCGAAGAAATTATTATTAATGCCAAGCCCGCCATGATCGCGAATTTTGCGATCGATTTAACCAGCTCGACCAGGGCCGTCGCGGAAAAGATGCGCTTTAAGCCGGAGAGCGGATCGAGCCGGCTGCCTTTCGGCGCCAACCCGCTGACGCTGAATAACCAACCGCCCAGCGCCACCGGACCGGCAATCGCGGCCAGCGACAACAGAATCAGCAGCGGCAATAAGGCATGACCAACCGCCGCCACCGACTGCCAAAAATGACCGGCGGCGACTTGCGTATCGAACGCGGCGGCGCGCGAAAAACTGAAATTGAAGCGCATCTGCTCGCGCAATGCGGCTACCAGCGACGGTCCATAGGCCATCAGACCGCCGGAGCCGGTCATCAAAATAAACATAGTATTGAGTTCGCGCGAGCGCGCTATTTGGCCCTCTTCGCGAGCGGTTTCCTGACGCTTCGCGGTGGCCTCTTCACTGCGCTCCTGACCGCTTTCTGATTCCGCCACACCGTCACCGTTGGGAAATTACTGCAAAATATCTTTGGTTAGAAAAATTAGCTGGCAAGCGCTCGTGAAAGATATCGATAGATACCAGCGGCGGCGATTTATTGGCGCCACCGATCAATATATAGGGGTAGAGCAATGCGCGTGCCGATTCGGCTAAAGACGGCGACACGATCTAAGCGTTAGAGCACGATCTAAACGCTAGGGATAGGCGTATACTGCATCGGCGAGGTGAGTTAAGCACCCGCAACCGTATCCAGCTGTTCGATTGCGGTTACCTCTCCCATTACACTCTCCACTACAGTAATGGCACCTCGTTTATTGAGTGTTCGAAGCGCTTTATCGCGCTCCAAACGACGCTAGTCAACGCAGGGGATCTGTCATGAAACGACATTATTTCATCAGCGATAATCTCGACGATCTGGAAGCCGTAGAGCGGGAACTGGAAAGCCGCGGCGTCACCACGCTACAGATTCATGTACTCAGTCAGAGCGATGCCGATGTCGGCAATCGCAAATTGCACGAAGTCATGGCCTTCATGAAAACCGATGTCGTCCGCTCCACGTTATTCGGCGCGCTGATCGGCATCTGCGCTTGTCTGGCCACTCTTGCCATCGCCCATACCAGCGGCTTTACCAAAACCAATTTCGGCTGGGTTCCAGTTATTTTTCTCGCTTTGATACTGCTCGGCTTCTGCACCTGGGAAGGCGGTTTGCGCGGGATACAGGAACCCAATCAACGTTTTCGCAGCTTTCAACCGGAGCTACGAAACGGCAAGCATATTTTGTTTGTCGATGTCGAAGGCGAAGAGGAAGGCCTGTTGAAGCAAATCGTTAATCGCCATCCGGGCTTGAGCGGAGTGCGCGTAGAACAGTCGGGGCCTTATTGGGTAGTCGCGGCTCAGCAGAAATGCATTAACTTTATTCGTAGCTTGCCGTAACCGCGCAATAAGTTAGTAGAACCTATCTCAAAGTTGCTGCGCTTGCGCAGCCAAATACTCCGCAGGTGCGGCTGCGAAATATCGCAGCCGCCGGGAGTCGTTAATGACCAAAAGGCTAACGCACCCAGTTGCGCATAGCCTCCAACGCCTCGGTATTGTAACGCTCGAACTGCGGCAGCACAGTGTTCATGCTGACCCATAAAATCATCAAGCCCAACAATACCATCAACGGAAAACCGATCGCGAATATGTTCAATTGCGGCGCGGCGCGGGTAATAACCCCCAGACTACAGTTAATAATCAATAGCGCGGTCACCGCTGGTAGCGACATCAATAAACCGGCGCCGAACATCCAACTTGCCCAACCCAGCAAAACCTGCAAGCGTCCGCCGCCGACATCCGCGCCGACCGGCAGCGTGTAAAAACTTTCGGTCAACACCTCGATCATGACGAGGTGTCCGTTCAAACTAAGGAACAACAGCGTCACCAACATTAAATAAAACTGGCTGATCGACGCCACCGAAACGCCATTGATCGGATCGTTCAACGACGCGAAACCCAACCCCATTTGCATCGCCGCGATCTGGCCGAACATCACGAAGGTTTGCATCATTAACTGCAGAAAGAAACCCAGACCGACGCCAATCAATAATTGCTGCGCCACCAATACCACACTGAGCGGCGACAACGGATCGGGCGTGGGCAATCCCTTCAAGTTGGGCGCCACCGCCAACGTAATGAACAACACCAACAATAAACGTACGCGCGGCGTCACCAAGGCCGTGCTAACGATGGGTGCTACCATACAAAAGCCGCTGATACGCATCAGCGGCCACATGAATTGGTTCAACCAGTGCTGAAGAGCTGCAACATCCAGTTCAAACACGATAAGTCCTTAGCTGTAGGGCGAGTCATTCGACCCGCCTTTCGCGGCCTATAAGAACGGACCGGGTATTAAATGAGGTTCGCAAGGCGGGTCAGAACGACCCGCCCTACATTGAGACGCGTGCCTCGATCTACCCGATGTACTGAGTGATATTAGTGAGCAGATTATTGGTGAAATCGGTGAGCTTAGTCAGCAGCCAGGGGCCCGCAATCATAATCGCCACCAAGGTAACGATTAAGCGCGGTAAGAAGCTCAGCGTCTGCTCGTTGATCTGCGTCGCCGCTTGAAAAGTACTGACCACCAAACCGACCAACAAGCCCGGCACGATCAGCACGCACACCATTAAAATTACTAGCATGAACGCTTGTGCGAATAAATCGATAATGACGTCGGGCGACATGGTTAACCAAAACTCGCGGTTAGGCTGCCAATTACCAATGCCCAACCGTCCACCAGCACGAATAACATAATCTTAAACGGCAGCGAAATAATGACCGGCGACAACATCATCATCCCCATCGCCATCAATACGCTCGCCACCACCAAATCGATGATCAAAAACGGAATAAATAACACAAAGCCGATTTGAAAAGCGGTTTTCAACTCGCTGGTCAAAAAGGCCGGCGCCAATACGAAAAACGGTACATCCTGCGCGGTTTGCACGTCCGGCGTTTTTGAGATGCGCATAAACAACGCGATGTCGCTTTCGCGCGTTTGCTTTAACATGAACTCGTGGAACGGACGCGAAGCTTTTTGCAGTGCCTCCACCGAGGTCACCTGCTCTTTGAGGTAGGGTTGCAGCGCCTCCTCGTTAACTCGGTCCAATACCGGCTGCATGATAAAAATGGTTAGAAATAACGCCAGCCCCATTAAAATCTGATTGGACGGCGTCGTCTGTAGACCCAGCGCCTGGCGCAAAATTGCCAATACGATAACGATGCGGGTGAACGCCGTCATAGTCATCAAAAATGACGGCAGTAATGTCAGCACCGTCATGACAGCGAGAATTTGCAGCGTAACGGTATAGTCCTGCGAGCCGTCGGCATTGGTTTTGACGTGCATGGCCGGTACGCCGGGTATCAACTTGCTCACCTGCACGGCGTTGGCGGTCAAGTTGGCCGGCGCTGCGGCCTGGGAGGGCGGCGCTATCAGCACTAACGCAACTAGCAGGAGAAATACGCCTGCCAATTTATCGAAACAAGCCCACAAAATAGCGGCGCTAGAACCACTATACGCGCGCGTCATTTGCCGAGACCCTGCGGTAAAAATTGACGTAACTTATGGGAAAAATCCTCGGCGTTGCCGCTCGCCGTTATTAACGGCTGCTCGAAATGATGCAGCGTAGTGATCGAACCGGCAGCCACGCCCAGCAACCACTGCTGACCGCCCGCCTCGATCAATACCACGCGTTCGCGCGGACCGAGCGACAAGGCTGCGACAACTTTTATCGATGCGCCGGCGCGCCACGTTTGCATACCGCCGCTGCGTTTCACCAACCATGCGGCAACCAATACCAGCGCCAGCAAAAACACCAGACCGGCCACCAGACCGGTTGAATTACTTGCTACGGCGGGATTGCTGATTACTGAATTAGCCGGCGGCGCAGCGCTCGCAACCGCTTGAGCGGCGACACTGCTATACAGCGCCGCCAGCGCTAATAATGCCGACCGGGAGCGCCCTGTCATCGCAGCTTCTTAATGCGTTCGGAAGGACTTATCACATCGGTCATACGAATGCCGAAACGCTCGTTGACCACCACCACTTCGCCGTGCGCGATCAGCGTGCCGTTCACCAACACATCCAACGGCTCGCCGGCCAACCGATCCAGTTCGATCACCGAGCCCTGATTCAACTGCAGCAAATTGCGGATGGTAATTTCGGTGTTGCCGACCTCCATCGAAATACGCACCGGAATATCGAGAATGACATCGAGGTCGGGCGCACCGTCGCGCTGCTGCGCGCGCGGGCCTGGCGCCAACTCTTCGAGTTGCGCGCGCTCCGGCGCCGGTATTGCGCGCGCGGGGCTATCCTGTCCGGCCAGCAATGCATCGATATCGTCCTGCGGGCTTTCGTCGCCCTGCTCTTCCATCGCCGCGGCCCATTCCTCGGCCATCTTGTCCTGATCGAAATCTTCGCTCATAGCTGCCTCTGTTTGGCCATATCATTCAACCGCCGCTGCGATCGATTTTTTCGAGAATTTGCAGCGCCAGATTGCCGCGCGAACGCCCCAGACGCGCATGTAATACCGGCACGCCGTTAGCGGTCAAAATAATTCTGGGGTTTATATCGAGCGGAATCACATCGCCGGGTTCGAGATCGATAATATCGCGCAACGAAATTTCCTTTTCCGCCACCGTGCTATTGATCACCACCGTCGCATCCATGACATCTTCGCGCAGCGCGCGCACCCAGCGATCGTCGACATCGTCGACATCGCTCTGCATGCCGGCGTCGAGCGTTTCGCGAATCGGCTCGATCATCGCGTACGGCAGCGTGATATGCATATCGCCGCCACCGCCGTCGAGTTCGACGTGAAAAGTGCTAACCACCACGACTTCGCTGGGGCTGACGATATTTGCCATCGATGGATTGACTTCCGAGTTTACGAATTCGAACTCGATCGGCATGATGGTTTTCCACGCCTCCTTCAAATCGATGAAGGCTTGATGCAGAACCATTTTTACCACCCGCAATTCGGTGGGGGTAAATTCGCGGCCCTCGATTTTGGCATGGCGACCGTCGCCACCGAAAAAATTATCGACTAACTTAAACACCAACTTCGCATCGAGAATAATCAAACCAGTGCCGCGCAACGGCCGCAGTTTGACCATATTTAAACTGGTGGGCACGTACAGCGTGTGTACGTATTCGCCGAATTTTTGAATTTGAATACCGCCGACCGCGACATCGGCGCTGCGGCGCAATAAGTTAAATAAGCTAATCCGGGTATAGCGCGCAAAACGCTCGTTGATCATTTCCAGCGTGGGCATGCGCCCGCGCACGATGCGATCCTGACTGGTGAGGTCGTAGGATCGCGCTTCGCCAGGCGTCAGCTCCGGCTCGGTGTCGACGTCACCGTCGTCCACGCCGTGCAAGAGCGCATCGATTTCTTCCTGGGATAATAGATCCTGCACGCTGTTCTCTCTTTACATCGCTAACCGCTGCTGCGGCGGGCTACTGCATTACAAAGTTGGTGAAAAAAACCTGCTCGATACCCGGCTTGCCCGTTTCCTTTTGCAAAATCTCCTGCATCGCGGCCAATAGATTTTGCTGTAATTGCACGCGGCCCGCATCGGTCTGCAAATTGTCGAATGTCTCGCCGCTCAAAATCATCACCACGCGATTGCGAATCAGCGGCATGTGCGTGCGCAAACCATCGATTGCCGCTTGATCGCGCGCCATCGCCGTCAGCGACAATTGCAAATAATGCTGGCGTCCATTGATTAAAAAATTGGCCAGGAACGCCGGCTCCAAAGCCTCGTACAGCGCGGCCTGTTTACCGGGCCCGGTCTTTTCTTCCGCCGCTTTTTCGATGTGTTGCGCCGCCGCCGGCTCGACCGCCTCCACTTTCTTGCCGTTCATCAGGTGCAGCGCGAACCACGTTCCACCGCCGGCCACCAGCAATATCGCTACTATTAAACCGCCCAGTAAAATTAATTTCTTCTTTTTCGCCGCGCTGACGGCCGCCGCTAACGCCGCATCCTCGGCGCTCTCACCATCTTCATCCAATTGTTCTTCAGCCATGCCAAACTTCCGACACCTTTATCGCCCTGATCTTTGACACAGCAAAAGCTATGCCACCCAATTTCATAAATTCCAGTGGAAAACAGAGTGTTAAATGAACATACAGCCCGCAATGACAACGGCGCTCGCATCGCTAACAGTCTAATGCAATCCCGCGGATAAACACGTACGCAGGTAGCATAAATCGCGCAGCCGCGCGAGCTGCCTGACGACTCGTAAGGTTTTAGAGGTACTGCTTTTGAGATTCGACGCGCTCAGCCGATCCGCAAGTCGGCCGGCGCGTTAGTTAGCGGCAGGAAAATAATCAAAATCTGTTAATAGGTATTAAATTACGCGTAGGCATCGACCGCCGAGGTTGAGAGCCGCGGACCGACTACTCGCGTCACCGCGATTGGCGTGTCGCCATTGTCTTCGCTGCTGAAAAAGCCGGAGTTGGCCGGACGACTTTCGCCGCCTTGCTGCTGTTGCTGCTGACGCGATGCACCCTGACCGCCGACGCTGGCATCCGATAATTGAATACCCTGGCCGCCCAGCATATCCCGCAGACGCGGCAACGCCTGATCGAGCGCATCGCGCACCGCGGCGTGCGGGCTGCTGAATACCACGCTGGCCTGATCGTGCTGCGTTGAGATGCGCACCTGCAGTGGCCCAAGATCGGGCGGATTGAGTTTAATTTCCGCGTTGCTGAGCTGGTTGGCGCTAAACCACATCACCTTATCGACGACGGCATCGCTCCAACCATTACTGCCGACCGGCAGCGCAACTGTGGCAGTAGCAGTATTCATGTCGGCGTATGGCCGGGTAGCTTGTGGAGCCCGGCCGGTATCGAGCGCCGCCGCGGATACGCCGGTCGCTGCCTGCGCGGCGGTCTCCGGCTTTAGTATGTCGGCGAAATTCGAACCCTCGGTCGATTTCGTCGCTGCGGCGACATTCGTAGCGACATTTAATGACGCCAGATCGGTCTTCGCATCGGCGCCAGGCACCGCCACCAGCGGATCGTTTGCAGGTTTACTATTGCGGCCAGAGGGAGCCTGCTTACCCGCTGCAAAATTGCCGTCCTGCGCTACCGCATCGGCATTAGCAGCGAGCTGCATGGCGCTATCGTCTTTTTTTGCCACCGCATTATTTTGCTCGGCGGCGGCAGCCAACGAGCTATTGGTCGCGGCATTAATATCCTGTGCATCGGCGCCTTGTGCACCCGTGTTCTGTGTACCCGTACTCTGTGTACCAGTGCTCAGACCTCTGGCCTGGCCCTTACCGCCGCCAGCGCCCTCGAGCGCGGTCATCGCGGCGGTGTTCGAGTTGTTCGATCCGACATTGCCGCTCGGCGCCGATGGCGCCGCCTGAATATTTACCGGCACCCACAACAACTGGATCGCTGCATCGCCAGTTGCGGGCTGGGTATCGTCGCTCGAGTCATCCTTAGTGCTAGCCGCTGCTTTATCCACTTCTTCTTTCGACGGCACCGGTAGCTCGGCAGCGCTCGGCAATAACAAACCCGCCAACGGCAAGACATTGCCGCTATCGTCGGCCGGTTCGGTACTCGCGCTCGGCGTAGCGGGGAGACTTTTCTGTAGCGCCGCACCGAGCTGCGACCCCAGCTGCTGTTGCGCTGCGGTATCGATCAGCAGCTGAAACCCCCCGCCCTGCGCCGGTGTCGGCGCATTACCGGCGGCCGCGGGCGCGGCATTGCCGGGCGCCGCGACCGTGGTCAATAAAGTAATCGGAGATGCTGAAGCAGTGGGAGTCATGAAGCTATTCCTCGACCGATAAATCGTTTCGAGGAGAGAGTCAGCAATAATGTTGCCAAGTAGCGGTCGCTGCTTATCGATCGATGATCGGCGGTAGACGGGGATTAATTGGCAGTTAGACCAGCAGCGCTTCCACGTCGAGTTTGACGGCATCGAATTCGGTTTCGAGATCGCGTACCAGCGGCGCGCAATTAGCGACGTCGCCGGCCAGCGCCAGCTCTTCGATCTGTTTGCAGAGGTGCGCCAAGCGGCCCGCCCCCATATTGCTGGAGCTGCCTTTGAAGCTATGAGACGCCGCGCGCAGGCCGACCGCATTGCCGATCGCGAACTCCTGCTGAACCGCCGCCACGCGCTGTGTACTATCTTGGATAAAAGTTTGCAACAACGCTGAAAACTCGTTGCCCATCACCACGCGCAGTTCTTCCAGAATCTCGCGATCAAGATGTTGTGTGGCAACCATGCGACCTCCCCCGTTACAACTCTTTGCAAACCGCGTTTACAACCATTTGCAAACCGCGCCTCTTGCCGCAAAACAACCGCTATTATCGAGTGCCGGCTGCGATCAGATAATGGTAAATAATTGGTCGAAATTGGAAACGGTGAGAATACCTTTGATATCTTCGTTGCAATTGATAATCTGAATTTCCGCGCTATCGCCACCGGCATGATCGCGCAGCAGCAGCAGCATACCCAGGGCCGAACTATCCAGATACGTCGCATTGCGCATATCGACGCTGAAGCGTTTCGGCTTCACGCCGATTTCGTAAGCTTTACGAAACTCCTGATGCGCGCTGAAATCAAATCGCCCCGCCACCTGGATAGTCAATTCGCTGCCATCCGGGGAAACCCGAGCCGTAATCGTCATCAAACCACCTCCTGCCGTTATATTTCGTTCAGCCCCATCCATACAGCTGCAAGCATAGCCGAGGAAACGGCGAAGCCCAATATACAAATGATATTCTTCGGTGGGATGCGCGGGTTAGGATTTGCTCATTGTTAGCGTTGCCGGTCGGCGCTGCTTTCGCTATCGGCGGCAGCCAGCGCGGCGCGGCGCCGCGCCGTGTGATCGTCGATTTCACTCTGCAGCTTTTTTTCGGCGGCCAACTGCTCGAGCGTCAGGCGCCGCTCGCGAATCTGCGTGAGTACGCGGCGCCGCGAGTACAACTGCACCCAATGCAGGCGCGCGTTTTCGCGCTCCCGATCGCGATGCTCGATGGTGCGCCCCTGCTGTTCGCGGACGTGCTCCAACTGGCGAAAGAAGCCTTGATAATTTAATAAGTTTTGCCGATTAAAAGTTTGCGCGCCGCGCTCGATATAATTTTGCTGATAGTCCTGCTCGTACAAAGCCAACTGGCGGCCCTGCTCGCGCGCCTGTTGTAAGCGCTCGGAATCCTGCGCCAGGCGACGCGCGGCAGTCTCTTCGCGCAGCGTCGCCAACTTCAGTAAAACCTTTAGCCGCTCCGAACTCTTGCGCGCCATGTTCGTTAACCTCGCCGCTCGCCGGCTACTAGTTGCGTCAGCTGATCGACGCTATCTGGAAACGATATCGATTCGTTCAAACCCTGGCGCAGAAACGCCCGAATGCGCGGCAGCATTTGAATCGCTTCGTCGGTCTCCGGATCGGCGCCCGCCACATAGGCGCCCACCGCGATCAGATCGCGGCTTTGCTGATAGCGGGAATACAATTGCTTCATGCGCTGCGCCATTTTCAGATGCGCCTCGCTCACAACATTCGGCATCGCCCGGCTGATCGAGGCTTCGATATCGATGGCGGGATAGTGTCCTTCGTCGGCCAGCACGCGCGACAACACCACGTGCCCATCCAGAATCGCGCGCGCCGAATCGGCGACCGGATCCTGCAGATCGTCGCCCTCCGTGAGCACCGTATAAAACGCCGTCACCGAACCGCGCCCGGTGGCGTCGTTGCCGGCCCGCTCCACCAGTGCCGGTAGCTTAGCGAATACCGAGGGCGGATAACCTTTGGTGGCTGGCGGCTCGCCTACCGCCAGAGCGATTTCGCGCTGCGCCTGCGCGTAGCGGGTCAACGAATCCATCAACAGCAAAACCTGCTTGCCTTCGTCGCGAAAATATTCCGCGATGCGCGACGCCAACATCGCCGCGCGCAAGCGCAATAGCGGCGCGTCGTCGGCCGGGGACGCGACCACCACCGCGCGCTTGAGACCGGCCTCGCCCAATACCTGCTCGATAAATTCTTTCACTTCGCGACCGCGCTCGCCGACCAGGCCGACCACGACGACTTCGGCTTCGGTGAAACGCGTCATCATACCGAGCAGCATACTTTTACCGACGCCGCTGCCGGCGAATAAACCCAGGCGTTGCCCACGCCCAACCGTCAACGCGGCGTTGATGGCGCGAATCCCGACATCCAATACCGCATGCACCGGCTTGCGCTGCAGCGGGTTGATCAGCGCGCCTTCGAGTTCGATGCGCTGCGTGCAAGCCAGCGGGCCTTTACCATCCAGCGGCCGACCGGCGCCATCGATGACGCGACCGAGCAAACCGGGACCTACGAGAATATGACTGGAGCTGCGCAGCGGAACGACGCGCGCGCCGGGACGCAGACCTTCGCATTTTTCGGTGGGCATTAGAAATAAGCGCTGCGCATCGAAACCCACGACTTCGGCTTCGACAAAGCGATCGTCGCGTAGACTCACCAGGCAGCGGCTGCCGATCGGCACATTCAAACCGACCGCTTCCAATGTCATGCCGACCACGCGCACCAGGCGGCCGGCCACCACCGGTTCCGGCTGGGTATCTGCAAGCCGAGCGCCGCGCTGCCGTAAACGCGCGACGGTATCAGTCATCGTCTTCGCCCAGCAAAGTGCCGGGCTCGATCGGCTCGCTCGCGGCGGCGGCCAACAATTTCGCGGCGACCTGGCGAAAGCGCAGCTCGACACTGAAATCCACCAGGCTTTGCTCCGTCAATACTTTGCAACCGCCCAGCTCGACGCGGCTGTCGGCCTGTAGCTGCCAGGCGGTCGGCCACTCGGCGCAATCGCGCAACAATTCGAGCTGCTGCGGATGTACGACCACGATGATATTGCGTGCGCCGACCGGCAATTCGCGCACCGCGCGCCGCACGATCGGCAGCAGCTCGGCCGCGGCTAGCGGCGGCGTCTGGTCGAGCACCGCGCGCGCCACATCGAGCGCGATCTGCGTCAGCGCCAACTCGATCTCGTTCTGCTGCGCGGCGATCGGCTCGAGTAATTGCGCAATCACGCTCTGCAATTGTTCGACTTGTTTGGCCAGTTCCTGGCGCGCCGCGATACGTCCCTCGTCGAGACCTTGTGCAACGCCGGCCACGCGCCCTTCCTTCATGCCCTGCGCATGGCCTTCGCGCTGCGCCTGCGCGGTGATTTCTTCGAGCTGGCGCGCGGTCAGCGCGCGCGCCACCACTTGATTGCCCGGATCGCGCGCGGCGGCGGTCGCGGCCGGCGCTTTGCCGTCCTCGACCTCGGGCAGCGACCAACTGGAAAAGTCGCGGCTTTGCTCTGCGGGAATGCGGGTTTTTTCCACCGATTTAGCTCTTGGGATCGATTGAATTAGCGAGAATTGAATGAGTACTAGCTCAATGGATACTCGCTAAATTAGCACTGCATCAAACGTAGTGTACGGTAAACAAATGCGGGAACGAATGGCTAGGCGAATGGCCGCGCGCTCGGCGCTTAAATCATTGCCTCGCCACCGCCGCCACCCAGCGTAATTTCGCCGGAATCCGCCATGCGGCGCGCGATCTGCAGAATTTCTTTTTGCGCGCCCTCGACATCGCTGACCCGCACCGGACCTTTCGATTCGAGATCGTCGCGCAACAATTCGGCGGCGCGCTTCGACATATTTTTGAAGATTTTTTCTTTCAACTCTTCGTCGGAACCCTTCAAGGCGAGGATCAATACCTCCGACGAAACCTCGCGCAGCATCGCCTGAATACCGCGATCGTCGACATTTTTTAGATCTTCGAACACGAACATCAAATCTTGAATCTGGCCGCCCAAGTCCTCGTCGATCTCTTTGATCGACTCCATCAACTCGCCTTCCATACTGCCTTCCATGTTATTCATAATTTCGGCGGCGACCTTGGTACCACCCATCGCCTTGGTTTGCGACGAGGCGTTGCCGGAAAACTGTTTCTCCAGAATATCGTTCAACTCCTGCAGCGCCGACGGATGCACCGAATCCAGCGAAGCGACGCGCATAATGATATCGAGACGTTGTTTGTCGACTAAATTGGCCAGCACTTCGGCGGCCTGATCGGCGTCGAGGTAGGCAATGACGATCGCTTGAATCTGTGGATGCTCGTTGCGGATTAAATCCGCGACCGAGCGCGGATCCATCCACTTCAACGTATCGAGACCGGTGGTATTGCCGCCGAGCAAAATGCGATCGACGACCGAATTCGCCTTGTCCTCGCCCAGCGCTTCGACCAGCATGTTGCGGATATAACTATCGGCGCCCATACCGAGACCGGTGAGCGTGCGCGCATCCGACAAAAACGTATTGACGATTTCTTCGACCTGCGCGCGCTCGATGTTTTGCAATTGCGTCATGGCCGCGCCGAGCCGTTGGACATCCTTGGGACCTAAATGGCGCAGTACCGCCGCCGCGTCCTTTTCGCCGAGCGACATCAGCAACACCGCCGCTTGATCGATGCGGCTCAGGCTCGACTTGGATTTAGCTGCACCTTGTTCACTCACAACTGGGCTCACTCACAACTTAATTCGCTCACAACTTAATTCGCTCACAACTCCGTTTGTTCACAACTAGACTGGCTCGCAACAATTACGCACCGCAATTCACGCACTACCGCATTTATTCACTGGTTGCCACCCACTTCTTCACCACCTGCGCCACCCGTCCCGGGTCCTCGGCGATCAGACCTTTAATCGCCGTCAATTGTTGATCGTAAGAATTTTCCGCACCCGGTAATAACATCGTGTTCTGCGCACCGCTCAACGTGACGGTTTCATTGCTCAACGCCCCCATCGGACCGCCGCTCATATCGCCCATCGCCATCCCTCCAGCTATTTGTTGTCGGTTGTCGCGCGCCCCTTGGCTCAAACTCTTCATCACCGGTCGCAACACCACGAAGATTAGTGCCAGCACCAACAGTAAGCCGACGCCCTGCTTAGCCAGCGATAACACCCAAGCCTGTTGGTAGAACGGCACTTTTTCCGGCGTGAAATCCTCTTCGACCACAGGCACGAACGGCGTATTTACCACATTGACCACATCGCCGCGCGCGGCGTCGTAACCGACGGCGTTGCGCACTAATATAGCCAGCCGCTCGAGTTGCTCGGGATCCAGCGCGGTGCCGGCATCGCCCGGCTTGGCATCGGCCGCGGCTTTGTTATCGACCGCCACCGCGACGGTTAACCGACGCATCTTGCCAATCTGGTGCTTCGTATAACTCAGCGTGCGATCCAACTCGTAATTGCGCACCAACTGTTCGCGGGTACGCTCGCCGCCCTTGCTACCCGCACCCGAAGCCGGCGCCGCCGATGAGCCGGTACCCTGTGGCCCAGTGGCTGCACCCGGTTGCTGACCCGCATTTGCTCCGGCTCCGGCCACCTGCTCCGGGGCCTGACCGTCGGCCGGCGGCTGATTACTCAAGGCGCCCGGCACGCCGGCGACGCTGCCGGTAGCGCGCTGCTCGTCGACGCGCTGCTCGCTGCGGATCGCTGGCGTATCCGGATTATAGAGCTCGCCCGCCTCTTCGACTGCGGTGAAGTCGACATCCGCGGCAACCTCGGCGCGAAATTTATTCTGTCCCAGCAGCGGCGCCAGAATCGAATTGATGCGATCGCGCAGCTGCTGTTCGATACGATGCGAATATTCCAATTGCCGGTTGGCGATCACCAATTGCGGATCGTCCAATACCAATTGCGACAGCAATACACCTTTTTGATCGACCACGGTGATATTTTCCGGCTTCAGCTCGGAAATACTGCTGGCGACCAAATTGACGATCGATTTGACCTGCGGCGGCTGCAAGCCGCCGCCCGGATACAGCTCGACAAATACCGATGCCGAAGGTGGCCGCGCATCGCGTACAAACACCGTCTCCTTCGGAATTGCCAGATGCACGCGCGCACTGCGCACACCGGTGATGCTGGCGATAGTGCGGCTCAGCTCGCCCTCCAGCGAACGACGATAACGCGCCGTTTCCATGAATTGGCTGGTACCGAGCGGTTGCTCTTTATCGAGCAATTCGAAACCTACCTTTTTATCGTTGGGCACGCCGGCATCGGCCAGCTTCAATCGTGCTTCATTAATCTTGTCGGCATCGACCAACAGCGCGCCGGTGCCGCTATCGATTTTGTATTTGATCTTATTGGTATCGAGCACATCCAATACCGCCGAGGAATCCAAGCGTTCCATACTGCCGTACAGCGGGCGGTAATCGCCGCCCTGCGACCACAACACCACCGCTACTCCCACCGCGACGCTGGCTGCCAAACCAATCAATAGGCCGAGTTGACGCAGCACACCGAGCCCGGAAAGTCCTTCCATCAGATCGGTTTGCGGCAACAGACCGCCACGGCGCGGCGGGGTCGCTCCAGGTTGGGTTGCGGGTACAGTCGCCATACACTATCTACCTCAGAAAACTTGCCGAATATTGCTGTGTTACATAACGGGTCGCAGCCTATTAAATCGGCATGTTCATTATGTCTTTGTAGGCCTCGACCAAATGATTGCGCACCTGCGTCAACGCCTGGAACGACACACTGGCTTTTTGCGACGCTACCATCACCTGCGCCAACGATACTTTTGGATCGCCCTGTTCAAAAGAGGTCGCAAGCGACGTGGCCTGCTGTTGGGTGGCATTGACCGAGCCGATCGCCTGCTGAAATAACTCGCCGAATCCCGGCACTTTTTCGCTTGCGCCGGTGCTGCCGCCAAGGGCATTAGGCGCATGCAAGCCTTCGGCACCGGCGGTCTCGCGGATACCGCCCTGCTGCGTATTGAGTTGAGATTGCATTTGCCGCATTTGCTGCAGCAATTGATTGATGTCGCTTCGCTCGATTCGCATCGCCGTTCCCCAAGTCAATCCCAAAAGCCAATATCAAGAGCCAAAGTCAAACTACTGACAGGGCTCGCGCAGAGCATTAAGCGACAGCGCGGTCCCCAGCCCTACCTGCCGATTCGGCTCGCCAAGATTTTGGCGAGACCGCCGCAGATACCGGGGCTCAGAGGGGCAATTGCACAAAGTGGGCCAAAGCCCGATGAGGCTCAAATCGCCGAAAAACACCGAGTGAACTACTTAATTTCGTGCGAGAAAGGATGAGCGCTGAGCAAAACCGTTAGGGTGGGTAGTTGATGGGAGCTCACACCGTCCTCCGTGCCGACCGGGCCAGTTGTTTTCAGCGCTTGTCGTGGCCTTAAGCTCCGATGAGCGCCAACGAGGGCGCCCACCGCTGCGCTGAAATTTCTGCAATGGCTTCGAGCTCGCCACTAGTCCAAGCGCTGAAAACAACTGGCCCGATCGACACCGATCGCAGTGCTCCATGGCTACGGCGAGCGGAACATGGCAGAGGATTATCAAGCGGCGCCCGCCTGGATTTTTCAAAGGCCCAACTAATGCCGCGCTTGAATCTGCTAGCGAAATCTCAGCGTGGAGTGGCGCACCCTTGTCGGTGCGCCGCTGAGCTTAGGGCATGAGGGCCTTTGAAAAACTCAGGCGGGCGCCGCAGCTGACGAAACTGCTTTTAATATTCGTAGGGGGTGTCATTCGACACAACGTGATCAAATGATCCGCCCTACGCCTATTGTTGGCAGTCCGCACAGTCCTCCGCGTCGACCGAGTCAGTTTTTTTAGCGCCTGTCGTGGCCTTAAGCTCCGTTGGACACCGACAAGGGTGTCCAACGCTGCGCTGAGATTTCTGCAATGACTTCGAGCTCGCCACTAGTCCAGGCGCTAAAAAAACTGACCCGATCGACGCCAATCGCAGTGTTCCATAGCTATGGCGAACGGAGCATGGCAGAGGGGCATCGAGCGGCACCTGCCTGAGTTTTCAAAGGCCCGACTAATGCCGTGCTTGAATCAACTTTGGAAATATCAGCGTAGAGGGGCGCACCCTTGTCGGTGCGCCACTGAGCTTAGGGCATGAGGGCCTTTGAAAAATTCAGGCAGGCGCCGCAGTTGACGAAACCTCTCTGAATGTTCGTAGGGTGTGTCATTCGACACACCCTACCGCTTCGCACGAATCAAGTCGGCGGATCGAATGATCCGCCCTTCGGTACGACCAACCGCCGCTACAGGTTGATAGCCCGAATCGCCTCGACCGTCGGCCGCTCGATTTTGAGATTGGTGAAATCGAATAATGAAGTATCGGCCAACTGCGACGGTCCGACGTTCTTAATTGCGGAAAAAATCGACTCGATGCGGCCGGGAAAACGCTTTTCCCAATCGCGCAGCATTTCCTTGATATTCTGGCGCTGCAAATTTTCCTGCGAGCCGCATAAATTGCACGGAATAATCGGAAACTCCTTGTGCTCGGCGTAGCTGATTAAATCGCGCTCCTCGCAATAGGCCAGCGGCCGAATGATGATATTTTGCTTATCGTCGCTCAACAACTTCGGCGGCATCGCCTTCAGGGCGCCGCCGAAAAACATATTCAGAAACAGCGTTTCCATAATATCGTCGCGGTGATGGCCGAGCGCAATTTTGCTGGCGCCGATCTCCTGCGCAAAACCGTACAACGTACCGCGACGCAGGCGCGAGCACAGCCCGCAGGTAGTCTTACCCTCCGGGATCACCGATTTGACGATGCTGTAAGTGTCTTTTTCCAGAATGTAGTATTCGATACCCAACGCATCGAGGTAGGCCGGCAACACATGCTCGGGAAAACCCGGCTGCTTTTGATCGAGATTAACCGCGACCAGATCGAAATCGATCGGCGCGCTACGCTGCAGGCCCATCAATACATCGAGCATCGCGTAGCTATCCTTGCCGCCCGACAGACACACCATCACCTTATCGCCGGCTTCGATCATGTTGTAATCGGCGATCGCCTCGCCCACCAAGCGCCGCAGACGCTTCTGCAGCTTATTGAATTCGGTTTTTTCTTTTTTCGACAAATCGGTCATGGCGATCGCGGAGCTACACGGAAAAACGGCTGGCATTTTACTCGCTGCATAGCCTTTGCGGGTAGTATTTCCGGCGCCACCTGACTAAAATTGGCCTCCACCCCGAGGCACAAGCACAGCGCTTGCAGGCGGCTAGACCCCGGCCCAGGTGGCAGCCCGACGCGCGACCCGCGCCCGGTGGCAACCTGCTCTCAACCCGAACCGAAGCCAAACATAGGAACTCGCCATGAAACAACCCGTTCGCATCACGGTGACCGGCGCCGCCGGCCAAATCTGCTACGCCCTGCTGTTCAGAATCGCCTCGGGCGCTATGCTCGGCAACGATCAACCGGTCATCCTGCAGCTGCTCGACATCGCGCCCGCGCTGCCGGCGCTGAACGGCGTAAAAATGGAATTGGACGATTGCGCCTTCCCGCTGCTCGCCGGCGTGGTTTGCACCGATGATCCGAACGTAGCGTTTAAAGATGCGGACTACGCTCTGCTGGTCGGCGCGCGCCCGCGCGGCCCCGGCATGGAGCGCAAGGATTTGCTGGAAGCGAATGCAGCAATTTTCTCGGTGCAGGGCAAGGCCATCGATGCAGTCGCCAGCCGCAATATCAAAGTCCTAGTGGTCGGCAACCCAGCCAACACTAACGCGCTGATCGCGCAGCGCAATGCGCCCGGCATCGATCCGCGCAACTTCACCGCCATGACCCGCCTCGACCACAATCGCGCGGTCACGCAACTGGCGCAAAAAACCGGCACTACCGTCGACGATGTTACCCACATGACGATTTGGGGCAACCACTCCTCCACACAATACCCGGATTTGTTCCAAGCCAAAGTCAAAGGTAAAGCAGCGCTCGAACTGGTCGACCAGACTTGGTACAAAGAAACCTTTATTCCGACCGTGCAACAACGCGGCGCTGCAGTTATCGCCGCGCGCGGTTCATCCTCGGCTGCCTCCGCCGCGAATGCCGCTATCGATCACATGCGCACCTGGGCGCTCGGCACCAACGGCGACAACTGGGTCAGCATGGGCGTATACAGCGACGGCAGTTACGGCATCGCCAAAGGCTTGATCTATTCGTTCCCGGTTCGCTGCAAAAATGGCGATTGGGAAATCGTTCAGGGCTTGAGCATCGACGCTTTCAGCCAACAAAAACTGCAAGCGACCGAAAAAGAGCTGAGCGAAGAGCGCGACGCGGTAAAACATTTACTGCCGTAATTCGCACAATAATTTTTATGGTATCGAAGCGGGAGCAACTGTGTTGCTCCCGTTTTTGTTTTAACGTTTTATTTTTAACCAAAGAACAAAGCATCCGTGCCACGAACGTTTTTTAATTCGGAGCCGGGCATGTCGACCATTACTCTTTTCAGAACTTCTTTGGAGTAACAGCTTTAGCGCTGCCTTCACGTTGGATTCTTTCACATTGGTCGGATTCTGTTGCCATAGCGAAATAAACCAGCGGGCATCCAATGTTCTGAAAAGAGCAATCGCTCGACACGCCGTCACGCACAATGCCAACGAATATGATTTAGTGGGGATAGCGGGTAAAACTGAAAATCATTTCTGGGCGGTCTTTGGTCGAATGAGCTTTGTCCAGCCGTTATTCGTGGGTTTATCTAGTTCCGTTTTTACCACCACACGGCTGGTTTACAAACTCTGCTCCGCCACCCGAAAATAGCACTTCTTACCGCCCTGCCACGGGCGTTTCAAATTCACCGGCAGAAGGAAAACAACCTCTTTATCTTCTTTTCTATTTTCACTATCTCAACTGTTGCATATTCGCTATCACTGCGCGTGACAGCGCGTCGAGCGATTGCTCTTTTCAGAACGCCGGAAGCATTAGTGTTCAAATCATCGCGACAACAGAGCCCGGCCAATGCGAAAGAGTCCAACTGGAGAGCGGCACCGAAGCCGTTACTCCAAAGAAGTTCTGAAAAGAGTAATGGTCGACGTGCCAAACCCCCGAACCAAAAAAATGTCGTGCCACAACAACGGTGGATCGAATGATCCACCCTACGAATGAGCTCTTATTAACCGATCGTCTTCATAGTCCCGCCATCCACCACCAAAGTGGTACCCGCGATATAGCTGGCGGCGCTGGACAATAAAAATGCCCCGGCGCGACCAAACTCCGCCACCTCGCCGAAGCGGCCCAGCGGAATCGGCGCCTGCATGGTCTGCAACTGCTGCTCAATTGACCTATTACTCGCCGCGGCGCCATGCTCCGCCAACGCGCGAATCCGATCGGTATAAATAATTCCCGGCATCAGGCAATTGATGCGAATATTTTCGCGCGCCAGAGTCGCCGCCAAGCCCTTCACCAGATTAGTCGCGCCGGCGCGCATCACTGCGGACAACAACAGCACGTTATCCGGCTCGCGCACCACCGACGAAGTGAGCATCAAAATCGAGCCACCACCGCGCCGCCGCAACGCCGGCAACACCGCGCGAATCAACCGCACCGCACTCATCAGCGTCAATTGAAAAGCCTGTTCCCAGGCAGCGTCGTCGAGCGCATCGAAGCCGCCCGGCGGCGGACCGCCGGTATTGACCACCAGCCCATCGATGGCGCCGTATTGCCGCTCGACCACAGCGCTCCATTCCGCGATCGCCGCCGCATCGGCCACATCGCAGGCGTGCGCGGAAACGCGCGCGTCATAGCGCTGCCGCAAATCCTGCGCCGCACGCTGCGCGCCTTCAACGGCGCGGCTGGCCAGCGCGACCTGCGCACCCCCCTCGGCCAAAACCTCTGCGATGCCAAAACCCAAACCGCGACTGCCGCCCGCCACCATAAATATTTTGTCGCGCAAACCCAATTGCATAGTGAAATCCCTCCGAGGCAAAATTGCCGAGCAACAGTCGATATTTTGCTCGGCATTGCCGAGCATGGGGCCAGTAACATACCATGGCGCAACAATAGCTAATTAGAGAAGTTATGGCACCGCTCAAGGCATTTTTTCGCCGCTTTCTTGCCAAGTCGGTCACCTCGCAACAAGCTGCGGCGGACCGCTATTCGCAACTCGAAACCCTACAGCGTCGCCATAGTTTCATCGAAGTCAAATTTCCGCGCATCGAGCGCTCCTTTCAAAGCATGATTCTCGAACTGCACGCCGAGGACGGCTACATGCTGATCGACGAACTCTATCCCGCCGAAGGTCGCCAATTTCTACTCGAAGGCGACGCAGCCGAGATCGGCGGCAAGAGCGTCGGTATCGTCGTCTCGTTTTACTCGCGCTTACTCGCGCGCGAGGTCGCCGACGATACGCCGGTATATCGCATGGAACTGCCCGAGGAAATCGGCGCCAGCTATCGACGCACCTCCTACCGCGTCTATGTCGAACGCGAGGCCGGTCTGACCATCGATATTCGCCGCCCGGATGGCTCGTCGTTCGACGCGCATATTATTAATTTATCGACCGACGGCGTAAAAATCAGTCTGCGCGGCGACGTCAGCAAATTGGTCGCAACGAATGACATATTGGAAAATTGTTTGATTCGTCTGCCGAACGGCATCGATATCGATTGTGCGATCGATGTGCGCAATGCCTATGTCATGCGCATGCCGTCGCTGAATACGATGATCGGCGGCAAACTCACGGTCGACATGCCATCGCATCGCACCAAGCTCGACCAATATCTCGCCGCAGTGCAGCGCAAACAACGGCGCCGCGAAGCCAGAATGGCTTAAGGCCTATTGGTAGTTGGTAGTTGGTAGTTGGTAGTTGGTAGTTGGTAGTTGGTAGTTGGTAGTTGGTAGTTGGTAGTTGGTAGTTGGTAGTTGGTAGTTGAAGTTTCAATGCAACCAAGGCTTAGCGCAAATTGCCGGTTGCAGCATATTCGATGGCAACCAGCTTGGCCGCCCGGCGACCGAATGCTCTTTTCAAAACACTGGAAGCAAGCTCTTTTATATCTCAGGTTGCCAGAGAGCGATAACATCGAAAAAAGCCAACGGGAAAGCTCTGCCGCTATCGATCGCTACAAAGAAGTTTTGAAAAGAGTATCGGTCGGCGGGCTTACCGCAGGATTGTCAGTTACAGCATATTCGTTGGCAGCGAGCTTGACTGCCCGATGACCGAATGCTCTTTTCAAAACACCGAAAGCGCGCTGGTTTATATTGCGTGCTATCAGAGAGCGATGACATCGA